>Ga0224558_1001420_pt1 | contig 25083 bp, 19 predicted proteins | sample 714S32024metaG_FD_180682 | JGI IMG/M metagenome (GOLD analysis project Ga0224558, IMG submission 180682) | Peat soil microbial communities from Stordalen Mire, Sweden - 717 S3 20-24 | ecosystem: Environmental > Terrestrial > Soil > Wetlands > Peat | place: Sweden: Norrbotten County, Stordalen... | reverse complement strand
CTAACCCAACCGCAGCTAAAGCTCTCATAGCGGCTGGGTTAGAAAAGACAAATGCTCATTGGGGGAAAACACTTACAAAAGTTGATAATTGTCGCCAGATGGCATTTCTAATTGTCGCTGAACAGTAGTACCTCTTATCCGGGATAAGAGGTACTACGGCGAGGTTCCGGCGAGTGTCCGGTGAGGGTCCCATGGGTCCCCCAAGCCCCCAGAGCCGGTTTGGCTAATACAAACAACCGAGGTTCGTTGGATGTGTCCAAATATGAGACGTTCCCCACAGCAGGCCCAAAATGCCAGCATTCACGGAATTCTCCCCGTTGCCATGCGTAAATTAACCCGAGTTAGCCACTCGCAGAGGCTTGCCTTGGTGCGATGCTCGATGAAGACCTGGGCCCGCTCCTCCTTCAGGGCTCGGCCTGGAGTGCGTCCCACGTCTCCAGATAGAGCGAGCGAACGGCGGGTGCCACGGCTAGGTCACGCGGCAGCTTGCGACGGAGGATAAGCTCGACGACATCCGTCTTGTCCCGCAGGCGGCGGAGCGGTGAGTGGGCCGAGCTGTCCAGCTTGAGCGAGAGGAGTTGCTCCAGTCCAACGATTTGCAGCTTCTCCGACGCCTTGGGGGCGGCAGCGTTGGTGCTGGGGTTTGGGTGGCGGGGGGGGCGGGTTTGGCTGAGCGTTGGGTATCCGCGGCTAGGGCTGTGGGAGGCGATTACAAAAATGGCAAAAACTCTTTCTTTTCTCTGTTGCGTTCGGGTGTTCCCTGTCATATCAGGGGTTTGACTTATGGTTTGTCATATCAGGGGTTTGACTTATGGTTTGAAGATTTAGGATTGTGACGGATGTCAACGAAGGCTTAAACCATGAGGGCTCTTCAGCGAGTGATCTTGCCGCCGTTTGTGACGCGCGGTTTTCGAGTCGATCGGCGGCAGATTCTCGATCCCGTTGTTCACAATCCGCACCCCACTGACCTTCTTCTCGACGCTAGCGTTTTCTCCATCGAGCGCATCCCGCTGGTTTGCGAAATCCTCATTTCATTTTCGCCAATCTTGTTGGCACCCGTCCTGAAGGAGCTCGAAGATCTGAAGACTAAGCCGGCCTTGGCAGAACTGCGCGACCTTGTGTTTCCAGGAGGCGTTCTGAATGCGAAGTTCAGGGGGGATGATCGCGGCGTCTTCAAATCGTATCCCCGATTCTCGGCTCGGTACGCCAGCTTGCTGCGATGGCGCAGAGAGATGATTGATAGGCCTGCTCGTCGGATCGAACGGGAAACGGGAACTGAACCCGTCGGAAGGTCGAGAGCGAAGCTGGTTCAAAACATCATTGGCATGGGGGTGGCAACAGAAACCATTAAGCTCGCGAATAAAGAGTATCGAGCCGACCGGGCTGCCGACGAGGTTCTGGCCGTCTTTGCCGTGCTTAGCCCAATCATCACTGGCCGAGACTGCTTCTTGTTTACGGCGGACGAGGACGTTTACGAACAGACGCTTCAAATGTCGGAGATGCTGTTCAATGACTACGGTGGCTATCTGATGGCCGAAGACTTTCGAGCTGACGAGTCGCGGCACAGCCACCGTCATCCGTACGCCTCCCCGCTGTTTGTGGGGGAGGCTGAGGCGGTCGGGCGAACCGCACACCCCGATTATTTGTTGCCACCGCCGGCACTGGTCATGACTTGCACCACGACCGTCATTGACGTTGGGCGGCTGAAGGGCTTTACATGGGTTTCGGCGAGAAACATGGAAGGCGCAGTCGCGTTCCAGGAACACGACCCGCTTGGTCGCAAGGGAGACCCGGGGATGGGCAGGAGCATTCTTTTCACGCCGCCCCAGTTTCGGGAATACCCATTTCGTTGCAAGGAAAGGCATCACTTTGTGCTCGGTACGCCGTTATTGCTAAAGTTGAAGGGCGATGATGTTGGACCAATTGAGTTCTTCGACTTGGCTCGTGCCACTCTGCGTACGGTACAAGCTCCCACTCGACGTTCTAGGATTGTTACCCCATTTGCAGACTTCCAGCGACGCCTCTTGGAACGTCTGGCAATTAAGCAACGGCGTTAAAGCGACGGCGTTAGCAGGGCGCGTCACTCCGTACGCGCCGATCAACTGCGGGGCACAACGGCGCGCACGGAGTGACGCGCCCTGCCTTCGCTGAAGTTTCACAGGTGCTCTCTTATTGCATCATAGTTTGACAGGGGCGCGTGGACTTGGTTCGATGCGGTCCAGTTCTGATAATCGCGGCTAAGCTTGAGAATATAACATGACTGCATCTGAGAATGAACACGGGAAGACTGACACGGCGCCCATCACGCGCAGGCGCTTCATTGCCGGGACCGGGGCTTCGATGGTGGCATTCACCATCTTGAAGCCGGGACTGGTGGGCGGCGCGGAGGCCAATTCGAAGATTGATATTGGCCTGATTGGCTGTGGCGGGCGCGGGAAGTGGATTGCGGACCTGTTCATGAAGAACGGCGGCTACAACCTGGTTGCCGTGGCCGATTACTTTCAGGACCACGCGGATGAGGCGGGGGAGAAGTTCAACGTTCCCGCCGCAAACCGGTTTACCGGCCTATCCGGCTACCACAAATTACTGGAGCAGAAGCTCGATGCGGTGGTGATCGAAACCCCGCCTTATTTTCACCCCGAGCACGCTTCGGCTGGGGTTGAGGCGGGTAAACATGTCTATTTGGCCAAGCCGATTGCGGTGGATGTGCCTGGTTGCCTGACCGTCGCCGAAAGCGGCAAGAAAGCCACCGCGAAGAAACTCTGCTTCCAGGTGGATTTCCAGACCCGCGCCAACAAATTGTACCAGGACGCCGTCAAGGCCGTGCATGGGGGCGAGATCGGAAAGATCGTATCGGTCGAAGCCAATTACCAATGCGATGCGACCTGGGGCGGTATGGACCAGGTCCTGCGCAAAGACCCAAAGAACCCGGAGGTCCGGCTGCGCGCTTGGGGCGTGGACCGCCTCTTTTCCGGCGATATCATCACCGAACAGAACATCCATGCGCTGGATGTCGCCGCCTGGATGCTCGACGCCGAGCCCGTGCGCGCCTACGGCACGGGTGGCCGCAAGCGCGAGTTTCTGGGCGACTGCTGGGACCACTTCGCTGTCATCTTCTACTACCCGAATGATCTGGTGGTGAGTTTCAATTCCCACCAAATGGGTTTCGGCTACGACGACATCATGTGCCGGGTCTATGGGTTCAAGGGGACTGCCGACACGCATTACTTCGGCAATGTCACCGTCAAGGCCAGCGAGTTCCACCTCGATGGGAGCGTGGGCAACCTCTTCACGGACGGCGTGGTGACCAACATCGCGACCTTCCATGACAACGTCACCAAGGGCGAGTGCAGCAACCTGACCGTCCCGGCCAGCGTGCGGAGCAACCTGACCACCGTCCTGGGCCGAACGGCGGCATACAGGAACGGCATGGTCACGTGGGACGAAATGATGCGCAAGAAAGAGAAGTTCGCGCCGGATTTGAAGGGGCTCAAGGTGTGAGGGGCGGGGTTTAGCGGGTTGCGTCGTTAAAGGCGTTAAAGGATTTGGACGGGTTGCGGGCTTTCTGCTCGTGTGCAAGGGTGAGTTGCAAGCTGAGCGCTTAAGTCAATGTGGTGGCCTCGCCGGCGGGACTTCTTCCTCCAAAACTTCCACTCGCCGAGCCGCGCCAGCTTTCTTATCCTCAGGCACACTATTTATGACGAGTTCACAGATACGCCAGTCGTTTCTCGACTTCTTTAAATCGAAGGGGCACACCATCGTGCCGTCTTCGAGCTTGATGCCGGACTCGCCGAACCTGCTGTTCACGAACGCGGGCATGAACCAGTTCGTGCCGATCTTCCTCGGCCAGCGCGCGCCGGACGTTTCCAAGTGGGCGGGCGCTATCCCCGGCAGCGACACTCGTGCGGCGGACACCCAGAAATGCATCCGCGCGGGCGGCAAACACAACGACCTCGAAGACGTCGGGCTGGACACCTATCACCACACCTTCTTCGAGATGCTGGGGAACTGGTCCTTTGGCGATTACTTCAAGAAGGAAGCCATCGAGTGGGCTTGGGAACTTGTCACCGAAGTCTGGAAGTTCCCCAAGAACCGGCTCTACGCGACAGTGTTTTGCCCAGACATGAACATGTGGCCGAGATCGGTAGCAGATGCTGTCAAATACGCAAAGCTGCGTCTGGAGGGAACCGCAGTCCAGGGGCTCGGTGACGAGGCGACCGGCGGCTCAAAGGGCAGTGCGGCGATCACGCGGCCGGATGATGAAGCTGCTTCCTACTGGACTGAACACTTCCTGAAAGCGGGCTTGGATCCGATGGTCCACATCGTGCCCGGGAACCGGAAAGACAACTTCTGGATGATGGGCGACACCGGCCCCTGCGGCCCGTGTAGCGAACTGCACGTGGATCTCACGCCCCAGGGCGACACCAAGGGGCGCCTGGTCAACCAAGCGACCGCTGAGTGCATAGAAATCTGGAACCTTGTCTTCATCCAGTTCAACGCCAACCCGGACGGCACATTCTCGCCGCTGCCTGCCAAGCACGTGGATACTGGGATGGGTTTCGAGCGCGTTACGGGCATCATCCAGAATACGAGGAACTTCACCGACTTTAACCGTGTCATCTCGAATTACGAGACAGACATCTTCCGGCCGCTCTTTGACCAAATCGAGAAGCTGAGCGGCAAGAAATACGGTTCCACGCTGCCGGGTAGTGGGGCAGCCGTCTCGGCTGCCACCGCGGGCGTCTCGCCCGCGAAGACGTTCGAGGGCGAGACGCCCTCAGACACAGGCGGGACGCCCGCGCCACTAGTCCCACGATCCGAGCAGGAGAAGATTGACGTCGCTTTCCGTGTGATCGGCGACCACATCCGCACACTCAGCTTCGCCATTGCGGACGGCATACAGCCTGGCAACAACGACCGCAACTACGTCCTCCGCCGCATCCTACGCCGGGCGGTGAGGTACGGCCGCACCCTCGGCTTCCACGAACCCTTCTTCTACAAGCTGGTCGCTGTCCTGGCCGACACCATGGGCAATGTCTTCCCCGAAATCCGCGCCAAGCGGGACCACATCGAGCAGGTCATCCAGCGGGAAGAGGAGGCGTTTAATAAGACGTTGGATAGGGGGATTTTTCTTTTTGAAAGGAACGCCTTTGTTAAGGCAATAATCTCTGTTGCGGAAAAGAATGGTTATAATCTTGGTGAGTGGGAAGCAATCCAATCTGATGACGATAAATTCGGGTCACGCGATAACAAGGTTTTTGAGAGTGTTGTATTCGCAAGAGGCAACGAGCAAATTGAATTCTCCATGGAGCAACTTCTAGCCGGAGATTGGAAGAAATACTTCAATTCAGTGCCGAAGATTCTCGGTGTTGACGCTTTCAAACTTTACGACACCTACGGCTTCCCCCTCGACCTCACCGAGTTGATGGCCCGCGAGCGCGGCCTGACCGTCGATGTCGCCGGCTTCAACAAGCTGATGGGCGAACAGAAAGCTCGCGCCCGCGCCGCGCAGAAGAAACAGGTCATCGAACTCTCTGAGGTCGAGACCACGACGCTTACCCAATTCGTCGGCTATGACAAACTGGAGTCGCCTGCCAGAGTCCTCGAAGTCGTCGGGGTGAAAGACAAGACTGCCGTCATCCTCGACATCTCGCCGCTCTATGCCGAAATGGGTGGGCAGGTCGGTGACACCGGCGAGATGAGCGGGGGCGGCGAGCTTTGGACCATTGCCAACACTCAGAAAGCCGGTGACGCCTGGCTGCATTTCCTTGCGGACAAAGACGCGCCCGATGCCGGAACACAGGTCCAGCTTGCCGTGGACCGCCCCCGGCGTGAGGCCATCCAACGCCACCATACTGTGACGCATTTGCTTCACTGGGGGCTGCACGAAGTGGTCAGCCGCGATGCCGCGCAGAAGGGCTCCTACGTGGGTCCGGAGAAGCTTACGTTCGACTTTAGCAGCGCGCCGTTGACGCCGCAGCAGGTAGCGGACGTAGAGCGCTTGGTCAATGAGCGTATCCTTGAAAACGCCTCCGTGACCTGGAGCGAGGTCAAGTATCGCGACATCAAGGGCCGCGAAGACATCAGGCAGTTCTTCGGAGAGAAGTACGGCGACGTGGTGCGGGTAGTGCAGATTGGGGGCGAGCCCGCTGCGCTGAACGGTTACTCGATGGAACTTTGTGGCGGCACGCATACGCGGGCCACGGGCGAGATCGGCCTGTTCCGCATTGTCGGCGAATCGGCCATCGCTGCCGGCCTCCGGCGCATCGAGGCGGTTTCCGGCCTGGAGGCTTACAACCGGGCGAACGAGGAGTTGCAGCTTATCAAGGTTGTCGCCGGCAAGGTCAACTCGCCCTTCGGCGAGCTGGAGAAGAAGATCGAGGCGCTGCTCGCGCAGCAGAAGGATCTGGAGAAGCAGCTCAAGGGGATGCAGCAGAAGCAGGCGGCCGAGATCGCGCGTGGCCTGGTGGCCAAGGCGCAAACGGTCGGCACGACGCCGCTTATCGCGGAGAACCTTGGCGCGGCCGACGGCGATCTCCTGCAATCCATCGCCGACGCACTCAGGAGCCAATTCAAGGGCGTGGTAGTGCTCGGGGGCACGGCGAATAAGGCGGTTGCTCTCGTGGCGACGGTGTCGCCGGACCTCACGAAGAAGATCCAGGCAGGCAAGATCATTCAGGCTATTGCGCCCATAGTCGGCGGGAAGGGCGGGGGACGCCCCGACAACGCCCGCGGCGGCGGCAAAGATGTCGGCAAACTGGACGAAGCGCTGGCGAAGGCGAAGAGTTTGCTCGGTTAGGCGCACCGTGGATGCTCAGGTAGTGGGGCGGGCGTCTCGCCTGCCATACCAATCGTCCCGCGGCAGGCGAGACGCCCGCCCCACTACCTGACCAGTTACGTTTCATCGAGGCGTGAGTTTGCTTTGACGCCCCCAGCAGCAAGGCTATTCTTGCGACGGATATGTTTGAGCCGCGCAGGAAACCACTGCTGCCCCTGCCTGCATTTTACGCGCGCGTGGCCCGGAGCCTGGCTCTGGCGTTTGCGATTGTGCTGGTGTCACTGGGCATCGGTATGACGGGGTATCACGTTTTCGAGAACCTACCGTGGCTCGACGCCTTTCTGAACGCGGCCATGATCCTGTCGGGCATGGGTCCGGTCGCGCCGATGCAGACCACCGACGGGAAGCTCTTTGCTGGATGTTACGCGTTGTTCAGCGGGCTGGCGCTGATCACTACGCTGGCCGTGATCTTTGCCCCCCTTTTCCACCGCTTCCTGCATAAATTCCACTTTGACGCTGATACACATGAGAGGTAATACTTGGCAATCATGCGTTGGCGCACACATTACGGAGAACATCAAATACTGTTGAAGAAAATATATGCGTAAGAGAATCAGTCCCACCTTGTTTGCACTACTGCTGGCGGCCGGGCCGGCGTTTGCCCAGTTCGAAGGCGTTCTGGAGATGAAAATGACCGTGGCCGGCAAGAGCGGCGAGGGCGGCGGCGGCGGCACGATGAATCTTGCGGTGGCAAAGGCTGGAACCCGCTCAGAGATGAATATGACTTTTGGGCCGACGGAGATGAAGATGGTGATGCTGCAGAAGAACGACACCCCGGACATGCTCTACCGCATCAATGACGCGGACAAGACCTACACGGAAATTGACATGGCCAAGATGCGGCAAATGGCCGGCCAGCAACAGAAAGCCTCCGAATACACGGTTGAGAAACTCGGCCAGGAGACCCTACTCGGCTACAAGACTCAGCACGTGCTGGTCAAAGAGAAGAACGCCGCCAATGGGAACGGCATGAACATGGAGATGTGGACTGCGAAAGACCTTCTGGATTACGCCACGTTCAGCAAGTTGCAGGCCCGTCCGGACAGGGGTGGGCGCGAGGAGGCCCTGCTAAAGGCGCTAAAAGCCGCGGAAGCCGACGGCATGCCGATCAAAGCCATTACCACCGGCACAGACGGCAGCAAAGTCACCTTGGAAGTTGTGAAGGCCGACAAGAAGTCGCTGCCCGCTTCCACGTTCGAGATTCCCGCCGGTTATACGAAATCGGCCGGGGGCATGATGGGTATGATGGGCGGCGCATCCGGTGCCCAGGCGGACGCGGCCAAGAAGAAGATGGACGATGCGCTCAAGAACATGACTCCCGAACAGCGGCAGATGATCGAGAAGATGATGAAAGATCGCAAGGCGGGCAATCAGTAGCGCCAGGCGCCGGCCCGGGCGCTGAGGCGGCTCGCTCGACGGTGGATTGAACGCAGTGCCAGCGGGCTGGTCAAAAGGCGTGAGAAAGCCTGCTTGAATTAAGAACAAGATACAGTTACTATCAAAGCCATGAAAAGAATCATCCTTTCCGTAATCGTGATGGCGTTCGCGGTCGCGGCGCAAGCCGGCGATGCCAAGACCAGCCAGGCAACTGATCAAGACCAACCGGCTTGCTGTGGCGGCAAGACGAAGACCTCGATGCAAACCAAAGTGAAGACCTCGACGCAAACCCAAGAGGGAACCTCCTCCACCGCCAAGGGCTGCTGCGGTTGTTGCAAACAGCAAGCGTCGGTCAAGCAAACCGCGTTGCTGAGCCCAAAGGCTGCGGACATCCGCAATTAGTATCGCCGCCTGATTTTCGTCATCCCTGCTCGCTTATGGCGGGTGGGGATTTTTTTGTTTGCAGGACTACAGCCGGGCCAGGAGGAGTTCGCGCTGGAAGATCAATTCCTTGGGCAGGCGCGCATGCAGTTTCATGAACAATTCGTCCTGCATCATGATCTCGCGGCGCCACTCTTCTTCATAGATGGCCTGAGCCTGCTCAAGCCGTTCGGGTGAGAAGTTGCTCAGGCCGGTCAGGTCAAGGCTGGCCGGGCCGGGCACCCAGCCGAGCGCGGTTTCCTCCGCGTCGGTGCGGGCGTGGCAGCGGTCCACGATCCACTTCAGCACGCGCATGTTCTCGCCGAAGCCGGGCCAGAGGAATTCTCCCTGCCCGTCTTTGCGGAACCAGTTGACATGGAAGATCCGTGGCGGGTGCTTGATGGTCTTGTGCATGTTGATCCAATGCCGGAAATAATCGCCCATGTGGTAGCCGCAGAACGGCAGCATGGCCAACGGGTCGCGCCGCACTTGGCCGGCTCCGCCCACAGCCGCTGCCGTCATCTCCGAGCCCATGGTCGCGCCGATATAAACACCATGCACCCAGTTGAAGGCCTGGTATATGAGCGGCGTCGTATTGCTCCGCCGGCCCCCGAAGATGATGGCGCGGATAGGCACTCCGGTGGGATCGTTGACCTCGGGGGCCAGCAGCGGGTTGTTCGTCATTGGGGCGGTAAAGCGGCTGTTGGGATGCGCCGCCTTCTCCTCCGAGTCCGGCGTCCATTTGTTGCCTTTCCAATCAAGGCATTCCTTGGGCGGCGGGCCGTCTTTGCCTTCCCACCAGACATCGAGATCCGGTGTGAGCGCGACGTTGGTGAAGATGGTGTCGCGCGAGATCATCTGCACCGCCGCCGGGTTGGACTTCGAGTTGGTGCCCGGCACGACGCCGAAGTACCCTGCTTCGGGATTTATAGCGTAGAGGCGCCCGTCCGGCCCCGGCCTCATCCACGCGATGTCATCGCCAATGGTCCAGATCTTCCATCCCTTGAGATGCGGCGGCGGCATCATCATGGCGAAATTAGTCTTTCCGCACGCGCTGGGGAAAGCCGCTGCGACGTAAGTCTTCTCGCCGGCCGGGGATTCCACACCGAGCACCAACATGTGCTCGGCAAACCATCCTTCCTGGCGTCCGAGATAGGAGCCGATGCGTAGCGCGAGGCACTTCTTGCCCAGCAATACGTTGCCGCCGTAGTTCGAGCCGACCGAAATGATCGCATTGTCCTTGGGGAAATGCGCGATGTATCGGCGCTCCGGGTTCACGTCCAACATGCAGTGCAGCCCGCGGTTGAAATCGTCGCTGGTCCCGAGTTCCTCCAGCGCAATCTCGCCCATGCGCGTCATGGTCCCCATGCTCAACACCACATATATCGAGTCGGTCAACTCGATGCCGACCTTGGCCAGCGGGGAGCCGGGCGGGCCCATCAGGTAGGGGATGACGTACATGGTCCGCCCGCGCATCGAGCCTTCGGCATAGGCACGCAGCTTCTGGTACATCTCCTTCGGGGCCATCCAGTTGTTGGTCGGGCCGGCCTCTTCCTGGCTCTCGGTGCAAATGAAAGTGGACTGCTCGACGCGGGCGACGTCGTTCGGATTCGAGCGGTGGTAATAGCAGCCGGGCAGTTTCTTCTGGTTGAGCTTGATCAAGACGCCCATTTCAACCGCCTCCGCCGTCAGCGTCTTGCGCTCGGCTTTCGAGCCGTTGCACCAGTAGATGCAGTCCGGCTTGCAGTGTTTGGCCATCTCTTCCACCCACGCCAGCACCGCTTTATTGCTCGTCTTACACTTCCCGCTTAAGTCCTTCGTCATAGTCAACATTTTGGTGGGCAAGGCTGATACCTTACTTAGTGCCAAAATGCAAGAGACGTTGTTCCCCAGCGGTCGCCGCAGATGACCGGGGCTTTGCTCAGGCGAGTCGCACCTCGGTGCGGGCAGCCGGGCGCCCTGTTGCCGGACAACCATGAAACCGATCTTAGCAGGCAGCCAGGAGGCTGGGTCGTTGATGCTTCCAAGCCCCTCGCGTGAAGTCGGGAACGGCTATGGGCGTGCTGCCTTTGGAAACAGACGCGATGCTGAGCGGCACGATGCTGCTCCAGGCGGCGGCATCATAGACGGTCAGGTCCAGGGGCAAGCCCTCCCGCAGGCATTGAATCAATCGCCAGTTCATCACGTAGTCCATACCGCCGTGGCCACCCGATTGTTGGGCTTGCGAGTTGAGCTTCTGCCAGAGCGGGTGGCCATATTTCTCGTGGTAGGGCTGCAGATCGGTAATCCAGCCCTCGGGCTGTCCGTCGAGATGAAGTCGCGGAGGGTAATCGCAGAAGGTGCCGGTGGTGCCGGCGATCAGATTGATGCGGCTGTAGGGACGGGACTGGACCAACGAGAACTGAACCATGATGGTGCGACCCAATGCGGTTTTGATGAGCGAGGTATTAATATCGCCGCAGGCAAAGCGCTCCCGGCGGCGCGGGTTGTTAGCGGGGAGGGCCTGGCATCGGCGGCTCAGGGCCTGCTCGATCGAACTCATCGAGACCAGGCAGTCGAGCTTGTCGCCAGCATGGATGCCCATGTACTGGGCCACCGGACCGAGTCCGTGAGTCGGGTAGAGGTTGCCGTTCCAAGTGGCGACGAAGTGCCGCCGCCAACTCGCGGCGCTCGAGTCCTGCAAGAGGTAGTCACGGGATTCGTGGAGGTAACCCGCCTCGCCGTGGGTCAACTCCCCTAAAATCCCATGGCGCGCCATCCGCAGAACCAGCAGCTCGATTTCTCCATAACAGCAATTCTCCAGCATCATGCAATGGCGGCGAGTCAGTTCCGCCGTGTTCACCAGGTCCCAGCATTCAGCGAGCGTGATCGCGGCCGGCACCTCAATGGCAGCATGCTTGCCCTGCTTCATGGCGCTGATCGCCATCCGGACATGCCAGTCCCAGGGGGTGGCGATATAGACCAGGTCGAGATCGTCGCGCCGGTACAATTCCTCAAAGGCAGTCTCGCCCTGGGCATAGCCTGCCGGCTCGGATTTGCCCTTGGCCACGACGCGCCGCTGGGCACTCTTCACCCGGTCCGCCACCACGTCACAGACTGCTCTGATCTCGACCCCGTCAATCTCCAACAAGTTGCCCAGCAGACTGGAGCCACGGTTGCCCATGCCGATGAACCCGATGCGGACTTTGTCCATGGGCGGGAATTTCAATCCAAACACCCGTTCTTGGCCGGGCTTGGCTCGGGGGAGCAACGATCCCGCTGTGGCTGTGGCGGCCCCGGGGACTAAACCGACACCGAGGCTGGTGGCGCCCGCCACCGTGAGGAATTCGCGGCGGGAACAGGATCGGCTCAAGTGCTTCATAATGGTTGGCGTATGGTCTGAATACTGAGCAATAATTCCACCAACAAAGCCCTTGCAATGCAAGCTGGGGATGCTCCTGGATCCTTTCTGATCGCACCGGGCCCACCCTCCCAATTCTGCTGGTCTTTTCCCTGAATCAGTGACCAAATTGAGGCCGGCAAGCACCGAATGCGGTTGTGAGAAATGTGGACTACCGGCGTTGATTCATTGATAGGCGGCCAAAGCATGAATAATATCCGACTCATCACTCCGTTCAGGACTTTAAATGCGCGAACCCGTCCTCTGGTTACGTTGTTGCTGGCGGGGCTGGCTACGTTTTCCGCCGTTCAGCAGACCTCCGGCTCCTTAGCCCAACGTGTGGTGTTTGACGGCGTCGAGTCCGAGCACAAATGGGCACTGAAGGAGCTCAATCCGGATTTGCCGGCTGATTGGACGGCCTACAGCTACCTGGTGCTGGAGATGAGGGCCTCGTCGCCCCAACGGTTTGGCCTCACCCTCTACAGCACGAACCTCACGCAGCGCCGGCAGGTGCACCTGCTGCCCAACGTGTGGATCCGTGCCGCCGTGCCGTTGCAGTATTACCGGCAACCGAATCGCACCGGGTTCGATCTCGCCTCGGTCGGCAAGGTCGCGCGGGATTCCTTTTGAATCGGGACCGGCGGAGTGTACGGACCGCTCAACGCGGTGACTGCCATCGGCGTGAGTATGCAGACGCCACTCGGCAAACCGACGCTGGAGATCCGGTCGGTCAGCCTGGCGAAGGAAGACCCGGGCTCCGGCATCATCGACCAAAAGCCGGTGGTGGACGAGTTCGGTCAATGGATTCCGGTGGACTGGCCGGGCAACGCGAAGAGCCTTGCACAATTGCAGCGGGACTGGGCCGCGGAGGAGGCGTCACTGCGCGCGGAGGATTTCGGTTGGTGCCAGTACGGCGGCTATCTCAACACCAAGGCAAAACCGACTGGCTTCTTCAGAGTCGAGTTGGTGGACGGTCGCTGGTGGTTTGTGGACCCGGATGGTCATCTGTTCTTCTCCACCAGTTCAACCGGCATAGGCGCCGGCGGCGGTGAGGCTCGGATCCAGGGCCGCGAGGACTACTACACCGCCTTGCCTCCGCGAGATCTCAACAGCGGCCGCCGCTCCCCTCCCGGTTTCTACGCCTGGAACCTCGCGCGCCGTCATGGCGCCGATGCGTCGGCGAAATGGGTCGATCTGGCGTTGGCTCGCCTAGGCTCGTGGGGCCTCAACACCATCGGCAACTGGAGTGATCCCCGTCTCTGGGATGCCCATAGGAAGGCGTACCAGGTGAACCTCGACGGCTGGGGCATGCGGGAAGGCTACCTTGGCTTGCCTGACGTGTATTCAGACGAGTTTCAGAAGACCGCGGATCGTGACGCCGCCACCCAATGCGCACCGCATAAGGATGATCCCTGGCTGCTTGGCTACTTCATTGCCAACGAGCCGCCTTGGCCCGGCCGGGAATCGCTTGTGGTGGACATGATCCTGGATGGCAAGCCCAGCCCCATCCAGCGTGCTGCCAAGGTGTTTCTGGCCGAAGGCGATACGCCCGAACGGCGAAGACAGTTCATCTATCGAGCCTTCAATAGGTTTCTGGAGGTAACGATGGCGGCCATCCGCCGCCATGATCCGAACCATCTCATCCTTGGACTGCGCTTCGGCAGCGGCGTGCCTCCGGTCGAAATGCTGCAGGCTTGCAAGGCCTTCGATGTTTACAGCCTCAACGTTTACGCCACGCAGGTTTCCGTGAAGTCGATGGAGGAGATCTACCGTGTCACCGGCCGGCCCATCATCGTGGGCGAGTTCCACTTTGGCGTTCCCGGACGCGGGCTGGCCGCGGGCCTCGTGCAAGTGCGAGACCAGGCCGAGCGCGGCACCGCCTACCGCTTCTATGTCGAGCAGGCGGCGGCCTTCCCGGCGTTCATCGGCAGCAGTTGGTTCCAGTGGGTGGACCAACCGTGCACCGGCCGGATGGACGGCGAGAATTACAACATCGGCCTCGTGGACGTCACCGACCGGCCTTACGCCGATCTGGTTGAAGCCATGCGCACCACGCATCGGCGGCTCGAAGCTGTGCATGCAGGCACCACACCGCCTTTCGACACTAAGGCCCAGACTCAATGACTAGCTTACAGCCGACTTCCAACCGGGGACGCATCGTCGCGGCATTTTCTCGTGACCCTTCTTGCCGGGTGACTCGTGCTCGCGGAGCGTGCCCCGAGTCGGGTTCGAGATTTGACTGGCGTCAATCCTCCGAGCAATAGAACATAAGCAGAACAAACTATGAACCGCCGAAGATTCCTCCAAATGAGCGGCCTCGGATGTGCCGCCCTCGCTCTGACAAAATTCCCGGCTTTTGCCGCTGAACTGGCCGACCAGAAGAAGAGGGTCGGGCTGATCGGCAGCGGCTGGTATGGGAAAGTGGACTTGTTGCGTCTGATCCAGGTCGCCCCGGTCGAGGTGGTCTCGCTGTGCGACGTGGACAAGCGAATGTTGAGCGAGGCCGCAGATATTGTAGCCGAACGCCAGTTGTCGAAGAAGAAACCGCGCACCTACGGCGATTACCGTGACATGCTCAAGGAGAAGGACCTCGACGTGGTGCTGATCGCTACTCCAGATCATTGGCATGCGCTGCCGATGATCGCCGCAGCGCAGGCGGGCGCCGACATTTATGTGCAGAAGCCGATTGGCGTGGACGTGGTCGAGTGCCAGGCCATGTTGGCCGCGGCGCGCAAGCACGGCCGAGTGGTCCAGGTAGGCACGCAGCGTCGCAGCACGCCGCACTTGTTCGAGGCGCGCGATCTGATCCAGGAAGGCCGTTTGGGCCGGATTGGGATTGTCGAAACCTATTGCTATGGCCGGCGCGGCATCAGCAACCCGCCGGACCAACCGCCACCTGCAACTCTGGATTACGAGATGTGGATCGGTCCGGCGCCCATGCGCCCGTTCAACGCCGGTATCCACCCTCGTGGTTGGCGCGATTACATGGAATATGGCAACGGCACGATTGGAGATATGGGCATTCACATGGTGGATATGGTGCGCTGGATGATGGGCCTGGGCTGGCCCAAGCAGATTTCCTCGACGGGCGGCAACTATTTCCACAAGGCAGGCAAGCCAAATATTTCCGATATGCAGACGGCCACTTTCGATTACGGCGACGTGCAAATCACCTGGCAGCATCGCCACTTCGGGGAGCAACCAGACCCGAAATACTGGTGGGGCGCCAATTTTTATGGAGAAAAAGGCACCCTGAAAGCCAGTGTGTTCATGTTCGACTATATCCCGCTGGACGGCGGCACCCCCATTCATCGCGAATGGAATGACCCCCAAGCCAAGTACCCGGTTGATAGCGACAAGTATCCCGAAGACAAGACGGAGAAGGGGATCGAGTATCACGTTGCCCCGGCCATCCGCGAACATATGAAGGACCTTCTGCAATGCACCGCCAGCCGGGGCCGTCCCCGGGCGGATATCGCGGAGGGGAGCACTTCCACTAGCATGTGCGTGCTCGCGAATCTCTCTCTGCAATTGAAGCGGAGCCTGGCCTGGGATGAAGCCACAGGTCGAGTAGTGGGTGACGAAGAAGCCAATCAACTATTGGCGCGCCCCTACCGGGCCCCCTGGCGCCATCCTGCGCCCGATGCGGCCTAAGATGGCCGTGGTATAATCAGCATGCGTTGACCTTATTCGACGACGATCTCGTACCAAAGAGTCTTGAACCGGGGGCCGATTTCAAACGAGAACTTGCCGCCCGCCACTGATACTGGCACTTCCCCGGCGCGCGCTCCGGCACCATCCAGTGCATAAACCTTGGCGCTCTTGGGCATAGCGGCCAACGTGACCCGTGCGGCGATGCCCTCGCAAATAGTCGGCGCACTGCCCCATCGAGTGCCCACGCTGGTGTGATCGGCATTCCAGCCCATGCCGGTGTTCTCGACATTCCCCGCTGCTGCCAGGAGCATTCGGTGTGACTGCGTCAGTGGCTGGCCGTCCACCGCACTGAGCGTGAGGACAGCGAAATTGTGAGGGTTAGTTTTCACGTCAAACTCCGCTCCGCCCAGCTTCGTGGTCCTGCCGGTACAGCGTCCCACAACGGCTTTTGTCACCGGCGCATCCACGGTGTAGAGCTTGGCTTCCGTATCCCAGGCCACAGGCGAGGCGGCTGCCTTCGGCATCTCCGCCTCGAGTTTGCCGCTCTGCGTAAAGCGCAGTTCCAGGCGATGGTTGAGCGTATCGCCGGCAGCCACCCCGGCCTGCTTCCAGGCCGCCGACATGGAAACATTCTCGGCGGTGAGTTCCTCCGCCTGGACAACCGGCATATCCAGCCGGGCCGTGACGCGAGCGGCCTCCACGTCGCCCCGGCGGAACATCAGCGCCGCAGCCGGAAGGAAGGCGAGCTTGGCCGGATGTTGTTGCAGCGAGAAGTAGCCCATGATTCGGCGCGAATCGGGATTCGCCCCGCCCCAGTCAAACTGGAAAAGGCCGTCCCAATCCTGCAGGGCGGCGAAACTGGCGATCATGGGAAACATTTCCGCCGCGTACTGGCTGGGCGCGGGATGGTCGTATTCGGTAACCGTGAATGGCTTGCCCGCCACGCGATATACGGCCAACCGGGCCAGATTGCCGCCGTTTAAGTCGTCCACCATCGGCGTGTTGGGGATAGTCCAGTTTGCGCTGTCCCACGGCCGGCCGGGGAATTGCGGATGCTGCCAATAGGCGTGCATATCCACAAAATCGCTGAAGGACTCCCGGTAGGTTCCGGCGATGCCGCCATAGCTGGCCTGCGTATCAATAATGGCGGCTTCCACGCCTAGATCGTTCTTGAGAAAGGCACGCATCCCATCCGTGTAAGCCCGCTCGGTATCTGCCAGGAATCGCGTCCAATCCAGCCCCCTGGGCGAGCCTTGGGTGCGTGCCGGCGGTTCCACGGTGCCTCCCTCCAAACTCTCGCTTGGCTTCAGCCCGAGCGATCCCCCGCGGCGGAGGGTGAGATTTTTGAGCCCGAAATCGCCAGCCGGCCCGCCGCCCACGACCATGTCCAAACGGACGGCGCCCGCTTCCACGTGCGCGGCACGGAAGGCCCAAACGAAGGTTCTCCACTCTGGCCCCAACTCGGCTTCTTCTTCCAACCCGCAATTGTGCCAGTCCAGTTTGTTCAAACGCGTGCTGAGCGGCAACCGGCGCGGGAGGTCGGAACGCGCGCTGAATTCCACCGTGTAGAGCTGACCCTCTTCCAGTGTCAGCCCAGCCCATTGCAGTTGGGCGTGCCAACTGATGTCGGGAACTGTGAGGAGGGAAATGCGGGTTTCCCCGGCGTCGCCGTTGGTGCTAGCGAGATACTGGCCGCCTTGCGTTTCCAGCCGCGCCGGCAGAAGGTTGGTTCCCAGTTCCTCGGGCCTTCCCCAGGCGGCGGCCAGCTTCTGCGAGGAACCATAGCGGGCCTTGAGCCACAGGTTCCATTTCCTGAGCACCTCAGCGCGGTAATACTCAGGGAGCGAGGACACCTTGAGCTGGAGCAACGAATTCTCATTGTTGATCTCGACAATGGCCACGCCAGGCTCTTTGGAATAGCTCGTCCGAGTGTAAGGATTGACGTGGGTCAGCAAGGCGCGAGCGTAATCGCGCTGCATGCGAATCATCTGGTCGTTGATCTTGTCGAGGGCCTTGCCGTAATTGGGAAGCTTCTCCTGCCGTTCGCGGTTGCTGGCCAGCCCGTCCGGGAAGTCCTCGCCTTCCCAATAGTTGCGCGAGATGTGAAGGTTGATGTCGGCGTAGATGCCGTGGCGCTTCAAGGCGGCGGTGAAATAGTCAAGCCGATCAAGCTGGTTGGGGTCGAATTCATTCTTTTTCGCTGTGCCAGCCTTCCAGATGCCCTGGGGCGCCGCTTGGTTATCGGTATGGTGGAAGCGGATGCAGTTGATCCCGAGGCTGGCGAGACGCGCAGCCAACTTGTCGGCGAGTTCGTGGTCGGGAAAGCAACTTCCGAAGGTGAAGTTGGTCGCCAGAAAACGGAGCCTATGGCCGCGTCCATCCACAAAGTGGCCCTCCCGCGCTCGGACGTAGCCGTGCCCGCCGGCGGGTGGGTCGTTCAGCCAGGAGACATCCACCACTGAGCCGGGCGCAGGAGTTGCCAGCCCCGGAATGACAAAGGGAAACATGTCTTCCGCTGGCGCTTGCCCTAAAGCGAGCATCGAGCCTGCCGAAAGAGCTGCCAGACAAGTCAAGAGTCTGTTCATGTGCGTGTACCGTCACGCGAGCTTCGGCACTACGAACGGCTTGCGGTACTGGCGCCGCGATAGCTTATTGGCAGCGTCCGCGAAATTCCCAACAAACCGCTCTTGCTTGGGATCGAAGGTCACCCAGGGGCCAAGAGTGGCCGGGGTGGCTCCGAGATCAACGCCGTTCTCGCGCAGATACTCGCGGCAACGGTCAAACGCATCCGACAGCTCCCGGCTTGCTTGAATCGTGGCGCGGATGGCCTCGGGCGGTGACTGTTTCCCGATCCGATGAGATACATTCGCCATGTGACAGCAGGCGGTGGAACAATGTCCCTGCAACGCCTCGGCGGCCAAATCGCCAGCCTTCCGGCTGCGAACGGCGGCCACGAAGTTGGCGAGATGGGTGGTTTCCAATGTCTTGTAGCTGCCATCGTCGGGCATGTCCTTGATCTTCTTGTCCTGGTTATCAAAGACCGCCCCCCGGACGCATCACCCGCGAAATAGCCGCCTTCGCACTCAATGATCACCCCCTTGTTCCGATTCTTGAATCTGCCCATGGCGTCCGCGCCTGGGGCGACGCGCAGGTTGCGGATCTCGCAAATGATCGGGGCTGGATGATAATCAAACAGCGCAATGTGAGTATTGGCAGTCTCACCGCAATCGTTGAACCCCAACCGTCCCCCGATGCTTATAGCGCGAGGCGCCGGCTGATTCTGTCCCAAAGCCCAGCGGCAAATGTCGATGTCGTGGACCCCATTATTGCCCATCTCGCCATTGCCCGTGGCCCAGAACCAGTGCCATTCGTAGTGCAATTGTCTGCGCATGAGTGGTCCTTTGGGCGCCGGACCGCACCACAGGTCATAGTCCACCGTGGCCGGCACTGGCGTCGGCGCGCTTACCGTGCCGATGCCATCGCGGGCGCGATAAATCACCGCATGGGCATAACGGATGGCGCCGACCTGGCCGCTGCGCAGGTAATCGAAGGCTTGGCGCAGGAGCGTGCTCGAACGACTCTGCGTGCCCAGTTGGACCATCCGGCCATATTTCCGGGCCGCAGCCACCATTTGCCGGCCTTCCCAGAGGTTGTAGGAAAAGGGTTTCTCGACATAAACGTCCTTGCCCGCTTGGCAGGCCCAGACTGTCGCCAGCGCATGCCAGTGATTGGGCAAAGCGATGACCACAGCGTCAATAGTCTTGTCGTCCAGGACCCTGCGAAGGTCCACGTGAGTGGTGACCGCTTCACCCCGATCCTTGAACGGCCGGCTTTCACGGTCAAGGATCGCCTGGTCCACATCGCATAGGGCGGTGATCTTTACCCCGGGAACCTCACGGATCCGGGGGATGAGTTGATGCCCTCGCCCGCCCACGCCCCCTACTGCTTCAGTGGCCCCCAGCCCGACTACCGCCAGGCGGATTATATCGTTGGGGCCCTTAGCCTGCGACGGACGCTCGGCGCCGATCACGATCTTCGGCATGCCCAGCGCCACCCCCGCGGTCATCGAACTCTTCAGGAAACCTCTGCGTGTGATGGGTGGCATATGTCCGTTTATGATTGATTGATACTGGGGGGGCCTGTCAAGGGCGGCCGAAATTCAGTCCACTTTTAAGTTTAAGTCACGCAGCATACATCGTAGGCTATTGGGAGCGTAGTCACTGACTTATTATTCGATTAACTTCTATGCAACGCGAACTTCAGACCACTCGACGTTCCTTCCTCAGACAACTCAGCACGGCCGGGTTCGGCGCCTGGACACTGTCTTGCGTCCGGCCGGGAAGCGCCTTCGGCGCCGCGGCCAACAGTAAGCTCAACATTGCTTTGCTCGGTTGCGGCGGCCGTATGCGCCAACTGTTGCCCTCCATCCTGGACCCGGGCGAAAACGTGGTGGCGCTGTGTGAAGTGAATTCCGGCCGGCTCGCGCAGCTCAAGCAAGAGGCTGCCAAACATGGGTCTGCTGGCGCGGCCTTGGAGCGGGCCAGAATATATGAAGACTACCGCAAGCTGCTGGCCGCGGAGAAATCTGTGGACGCCGTAGTCATTGCCGCCGGTCAACGCTGGCACGTGCCGATGAGCAAGGCGGCCCTGCAGGCGGGCAAGCACGTCTTTTGTGAGAAGCCTCTGGCCCACAGCGTGGCCGAGGCGCGCGAGATTCGCGAAATCGCCCGAGGCTCCAGATTAGTGACGCAGGTTGGCACTCAGGGAGGCTCCAGCGCGACCTTCCGGCGCAGCATGGAAGTCATTCAGGCGGGAGTGCTCGGGCAGATCCGAGAGGTGCATTGCTGGATTAATCGCAGTTTTCCACCCAGCGCCCCCATCGTGACCGAAGCGGATCCGATTCCCGCGGGGTTGAACTGGGATTTTTGGTGCGGCCCGTCGCCGCTCTTGCCGTTCAAGAATTACTACCTGGGCGGCTGCCTGGCTTGGGGCCGGTGGCTTGCGTTTGGCGATGGCCATCTTGCCGACATGGGAGCACACGCGATCAACTTGCCCTGGCGGGCCCTGCAATTGGGTGCTCCACAACGCATCTCGGCGCAGCCGGCCGAAACGCTGAGAGACAGCTATCCGTCTGCCACCGATTTTCGCTGGGAATTCGCTGCGCACGGCCAGTTTGCTCCCGTGACCGTCTGGTGGCATGATGGGGTCAAAGCCGGCCCGCCGGAGGAACTTGGCAAGGAACTGGTTTCCACCCTCGACAAAGTGCCCACCAATGGAGTGTTGTTCGCTGGCGAAAAGGGCCTGCTTTGGTCCGACGCCTGGGGTGTGGGGGGCATGGTGAAGCTAAAGGGAGAATCCGAGGGCCGCAGGGTGTTGGACCACCCGCAGTGCCGGCCGGTTGCTGCGACGCTCCCCCGCGCGCCGCAAAACCACATGCAGGAGTGGCTCGACGCCTGCAAGGGCGGCCCTGGGACCTTCCAGGGCTTCGTCTCCAGCGCTGACATTGCCGAGGTGGCGATGGTGGGCATGGTGGCGCTGCGTTACGGCAAACCCATCGAGTGGGACAGCCAGACCATGACGGCCAAAGATGAACCAGGAGCCGATTCGCTGATCCATTTGGAACAACGCAAGAAGTGGTTATAAAGATCTCGGGACGCCCGCATTCGACTCGAGAGCCTCAGGGTAGCTTCGGGGTAGCTTCGGGGTAGCCTGCGGGTAGCCTCAGGGTGGCTTCAGGGTGCCTACCGGTTGGCTACCATATGGCTTGGGGGTGGCCTCAGGGTAGCTCGCGGCATTCATCATTCATCATTCTACCTTCTGCATTCCCTGGGTGAGGGTGGCTTCAGGGTGGCCGTAAACTTCTTACCAGAAGCCGATACCGCGCGTAAAACCGCACGGTGGCACGGAAATCATCGCCGGATGATGCCACCGTCAAGCTGGCTCAGTGGATTCAGGTTCCCACAAAACCGTAATCGTAAGGCTTCCTCATTTCCCTCGCCACAAAGGCATTGCCTTCCTTGGCATTTTCGCCCACGAACTTTTCCGCGGCGGGGTCCCAGTGCAACTTGCGTCCAACCCGCAAACCAATCGCGCCCAGGTGGGAGATGCACGCGGACCGGTGGCCCACCTCAACGTCGCAGATCGGCAACTTCCTTGATCGAATGCAGCCAAAGAAGTTCCCCATGTGGTCATCGCTCGCATAAACCCTTTCCGCATTCTCCGGGAGTGGGGTCTTGATGAGTTCAGGGTCGTTCGCCCTCAGAGTCCCACGGTTGACCCAAATCCAGCCGTTTGAACCTTCAAAGCGGATGCCATTTCTCTGGCCCTGGGGATCCTCGACCCCACCATAGATGTTGTCCGCCGTGGTCGTGCGTACGTTTTCGATCACACCGTTCGCATAAGTGAACTTGACGTCATATTCACTGTACGCCGTATAGCCTCCGGGAATCGGTTCGGCGAGGGGTCTGGCTTCCACCTCGACGGGACCAGGCAGCCCGATGGCCCACAGAGCGATATCGTTATGGTGCGCGCCCCAATCCGTCATCGTTCCACCCGAGTAGTCGTACCAGTAACGGAAGTAAGTGTGGCATCGTTGCGGCACGTATTCGACCTTGGGAGCCTGGCCAAGCCAGCAATCCCAATCCAGCCCTGCCGGGACAGGAGCGGTCTTAAAAGGACCTTCGCGCAGTCCCGCTGGCAGCCAAACCGTGACCTCCTTGAGTTTGCCAATCCTCCCGTTGCGAACCAGTTCAACCGCGAGCCGGAACCTGGCATCGCTGCGCTGCTGAGTGCCGGTCTGCAATACGGTCTTATTCTTATGAACCGCCTCTATCAGGCGTTTGCCTTCGTCAATGGTCAACGTCAGAGGTTTTTCGCCATAGACGTCCTTCCCGGCCAGTGTGGCGGCGAGGTTTATCAACGTATGCCAATGGTCCGGTGTGCCGTTGATGACGGCATGAATGTCCTCACGTTCCATCACCTTGCGGAAGTCGCTATACTTGGCGGGGACTTTGCCATCCTTCGTAAACTGCTTGGCCGCCTGCTCCACGTGGCTCGCGTCCACGTCGCAAATGGCGACTATATCCCCAAAACGGCTGGCGTTGCCGGCGTCGCCCTTGCCTTGGCCGCCACACCCGACGAGCGCAATTCCGGGACGGTCATTGGGTCCGAGCTTCCTGGGGGCGGGGGCAGCGGTCAGCTCCCGTTCAAGGAACCATATTGGCAAGCCGGTGGCAGCGGCGGCCAGCGAGCATGACTTTAGGAACGACCGGCGAGAAACGTAGCAGTATTTCGTATGCACAGAAGGAGGTTTGCCACCCTTGGACATATCGGCAAGCGCAAAAACGCCCGTCAGCACAGGAGTGGGTTGTCTTTCAGTTAGGTGGCAACGACCCCCGGGGAGCATCTCATAGCTAAGATACCGGAGTGGTTGCCTACCCCTGCCTTACCACCACGCTAGCACTGCGCTTGCGCCGAGCCAGCCGGCGGATAGTGGAGATTGCGGCCAAAAGGCAGAAGCCGGAATGAACATTACCCAAATCGGAGGCCCACCCAAGCCCCAGGAGCAGGCAGTCAGCCCGCCGAAGGCAAAGAAATCCGAAGTAGGCACAACAGCCCTGAACCTCCAGATGAATCCCTCCAAACCGCCTACCCGCTGACCGCCGATTTCTGCATTCTTCCTTCTTCCTTCTTCCTTCCCAGGAACAGCGTGGGTCCGACGCAGGGCTGGTCGAATTTCCCGGTATAGTTAAGGCTGGCAACGATCCGCTGGGAAGCCTGGGAAGCTTCCGGCGGCAGGTCCACCTGAGGCAGGCCCCGGTTGGCCAGCGCGACGTTGATCTTCACAAACAACAGGAAACCCGTCAGGGGGCCGCATTGGCGGAGACGGGGCTTGGACTTCTTGTGCTTGGCCACCGCGCACCAAACCACGCGCTGCTCCTCGGTGAGGGTGCGCCAACGGGCGGACACGGCGCCGAAAACCTCGCGGACCGCAACCTGTGCGGGCGTCCGAGGGTTAAAGGGGATGAAAGCCGGGTAGCAGTACTGGCCGTAGCGATTGCTCTGCCAGACCAAGTCCCCGCGCTTGCCGGATCTCGGGATGTCCAGGACTCTCATAACTAAAGTGGCCGCTAATATAGCTCACTCCGCAGAGGCCGCAAATAATAATCTGTGATAGCAGCCACCGGCGGGCGCATCTGCCGGTTGGCGGTGATTTTGCTGAACTACCAGAGCCGTTTCAGGCAAGAAACTGTGGATGTACACAACACAACGTATTCAGGGCCGTTTCGTGCAGGCCGAAGAGATTCTTTGGCTGCGAGGGTGGGTAGATCTTCATCCGCACTGGAGCCGTAAGCGACTCGCACGCGAACTTTGCCTGCAATGGCAATGGTGGGACGGTCGTGGGCGGTTGAAGGATTTTGCCGCTCGGAGTTTCCTGCTCAAACTGGAAGGGCAAGGGCAAATTAAGCTGCCCGCCCTGCAGGTGAACAAGCGTCGGGTTCGGCGGGGAGTGGATGAGTTGGCGCACTGGCAGGAGCCGCCGGTTTTGCGGGCGGGGTTGAAGGAGACACAACCGCTGAGTCTAGAGTTAGTGAGGGCGGCCACCGCGGAACAACGGGCGTGGGCCTTTTATTTGGATCGGTATCATTACTTGGGGCTGCGGGTGGTGGGGGAAAATATCGGCTATTTGGTCAAGGACCAGCGTGGGCGGGAACTGGCCTGCCTGCTCTTCGGTGCGGCGGCTTGGTGCTGCGGACCACGGGACCGGGCCTTGGGGTGGGGGCGGCAGGAGCGGCAGGAGCGGCTGCGCGAGATTGCCAACAACACTCGATTTTTGATCCTGCCCTGGGTGCTGGTGCCCCACCTGGCCAGCCACGTGCTAGGCGGGGTGGCCCGGCGTATCGATCGGGACTGGCGGGAGAAGTACGGGCATGGCTTGGGGTGGTTGGAAACGTTTGTCGAGCGGGAACATTTTGAGGGCACCTGCTACCGGGCGGCCAATTGGCAATGCGTGGGCCAAACCCAGGGGCGCAGCCGTCAGGACCGCGATCATGGCACGCGGGTGCCGGTCAAAGACGTCTACCTCTATGCGCTGGGTGGAGGTGATCGTTGAACCTGCTGCGTCAGATGGAACAGACGGTGTTGGCGGAGGGCCGGGAATGGATGCGCCGCCGTTTGGAGCACCGGTTGCAGGCGGCCTCGGATGCCCTGGAAGCGGTTTGTCCCCAGACGGGCCAAGGCTTAAGCGAAACGCGCTGGCGGGATTTGCAGCTGACCACGGTGGCGGGCGTGGTGGAACTGCGCGTACGCCACGGTTACTCGGTCGGATTGGGCCAGTGGGTTTGTCCCGCACGGTCGGCTTGGGGCTTGGAAGCCTACCAGCGGGTGAGTCCGGAATTGGAGGCGCGCCTGTGCT
>Ga0224558_1001418_pt1 | contig 25125 bp, 22 predicted proteins | sample 714S32024metaG_FD_180682 | JGI IMG/M metagenome (GOLD analysis project Ga0224558, IMG submission 180682) | Peat soil microbial communities from Stordalen Mire, Sweden - 717 S3 20-24 | ecosystem: Environmental > Terrestrial > Soil > Wetlands > Peat | place: Sweden: Norrbotten County, Stordalen... | reverse complement strand
GAAATTAACCCCTCCCAAACGGGCACCGAACTTATAATGATCAAGCACGTCCACGGCAACCCCGCGGACTCCAAGGAGGCTCCCCAGTGAGCATGAAGTCCAGTACGCGTCAGGTGGATGGCGTCACGATTGTCGATCTCAGCGGCCGCATCACCCTCGGCGAAGGCAGCGTGGTTCTGCGCGAAACGGTGCGCGACCTGCTTTCCAAGGGGCAGAAAAAGATCCTGCTGAACCTCGCCGACGTGAACTATATCGACAGCTCAGGCATCGGCGAACTCGTCAGCGCCTTCACCACTGCCAAGAACCAGGGTGGCGAACTCAAGCTGCTTAACCTCACAAAAAAAGTACACGACCTGTTGCAGATCACGAAGCTCTACACTGTCTTCGATGTGAAGGAAGACGAAGCAGCGGGCGTAAAGTCTTTTAACAAGTAGTGCGCTCGCGCTGCTTGTGGCCGCAGGAGCTGTGGCAGGCCGGGGCCCGGCCCCGGCGCTCCGCCCCATCACGCCAAAACCGCGCGTGCTGGGGACCTCGGCAACTTCCCTTTTCGGGAAGTCGCCGCGAATATTTCCGTCCTGCTTAGCGCAGGATCTCTCCGCCACGCCTAAGATAAAACTGAAGGTGCACTTCTCAGCGCCTCAGTCATTATGCGTTTTCTTACTCTGACTTTATTTTTCGGAACCGCTCTCGCCATGAGCGGAATTTGCTTCGCGCGCAATAGCTCTGCGAGTAACTGCGTGTCATTCGACGAGGCGAGCAAGCATGTGGGCGCTACCCAATGCGTTAGCGGAACCGTGCTGCACGTGGAAGATGGCCGCAACGGCGTCAAGTTCCTCAACTTCTGCAAAGGACCCAAGGCGTGTCCCTTCACCGTGGTTGTGTTCCCGGCCGACCTTAAGAAGATGGGCGACGTTCGCCAGCTCGAAGGCCGACAGGTTGAAATTAAGGGAACGATCCAGGATTACGACGGACGCGCGGAGATCATTTTGCGCCGCTCCCAGCAACGGGGCGAAGGCGCTTTTCTTCTGTTTCCGACGGTACCCACCGATTACGACGTCGAGCGCCCGGGCCACTACAGTACCGGAAAGTTCAAACACCCGAAAGAGCCCAAGAAGAAGGATTCAAAGCAGCGCGACCCGATGTCGATCGAAGATCCAGGCGAGCCATAAAAGCACCATTGATCTTGCGTGGTCTTGCTTGGGTGGTGTTGCTTGGGTGATGTTGATTTTGGGTGGCGCAGCCGTTTACCGCTGCGATTAGCGTCGCCGTTAAAGCGGCTTTAGCCGCGGAATGTCTCGGAGACGCATGCAATTAGCCACAGTTATTCGTGACTTATCTCACACTATCCCCTTTCGTAACTCTTCCAGTGAATACTTCGTCCCCCGCCACACGATGCCGTCATTCCACAGGGCGTGGACCATGGAGCGCAGCAGTATATACATGAACAGGATGGTACCGACCGGATGCAGAAAACAATAATATGGCGGGACTGCCGACCGGAACGACATTCCGCAATAAATCGCGAACAGCGAACCGAGCGCGATGGCATAAGGAACTCGCGCCCAGCCATGGGCCAGCCAGACGCCAACAAATGGCCCGAGATTCAGAAAACCCAGACCCACTACGGTGACCACCGTCCTCCACCACTGGAAAGAAAGCACGGCAAAAAAGTTCTTGGTCAGATTGTTGACGATGCCGAAAGCGCCCTTTGCCCAGTGCAGGGAAATCAGATCCTCCCCGGAAACATTGCGCTGTGCGAAGCCCGCGTTCTTGATTACTTTCCCCAGCTTCATGTCGTCGATCACTTCCATGCGCAATGCGCGATACGTGCCGACCGCCTCATAGACCGGGCGCCGGACCAGGTTGAAAGCGCCCACACCCATGTGGTCGCGCGCTTTGGGATCGGCAACTTTCCACGGTCGATGCCCGAAAACAAATAGCACCTGGAAGAACGCGATCATCATTCTCTCGCCCGGCCCCTTCATGATCAGGTGCGGGAAAAGAATGACGTGGTCGCATCGCTCAGCTTCGGCATAGGCAACGGCGCGCCGCAGAGAATCGGGCTTGAAAAGCACATCGGCGTCGGTGAAGAGCAGCCAATCTCCACCCGCCTGCTGGCCGGCCATCCACATGGCATGCGTTTTGCCCAACCAGCCCGCAGGCAGCTCCGCAATGTGTATCACCTTCAGCCGTGTGGAGCGGACACTCCTGTCCGTCTCCGGATGGAGCTTCACGTCCGTGTTTTCGAGTAGGGCAGTCTCTGGGTTGGCGCGAGCTTTTGGGTGGCGCAGCGCCGGGGCCCCCAGCACGCCCGGTTTTGGCGTGATGGGGTGGAGCGGTTCACCGCCGCGATTCCGGCGCTCAATTCCGACGGCTTTAGCCGCGGAGGCAACAGAACCCTCCGCAACCTCCTCCATGATCTGGCCGGTGTGGTCCGTCGAGCGGTCGTTGACGGCAATAATTTCGTAGTTGGAATAGTCGAGCGCAAGCAACTGCACCAGCGTCTCGCGAATGCTTTCTTCCTCATTGCGCGCCGGAACAATAATGCTGACTCTGGGCTCGCCATTCGGGGCCGCTGGCCTGCGATCCCATTCGGGTCGCGCGATATTGGCGACATGCGGCATACCGAAGGCCGCTTCCACGATACGCGAAAACCAGGCCAGCGCCAGGATGCCGCCTGCAATCCAGTAAACGGTTTGCCAATGCATTCTGCTTAGGAAGATGCTCCTGAGGAAACTTGCGATGCCGCCGATTCATCCTGCAAGCGTAATGGCGGGGCAAAGCGCATGCCGTAAAACAGTATGGCAGAAGACAGCGCGATCGCGATGACCGGTCCCACAAAGGCTAGTCGTAGCGAATACTTGTCCGAGATATAGCCGATTAGAAAAGGAGATGGAACATCTCCGAGCAGGTGGAAGACAAAGATGTTTACCGCCAGGGCAGCCGCGCGCACATGCGGTCCGACCGAATCGATCACAGCGGCGTTCAGCGGACCTGTGTTCAACAGCAGCAAGAACTCAGCGACAAAAATGCCTACGACCATGGTCCTGCCGCTCGCAAACAAGGCGACGCACATGGCGGGAATGCCCAATCCCAGACTGACGGCAGACACGAGGTAGTGCGCGGACTTCGTGCGACGCAGCAGCCGGTCGGAGATCCAGCCGCCCGCGAGGGACGCAACCAATCCGTTGCAGATGGTGCTCAATCCGAAAATTATGTTTGCCTCCAGCAGGCTATAACCGTGGGCGCGGTATAGAAACGTCGGCATCCAGACCTGGAGTCCTCCGAGCGCAAACGTCATCATCGCCATGCCGAGGGTTGCCGTGAGGAATGCGGGATTATGGAACAGGCTTCTCAGCGTGTCCCGGTCTTTAGATTTGCTCTCGGGCGTATCGAATTGGCCGAGTGCCGGCTCCGGAAGCAGCAGGAGCAGCAACGCCAGCAGCACTCCGGGTGCAGCTCCAGCATAGAATGGAGCCCGCCAGCCGTACTTTGGCCCCATGACTCCGCCGAGCAGATACCCTAGTGCGGTTCCGACCGGAAGCGCGAGATAAAACACTCCCATGACGCGTCCCCGTTTTTCGACCGGAAACATGTCTGCGACAAAGGTTGGAGAAAGAATGACAAAGCTGGCTTCGCCGATGCCCACCAGGGTATGACGAATGAGCAGTTGGTTAAAGTTTGTCGTGACGGCGGTGAGTAGAGTGGCCCCACTCCACACCAACGCCCCTGCGACGATGACCCGCTTGCGCGAGAAGCGCAGTGAAAGCGGCCCCATGAAGGGCGCCGCGCACATATAAAAAATGAAGAAGACGCTGGTGAGCAGGCCGAATGCGGCGTCGCTGCGATGGAACTCCGCTTTGACCAGATCCTGTACCGCGAACAACACGGAGCGGTCGATGTAATTGAGTAGGTTCAGCGCCGTCAGCAGCGCCAGAGCCGTGCGAGGATAGAGCTTGGTCGTGGTCACAAGTCGAGCGAATATAGCATGGCGCACGAGAGAAAACGCGGAATCTACGAGGTTCCAAAACGCCAAATCACTTCTGTCCTTTCCTCCCCCGCGGCCACCTCGCGATCACGACTGTCGAAATCCCGCCGCGCGGACGGAACTCACCTTTCACCTCCGCCCACACCGGCTTGGCCCAGCGCACAACATCCTTCAGCACCTGATTCACGATGTTCTCCTGGAAGATGCCGAGGTTTCGATAGGCCTGGAGATATTCCTTTAACGATTTCAACTCCAGGCACCGGCGATCCGGCACGTAGCGGATCACGATGTTGCCGAAGTCCGGCAAGCCCGTCTTCGGGCAGACGGACGTAAATTCGGGATCATCCACAACAATCTCGTATCCTGCTTGACCAGAAGCTGGAAATTGGTTCGGCCAGGTTTCAATTTCCGGGAAATCGTGATCGAGCCCGGCGCTGGCGTGCTCCGCGGTGTAACGGGGAGAAGCATAGCGGGGAGATGGGGACCGGCGAGATTTCGGCATTTGCCTATTGTACCCAGCCCCTTGTCCCAAGCGCCTTGAACCCAGCTTTGCCAGTTGCTAGGAACTCCAACTAATGGAATGCGGAGGGAGTTGGGTTCCGGAGCTTAGATCCGGGGCCTCGTGGTCGCGTTGTGATTTGCTCGTTAGCTTGTAGTAACTACCGGAGATGTACTGTATCGGAGGTGGGCTAGGTTTTGATAAAATCCCCAGAGTTATGGGTCTGGGTTGCGATTATCGAAAACAGAGAGGAGAAACTTTTGAATCGACGATTTGGAAAAACAGCAGTGGCAGCCGTTGTGGCGGGGGCTCTTTTGCTATTTGTCGCAGCACCCCTCGTGCACGCCGACGCCAAAGAGAAGTGCCAACACGCCATCGAAAAGGCGGAAGCAAGACTGGACAGAGCGATCCGCGACAAGGGCGAACATAGCCGCGAAGCCGATGAACGGCGGCGAGATTTGAATGCCGAACGGGAACGTTGTTGGAATGAGCATCATCAGTGGTGGAATGGGAAAGACCATCGATGGGAGACGGAGCACAATTGGGAGCATGATCAAGATAACGATCATCACTGAGTGAAGTTAGCAGCCGATAGCCCTGAGGGCGGTTCGAACGAGCGTCCCGTGACTCGCTGAGTCCGGGGCGCTTTGTTTTGCGCCGTTGCTGCGCATTCAGGGCTGGCCTCTAGGGTTAGTCGTTGGTCGTCAGTCGTTAGTCGTTCGGAGGGTTTGTCAACGACTGACGACCAACGACCGACGACCCAACGACTGACCGACCAACGACCAACGACTCCCCGCTGATGCAAACCGTCGGCGCGGAGCATCTAAACAGGTAAGTCCTACGCGTTCGTTTGCCTGCTCCCGCAGCGCCGGGATGATATACATTGAGCTTGTGCGTTTCTCTGCATGCCATTGAATGGAAACAGTTCGGGACGCCGGCCGTGGCGTTGGTGGATAACGGCGCTTGCGATTTTAGCGGCGGTGATTGTGCTGGCTGCTTTCGTCTCCCACCGCGATAACCCGGTGCCGGTGCGAACCGCCGTCGTCGAGCTGAGCACGATCCGCAGCCTGGTTTCCACCAACGGAAAAATTGAGCCCGTCAACAACTTCGAGGCCCACGCTCCGGTCTCGGCGAACGTGCGGCGCGTTTTCGTCAAGGAAGGCGACTCCGTCAAGAAGGGCCGATTGTTGGTGGTTCTGGATGACGCCGACGCGCGGGCGCAAGCCGCACGTGCCCAGACCCAATTGAGAGCGGCGCAGGCCGACCTGAGCGCCGCGGAACGAGGCGGGAACCAGGAAGAAGTGTTGAGCCTCGAAGCGCAACTGGTAAAGGCGGGCACCGACCACGATTCGGCACAGCGCAATTTGGTCGCGTTGAAAAAACTTGAGCAGCAGGGTGCGGCCTCGGCGGGAGAAGTGCGGGAAGCGGAAAACGCTCTTGCCCGCGCCGATGCCCAACTCACCTTTCTCCGGCAAAAGCAGACGAAACGATATTCGAATGCGGAGTTAGCGCGCGTCGACGCGCAGCGAGCGGAAGCGCAGGCCACCTACGATGCCGCCCAGGACGTCCTGGCAAGATCGAATGTGCGTGCTCCTTTTGATGGCATCGTGTACTCGCTGCCCGCGAGGCAAGGCGGATTCGTCGCGGCCGGAGATCTCCTCCTGCAAGTGGCCGATCTGCGAAACGTGATGGTCCGCGCTCTCGTCGATGAACCCGACGTGGCTAGACTCGCTCCCGGAGATCCGATTGAGATTACCTGGGACGCAGTCCCTGGACGTGTCTGGCGAGCCACTGTAACTGACATCCCATCGACGGTGAAATTGCACGGTGCGCGCAACGTCGGCGAGACCACCAGCATCGTAGATAACAAGGATTTGAAACTCTTGCCCAATATAAACGTCGGCGTAACTATCGTCACCGCCGAGCACGATCACGTGCTGGTGGTGCCGCGAGAGGCTCTGCGCATGGACGACTCCAAGCCTTATGTTTTGCTGGTCTCCGGCCACGAACTCAAGCGCCGGGATGTGGAGACTTCCCTTTTCAATCTCACCCAGGTTGAAGTAACCCGCGGCCTCTCTGCCAAGGACGTGGTTGCGATCGGTTCGTGGAATGGCAAACCGATCGGCGAACGAACCCAGGTCACCTTTTAAATGATCACTCGCACTTTTTTGCTCGTTTTAGTCACTCTCATCGCGGCGTTGACCACCAGCGCGGCGGACTCCGCCAAGGACATGCTGGCGGCCGGCCGGGTCGATGAAGCCATCGCCGAATTGAATGGACACCTCTCTTCTGCTCCGGCCGACGCGGAATCCTCCAACCTGCTGTGCCGTGCTTACTACGCGCTCGAAGATTGGGATCGCGCGGAATCTTCCTGCAGAAAAGCGGCCGCGCTTGATCCAGACAATAGCCGTTTCCATCTGTGGCTGGGGCGCGTGTACGGCGAAAAGGCGGATCGGGCTACTTTTCTTGCCGCAGCGGGCCTAGCCGTAAAGGTTCGCGGAGAATTCGAGCGCGCGGTGCAACTGAATCCGAACGACGTGGATGCCCGGCTCGATCTGGCGGAGTTCTATGTTTTAGCGCCCCGCATCCTCGGCGGCGGCGAGCAGAAGGCCCGCGAGCAAGCGCAGTCCATTGCAACTGTAAATCCTGGCCGGGAACACTGGGTTTATGCCCGCATCGCCGAACAGAAAAAAGACGCCGCCACCGCCGAACGGGAATATCACCTGTACATCGACCTCAGCAAAGGTGAGGCGCAAGCGTGGCTCAATCTCGCTTTTTTTCTCCGCCGCCAGTTGCGCCTCGACGAAATGGAGCAAGCCGTCGTCAAGCTCGGCCAAGCCCCTATGCCCAATCTCGACGCCCTGGTTGAAGCGTCCCAGATACTGTATCGCACCGGTCGTAGCTATCCTTTCGCCACCGAACTGCTCCACCGCTATCTCGCCGCCGGTCCGGTTGAGGCAGCTCCGGCGTTCAAAGCCCGCTATCTGCTGGGTCTGTTGCTGGAAAAACAAGGCGACAAAGCAGGTGCTGCGCTGGAGTACCGTGCTTCGTTGTCATTGGCCCGGAACTTCGGCATGGCCCAGCAAGCACTCAACCGGGTTGCCCCCTGAGGATGGCGAAATTCCCTTTGCGCTTTGCGGCGTCCCCGATAACTTCCAAAGCTACTGTCCCGCTCGCGTCTGGCGCACTACAATTTGTGCGTCGCGGCGCAGCCGCGGCCCGATCCATGTGGTGACGAGATGAGGGTGACGAGATGAAGTTTCGATTGCCGCGGTGCTTGCGCCGCACAAATCTGCTCGCCTTATTTACTGCCGCACTGATGATCGTAACCCGCGGCCAGGCTGAACCGCTGCCTCTCGAACGCGCCATTCGGCTCGCGCTCGCGCACAGCACGACTTCGGCGATTGCGAATGCCGACGTGCAGCGGACCTTTGCCTCCTACCGGCAACTCCGCGACAACTACCTGCCGCAGCTCGCCATGGGTTCGGGCATCGGATGGTCCTATGGATTCCCGCTCTCCATCGAAGGGGCGGCGCCGGCCCTGGGGAATGCCGTCGCGCAGAGTACACTCTTCAACCCGGCGCAGTGGCAGCTAACGAAGGCAGCGAAAACGGATTGGCATGCTTCTGAGTTTCAGGACAAGAACCAGCGCAATGCCCTCATCCAGGACGTCGCGCTGACCTACGCTGAACTGGCAAAGTGGGAAGCGCGACTCGTGCGCTTGCAGCAGGACGAGGCCCAGGCGCAGCAAATGGAACAAGCGGTGGCCGCGCGCTTGCAGGAAGGCGTGGACAGCGCCGTGGACTTGAACAAAGCTAAGCTCACTGCAGCCCGCGTGCGCCTTCACCGGGCCGAGGCACGTGGCAACGCCGATGTCCTGCGGCGTCACCTCTCAACCCTGACCGGTTTGCCGGTTTCCTCCATCGAAATTGCGCCCGAAACCATTCCCGCTTTGCCGCCCGTCGCTCCGGAAGAAGATCTTTCGGAAAAAGCGATTGCCTCCAGCCCCGCCATCAAGTTTGCCGAGCAGCATTCGCTGGCGGAATCGATGCGGGCTTTGGCCGAGCATCGCGCTTTGTACCCGTCGATGGATTTCTCCGCCCAGTACGCGCGACTTTCCACCATCAATAACTGGAACGACTACTACCGGAAATTTCAGCCGGACAATGCCACGATCGGCCTTGCCATCCGCATCCCGCTATTCAACGCCAGCCAGCGCGCCCGAGCCGACGCGGCCGCAGCCGAAGCCCTCAAGGCGAAGAAGCAAGCGGACGCGGCTCGCAATCAGGTTGCGGAGGAAACGCTGAAACTACAGCGCGCCGCCGAACAACTCGAGGCTGCCCGCGAGGTGGCGCAGTTGGAATATCAATTGGCCCAGTCGAGCCTGGAAGCCGCCCAAACCAGGATCGACGCGAAGACGGGCACCCTGCACGAATTGGCTGATGCACGGGTCCAAGCAGCCGAACGCTATCTGCTCTTCCAGGATGCCGATTTTGAATACCAGCGGGTCCGCATGAACCTGCTGCGCGCCACCGGAGATTTGGAGAACTGGGCGCTGCCAGGTACCGCTTCAACCAACCAGGCTTCAAAATAACGCATAAAACAGCTCATCCAGCCGCTACCCGATTCTCGCGCCTTAATGCGCAGAAGCGACGTTCGGCGAGGTTCTTTTGCGGCTTGCGCCCCGCTAAGGCACACTTGGACAAAGGTTTCCACGCTTTCGACCCAGTTTTGGCACGTACCTGAATGGTAGCGTCCGCGGGGTGTGTGTGCGCCTAAGAGTGCTAAAATAGAGACTCCCAATATGCCATTAAAAACACTGTTCTTGAATCCGCCTTCGTTTGAGAATTTCGATGGGGGTGCAGGCTCGCGCTGGCCCGCTACGCGCGAGATCGAATCGTACTGGTATCCGGTCTGGCTCGCTTATCCGACCGGCATGCTCGAGGGCGCGCGCCTGCTCGACGCCCCGCCTCACCACATCACGGCGGAAGAGACGATCCGCACCTGCAAGGACTACGAACTGCTCGTGCTGTTCACCAGCACTCCAGGATTCGCCGGCGATGTCCGCATGGCTGAGGCCATCAAAGACAGCAATCCTCACATCAAGATCGCTTTCGTCGGACCCCACGTTAGCGTGCTGCCGGAGAAGTCTTTGATGGAGGCAAAGGTAATTGACGTAGCCTGCCGCAAGGAATTCGACTACTCCATCGTCGAGTACGCGCAGGGCAAGCCAATCGAAGACATTCTTGGCGTTTCCTACCGTAAGAATGGGCAAGTGGTGCATAATCCCGATCGGCCGACAATCCAGGATCTGGACTCCCTGCCGCACGTGACCGACGTTTACCGGCGCGACCTGGATGTTCGTCGCTACAACGTACCTTTCCTGCTTAACCCGTTCGTATCGCTGTACACCACGCGCGGATGCCCGGCGCAGTGCACTTTCTGCCTCTGGCCCCAGACGCTCAGCGGTCACCCTTGGCGCAAACGCTCCACCGACGACGTGGCGCGTGAAATGGCCAAGGCAAAAGATTACTGGCCGTACGTGAAGGAATTTTTCTTCGACGACGATACCTTCAACCTGCAGAAGGCTCGCACCATCGAATTGTGCGCCAAGTTGAAACCGCTGGGTCTGACCTGGTCGTGCACGTCGCGAGTCACCACCGACTTCGAAACGCTCAAGGCCATGAAAGACGCGGGATGCCGGCTGCTGATTGTCGGCTACGAATCGGGTGATCAGCAAATTCTGAAAAACATCAAGAAAGGCGCGACCGTCGAGCGTGCCCGCCAGTTCACCAAGGATTGCCACAAGCTGGGACTGGTGGTCCACGGGGATTTCATCCTCGGCCTGCCGGGAGAATCTCGCGAGACCATCAAGAACACGATCAAATTCGCCAAGGAACTCGATGTGGAGACGATTCAGGTTTCGGTGGCGCATGCTTTCCCTGGAACTGAACTGCACGAATCCGCGATAAAGAATGGCTTCATGACCAGCGACACAAAAATGGTCGACGACCTCGGACACCAGATGGTGCAGATCGAGTATCCGGGTCTGCCCGCGACGGAAATTCTTGCGGCAGTCCATGACTTCTACGATGCGTATTATTTCCGTCCCAAGGCTGCCTACCGCATCTTGAGGAAAGCGGTGTTCGACAACTCCGAACGCAAGCGCTTGTACAAAGAAGCGCGTACCTTCCTTAAACTGCGCGCCCAGCGCCACAAGTGGGTCAAGGAAAACCGCAAGGAAGAAGCGCCTGCCCCGGAACCGGCCAAGGCCTAGGCCGGAGTTGGATCGTAAGTGACATTTCGAAAATACCTCGTCCTGGCAGGAGTCACCGTATGCGCCACCGCGGGTGATTCCCTGCTGGCTCGCGGTATGAAAGAACTCGGCAATGTTTCCCTGCACAACCTTTCCGCCCTGCTGCTGGCCATCCTCAATCCCTGGGTGACTGCGGGAATCCTGTTACTGCTGGCTTTCTTCGCTTGCTACATGTCCGCGCTTTCGTGGGCTGACCTCACCTATGTCCTGCCTGCCACATCGCTCGGATATGTGCTTGTTGCTCTGATTGCTCGCTTCGGTTTTCATGAAGTAATCTCGCCGACGCGCTGGCTTGGCATCGCGCTCATCGCCGCCGGCGTGGGCTTCGTGGCCGCCGGCCCGTCGGTCACGCCCGGTCGCCAACACCTTGATTCCCCCGAACCCTCCCGCGACCCCGTTTCTCAGGAGGTGAAGTCATGAAAGACATCTACGCGTGGGCGGCGATTGGGCTCATCGTTCTGACCTCGACCACCGGGGACGTGCTGCTCTCCTACTCCATGAAACGAGTTGGTCACGTCGGTGAACTCTTGAAAAGGCGCGGGGTGCTGGCGGTGCTTGGGCGTGTGCTTCGCACGCCCACGTTTGCTCTCGGCCTGATGGCGATGGGGATCGCCTTCTACAGTTTGCTCTTTGGACTTTCGTGGGGGAATCTTAGTCTGGTCGTGCCCGCTTCGGCCTCCCTCACTTTTGTAGCCAACGCGGTCGCCGCGCGTCTGTTCCTGCACGAACGCGTGGGGCGCCGGCGTTGGATTGCGGCATTGCTGGTAGCGGGTGGCGTGGTGCTGATGGCAGTCTGAATTGCACTAACCGAATAAATCGACGAGAAGCACAAGCGACTGGACTTCCACGATCCGATCCTTGCCGGCGGATGCAGCCTGGACCGGTCCCGAATTTCTGGCACTCTCTCCCGAATTGTTCGCCGGCAGGATTGTCCTCAGAAATGGAAACCGCTCGCTCAACATCGCCGCCTGACGTTTTCCGTCCTTCAGTTGCTTTCTGAAAAACGCCGCATCCATCTCGCGGGGCGCGGCATTGAGCTTCTTCATGACCGCCTGCAACCTCGCCAACTCCGTGACCAGGTCCGCGAGCATGTGTTTTCCGCCAGCACTCAAGTGGACGAACTCTATGCCGGCTCCGGAGCGGCCCCGATTCGCCCTCACCTCACCCACGACTCGGAACGAAGCCGCGTTGACGCGCACGACGATTTCAGTTCGCACGCCGAAATCCATGGGCAGAGTGGTATCGACGCAGCACCCGCCGAGGCTCAGATCGAATATCTTCCCCGGAACAAAGATGCCATCTGATGGGAGGTGACTAATCTTCGCATCACCACCGCATTTGAATCGCGGGCTATGGCGGCGATCGTTGTCTCCGCAAGCGATGTCTGCGTCGGTGCGCTCAGCCATATTGATAAGATCGTATGCCGGGCGAGGTTTCTTTAGAAGGCTGCGCAGAATCCAGCCCCGGAGGGGCGTCCAAGCCTAGCCCAGCGCTTCAGCGCTGGGAAAAGTGGGAAGAATGACCTAAGTCCCGGAGGGACGACCGAGTTCTCACGTTCTTCAGAACTGGTTTTTCTAATCTGTCAGAGCGGCATCAGCGTAACGCAGGATTGGAAACCGAAGTAATTGAGTAAACTCATCCCAACAGCCTCATCAACCCACCCGGGGCCAGATCGGGGACGAGAAAGCTGGCGCTCTTGCCCCCAACGAACCGCGTCAGTGCTTCCGCCGCAAGATAGCCGCTGCGAACCGCGCCCTCCATGGTGGCGGGCCAACCGGTCGCGGTAAAATCGCCGGCCAGAAAGACTCGCGGCCATACCGTCTCTGGCTTGGGCCGGTACTGGTCGATTCCCGGGCGCGGCGAATACGTCGCATGCACTTCCTTGATCACAGTCGATTTCAACAATTTCGCATCGCGTGCACCGGGGAAGAATTCTTGCGCTTCTTTCACCGCCATGTCGACGATCTCCAACTTCGACTTTTCAACCAGACTCCGGGAGCAGCTTACGACCAGCTCAATGTAGTTGCCGTTGCCGCTATATTCGTGGTTGCGAGCTTCGTCGTTGCGAGAATCAATGAGTCGCGATTTGTGAAACATCCACTGGATGGTGCGGTCGAGCAGGACGGCGTGATCGAGCTCGCTGATTTGGCGATCGAACCAAAGATGAATGCCGGTGATCGGCGACGCCGAGAACTGGCCGAGTGCCGCGGCCAAAGGCGCAGCAGACGCGGTATCCGGCAACATGCGCCCCAGAACATCAAAAGGAACGGCCAGCACCAGATAGTCGAATTTCCGTTCCTGTCCGTTCGTCGTCACACTTACCTGGGAGCCTTCGGCTCGAAACGACTCCACGCCCGCGCGAAACTGGATCTCTCCACCACGCGCGCGGATGTAGTCGCCGGTTGTGCTGTACAAGTCTGTGAGCGGCACGGTTGGAATTCCCATGCGTCCGGCAGCGGCCGATTTAAGGAACGATTCGCGCACCACCTGGGCCGCATAAGGGACGGAAACCTGATCGAGATCTTCGTTCAAGGCGCTGACCAGGATCGTCTTCCAGAAACGCTCGATGGCTTGCTCGGTTTGTCCGTGGCGCTTCAGCCAGTCGAAAAACGATTCACCCCGATCCGCCGGAATGCAAGGAGCGAGCGCCGCCATGGCGCGGCTGATGGCCATCTTGTCGCGAAAGTTCAAACAATCGGCCCGGAGAAATGCCGGCGCGGTATGAAGCGGAGCGGGGAGGCCTGACGGGGCGATCACGGATGCGCGCCCTCCGGGCTCGAGGAACGTCAGCTTCTCATACCAGCGAATCTTGTCCTGAACTCCCGCGCGCCGATAGAAATCGAGCAGGTTGGTGCAGCAGCCGAGCAACACATGCTGGCAATTGTCGACAATTTCGCCGGTCCCAGGATGCTGATAAGAAGAGGCACGCCCGCCAAGATAAGGGCGGCGCTCAAAGAGCGACACGCGAAACCCCGCTTCGGCCAAGGCGCATCCAGCGGCGAGCCCTGCCAACCCGCCTCCGGCGATAGCGACTGTAGGAGGATGTGTCGTATCAGGATAGATCGACTTAGAAACGCTCGACTTAAAATCGTTCGAGGGCGCCATCACACCAGTCGCTTCAGGATCCCTTTTCCGAGGACAGTGAGCTTTTCGGGGACGGTTAATCGGACGCGCTCACTGAAAACGTCGTACTGCTTCGAAGCAATCTTTTCGAGCAGGCGGCGATAAATGGCGATGAGAACCCACAGGGCGGGCTGACTATCTTCATGCACCAGCGGGATCAGCTCTTCACCGGCGCTGTAGCACTCGCGAGCGCGGTCGGCCTCCAGCGCCAGCAGCGGACGGATGCGGGCAACATCAATCTGTGGCGCGGCCAGATCGGCGGCCGAGAGCCCGCACTGCGCTAGATCCTCTTGCGGAAGATAAACCCGCCCCATGCCCGCGTCTTCTTTGACGTCGCGAATAATATTCGTAAGCTGGAATGCCAGACCGCAGCGTTCGGCAAGCGGCTCCGCGGCAGGATCGCTGTACCCAAAGATCCTGATGCACACTAATCCAACCACCGATGCCACACCGTAGCAATACCGGCGCAATTCTTCAAAAGTCTGGTAACGCGCGACCAGCGGCGCTCCGGCCGAGGGCTCTGGTTGGCCGTAATCGAGATCCGCCGCCGTGCCGAAGGCGAGCTGGTCGAGAAGCCCAAATGGAATCTGGTAAGTGCGCTGCGCATCGGTCAGCGCCAGCAGCACCGGATCGTCCGTTGGCTGTGCCGCCAAAGCACGGTGGACTTTATCCAGCCATTCCGCCAGCTTGTTGTGGCGATCGTCGGGGCTTAGCGTGTTGTCGTCAGCGATGTCGTCGCACCGCCGCATGTAGGCATACACCGCGCTCAACGCATTGCGTTTCCGCCGTGGCAGCACCACAAACCCGTAGTAGAAATTCTTGGCCGCGGAGCGCGCGATACTCCGGCAAACGGAGTACGCCATATCGAGCTGTGAAGCCGTAGGCGCAAACTGCGCAGGCGCATTTCCCACGGCGGTGCTCATCGTTCCTTCTCCCGCGGCCCCAGCAACTTCCCCACCGCGGCGCGAGCGACCAGGGCCAGCTTCCGGGCTTTCGAGATTGCGGGACGCCGGCCCAGCACAGCGCAGCCTTGGCGTTCGATGGCGTTCAGAATTTCCTGCCCGCCGCGGCTGAAGAGTTCGATGTCGGTAGCCAGTTCGCGCTCGACCTTCGTGATCAGCGGCAGGCCTTGCGCAAACCACTCCCGCGCGCGTTCCACTTCAAACCTCATCATCTCGCAGAACGCGGAAGTGTTTTCGCCGTCGCGTATTGCCGCTTCGCTCACGCCGAAGCGGCGCAGGTCTTCGAGGGGAAGATAAATTCGTCCCTTGGCAAAGTCCGCGCTCACGTCTTGCCAGAAGTTCGCGAGTTGCAACGCGGTGCAGGTGTAATCGGAAACCTGTTGGCGCTCAGAATCGCGGTATCCGCACAGATAGAGCACCAGGTGGCCCACCGGATTCGCCGAATACCGGCAATAGCCCAGCAGATCGTTGAACGTTTCGTAGCGGCCGACACTTTGATCCTGCCGGAAAGCGGTCAGCAAGTCCGCAAATTCATGTTTCGGAATTTCAAACTTGCGCACGGTTTCGGCGAGCGCGACAAATACTGGGTGCCTGGGGTGCCGGGTATGATCACCGTCGTAGCACGCGTTTAGCTCGTTCTCCCACTGATCGAGCAACTGCAGAGATGCGCCAGCGTCCCCCACCTCATCACCCAAATCGTCCGAGATGCGGCAATAGGCGTAGACGTTGAAGAAGTGCTGCCGCAGCCGCTCCGGAAGAAACCAGGACGCAACCGAAAAATTCTCGTAATGCGAGCGCGCCAGGCGGCGGCAATATTCGCGCGCTTCGGCTTCCGAAGGCGCCTGCTCAGGGATGGCGTACTCCGGCGGCAGTGCGCTCCAGGCGGAGCGGAGCGGCGCAATCGGGGGATGGCTGGCAGCAGTTATCATCGAAATTCCTAGCCACAGAGGAGACAGCTTGCTCGTGGAGCGCCGGGCGCTCTCGCCCGGCTGGACGGGCTAGACGCCTGTCCCTCCATCGCATGATCATCGCGGCCGCTCCCGCGCTAGTGACCCGGGATAATCGCAGTCTTGATATCCCCGTTGCGGTTCAGCATGTGGCGCAGCACATCGTGCAAGCGCGAAAGCGGCGCTTCGCCGGTAATGTAGTCGGTGCCGCAAACTTTCTTCTCGGCAATCAGACCGAAGGCCCGGCGCACCGTCTCCGGGGTGTGATGGAAAGTCGCCTTCAAAGTAATTTCCGAGTAGTGCAAGCGGTTGGTGTCTAACTGCACCTTGGTTCCCGAAGCGCACCCACCGAAGAAATTGACCGTGCCGCCCTTGCGAACCATCTGCACGGCCCACTCCCAGGCTTCGGGGCGGCCTACCGCTTCGATTGCCACATCGGCGCCGCGCCGCTCCGGGCTCAACTCGCGCACCGCCTCCACCGGATCTTTCACCTTGGTAATCTGCACCACCTCGTGCGCACCCTTCTTGCGCGCCAGCGTGACCTGCGAGTCGCGCTTGACGACCGCAATCACATTGCAGCCGATGGCCTTGGCCACCTGCACAAACATCAGGCCGATCGGTCCGCCGCCGATGACCGCCACGGTGTCGCCGATCTCGACTCCAGTTTCATGCAGGCCGCGCAGAACGCAGGCCAGCGGCTCGGTCATCGCGGCATCCTCGAAGGTGACATTCGAAGGCACGACGAGCATATTGGTTTCCACAATGCGCCGCGGAATTCGGATGTACTCGGCGTAAGCGCCATTGTTGAACAGCAGATCTTCGCAGAGGTTTAACTGGTGCTTGGAGCAGTAGAAGCACATGCCGCAGGGAGCCGAGTTGAGCGCGACCACGCGCATCCCCTTCTTGAAGCCGCGCACTCCCTCGCCCACTTCCTCGACCGTGCCGGCCAGTTCATGCCCGAACAGCGCCGGCGGCACAATCATGCGGGCGTGATAGCCCCGCTGATACACCTTCAAATCCGTGCCGCAGGTGAGCGCCACGTGGACCTTTACCAGAACTTCGCCTTCACCCACACGCGGGATCGGCACCCTTTCAATCTTGATATCTTCTTTGCCGTAGAGGACGGCAGCCGTCATCTTGCCATTCACAGTTGATGTCCTTCCCACGCGCTGCCCGGCTGGATGACGATCTTCATCGAGTCCGGTCGAGGATGGGCCGCCAGGTTCAGCGCTTCCACGCCGCTTTGCAGCGGGAAACGGTGGCTGATAAGCCTTTCCAGATCCATTTCACGGTTCAAGACGTAGCGCACTGACTCCTCCTGCAACTCAAAAGACGCGCTGTAGGATCCCAGCAAAGCCTTCTCGTCCACGCACACTGCCCCGGGATCAATCGTGGCCTCGCCCCGCACCGTCTGCGCGAACAGCAACACCCGACCTCCTGGACGCGTCGCATCCATAGCCGGGCGGATCAGCCCACTCCCGCCGACTGCCAAAATCACGGCGTCCGCCCCGCGCCCCTCAGTCATTCCGCGCACGGTCTGGCCGACGTCAGCCTTGGAAGCGTCAATTGTCAGATTGAGGCCGAAGCTATTAGCCATTGTAAGCCTCGCAGGATACAAATCGGAAGTAATCACCCGAGTCCCCGCCCGCTTCGCCAAGTTCGCCAGGATCAGACCAATCGGACCCTGCCCAATCACCAGCACCGTCTCCCCCGCTTCGAAACGCAGGGTCTCAATACCTTTGATGCATGTATTCACCGGCTCGACAAAGCATGCCTGCTCAAAACTAACGCCGTCCGGGATGCGCACCGTTCCCTTCTCGACAATCCAGTCCATCACCCGCACGTATTCCGCAAATCCTCCGCCCGACGGCTCGAACCCCGCCGTGCATCCGACCTTCTTGTAAGTAGCGCACTGGGCGAAGGTCTTGTGACGGCAGTAAAAACAGTTTCCGCACGGGATGTGATGAAACACAACCACGCGTTCGCCGACGCTGAACTGTCGAACGCCTTGCCCCACTTTCGCGACGACGCCTGAAGTTTCGTGACCAAAAATGCGAGGCGCAGAGTGGGAGCCAGTAGCAATCTTTTTAAGGTCGGTCCCGCAGATTCCGCAGGTGTGGACTCGAACCAGAATCTCCCCAGGCCCGATTTCAGGCACAGGCACTTCTTCCAGGCGCACATCGTTCACGCCACGATACACCGCGGCCCTCATCGTGGAAGGTATCTCGTGCCTTTCGTTCTCAACGGCCAACGTCGATGTCCGAGCAATTGCCATAGCAGACTTAATGTTTCCCCTATTGCTTCGATTCGGCTACCAAAGACTCAGCAGGCAACGTCTGACGACCGGGAGTCTCGCGACCGAGATAATTCACGAGCGCGCCGCAAAGAGCATGACTGGCCTTGAAACTGTTCCGCGCCAGCGCCATGGTGGTCCCCCACAGCCAGGGCCGCAGCGCCACATGGCAAGCAAATCTGACGGAGCGAAAGCTCCCGTCGTGCCCCACAAAGCGATCCAGCGCGGGCAGGTTGAAGTCGGCGGCGTCGGAGATGGCTTTCAAAGCTCCGAACTCGACTCCCCGTGCCTGGGCTCCTTGCGCCACGGCTGCGGCCTCCATGTCTACTGCACTCGCTCCATAAGCTTTACCGAATCGAATTTTCTGCTCCTTGCCGGCCACGGTTCCAGAACTCACTAGTATTCCATCGCCCGATCCGATTTCTGTTCGGGCGCCATCGGCAGCATTGATCACCGTGCGTGGCTCAAAAACATGCCCGACCCTCAGGGAACCATCCAGCGCTCCGGCAAAACCAACTGAGATCACCCGCACCGGGCTAACTTCCCGAATCACCGCCTCGGTAGCACGGCGCGCGCTTTCGGCTCCAATCCCGCCGCATGCCAGAACTGTTTCGCCATTTTCAAAAAGACGATATCGCCGCCCCCCCTGTTCGATCATTCTGACCTTCCAGCTTCGGATCAGCGGTCTCACCTCGCGCTCCATAGCGGCTATGATGGCAATCCTAGACATACCCGTTGCCACGGAACCAGTCCACCGACCGGCGCAAGGCCCCATCGACTGCAACCGTCCGCCAGCCCAGTTCCCGCTCCGCTTTCGCTGAACTCACAAACATCATCTTGCGTCCCATGCGCACGGCGTCAATCGTCGCGCGCGGCTCGCGGCCCAGTACCCGGCCGGTCACCATCTCGTCCACCACTCCAGCCGCCAGCGCAAGAATGTAAGGCAGCTTCACGGTCGGCGACGGCAAGCCCGTAATCGCGGCCAGCCTATCCAGAATCTGCTTCAGCGTAAGATTCTCTCCGCCCAGGATGTAGCGCTCGCCCGATCTTCCCTTCTCCAGCGCCTGGACATGACCGCGGGCGCATTCGGTCGCATCCACCAGGTTCAAGCCGGTTTCCACGTACGCCGGGAATTTCCGCTTCAAGAAATCCACGACGATTCGCCCGGTCGGAGTCGGCTTAATATCGCGCTCGCCAATCGGCGTCGTGGGATTCACGATCACCACATCGACCCCCGATCGCGCCGCCGCAAATGCCACTTGCTCAGCCATGAACTTAGAACGCTTGTAGTGCCCGATCATATCCGCGAGGCCGACCGGGCTCTCTTCATCCGCCAAAGTGCTCGTGTGGGGACGGGCGCCCTCGCCCGTCCAAGCCGAGCGCACCGGGGCCCCCGTCAAGCCCGGTGTTGGCTTGACGGGGTGGAGCAGCTCGGCAGCTGCGTCGTTCGAGATAAAGCCCATGGTAGCCACACTAGACGTGTACACGATACGCCGTATGCCTTGTTTTCGCGCAGCTTCGAGCAAAGAACGCGTGCCCTCGACATTAGAGCGATACATCTCGTCGGAATCTCGCCCGCGCACCCACAGCCGATAGTCGGCCGCCACGTGAAACACGACGTCGCAACCAGCAAGCGCCTTCTCAATCGAAGCCGAGTCGCGCAGGTCGCCGACAACTCGGTCAGCGCTCAGGCCATCAAGGTTGCGCAGATCGCTCGTCGGCCGCACCAGCAGCCGCAACTCGACTCCCTCTTCGGCCAGGACGCGCGCAACATGACTGCCCAGAAATCCCGTGGCGCCGGTAACGAAAGCTAGCATTCAGCTCTCAGCTTTCTGGTTCCAACTCCGGGCGATGACTGCATGTTGATGGCTGAAAGCTGACAGCTGAGTGCTGATGGCTAACTGCTGCCCTTCTCCGCCATCACCTTCGAATAAGTCGTGAGCGCGATCAGCGGGAAATACTCGCGGTACAGGTGGTATATCAGATAGAACACGCGCGGAAAACCGGTTCCGGTGCAAAAAGGCTCGTCCCACGAACCGTCTTTGTTTTGCGTGCGCAGTAGATAAACCATGCCCCGGGCCACGCATTCGCTGCGCGTGTCGCCTGCGGCCAGCAGCCCCATGATTGCCCATGCGGTCTGCGAAGCTGTGCTTTCGCCCTGCCCGCGAAGGTTGGCATCGTCATAGGATGCCACCGTCTCGCCCCAGCCGCCATCGGCATTCTGCACCGATCGCAGCCACTCCGCCGCCTGCTGGATCATGGGATCGTTGCGATCCACGGCCATGGCTTCCAGGCCGCGCAACACCTGCATCGTGCCGTAGATGTAGTTCACGCCCCAGCGTCCGAACCAGCTTCCATCCGGCTCCTGCTGTTTACGAATAAACTTGATCGCGCGCTTCACCGCCGGATGGTTCTGGTCGTATCCATAAGTCGCCAGACACTCCAGAATCCGGCCCGTAATGTCGACGGTCGCGGGATCAAGCATGGCGTTGTGATCGGCAAAGGGCACGTACTGGAACACCATGCGATCGTTATCTTTGTCGAACGACGCCCAGCCTCCATCCTTGCACTGCATCGACAAAATCCAGTCAATCGCCCGTTGCACCGACTCGCTCTGGTAGCGCCCGTTCGGATGCTCGACCCGGCTCAGCGCCAGGCACACCATGGCAGTGTCGTCCACATCCGGATAAAACTCATTGTTGAACTCGAAGTACCAGCCGCCCGGTTCGCCTTTCGGATTCTTGATCTTCCAGTCTCCGGGCTTGCGCACCTGCTTCTGCAGTATCCAGTCGGCGCATTTCACGAGGCGCGGATCCGTCGCCGGAACCCCCGCCTCGCCCAAGGCAAACAGCGCGTACGCCGTATCCCACACCGGAGACTTGCAGGGCTGCATGCGGAAAGTGTCGCCTTCTTCGATGCCCAGCTTTTCAAACTCATCAAGAGCTCGAATGACCTGCGGATCGTCGACGGAATACCCCAGGCAGCGCAGGGCAATGGTCGAATTCAGCAGTCCGGGATAAATCGCTCCCAGCCCGTCGCTCATCTCGAAGCGCTCCAGAATCCACTTCTCCGCCCTCTTCAGAGCCAGCGAACGCAGCGGACGGATGTGCACACGCTCTGCCCAGTGGGTAAGGCGATCCAGCACTAAAAAGAAGTTGCGCCAGGATATCCGCTTCTTGGCCCAGTGCAAATGCATGCGCGACTTGTCGCGTCCGCCCACGAAGAGCTCTTCCACTCCCATTTCGTCGGGAATTTTCTTGAACGGCTTTTTCGCGTAGCAGATCGAAAGCGGCACCAGGATGACCCGCGACCACGAAGAAATTTCGTAGATATTGAACCAGAACCAGTTGGGAAAGAGCACGATCTCCGGCGGAACCGCGGGCACCGCATCGTAATCGTACTGCCCAAAGAAACACAGATAGATCTTGGTAAATGTATTGACTTCGGTCACACCACCCATTTCCAGAATCTTCTTGCGGGCGCGTGCCAGCGCCGGGTGATCCGCTGTAAATCCAGCCAGTTTCAGCCCGAAGTAGGCCTTCACCGAAGCGCCGATGTGCGATGGACCGCCGGGGTAAGTGCTCCAACCGCCATCTGTATTCTGCTGGTTCAGGATGTAGCGAGCGGCCTTGCCGATGCGTTCCTGGTTGCCCGTGCCAAGCAGCGCATGGAGCAGGATGTAATCGGACTCGAGGGTGGTGTCGGCTTCCAGTTCTCCACACCAGTAACCCTCTTCGTGCTGCTGCGAGAACAGATAGTTGCGCGCCGCATCGACGGCGACCGCGACCCGGCTCCCCAGGTCATCAATCTTTCCAAATCGCATCTGCGGGGTCCCCAGCGCCGGGGTCCCCAAAACGCGTTCTTTTGCGTTTTGGGGTGGCAGTGCGCCCGCGTTTGGCGTGCTGGGGTGGGGCGCCGAGGCCGAACTAAAGGGGGAGGATTCTTCCATCTACAACTCCACGGCTACGGCCGGTGCCGCGGCAATCGTTTCCACGATCTCCGGCGGCAATCCAAAACGTACATTTTCCGGCATGATTTCCAACTCCTGCACGTCGCCAAAGCCCTGTCCCGCCAGGTACTGCACCACTTCCTGCACCAGGTGTTCAGGAGCCGATGCTCCCGCGGTCAGGGCCACCGTCTTCACTTCATTCAACCACTGCGGCCGAATATTGCGGCAGTCATCAATTAGATGCGCCTCGGTGCCCAAACTGCGAGCAACTTCCACCAACCGCTTGGAATTCGAACTATTGTCGGAGCCAACCACCAGCAGCAAATCGGCATCGGAGGCCACGTGCTTCACCGCCACCTGCCGGTTTTCCGTGGCATAGCAGATGTCCTGCGCCGCCGGACCTTTGATGTTCGGAAACCGCTTGCGCAGCGCGACGATAATGTCGCGCGTCTCATCCAGGCTGAGCGTCGTCTGCGTCAAGTACGCGACCCGACTAGGATCCGGCAACGTCACCGACGCCACTTCCGCTGGCGACCCCACCACCTGAGTCACCGCCGGCGCCTCGCCCAGCGTGCCAATCACTTCGTCATGATCGCGATGCCCGATCAGGATCAGCGAATAGCCTTCCCGCGCGAACTTCACCGCCTCCACGTGCACCTTGGTGACCAGCGGACAGGTCGCATCGATCACTCGCAGCTTGCGCAGCTTGCTCGCTTCCCTCACTTCCGGAGAAACCCCGTGGGCGCTATAGATGACGCGTTCGCCCTCTGGCACTTCGTCCACGCTATCGACAAAAATTGCCCCCTTCTCCTGTAGTTCCTCCACCACGAAGCGGTTGTGGACGATTTCCTTCCGCACATAAATCGGCCGCCCAAACGCCTCCAGCGCAATCCGCACAATATCGATCGCCCGCACCACTCCAGCGCAGAATCCGCGCGGCTTCAATAACAGTAAGCTCTTGGCCTCAGACAAGTTGCTCCCCCCACTACCCACTAGAGTACACGTTTTCGTTGGAAACGATGCTCTAAGGGTATCGAAAGATGCACCCGCGGGTCAATGTAAGCCTTTGAGGCTGTGAGGATTAGCAGCGGGCGGCGAAATCGGGCGGGTGAACGGGGCGGGGTGCCTATGTGGTGTTCATCTGCTACGTCGAGAAGGGCCCGGGGACATCGAGAACAAGCCCCGGAGGGGCGACCGAGCTTAGCCCAGCGCTTCAGCGCTGGGAAACCAATGATTTCGAGTCCCGGAGGGACGACCGAGTTCTCGTTTTCTAGCGCTGGGCAACACGCTTCTGCTCGAACCCCAGATCCTTCAGTTCGCGATCAGTCAGCGGCGCAAAAGCCTCTGGCGTGTACTCAACCTATTCACTCACCCATTCGCCTTTATCATCTGCTCCGCATGTTTCCGCGAAGTCTCGGTAAGCTTCGCCCCCGACAGCATCCGCGCCACTTCTTCGGTGCGTTCTTCCCCGGTAATCTGACGGACAGTGGTCTTGGCTCGCCCTGCGGCCTCACGTTTCTCGATCAGGTAGTGGTGGTCGGCAAAGGTTGCGATCTGCGGCAGGTGGGTGACGCAGAGCACCTGATTGCCTTTGGAGAGCGCCTTCAACTTCTTCCCTACGGCCTCTGCGGCGCGGCCTCCTATGCCGGTATCAATCTCTTCAAAAACTAATGTCCGCTGCGCCGCCGCCAATTTCTTCTTCCCCGCCGGATTCGTCCCCGCTTCGACGCTCGCCTTCAACGCCAGCATGACGCGCGAAAGTTCGCCGCCCGAGGCGATCTGCTCCAGCGGGCGCATCGCCTCTCCCGCGTTGGTCGAGATGCGATAGACGACCTGATTGATTCCCGAAGACGTCCAATGCTCCTCTCCTTCGCCCTCCTCGACGACAATGCGAAAACTGGCGCGCATGGCGAGGTCGTGGATCTCCGCCTCAACCAGCTTCTCTAATTTCCGTCCCGCCTCAACCCGTTTGCGAGAGGCGCCGCGCGCGGCTTTGCGATACTCCTCGGCAGCCACGGCTAGCATCGCCCGCAGTTCAACTAATACCTGATCTTTATTCTCCATCTCGGAGAGTTTGCGCCGGACGTCCTCGCCAAAAGCAATGGTTTGCTCGAGAGTTGGCCCGTACTTGCGTTTCAGACGATCCAGCAGAGCCAGGCGCTCTTCAAGTTCGGCGAGACGCTCCGGCGACGCCTGGATTCCCCCGGCATAATCGCGCAGCGTCGCGCCCACATCTTCGACGCTGATGCGCGCCGACTCCAACTCCGCGAGCGCTTCCTGAAACTTCGGCTCATAACGAGCTAGTTCCTCCAGGTGCTTCTGCGCCGCACGCAGGCTCGACGAAGTGGAGGCGTTGCCCTCATACAGCAGGTCGAAGGCATTGATGGCCGCGCCGTAGATTTTCTCGGCATTGGCTAAAACGCGCTTCTCGGCTTCCAGTTGCTCATCTTCGCCCGCCCGCAGCCGCGCCTCTTCGATTTCACGGCACTGGAAGTTCCACAGGTCCAGCAACCGCATACGGTCCTGCTCGTCCTGTTCGAGTTCGGCGATGCGCCCGCGAATCTGCTTCCAGTGCCCGAATGCGCCGGATACTTCCTTCAACTCGACTCCGGCGTAAGCATCGAGCAGATCCTGCCGCGCCGCTGCATCGAAGTTTATGATGGATTCATTCTGCGCGTGGATCACCGCCAGGTGCGGCGCAATCTGCTTCAGCACCGCCACCGTCGCGGGCTGATTATTGATGAACACCCGCCCCTTGCCGCCTGGAGCAATCTCGCGCCGCAGAATCAGCGAGCCATTCTCCGCGTCCAGACCGTTCGTCTCGAGTATCCCTTCGATGGCATGCGCCGCCGCTCCGTCGCTCTCAAACACCGCAGCAACCACGGCCCGCTCCGCACCCGTGCGGATCACATCCGAAGACGCCTTTTCCCCCAGCAGCAATCCCAGCGCGTCAATCAGAATCGACTTCCCCGCCCCGGTCTCGCCGGTCAGAAGATTCAGCCCAGCCGCGAATTCGATCGCGACATTGTCGATCACCGCATAATTTTC
>Ga0224558_1001417_pt1 | contig 25127 bp, 23 predicted proteins | sample 714S32024metaG_FD_180682 | JGI IMG/M metagenome (GOLD analysis project Ga0224558, IMG submission 180682) | Peat soil microbial communities from Stordalen Mire, Sweden - 717 S3 20-24 | ecosystem: Environmental > Terrestrial > Soil > Wetlands > Peat | place: Sweden: Norrbotten County, Stordalen... | reverse complement strand
CCCTCCCAAAGCGAATTGCTCCTTTGACCCGTAGGTGTTATGCGGTATTAGCTAAGGTTTCCCTCAGTTATCCCCCACTCCAGGGTAGGTTAGTCACGTGTTACTCACCCGTGCGCCACTTTACTCAGGTATTGCTACCCTTTCTCGTTCGACTTGCATGTGTTAGGCACGCCGCCAGCGTTGATTCTGAGCCAGGATCAAACTCTCGTTTGAAACCTGATTGCATCCCCCAAACCGACGGAGGCCGGATGGGTTCAGCGGCATCGCACGCTCGAAAACGCGCGATGCAATTTAGTGAGAATGATCAAGCCAAACCTGATCTTTTCTCACGACTGGCATGTTCAACCTAATTGTCAAAGATCCTTGAGAGACATCCGCCTGAGCGGCACCCTTTTGGATCGAGGCCCGGCTTTTACACCAGGTTGTCCTCGAACTTGTTGCGCTTGCCGTTTCCGCGTTTGACCGCGATCGCCGGCGTATTTTGCGCGAACTTTCTAAATCTATCGAACTTTCATCTCCCTGTCAAGCTCTGTTCATCTTTTTTCGCCGAGGCCGTTCCAACTCACTGTTGGCGGTCTGTTCCTCGCTTGCGAATTCCGATCAGCCTGGCCGGGATGAGTCCCATTCAGAAGTTTCACGCAGCGCAAAATATCAATGAGCGACCAGCGCACACAGCGCCTGAGCCGACACGGCTCACAGGAGATAAACTCCTGGGTCTTGCAATGACTTGTTCTCTGTAGGATTCCCAACAGGGGATTCAGGGGCTACCGCCTGACCTGACCCAACGAACCAGCATTACAACTTGCTTCCCACTTCCCTCTTAGGGCAGGCCATTCGGCCACCGGGAGGCTTTTATTGCTTTACTTCTCAGTTATTTAGCTCGGCCTCTCGGCCTCGCAGCTCAACTGCGACTTTCAAAGAGTAGCACAGCGCACTCTCGATTGCAAGTCTTGTTCCTCCGAAGCGTCCGGCCAAGCCGTGTTCACCTCGTTGCAACTTCCCAACAATATCAACCCTCCAGCAGGATTGCAAGCGCCCTGCCTGTGGAAAGCCGCCGTTTCTGTGGGAAACTCCCTGTTAAGAACGCGCAATCACGCCTAAGTCGGTGAGTCCATTGACAAAAAATTGCATGGCCAGGGCCACCAGCAAGAGGCCCATGACGCGCACCAGGACGCGGATGCCGGTCTCACCCATCACCCGGCGCACCCGTCCGGCCCCGGCCAGCACGCCGTAGCTAATCAGGCTGGTCAGCGTGATCGAGCCCAGAATCGCCCCCATCTCCCAGTGCAAGAGCGAAGGCGCCTGGCCCACCAGCACCATTACAGTGGAAATCGCGCCCGGCCCGGCCAGCATGGGAATCCCCAGGGGGACAATGCCGGCGTCTTCCTTGTGCGAGGCCTCCTCGGTGTCTCCCGTGGCCTCCTGGGTCGGGGAGCGCTTGGCTTCGAGCATGTCCAGGCCGATCAGGAGCAGAATCAGCCCGCCGGCAATCTCGAAGGCGGGCAGCGTGATGCCGAAGAGGCGGAAGATGAGCTGGCCGGCCAGGGCAAAGCTGGTCAGCACGATGAAGCAGGTCAGAGCGCCCTTGCGCGCCGTCCGCTTGCGTCGCGCCGGGTCAGCGCCCTCGGTAATGGCCAGAAAGGCGGGGATGGCGGCGAAGGGATCGACCAGGAAGAAGATCGAGGAGAGCGCCAGCAGACTGAAGCGCACCAGGGGCGCACGGCTCAACTCGTTCAACGCCATCGCGGCTGGGTTGGTCCAGATCATGCCTTTGAGGCTAGTACATTTTGCCAGGAGTAGCCAGAGGCGGGGCTTCAGCACCGGCACAGGCTTACAGCTTCACAGTTTGTGTGTTTCTGTGCGGCAGGAGGTAATAAATCGTTTATTTTTAGTATTTTAGGTGGCGCTCCACAGTTTCACAGGCAAAAATGAAAAAACTAAACCGGGGTTTGCGAAGGGGCGGAGGGGACATCGGTGGAACTGGCGGCGTTGGGGGCGGGAGGGGCCGGGTTGGGCTTCGAGACAGGGAAGGCGCTGGCGGAGCGAGAGATTCCAGGCAGGGTTTCGAGCAGATAACGGACGACCGCGGAGAGCGAGGTGTCGCGCTGGGCGGCCCAGACCCGCGCGCGGAGGTGGACGTCGTCGGGGATGGCTACGGTAATGTTGCGCATGAATTCTCCGTTCGATGAGGGGGTTGGTTCGCTTGTCTTCCATCTACAAGTGTGCGCCCACGGAGGGTTATTTTCTGCAACCACCTGCGGTGGGGCTGACTGCTCCCGTTGGTCGGCCGCCTGCGGTGGGGCTACTGCCTTCCCAGGTCCGAGAATCCGGATCTCCACCCCACGGACGAAGACCTGTCCGTGGGGACCCCGGACCTGGGGCATCCAGATTTTCATGCTGAGACATGGGGCACCCGCCAAGGTGGCTTTTACTCCCACCCCAGCGACGAAGACCTGTCGCCGGGGACCCCGGAAGAAAAAAGCCACTCAGCAGCAGTGGTTTCCCTTTACAGCAACTGGAGAACCGCTCTACGGCTGCTTTGCGCCTTCCTTGCCCCCATTCACGGCGCCCTTCGTCGTGTCCTTCGTCTTATGCCAGGCCTTCTTTGTGCCGTGTTTCGTCGCGTGGTAGGCCTTCTTTGTGCCGTGTTTCGTCGAGTGGTAGGCCTCCTTGGTTCCCTTTTTCACGCCGTGCCCTGTTTCTTTGGCCGCGCTCTTCGATTCGTGCCCCGCGTCCTTCATATCCTGTTTTGCGCCGCTGTCCTGGCTCGGGGCGGACTGTTGACTCCATCCAAGAGCCGGTCCACACACCAGAGAGGCTCCAAGAAATAACGCCGATAGCTGCCATTTTGTTCTCATATACAGATAGATTACTCTTCCGCCTGCCGGGTTGGCTGTGCGCAAGTGAAATCATGCGAGGGTATCCTTCGCTGGGTGCTGCAGCGCTCCCTGAGTGACCAGGTGATTTTGCGTCAATCCAGAATCATTCCTGGCGCCAAGGGCGTTTTGGAGAACTAATCGTTGCGATCGTCCCTAAGACGCACTCAGTGAGCGCATTGGCCTGTTGTCAACAGTTGACAGCCTGAACTCCCAGAGTGTCTTCATTTAAGCTGTTTGGAATCAGCCATCGAGCTGAGCCGATTACTGCGCGGAATTGACCTTGAAAGGGCTGAGCGATAATTAGGGGATGGTGATGTCGTGATGCGAATCTATATTTGGATTGCTTTGGCGGTGCTTCTTGGCGGACTAGGACTGTGGGGCTGGTGGTACCAACATCGCCGCGCTTGGCCAACACATAAGCAGGACGAACCCATGCGACGTCACGTCAACATAAACTATGACTGAAAGCCAGGTCGAATGCGAGCCGATACTCCCGCGGTACGGATTTGCTTTTCAATAAAAAGATCGTCGGGTCGAAATCAGGCCTGGAAACGCGATATGGCATGGGATAAGTTTGAGAAACGCAGCCCCATGCACATTCCCTGACACTTGCCGACTCCTGATGTCGAGTGATAAAAAAGTGTCATCCTCAACCAACCTGAGCGGCAAACTGGCTGCGCTCGGAGTTTTGACAGGATTTGAGGGTGAGGTTCGTGCTGCCCAGGTCTCGGAGTCGGGAGCTGGGGCACCCAGATTCACTTGTCGGCACCTGGGCCACCTTCCTCTTGTGTGGGCAAATCGGTGAACCCTGGGCGACTTCCCGGTACCTATTTGGGTCAGTCAGCGAAAGCCGTGAAGAAGTGTTTATTAAGTAGTAATTTTCGTGTGGACGGTGACATAGGGATGAACAGCAAGGGTTTCCCGGTCTGTCATGTCCCTTGCATTCAGGACGATTTCTCTGCGCTTTTCTGATTTCGGATTGTAGTCGCTCGGCACTTTGGCTGCGGCATTGGACTTTGGCAAGCGGGCGTCATTTCTCCTCGTTTTCTATGTAAGTAATCGCTTCTCCGACCGTCTTGATCTTTTTTGCGACGCTATCCGGGATTTTTATCTTGTACTCCTCTTGAAGGTCGTACAGGATCAAAGTCACTTGACTCGGACTTGCCCCCAGGGCCATCTCGAAATCGTCCTCGGGCTTTAGTTGCTTTGATGCGGGTAAATAAAGCTGCTTGGCGATGATGACCTTCACTCGATCTGCGATTGTTACGACCTTTCTTGCAGGCGTCGCGGATGCTCCAGAGGAAGTAGGGCTCGGAGGGAGCCGGTTCGAAGGTTGTGCGGCCACTGGTGTCAACATCTTGAACGGGGGATTCTGAGATGATGGTTTCGCAGCTTGCTGTGTGGTCGCATTGGTTTGCTTCTTCTGCGGCACTCTCTTTTCTAAGTAGCTTATTGTTTCGCCTACCGTATGCAGATTCTTCGAATCGTTGGATGGAATCGTTATATCGTATTCCTGCTCCAGGGACCGCATTAAGAAGTACACGTCTCCCGGGTCCGCACCAAGATCCGCCTCAAAGTCACTGTTAGGCTTGATTTGGGCCTCATTCACCTGCAGTTGGCGAGAGATGATTATCTTTACTCGCTCTGCTATCGATATTGTTCGTCCTCCCATAGCAGATGATATGTCTTTCTCGGCTTGCTCTCCCAATTTGGGTTCAGGCGGTGCATCACTCCCGTTATCATGCCCTGGTCCGTTTGTAGCTGCTTCTGTCCCCGCTTTGGCTGTTTGCACCGGCGGACTAAGGGACACTGTTCGATTGATGGTGTGGTTCCAGAAGAGGGCAAGTACACATACTGTGAACGAGAGTAGCGTTGCTCCGGCTTGAAGCAGCCATTGTTTCAACGTTGGTTGCCGCCTAGCCTCTTCCCACGTCCAGAACTTGGCAACGAAGAGTATCGTGCCTGCCGAGAGGAAAATGTCTGCAGCACAAGCGTGTCCAGAGGTCATGAACGCAATCCCTCCGCCCAAGACGAACAAGTCGATGGCGCCAATGACAACCCAAGACCACATCTTAGTCCAGATCGTCTCTTTATTTGGAGAGTCGAAGGTGCTTGTAGTGTTAGGCATCTCGAACTTATCCCCATGCCCTTGGCTGCCATCTTGACTTTGGAGTTGTTCTGATCCAACCGATGGAATCGAAAACTTCTCCTGATTGATACCTTTTTCACCTGTCGGAATTGTCCGAGTCGCCGAATGCGACAAATTGTAAAGATCGATATTAGCCTCAATTTCCTTCATGGCTACTGAAGCTAACTTGCCCAGATGCCCGTATCCCATCAAATTTTGAGGCCAATTTGTGCACCGCGCCTGAAGTTGCGCTTCACCAATTAGGGAACTCTTCCGGGTAGCCGTCAACTCAACTTCCGAATGAGCGATATCCTTTAGGACGTCTGGGCCAATTGCCAGACCTACACGCCTATATGCATCGATGTACAGATCAGCCTTCTGCCGGAGAAGGTCCGAAATGCAGCCTTCCTCTATTTCTATTTCGCCGACCATGAATCCGCTTGAATTCACACTGTGCCCATGCCGACCGAGTTCGCCGCGTAGTTCGACCTTTCTACGTTCGCGGACATCGTTCATCTGCATGATCTTGGCAAGAAACGCCTTATGGACGTACTCCCTTATCTCAGCGCGTTGAATGGCATCGTTCATTGGGTTAAGTTGATTCTAATACCATCAAGGTTTAACCAACCGTTACTCATATAGATCCCCTGAAACGCCCCAGCGTCTCGGAGCAGTCCTTGAGTGGGGCGGGGGTTGGCTTCAGCTTGAAGTTGCTCGTGATTTTGACTCAACCATCACGCATAGATTCCCTCAGGGGCTAAAGCCCGCGTTGGTTTTGCGGGATTCATGTACGGGCTAAAGCCCGTACCCTTCGTCCCCCGCTACAATATGTCCTTGCAGCCTGAGCAATTTGCAGCCCGGAGCAACTTGCAGTCTGGAGCAATGAGTTTTTGCAGACGGAAGCCCAACGCGATGCGCTTGAAGTGGTGCTGGTGGCGCCGCGCAATCCCCTCAATATAGGCGCGGCGGCGCGGGCGATGGCCAACTTCGGCTTCCGGCGGCTCAAGGTGGTGGCTCCCTTTGCGCCTACATGGCGCGAGGCGCGGTCGGCGGTGGGCGCGCCGGAGTTGCTGCTGGACGCCGTGGAATCGGCGACCCTGGGCGAGGCGGTGGCCGATGCGACGCTGGTGATCGGCACCGGGACGCTGACCTATCGCAGGCCCGAGCAAACGGTGGTTTCGCTGCCCGAAGTGGCTCCCCTGGTTGGCCGGGAGTTGGAACGGGGCGGGCGCGTGGCCCTGGTCTTCGGCCCGGAAAAACATGGGCTGACCCGCGAAGACCTTTCATATTGCCAGATGCTGGTCGAAATCCCTACCGATGCCCGCCAGCCCTCGATGAACCTGGGCCAGGCCGTCGCGGTTTGCCTTTACGAGCTGGCCTTGCTGCCCCAAGCCCGCAGTATCCACCAAAAACCAACGCCCGAGGCCGAAACCCTGCCCTATACTGAAGCGGAGAGCGCAGTAGCGCCTTCGGGCCGTCTGGAGCTGGTGGCCGGGCTGATCGAAGAGACGATGCGGGCGGCCGGCTACTCGCCTAAAACCATGCAGGCGGCCAATCGCCACGACCTGCGCCTGACACTGCGGCGGCTAACTCTCTCCGAGCATGACACGCGCCGTATCCTTGGCCTCTTTCGCCGCATTCTGTGGCGACTGAAGCATACCCCGATCCGCGACGATAAATCTGATTAAGGGCGCCCGCGCGTTTTCCTCCCGGTACGGGAAGAACGCACCAGATGAGTAGCGCTCAGAGGTTTTCTCCATGCGCAAGGCTATCGTCCGCTCGCATTTGAGGTTTTCCGCGGCCGCCGTCCGGCTGGGCGCCGTGGCTCTCGGCAGCATACTGGCGCTGGCCGTGACCCTTTCCGCCCTGGCGCAGCAGCCCGCACCGCCCGGCGCGGCACAACTGCCTCCGGCGACGGCGGCTTCGGCGGCGACGGCGACGGAAACTCCGGCGGCTTCGGCCGCAGTGGAAACTTCGAACGCCGCGGAAGGTGTGGCGGCTCCAGCAGATTCGGCAGTTCCGGCGGCGGCAACAGCGGCAACTTCAGCCGCCACGGAAGTTTCAGCGGCTCCGGCAGAGACCACGCCAGCCGCTACCGCATCGAAGGCTCAGAAGGACGGCCAGCCCGCCAGCATCAGCGAAGAAGAGCTTAAAAAACTGCTGACCGGCAAGACGCTCTACCTGCGCGGCGGCTACCTGGACAATACGCTCAGCTTCGACGCGCATGGGCACCTGATCGGGCACTCCGCGCAGGGATCGTATACGCTGGCGGCCATCCAGATCGACAAGGTGCGCCTCGGCAAGCACAAGGTTGAGCTCGAAGGCCTCCGCTACGGCCTGCACTTCACCTCGCAGTTGGCCAACGAAGACTCCTCCATGAACTTTGACCAGGTGCGGATTACCCCCCGCAAGAAGGTGGTCAAGATCACCATCGAGCGCGAGATGGCGGTGAAACCCAAGAAGAAGAAAGAACCACCAGCGAGCAAGGGACCGGCGGGCAAGGCAGTGGAGAGCAAGGAAAAGGAACTGCAGGCCGCAACCACCGCTCCGGCATTGCCAGCGGCTGCGGCTGCGAAAAGATCAGGCACGGGGGCCGGGGCAAGCCCAGCCGCCGGGGCAGGGGCCGAGCAGTCGGCGAACATTAAAAGCGCACCCGCGCCCGGCCCGCCTGAGTCCAACCCGCCCGAGGACACGGCCAAGCTGCTCCGGGAGGCTCTCGACAACGTCTTCGCGCAGGGGCTCGACGACCGGATGGTGGCGGCCATGCCCGACTTCTGGAGGCTCTACTACCAGGCCGCGGCCGGCAAGGCCGATTACCGGCCCACAGACCCGTCCATTCTGCGCCAAAACACGGTGGACCGGAAGGCGCGCCTCGTGACCAGCTTCGAGCCGGACTCCAATGAGTTCGCGCAGGCCAACGGCATCGTCGGCATGGCCCTCTACCACATCGTGGTGGGCCCGGACGGCAAGACGCGGGAGATCGCCGTGGGACGGCCCATCGGCTTTGGGTTGGACGAGAATGCCGTGGCGACGATCCGCAAAGCCAGCTTCCAGCCCGCAGTGAAAGACGGCCAGCCGGTTGCCGTGCTGCTCGACCTGGTGGTGCAGTTTCGCATTTTTTCCCAGCGCACTGCCCCCATCAGCCAGCCCGAACCGGCCGAGGGGCCCGCCGAGGCGATGCTCCCCGGCCCCTACAGTGTGCCTCACCCCTGAAATTCACGGACGACGGACCGGCGGGGCGATAGCCTTACCGGCCGGAGCATTGTTGGACAGTGTAAGACGGAAGATTTTATGGCCACGGAACCAGTAAGACGCTGAAAAACCGGTCCGAGTACTGCTTCTATATGAGTTGGGAATCTCCCTGGCCCGGAGAACGCGACTTGGAGCACCCGGATTTTGTGGACAACACGCAGATTTTCACCGGACGGCAAGGCGTTTCATGGGCGGTATTCCAAAACCGCAGCATTTTCTTCTGCTCTTTACAGAATCCTAGATGTAGAGTGGCTTTGCCCTCAAGCAAAACCTCCTTACCAGGCTGCTGTGACGTCAACCAGTGAAGTGAAAATGCTGTAGAAGGTCACGGTACAAGTGGAAGGCGATGCGGGCCGGGTTTCTTCTGGCGTGTCCTACGCCGAGACGGATCCGGGGGCGTGTCCTACGCAGGCGTGGCGACTGTCGGACCTTCGCCTTACAGCCGTAAGACAAAAGCAAGACAGGCGGCCGGCCACCGTAAGACCATGCAAGACAAGGCCCAAGTTCCACACTCTGCTTCGTCTTAACGGTCTTATGAAGGCCAAAACCGCTCCCGCGCCTCCATTCGCAACCCGGCGAGAGCCACCCGCAACCCTCCCATCAGCGGGAAAAGCAAGATTCCACACTCCAGAGGGCCACTTCCAGCATTTTCAGAATCCTGTGGACCCGAATCCCTTCCCCGAAGTGGCCGCGACCCCAAGCAACGACGCCCCGCAGGACGGGAAACCGGGCTCCATGATTTCCGAGAGGCTCCAGGATTACAGTTGCATTTCCTTCAAGTCCTGGAAAGCGGCAAAAGCCCGGGCCTGAAGGCCCCGCTTATTCGCTCTCTTTCAGGGGGCTGAAGCCCCTGCTCCTTCCAGAATCTTCCATTCACAACTGTAGTACTAGGACTCATTCTGGCGGATGATCTCCTCGAGTTTGGGTTTGTGCTTGATCTCGCGGCCGGTGCGGGGCTCGGTGTCGATGATGCGGGCCGGTTTGGGCTGACCTACCCGCGCGCGGGCATTGGCTTTCACCGCCTTGGCGGCCGAAAATTTTCCTGGCTTGCGTTTCGTCATGGCAAGATGAGTATGGTACATATTCTGACCGAGTGATAGACCGGGGTTGCCGGCGGCAGATTCCGCCGCTGGAACAGGAAAGCGCCCCAGGATCTCGGCGAGGGAGTTTCGCCGGGCTGGAGAACCAAAAAGCTATGGAAGAACGGGATTTTTTCAACGAAACGACGGAGCAGCGCACGCATACGCTGACCTGCCCGAAGTGTGGGCAGGCGGGCGAGTACAAGGTCACCTGGGTGGTCCGGCGCAAGCGGGCGCAGTTGCCGCGCGGGGCCGACGAGCGCGACCGCGCAAAGTTCGCCAAGGCGCAGTCTTATATGGTGAGACGCGACGAAAAGCTGGTCTGCACCAACATTCGCTGCCGCAAGCAATTTGAAATTAGCAGTTTGCAGTCGGTTTCGTTTCTCGCCGACTGAATCGGGCCGGAACCCGCACGAACTGACTGCTGGGCCGTCGCCCGCTTGAGACGCGCATTCCCCGGTCAGCGGCTGTCTTCGGCTCTTTTTTCACTTTGTCCCACTTGCGCGCTCTTGGTTTTGGCAGTGGGATCGCCTCAAGTTTCTCCCTTGGCTTCGCGCCGCTGAATGCGGACGTGCGCGACAGGAGTTCCGCGAGGAGGAATCATGCGCACTCTGGCTTTTATCGCGCCCAGAAAGACGGCCGCGCTGCTGGCTCTGATCGCCCTGGCGTGGGGCACGCAGCTTGTGGCCTGCCACCATCAGGGCGCCGCGCCCGTTCAGGCCGCGGAACTGAAGCCCATTCAACTTCCGCAGCCGGAAATCACCGCCGGCATACCCCTGATGCAGGCCCTGGCCCAGCGCAAAACCACGCGCGCCTTCCTGGACAAACCGCTCCCGTTGCAAACCCTTTCTAACCTGCTGTGGGCGGCCTTTGGCGTCAACCGGCCGCGCGAGGTGAAGCCAGGACTGGGCCGCACCGCGCCCTCGGCCATGAACAGGCGGGAGATTGAACTCGACGTGGTGCTGGCCAGCGGAGTCTACGTCTACGAGGCCGAGGCGAACCGGCTGCGCCCGGTGGCGGGCGGCGACCTGCGCGGAAAGATCAGCCCGGAGGCCGCGGCCCACGCCGCCGTTACGATTGTTTATGTGGCCGCCGCCAAGGACGGCTTTGCGCAGGTGGACACGGGCTTCATCGGCCAGAACGTCTATCTGTTTGCGGCTTCCGAGGGGCTGAACGCCTGGTTTTATTCGCTCCACGGACAGGATGTGGCCACGGCTTTGAAACTGCCTGAAGGACAGCAGGCTCTCTACGCGCAGTCGGTCGGCTACCCGCCTCAATAGAGCCTTGATTCGAGACGGTCAAGAGGGTTTGGTCCGGCCGGGGTTCTCATGGGTTATCGCATTTTCACTGTCTTTGTCGTGCGAGGGGCATGCAATCCCACCCTAGCCGCAAAAACAAAGACGCGGCGAGGGTGGGGCACCCAGCTACTTACTTCATCCGTGAAAATGCTCGAAGGCTCGCTCCGGTTCCGGTTGCGGCGGAATAATGACCGCTGGCGCGGTTTCTGCGGCTTGTGATTGAATCGAAGGTGCGGGCGGCCGGGCGCGTGGACGGCAAGAAATCCCGCGGACTCAGGCTGAGCGCGACCCGCCGGGCAGATCAAGACAGGAGAATCAAGAATGGCCAATTTGCTGCTTCCCCCCGAAGAGCGCCACCTGACCCCTGACCAGGTGGAGGCGCTCGATCACCGGCGCGACCTGGGCCACACCTTGCTGGTCATCGCCGGCCAGTTCGCGGTGATCGCCACCATTCTGCTGTTGTGGGTGGGCCAGGATCTGGCCTACTCGCCGGGCTGGGCGCATCCGATGGCCTACTACTTCGTGATCGTGCTGGCCATCATCGCCGTCTGCGGCGTCGCGGGGGGTCTGCTGCGCCGGGGCACGCCGCGGCTGGATTGAGGCCGCGCCGCGGTCGATTATTGATCCGGCTTCAGTGGAATGCGACACCGGTTCCCACCCTAGCTGCAAAAACAACGGCGCGGCGAGGGTGGAGCACCCAAATTTGTTTAATTCGTCCAGAGCCAGATCAAAAAGGCCGCGCCGTTCATTGAGAACGGGCTGGAGCCGGAGTTCCCTGGGTTTAACTCCGGTTTGCACTAGAGCGGACCAGAACGAGAGTACCGGACCGGGAGGCTGCGGCCGTGGACACTGCGGCCGGTACACCGGAACCGGGGGCCAGAACAGGGAGTGGTGTGGCTTGGAAGCTGCCGCGGGCCGATGCTCTTCTGAATTTACTCCGGTGCAATGCGCGCGTGGAGAGCGCGGCAGCATTCTTACTTCGCCTGAGCGCCACGGTGTGCAAGAATTGCGAAAAGACTTCTCACTCTGGGCCCCTGTATGACCAAAAAGACGGAAAGCCGCATCCCCCTGGACGACCTTCTCGTCTTCCACAAGGTGGCGCGCTCGCTGACCTCCAGCTTTGACCTGGACACGATTCTGCGCACCATCATCGAGCACATGGAGCGCTTCATCGAAGCGGACCTATGGACGCTGCTGATGCTGGACGAGGCGCGGCAGGAGCTTTACTACGCGATTGCGGCGGGCGGGGATATCGCCTCGCTGCGCGATCTGCGCGTAAAGGTGGGCGAGGGCGTGGCCGGCTGGGTGGTCCAGCACGGCGAGACGCTGCTGGTTCCCGAGGCCCAGGGCGATCCGCGGGTGACGGCAGAGCACGGCGCCCAGCCGCCATCGGTGCGCTCGGTCATCGCCCTGCCCCTGCGCGGACGCAAGGGAACGCACGGCGCCATCGAGATTTTCAACCCGCGCGCCGACCAGCTCACCGACTACACCATCGCCTTTCTGCACATTCTGGCCGATCATGCGGCCATCGCCATCGAAAATGCGCATGACGTGGCCCGCATCCAGCAGTTGACCATCACCGACGACACTACCGGCCTCTACAACGTGCGCCACCTCTACGAGGCGCTGGGCCGGGAACTGGAACAATACAACCAGTTGGGGCTGCCAGTGAGCGTGGCCTTCCTGGACCTGGACCACTTCAAACTGGTCAACGACGAGCACGGCCACCTGGTGGGCAGCGAACTGCTGGCGCGCGCCGGGCAGCGGCTCCAGGAATTGAGCCGCAAGCAGGATTGGTGCTTTCGCTACGGCGGCGACGAGTTCGTGATTCTGATGCCGCAGACCGGCCCCATCGACGCACTGACGCAGGCCACCGCGCTGCTCCGCGAACTGATGGAGAGCACCTTCCGCATGAAGAACGGACTGGAGTTGCACGTGAGCGCCAGCGTGGGCGTGGCCAGCGCCCCGGCCGACGGCGCCACCATCCACACCGTTATCGGCGCGGCCGATGCGCGCATGTACGAGGTGAAGGCCAGCGGCCGCGGCGCGGTGCGGGGAACGTAGAATCTTTCCCTTCTTGGAGTGGTTACCTGGCTGGACGAAGCTGAATCTGATAGTCCCGATAGTCGATGGTGACGACGGTGCGACCCAGCAGATAGCTGTTGGAGACGGCTCTGGCATGGGTGGCCATCGCAAAGCCGCTCACGTTCGCGTACTGGCGCATCATCTGGGTGGGTCCAGTGAAGATGGAAGGACTCTTGGAGGCTATTCCCTGGACTTGAACGATCGAATCGTCCTTGGCGTCCACCCACAGGGTTCCCGCAAGGAGATTGGGAGCCTTGCGCCGGGGGGCAATAGCCAGAACAAGGCACTCCCGTCCGTCCAGCCGCTCTGGCCCACCGGATTTCAGCTTCATCTCGTAGTTTGCCGAGGTAAGCCACGACGCCTCGCGGTTGCCAGGCTGGTTGATGCGCTTCTCTTCGTCCAGGATCGCGCCCAATACAAGTTTTCGTACAAGATCCGAGCCGCTCTGGGAGACGATGGTGTAACTTTTTCCCGTCTCCTCGCGGTACTCTGTTTTGACCGTCATTTCCGCCACGGGATGGGTTTCGTCGCTGTTTCTGTAAACCGCATAGTGCTCGGTGACGGTGTACCCCGCAATGCCTTCAGTCCGTGCTTTGACCGCCGCGTCAACGCCCCGAATCACCGAGGAAGCGTCGGGTTGCTGGGCCCGAACCGCATTGATTCCGAGCAAGGCCAGGAAACAAATGGCCGCAACCGCCCGTGCCGCGCCCAGCCGTCTGCTATATATCATGCTGAAACTCTCCGATCCCTCACTCATCTTAGAGTAAGCCTTTCCGGTTTCGAGCCGGCACTGGCCAAGGGCTGGAGGCAGCGGCCAGCGCGCGAAGATTGAGCCGGACGAAGGTAATGAGCGGTCATGCGCTATGCTGGTTGGCGGCGAGAGGCGCGATTGTGACGGACAAAACCCAAGCAGAAACCCCATCAGGAACCCGGCCTGAAACCCCTCCAAAACGAGAAGGGCACGAAGCGCTGCCGCGGCGGCGGGGCGTGCTGGTGCGCGGAGTGGTGCAAGGGGTGGGATTTCGGCCGTTTGTCTACCGGCTGGCGCAGGAAGAGGGCCTGGCGGGGTTTATCGGCAACGATACCGGCGGAGTGACGATCGAAATCGAGGGACCGGAGGAGCGCGTGGAGGCCTTTCTCGGCCGCCTGCGCTCCCAGGCGCCGCCTTTGGCGCGCATCGACGCGGTCGCGGTGCGGGAATTGCCCCTTGCCGGGGGGACGGAGTTTCGCATTGTTTCCAGTCAAGTTACAGGCCAGGTGAGCACCGGAATTCCGGCCGATGCGGCGACCTGCCCGGATTGCCTGCGGGAGCTGCTCGACCCCACGGACCGCCGCTTCCGCTACCCGTTTTTGAACTGCACCAACTGCGGGCCGCGCTTCACCATTACGCGGCGCATTCCCTACGACCGGCCGCAGACCTCGATGGCGAAGTTTCCCATGTGCCCGGCCTGCCAGCGGGAGTACGACGACCCCTCGAACCGGCGCTTCCACGCGCAGCCCAATGCGTGCCCGGTCTGCGGACCGCGGGTCTGGCTCACGGGGGCCGATGGCGCGGAGATTGCCATCGGCGACGCCGTGGCCGCCTGCATTGACCTTTTGGCTGCCGGCAAAATCATGGCCATCAAAGGGATTGGCGGCTTTCACCTGAGCGTGGACGCCACCAGCCAGGAGGCGGTGATGCGCCTGCGCGAGCGCAAGCGGCGCTACGGAAAGCCGATGGCGGTGATGGTGCGCGATCTGGAGGCGGCACGGGCGGTCTGCGAGCTGACGGCCGAGGAAGAAGCGCTGCTGACCACCCCGGCGCGGCCGATTGTGCTGGCGCGGGCGCGAGCTGGGAACGGGATTGTGGCTGGAGTGGCGCCAGGAATTCCCTGGCTGGGCGTCTTTTTGCCCTATGCGCCGCTGCAGCACCTGCTCTTTGCCGACAAGCGCCTGCGGGCGCTGGTGATGACCTCGGCCAACCTGAGCGAGGAGCCGATCGCCATCGACAACGGCGAGGCTCTGGCGCGGCTGGGCGGAATTGCCGACGCCTTCCTGATGCACGACCGCGAAATCTTGCAGCGCTGCGACGATTCGGTGGCGGCGGTCGTGGATGGAGCGCCGCAGTTGCTCCGGCGGGCGCGGGGATTTGTGCCGCTGGGGGTCGAGTTGCCGTTTGACGCGCCGCCCTTGCTGGCTGTCGGCGGGCACATGAAAAATGTCTTTGCGCTGGCGCGGGGAGGGTTTGTCTACCAGAGCCAGCACCTGGGCGATCTGGAAAATCTGACAGGCCTGGAGTTCTTCAAGGAGTCGCTGGAGCACCTGATGCGGACCTTCGAAATCGAGCCGCAGACCGTGGTCCACGACCTGCATCCGGGCTACCTTTCGACCGGCTGGGCCAAGGAGTGGGCTCGGGAGCGCGGATTGGCGCTGATCGCGGTGCAGCATCATCATGCGCACGTGGCCGGCTGCATGGCCGAGCATGACCTCAGGGGCGAAGTGATCGGCCTGGCGCTGGACGGCACCGGCTACGGGACGGACGGAAGGATTTGGGGCGGAGAGGTGTTCGTCGCCAAGCTAGACAGGATGGGGCAGGACGGAACGAAACTCGACGGTGCGAGGCAGGCCGGGGCGGGCGCGGTGGGCTTCGAGCGCTTCGCGCACCTCGACTATGTGCCCATGCCGGGCGGCGAGGCGGCGATCAAGGAGCCCTGGCGGATGGCGCTGGGCCATTTGCAGGCGGCGGGATTCGATCTGGAGTCCGCCGGGACGCTGGCCTTGGTGGGCGCAACGGAGAAAGAGGCGCGGGTGCTGGCGCGGATGATCGAGCGGGGCGTGAATGCGCCGCTAACCTCGAGCCTGGGACGGCTCTTCGACGCGGCGGCGGCCGTGGTGCTGGGGCGGCGCACGGTGGACTACGAGGCGCAGGCGGCCATCGAACTGGAGGGCGCGGCGGTCGATGAGCCTTACGAGTTTGCCGGGCCGGATGGTGAACCCGGCTATGAGTTGGTGTTCGTAGGCGGGGATTGGGCTCGGCGTGAGCCCGTGCGCATGAGCGCCGCTCCGCTGTGGCGCGGGCTGGTCAGGGATTTGCGCGCCGGAGTGAGCGGGGCGTGCATCGCGGCGCGATTTCATGCGGCCGTGGCGGCTGGATTTGTACGGGCGTCGGTCGCAGCAAGGGCGGCAACGGGAGTCGGCAGGGTGGCGCTCAGCGGCGGCTGTATGCACAACCGGCGGCTGGCGCGGCTGCTGCGTTCAGGGCTGGAGGCCGAGGGCTTCGAGGTTTTCCAGCACCGCCAGGTCAGCCCTGGGGATGGAGGGCTGAGTTACGGCCAGATTGCGGTGGCGGCGGCTTTGGCGCGGAACAGTTTCAAGGGAGGTTCGTCTGTATGAGGGGTGAGGTTTCCCACCCTAGCCGCAAAAACAAAAAACGCGGCGAGGGTGGGGCACCCAGTCGTAGGGGTGGAGCGCCCGTGTGAGTGAGTTGGAATTAGCCGGAAAACTTCACTAGCTGCTGAGCTTCCTCGCGCGGGCCCAGCAGGGAGACGCGGGGGATGCGGCCGCGCACCATCGCGACCTCATCGCAGCGGTGCAGGCGGGGGCAGTTCTGGCAGTCTTTGAAGATTTTGTCGGGCAGTTCGGCCTTGTCTTCGACGGTACGGAAACCGTACTTGAAGAAGAAGTCGGGGATGCGCGTGAAGAGGCAGATGGATTGAATGCCGTGCTCTTCGGCCTCCTCGATCAGTGAGCGGAGCAGGCGGCCGCCCGCGCTCTTTCCCTTGGCCTCCGGCTTGACCACGATGGAGCGCACCTCGCAGAGATGCGGCCCGTAAAAGTGGAGCGCGCCGCAGCCCAGGAAGACGCCGCCGTCGGACTCGGCGACGGTGAAGTCGCGAATATTCTCGCAGATCTCGGAGAAGGCGCGCTTGAGCAGCGTACCGTCGCCGGAGAGCGAGTTTACCAGGTCGTAGACCTTGGAGGCATCCTGCAGCCGGGCCTTACGCACCAGCATGAACAACCTCCCCAGGCTTGAGAGCAGCCAGCGCCGCAATCCGTTCTGTCGCGGCGGCCAAAGCCTCGCGCACGCGCTCGCGGGCGGTTCCTCCGGTCACATTGTGGCAGTCGAGCGTGGCCGTGAGCGTGACGGCGGCGTAGAAGTCCTCGTCGAACTCCGCGCCGAACCGGCGCAATTCGTCGAGCGAGAGAGCGCCCAGCTCAACGCCCTTTTCGAGGCCAAAACGCACCGCGTGACCGATCTTCTCGTGCGCGGTGCGGAAGGGAACGCCCTTGTGGACGAGGTAGGTGGCCGCGGCCATGGCATTCAGGTAGCCCGACTGCGCGGCCTCGTTCATGCGCTCGCGATTGAACTGGAGGGCGGCGGTAAAGCGCGCTACGAGCTTCAGCATCGGCGGCACGAACTCGACGGCAAAGGCCGGCTCCTGGGTCTCCTGCATGTCCTTATTGTAGGCCAGAGGCAGCCCCTTGAGCAGTAGCGTGACCGCCTCGGCCGCTCCGTGGATGCGGCCGACCTTGGCGCGAATCAGTTCGGTGAGGTCGGGATTTTTCTTCTGCGGCATGGCGCTGGAGCCAGTGGAAAAGGCCTCGGGCAGGGCGACAAAACCGAACTCCGCCGTGGCGAAAAGCGTAATCTCCTCGGCAAAACGGCTCAGATGCAGGCCGACAAAGGTCAGCGCTTGCAGGTATTCGAGGACAAAATCGCGGTCGCTGGTCGAGTCAATGGAATTGCCGGTGGGCGCGGTGAATCCCAGCTCGCGGGCGACCAGGTTGCGGTCGAGAGCCAGGGTTGCGCCGGCCACGGCGCCTGAGCCGAGCGGGCAGAAGTTGAGCCGGGCCGAGCAATCCAGGAGCCGGGCCGCGTCGCGCAGGATCATCTCGACATAGGCCAGCAGCCAGTGGGCCACCAGCACCGGCTCGGCGCGCTGCATGTGAGTGTAGCTGGGCATCACCGATTCGCCGGCGGCCTGAGCCTGCTCGACCAGCGCACGGGCCCATGCGCCCAGGGCGTCGACGGTGAGGCCGATTTGCCGGCGGACGTAGAGGCGCAGGTCGGTGGCGATCTGCTCGTTGCGGCTGCGGCCGGTGTGCAGTTTGAGGCCCAGCGAGCCGATGCGCTCGGCCAGGGAAAGCTCGACGAAGTGGTGAATGTCCTCGGCCGACGCGTGGTCGCGCACCCGCGCCTGGCCCTCCTCGGACGCGTGCGCGGCGGCAATCGCGTCGAGCGCCGCGCGCAGCTCCGCTGTTTCAGCTTCCGTCAGAATTCCGGCGGCGCAAAGAGCCGACGCGTGCGCCTTGCTGGCGGCTACCTCGCAATCGAGAAGCCGCCAGTCGAAGACAATGGAACGCTGCCAGCGCTCGAACTCGCCGTCCAGGGGCTCGCGGAAACGGCCCGACCACATCTTGACGGATTGTTGTTCGTTCGACATTGATTCAGGCATTCCTCACCCTATTCCTTCTCTTTTCCGCTGTTCAACTTGGGCATTTCGCTGCCTGTGCTGAGGGTGAGCAGGCCGGCTGCGGCGTAGGTAAGGAGCTTGTCGCGGGTGTCGGCGATGTCGAGATTGCGCATGATGAGTTGGCCGATGCGGTCGCGCGGGGAGAAGGGGGATTCGGTCTTCTCCATGCTGAGGCGCTCGGGATGAAAGGTGAGGTTGGGCGACTCGGTGTTGAGGATGGAGTAGTCGTTGCCGCGGCGCAGCTCCAGGGTGACTTCGCCGGTGATGGGTTTGGCGACCCAGCGCTGGGCGGATTCACGGAGCATGATGGCCTGGGAGTCGAACCAGCGGCCCTGGTAGAGCAGGCGGCCGAGCTTGCGGCCATTGTCGCGGTACTGCTCAATGGTGTCCTCGTTGTGAATGCCGGTGATGAGGCGCTCGTAGGCGATGAAGAGAAGGGCGAGGCCGGGGGCCTCGTAGATGCCGCGGGATTTGGCTTCGATGATCCTATTCTCAATTTGGTCGCTCATGCCGAGGCCGTGGCGGCCACCGATGCGATTGGCTCCGAGAAGAAGTTCGACGGGGTCGTCGAATCGGCGCCCATTGAGGGCGACGGGAAAGCCCTCTTCAAAGCGGACGGTAACCTCTTCGCGCTGGACGTCGACATCGTCGCGCCAGAAGGCCACGCCCATGATGGGAACGACGATCTTGACGGAGGAAGAAAGATGCTCCAGGTCCTTTGCCTCGTGGGTTGCGCCGAGGATGTTGGAGTCGGTGGAGTAAGCCTTCTCGGCGGACATCTTATAGGCGAAGCCGTGGCGCTGCATGAACGCGGACATCTCGGCGCGGCCGCCGAGCTCGTCGATGAAAGCCGAGTCGAGCCAGGGTTTGTAGACCTTGAGTTCGGGATTGACGAGCAGGCCGTAGCGGTAGAAGCGCTCGATGTCATTGCCTTTGTAGGTGGAGCCGTCGCCCCAAATGTTGACGTCGTCCTCCTTCATGGAGGCGACCAGCATGGTGCCGGTGACGGCGCGGCCGATCGGAGTGGTGTTGAAGTAAGGGACGCCGGCAGTGGTGATGTGGAAGGCGCCGGCCTGTAGTGCGGCGATGCCTTCACGAACGAGGGGGCCGCGGCAGTCAATGAGGCGGGCCTTTTCGGCGCCGTATTCGAGGGCTTTGCGCGGAATCTCGTCGTAGTCGGCTTCGTCGGGCTGGCCCAGGTTGGCCGTGTAGGCGTAGGGGAGGGCTCCCTTCAGCTTCATCCAGTGCAGGGCGGCGGAGGTGTCGAGCCCGCCGGAGAAGGCAATGCCGACCTTCTGGCCGACGGGCAGGGATTCAAGAATTACGGACATGGCTTGCGAAACCTCGTTCTGAATACGGTTGTTACTGATCTTTGGTCTATCTGCCGTGTTGAAAGTTTCAGGCGGATAGAAAGTGTGTCAGGGCACGACTTTAGTCGTGCCGCAGAAACGCCTCAAAATCGCGGGTTTTAGCCCCTGAGGGAATGCAATTCATAGTAGAAACCTTCCCTCAGGGGCTAAAGCCCAAGTTGTTTTATCGACCTTATCGGCACGGCTAAAGCCGTGCCCTTTCAAAACATCGACCACTTTAGAGGTACGCTTGGCGAACATAGTCCCTTAGTCCTTAGTCCCTGTTATTTCAATCCCCCCAGCAGCAGCAGCAGCAGGGCCTTCTGCGCGTGCAGGCGGTTTTCCGCCTGGTCGAAGACGATCGACTGCGCGCTGTCGATGACCGCGTCGGTGACCTCTTCGTTGCGGCGGGCCGGCAGGCAGTGCATGAAGACAGCGTCTGGCTTGGCCTTCGCCATCAGCGCCTCGTTGACCTGGAAGGGCCGGAAGATGGGGGCGCGCTTGGTGGACTCGTGCTCGAAGCCCATGCTGACGCAGACGTCGGTGTAAACGGCGTCGGCGCCCTCGACGGCGGCCTGCGGGTCTTGCAAGAGGCGCAGCTCGCAACGGTTCTTCTCGGCGATCTCGCGGGCGATGGTCACGATTTCGATGTCCGGCGAGTAGCCGCGCGGCGTGGCCACGGTGATATTCGCGCCCAGTTGCGCGCCGGTCAGCATCAGCGAGTGGCAGACGTTGTTGCCGTCGCCGACATAGGTGAAGTTGACGCCGGACGCCGTGCCGAAGTGCTCCTCGATGGTCATGAAATCGGCCAGCGCCTGGCAGGGGTGCTCGAAGTCGGAGAGCGCGTTGATGACCGGCACGCGCGAGTTGGCGGCCATCTCGGTGACCGTGTCGTGGGCGTAGGTGCGCAGCACGATCACATCGACCCAGCGCTCGAGGTTGCGCGCCACATCGGAGATGGATTCGCGCTCGCCCAGGGGCGAGTTGGTCTGATCGACGAAGATGGCGTTGCCGCCCATGGTGTTGATGCCGGCCTCGAAGGCCAGCCGGGTGCGTAGGCTGGCCTTCTCGAACATCATCACCATTTGCTTGGCGTCCAGGGCATGGCGGTAGGCGCGGGGATTGCGCTTGACCTCGTGGCCCAGCTTGAGAATGGCGCGCACCTCGCCGCTGGACAGATCGGCGATCGAGCACATATCCTCGCCATTCAGCCGCGCGGCGGCGGCTAGAACGTCAGGGTCCTGGGCAACGGGAACCGCGGGCTCCCGCGGTTCAATAGTGACTCTGCTAGCCATGACTTAGACCTCCAGCGGGCGGAACCGCGGTCCGAGCGGGGGGTGGGGCCGCGATTTGCGCGGCGATGTGAGCGGTGAAGACCTCGTCCAGCGCCGCAATAGTTGTGTCGACGTGAACGCGCTCGAAGATGTAGGGCGGCAGGAAGCGCAGCACCGTGTCGCTGGTGCAGTTGATGATGACGTGGCGCTTCAGCATTTCGGTGACGGCGAGCTTGGCCAGATCGGCCGAATCGAGTTCAGCGGCGACCATCAGGCCCTTGCCGCGCACGTCGATGATGCAGGAGTGGCGCTGGGCCAACTTGCGCAGCTCGGCCTGGAAGTAATCGCCGATTTCGACGACGTGGGCGAGAAGATTCTCTTTTTCGATATAGTCGATGACGGCCGTGGCGACGGCGCAGGCGAAGGGACCGCCGCCGAAGGTGGTGCCGTGCATGCCGGCATGGAAGGCGCGGGCGACTTCGTTGGTGCACAGAGTGGCGCCCATGGGAATGCCGCCGGCCAGGGGCTTGGCCAGGGTGGTGATGTCGGGCTGAATGCCGAAGTGCTGGTAGGAGCACCACTTTCCGGTGCGGCCCATGCCGGCCTGAATCTCATCGACGATCAACAGGGCCCCGGTCGAGTCGGCCAGCTTGCGCGCCTCGGCGAAGAACTCCTGCGTGAGCGGGCGGACACCGCCCTCGCCCTGGAAGGCCTCGAGTAGAATGGCGCAGACCTCGTTCGAGAATTTGGCGCGCAGATCGGCGATGTCGTTGACCTTCACAAACTCGAAGCCGGGGACCACAGGTTCAAATGGAGCGCGGTACTTTTCCTTGTGGGTGGCCGAGATGGCGCCGAAGGTGCGGCCGTGGAAGCTATGTTCGAGAGCCAGGAACTTTGTTCCGATCTGCTTGCCTTCCGCGCGCAGCAGGCCGGCGTGGGCGCGCGACAGCTTGAGGGCGGCTTCGATGGCTTCACAGCCAGAATTGGAAAAAAAGACGCGGTCCATGCCAGTGAGCCGGGTGACGCGCTCGGCCAGGCCCGCCTGCTGATCGTTGAAGTAGTAGTTGGAGGGGTTCATCAGCGTGCAGCTCTGCTTGGCGATGGCTTCTTGAATCGTCTTGCTGCTGTAGCCGAGCGCGTTGACGCCGATGCCGCTGAGCAGGTCAAGATAGCGGTCGCCATGTTCGTCGATCAGATGGACGTCCTCACCCGCAACAAATAAAACGGGAAAACGATCATAGGTGTGGATGAGAAGCCGCGCTTCGGCGGCTTGAATTTCTTCCAGCTTGGACATTTCTTTCTCCTGTCAGGCGACCATGACTTCGGTGCCGTATGCTACGCGGGAACTGCACAGATCGGGCAACGAACCAGCAGCTTCGGCGGGTAAAATGCGAACGCGCTTTACGCCATTGAGCAGAGCCTCGCGGCAGGCACCCAGCTTGGGCAGCATGCCGCCGGAGATGACGGCGTTTTTGGCCATCTCCGCAATTTGATCGATGGAGAGCCATCGCAATACCTCGCCCGTTGCGCCCTTCACGCCGGGCACGTCGGTGAGGAAGACCAGCGCGTCGGCGTGGCAGGCGATGGCGCAGGAGGCGGCCATCTCGTCGGCGTTGATGTTGTAGTATTCGCCGTCGAAGCCCAGCGCCATCGAGCAGAAGACGGGCACGCAGTTGATCTGCCAGAGGGCCTCGATCAGGCGCGCGTCGCTCGAGGCAATTTCGCCCACAAAGCCCAGGTCGGGCGCGGTGCGTTTTTTGCGGGCGCGAAAGCTCAGCCCATCGCCGCCGGAAACTCCCACCGCGGGCTGGCCGATGGCTCCCAGCGCGGCGACCAGGGTTTTATTCACCTTGCCGGCAAAGACCATCAGCGCCACGTCGCGGGTTTCGGCGTCGGTTACGCGCAGACCGTCGATGAACTCGCTCTGCTTGCCCAGCGCCTTCAACGTGCGCGTCAACTGCACGCCGCCGCCATGCACCACGGCCACCTGATGGCCGTCGCGCACAAGGTCGGCGATGGCGCGCACACAACCCTCCAGCAGCGACGGATTTTCCAGGCCCGCCCCGCCCAATTTGACGACGAACTTCATTCAAAGCCCTCCGCGGCCAGTACTGCGACCGCGTGAATTCGTAATTCCCCAGGTCCCAAAAACGGGATCTCCACCCCACGGACGAAGACCTGTCCGTGGGGACCCCGGACCTGGGGCACCCAAACTTTCCTGACCGTCATTCCAAACCACGAGATCATGCTGTCGGAGACCTGGTTTCATTCGAGACCTTCCGATTCGCCCCAGCCGAAGATCACATTCAGGTTCTGCACGGCCTGACCGGAGGCGCCTTTCAGCAGATTGTCCAGGCAACTGACGATGACCGCGCGGCGGCCGTCGGGCGAGAGCTGGAAGCCAAGGTCGGCGTAGCAGGTGCGCGCCACGTGCTGAATCTGCGGGAGGGATTTGTCGTAGAACCGGACCATGGGACTGCCCTGAAAGAATTTGTGGTAGATCTTCGCCACGCCCTCCCTGGTCTGCGGCTCATGAAAGCGCACGTAAACAGTGGAGAGAATGCCGCGCGGAATGGGCAGCAGATGGGGCGTAAACGTAATCTCATTGGCGCCCAGGCCGATCTGCTCCAGCAGCTCGCCGGTGTGGCGATGGGTGAAGGCGCCGTAAGCGGAGAGATTGTCGGCCGCGTACATGTAGTGCGTCTTGGCGGTGGGCGACTTGCCCGCGCCACTGACGCCGCTTTTGGCGTCGGCGACGATGCCCTGCGAGAGGTCAACCAGGCCGGCGGCCACCAGCGGCTTGAGCGCCAGAATCACCGAGGTCGCGTAGCAGCCGGGATTGGCGACCAGCCTTGCGGCGGCAATCCGCGCGCGGTGCAGCTCCGGCATTCCGTAGACGGCCTGCAATTGGGTCGCCGCGGCCAGCTCGGCGTCGGCGTCCTCGAAGGCGTAGACGGCGCGGTTGGCCGCTTCGGTCAGCCTCCAGGCGCCGCTCAGGTCGATGATGCGCAAACCGCGCCGGAGCGCCTCGGGAACCCACTCCCGCGACTGCTCGTGGGGCGTGGCGAGAAACAGAACCTCGACGCCGCGGCTGGCCAGCAGATCCCAGGAAAAAGGCTCCTGCTTGAGCAGGCCGTGGCCCGTGCTGTCAACCAGTTCGGGATGAATCTCGGCCAGGGGAACGCCGCCCCGCGCCGCGTCCCGCTCGTCCACGCGCCCCGCGAAGACCGGGGGCTTGCCTTTGAGGCGGGGATGCCGCAGCAGCAGCCGGGCCAGCTCCGCGCCCGCGTACCCTGTCACTCCCACTACTGCCGTTTGCACCGTATCGCTCATGATTCCAGCATAACCCTCAACCGCGCTTCCACATCGGCCGCCCGGCGCGCGTCCGGACAGATCACCAGCACCGTGTCGTCGCCGCCCAGGGTGCCCACAACATCGGCCCAGCCCACATGGTCCAGGGCCGCGGCCAACGGCTGTGCGCCGCCGGTTACCGTGGTCACGACCACCTGATTCATGGCCCGCTTCACGCGCAGGCCAAAGCCTTCAATCATCTCCGCCAGCGACGGCGGGCTGTTGTCCTCGCCGGCCGCCTCGGAGCCACTTCCATTGCCGCCCGGCAGCAAGTAGCCGCCAGGCCCCTTCGAGAGGCGCAACTCGTGAATATCGCGCGAGAGCGTGGCCTGCGTGACCCGGAAGCCGCGGCGGCGCAGCTTGCGCCGCAACTCATCCTGGCTGGCCACCAGCGATTGGGCCACCAGTTCGCGAATTGCATTGTGCCGGAGAGACTTCATCTACCGTTTCCAGAATAATCGAATGCGCGGCTCGCGGTAAGGCGGCGCGTGTGTATAAATATACGACGCGGGTGTATAAGTATGCAAATCCGGGGCGCGTGGCCTGCGAAAAACGCACCGGTTCAGGCACTTTATTCTGGAGTGGATGGTCCGGCAGGGGAGAAAAACCGGGCTTGTGCATCCAATGCGGCGTTTCCCATTCCTGTTTCGCGCAGGATTCCAGGTTCGCGCTGCTCCGCCACCGCGAGCGGCCAACCAGCGCCCGCTATCGGCTGGCTCTCGATGATTGCATGGCGCTTCTTCATTTTGAGAAATGGCGTTTCAAAATAGCGATAGGAAAGCGCCGCCAGTAGGATGGTCAATCCGAGGGGAAATCCAAACATCAATCCAGCGTCCAAGCAAACTCTCAAGAGATACTGATCCGGCCCATAAGATATGCAACTTTCCTGACTCCTAACCGTCTAACCAAGCATGGAGAAGATTGATTCGCGTGGATTGCCGGATGCGGTATTGAACGAACGGCGGCGGCGTGCGGTGAA
>Ga0224558_1001416_pt1 | contig 25134 bp, 23 predicted proteins | sample 714S32024metaG_FD_180682 | JGI IMG/M metagenome (GOLD analysis project Ga0224558, IMG submission 180682) | Peat soil microbial communities from Stordalen Mire, Sweden - 717 S3 20-24 | ecosystem: Environmental > Terrestrial > Soil > Wetlands > Peat | place: Sweden: Norrbotten County, Stordalen... | reverse complement strand
GGTCCTCGGGGCGGTGTTCATCGGGATGGCGGTGCGCCTGTGGCAGCGGGCCACCCCGAAGGCGGCCATGCAGCTGTTCAGCTACTCGATCACCTACCTGACGCTGCTCTTCGTGCTCATGGCGGTCGACATCTTCACCAGGCATTGACCGGCGGCACCGACCGGCTCGGCCGCCGCCCGGAGCCCGAGTCGGTCGTGGCGCCGGCCGACGGAGCGCCCGACGGGCCCGGGGACAACGCCGCCCCGCCGGCCGTTCCCCCACCCGCCGCCCCGCCGGCACCGCCTTCGGGTGCTCCGTCCTCGGTTCCCGGGCCGAGGAGACTGCGTGCCCTCCTCGTCGGCTCGGTCATCGCCCTGGCCCTGGCCGTGTTCCTCTTCGTCGGCCTCGGTCACTCGTCGGGCCCGGGAGGCCGCTCGGCGGGTGCCGCGGTCGGCGTGGGCGACCCGGCCCCCGGCTTCACCCTCCCGTCAGTGACCGGGGGAACGCCGGTGGACCTCGACGCACTGGGCAAGGACCGCCATCACCCGGTCGTGCTCAACTTCTTCGCCTCGTGGTGCGAGCCGTGCCAGCAGGAGACCCCACTGCTGGCCCAGACGGCCGATGCCGAGCAGGCCAGGGGCTCGACGGTGCAGTTCGTCGGCGTCGATGTCGCCGACCCGCCGGCCGATGCCATTCCGTTCGTGCAGGGGTCGGGCCTCACCTACCCCATCGCCGCCGACGCGAGGGTCCAGGTGACCTCCGGCCTGTACGGCCTCGACGGTGAGCCCAACACCTTCTTCATCGACGCCATCGGGAACGTCATCGGCCACAAGATCGGTGCGCTCGACAAGCAGGAGCTCGACCAGTGGCTGCACCGGCTGGCCGGGTCCTCGGGCTGATCCAGGCCGCTCCCGGCCCGCTTGCGGCGACCGTCGCCCGGCCTACTCCCAGCTGAAGGTGAGGCCGGCCACCACCGGGGCCGCCACCGCCCAGACCGCCAGCACCGTCCAGTCACGGACCGACACCGGTGTCCCGTGCCCGAGCGTGCCGTGCAGGGCGTCGGCCAGTGCAGAGGCCGGAAGCACCCGGGACAGGTCGGCCAGCCACACCGGCAGCTTGCCGAGGGGGATCAGCATGCCGCCCAGGAGGAGCAGGACCACGAAGAGGGCGTTGACCACCGCCAGGTTGACCAACGGCTTGAGCGTGCCCGCCAGGACCAGGCCGATCCCGCCGAAGGCGATGGTCCCGAGCACCATGGCCGCTATGGCCGCACCGACCAGGGCACCGGCCCCGCCGGCCCCGCCCGGATCCCATCCCAGCCCGTAGCCGACGGCCACCAGGACGCCGGCCTGGATCAACTCCACGGCCACGATGGCCATGATCTTGGCAGCCAGTAGCCGGGGCCGTCCGAGGGGCGTAGTGCCCAATCGCTTGAGGACCCCGTAGCCGCGCTCGAACCCGGTCCCGATCCCGAGGGCGGTCATCGAGGTCGACATGACCGCCAGGGCCAGGACGCCGGGCACCAGGAAGTCCACCGGGTGCCGGGTGCCGGTGGGAAGCACGTGGACCGCCGAGAAGAAGAGGAGGAACACCACGGGGATACCGAGTGTCAGGAAGACGGTCTCGCCGTTGGTGAACAGCATGGTCACCTCGGCCCGGAGCTGGGCGGCGAGCGGCCTCACCGCCGTCCCTTCCGGGTCCGTCCGGCCCGATGCCTCCGACGTCCGCCGGGCTCCCCGGCCGGCCCTGCGGCCGGCTCTGCGGCGTGGCGGGCTCCGGTGATGGCCAGATAGGCCTCCTCCAGCGACTGGCCGGTGCGGAGGTCACCGAGGGCGAGATCCCGCTCCGCCAGCCAGCCGGCCAGGGTGGCCACGACGGAGGGGGCCGGCGCACCGTCCGGCGGCTGCAGCCGGTAGGTGCCGGGTCGCTCCTCGGCCACGGTGGCGCCACCGCCCACGGCGGCGGCGAGGGCCCCGGTGTCGAGACCCGGGTCGGTGGAGAAGCGGATCGAGCCGTCGGCGGTTCCGGAGGCCAGCGCGGCGGGAGAGCCCTCGGCCAGCATCCTGCCGCGGTCGATGATGACCACCTGGTCGGCCAGCCGTTCGGCCTCGGCCAGCTCGTGGGTGGTCAGGATCACGCACAGACCGCGGTCTCGCATCTGGGAGATGATCGAACGCACCACGATGCGCCCCTCGGGGTCCACCCCGGCGGTGGGCTCGTCGAGGAACAGGATCCGTGGCCGGCCGACCAGGGCGAGGGCCAGCGACAGGCGCTGCTGCTCGCCGCCGGAGAGCCTGCGCCACGGAGTCCGCCGAGCCGCCGACAGTCCGACCAGGTCGAGGAGCCGGTCGGGATCCTCGGGATCCTCGTAGTACCCGGCGAAGAGGTGGAGGACCTGGGCGGGGCCGAGCATCGGGTAGACGCCGCCCTTCTGGAGCATCACGCCGAGCCGGGGCACCAGTGTCGCGTGGTCCCGGCGCGGGTCGAGGCCGAGCACCCGCACAGCACCGCCGTCCACCCGGCGGTAGCCCTCGAGCGCCTCGACGGTGCTGGTCTTGCCGGCGCCGTTCGGCCCGAGCAGGGCGACCACCTGGCCGGCCTGGCCCGCGAAGGACAGGCGGTCGACGGCCACCGTGGCGCCGTACCGGATGACCAGCCCGTCGCACACGACAGCCGGGCCCTCCGTCGTGTCGGTGGCGTGGGTCACGGGTGGTCACGCTACCGTTGTCCCCGACATGATCGACATCCGGCTGGTGAGAGACGACAGTGCCTCGGTGAAGGCCGCACTGGGGCGACGCGGCGTGGACCCCGCGGACGTCGACCGGCTGGTCGACTTGGACGTCAGGGCCCGCGCCGCCGTCGGCCGACGGGACGAGCTCCGCGCCGAGGTGAAGTCGCTCTCGAAGCTGGTGGGCGAGGCCCGCCGGACCGGCGACGCGGCACGGGCCGGGGAGCTGGCCGACCGCAGCCGGGTCCTGGGGGAGGAGGAGCGGTCGCTGCACGCGGTGGCCGACGCCGCCCAGGAGGAGGTCCGCCAGGCCCTTCTCTACCTGCCCAACCTGCCGGCGGCCGACGCCCCCGACGGCGACGGCCCCGACGACAACGTGGTCGCCCGGACCTGGCCCGACGAGGCGCCCACCTACCGTGAGTGCCAGCGGGTCCCTCATTGGGAGACCGGCGGCGCCCTGGGCCTGCTCGACATGGAGCGCGGGGCCAAGCTGTCCGGTTCGATGTTCCCCCTCTACCGGGGGTTGGGCGCCCGCCTGCTCCGGGCCCTGACCGCGTTCGCCCTCGACAGCCACGCCGACGAGTTCGAGGAGGTGCGACCGCCGACCCTGGTGCTCACCGAGACGATGGTGTCGACCGGGCACCTCCCGAAGTTCGAGGAGGAGGCCTACCACCTGGAGCGGGACGACCTGTGGGCCATCCCGACCGCCGAGGTGCCGCTCACCTCGATGTGGCGGGGGGACATTCTCGACGAGGCCGACCTGCCGCTGCGGCTCACCGCCGCCACCGCCTGCTTCCGGCGGGAGGCGGGCGCCGCCGGGCGCGACACCCGGGGATTGCTGCGGGTGCACGAGTTCGACAAGGTCGAACTCTTCGCCTACGCCACCCCCGGGCAGGCGCCGGGGCTTCTCGACGGGATGGTGGCCCGGGCCGAGGTACTGCTGCGCGACCTCGGGCTGCAATACCGGGTGCTCGACCTTTGCGCTGGCGACATGGGCAATTCGGCGGCGCGGACCTTCGACCTCGAGGTCTACTCCCCGGGAGTGGACCAGTGGCTGGAGGTGTCGTCGGTGAGCTGGTGCAGCGACTACCAGGCCCGTCGGGCCAACATCCGCTACCGGCCCGACCGCGGGGGACCGGTGCTGGTGCACACCCTCAACGGCTCGGCCCTTGCCTGGGCCCGTATCTGGGCGGCCCTGGTCGAGACCGGTCGCCGTGACGACGGGTCGGTCGTCCTGCCCGACGTGCTCGCTCCCTACCTGCGGGGGGAGACCGTCATTCCAGCAGGATGACTCCGGTGCCGCCAGTCAGTCGCGCGGCGCCTCGAACCGGTAGCCGACACCCCGGATGGTGGTGATCAGCTTGGGTGTGGACGGGTCCTCCTCGACGTGGCTGCGCAGCCGCTTGATGTGCACGTCGAGGGTCTTGGTGTCGCCGAAGTAGTCGGATCCCCAGATGCGGTCGATGAGTACGTCCCGGGTCAGCAGGCGGCCGGCGTTCTCCATGAGCAGAGACAGGAGCTCGAACTCCTTGCGCCGGAGGTGCACGTCCTCGCCGCGGACGAAGACCAGATGGCGGTCGGGGTCGATCTGGATGCCGCCGGCCTCCAGCACGGCGTTGCCGGCCGGTCGGCCGGCGTCCTCACCGGTCCCGTCTCCGCCGCGACCGGACGGATCTTCGCCCAGGCCCGTGTCGGTCGACGGGGTCCGTCGCAGCACGGCCCGCATGCGGGCCACCAGCTCGCGCAGGCGGTAGGGCTTGGACACGTAGTCGTCGGCCCCGACCTCGAGGCCGACCACGGTGTCGATCTCGGTGCCCTTGGCCGTCACCATGATGATGGGCACGGTCGACCGCGCCCTGATCGACCGGCAGACGTCGATGCCCGACAGCCGGGGCAGCATGAGGTCGAGCAGGACCAGGTCGGGCTGGACCGAGGCGAAGAGCCGGAGCGCCTCGTTGCCGTCTCGGGCCACGGTCACGTCGAAGCCCTCACGGGTGAGGCCGATGACCAGGGCGTCGATGAACGACTCGTCGTCCTCGGCCAGCAGGACCTTGGTCTGCAGCTGGTCGACGGTGGCCGGCTCGGGTGTCATGCCGCGTATTCAGGGGGTGTCGGGAGGACCAGGGTGAAGGTCGAGCCCTCGCCCTCCCGCGAGTCGACCTCGACCCGGCCCTGGTGGTTGCTGGCCACGTGGCGGACGATCGAGAGGCCGAGCCCGGTGCCACCCGAGTCGCGGCTGCGGCCGTGGTCGACTCGGTAGAAGCGCTCGAAGATGCGTTCGAGGTCGCGGGCGGGGATGCCCACGCCGGAGTCGCTCACGGCCAGCCTGATCTCGCCGTCGGTCTGGCTCCCGGCCACCTTCACCACGCTGTCCTCGTAGGAGAAGGTCACCGCGTTCTCGAGGAGGCTGTGGATGGCCGAGACCAGCTGGCGCCGGTCGCCGAGTACGTGCACCGGTGGGCTTGGTTCATTGAGCTCGATGGTAATGCGCCGCTGCTCAGCGGCCGCGCGGACCCGCTCGATCGCCTCTGCCATCACCAGGTTGATGTAGATCGGCTCGCGTGGCGGCGCCTCCTCGGACTCGATCCGGCTGAGGTCGAGGAGGTCGTCGATGATCCGGCTCACCCGGAAGGCCTCGGTGTGGATGCGCGAGGCCAGCCGCTGGGCCACCTCGGCGTCCGGCTCCACGGTCAGGGTCTCCGCCAGCAGGCCGAGGGCCCCGATCGGCGTCTTGAGCTCGTGGCTCACATTGGCCACGAAGTCGCGGCGGATCTCCTCGAGCCGACGCCGGTCGGAGACGTCCTCGATGATGGCGATGACACCGAGCGGCCGCCGCCCGTCGTCGATGAGCCGGGTCCGCACGGTCAGAGTCTGGCGGGGCGGTCCGTAGAGGTCGAGGGTTCGCTCGGCCGAGCCGTCCTGCCAGGCGTTCTCGAGTAGCTCGTTCACCGCCTGGGCGGCCAGGGCGTCCCCGTGGCGGTTGTTCATGAGGGCGACGGCGCGGGCGTTCTGGAAGGCCACGTCGCCGTTCTCGTTGCAGACGATGACCCCCTGGGGGAGGGTGTCGAGGGCCCGGCGCAGGCGGATGGCGTCAGCGCTGGCCTCGGTCACCGCCTCGGCCGCCTCGCCGGTCACCCGCTCGAGGTGGCTGAGCACCGGCTCGACCCCTCCGTCGTCGGGAGGCTCCACCCCCAGGCGGTTGGACAGGGCGGTCAGCCGCTGCTGGAGGGCCCGCCGACCGGCCCGGCGACCCAGTCGGGCGGCCACGATGACGGCCAGGACGGCCACCACCGCGAACACGATGTACCCGATGACGTACGGCTTCACCGCCTAAGCATGACAGGCCCGCCGCGGCACCGTGACGACCCTCACCGGGCGGGTGGAAAAACATGAAAAGACAAGAAACATATTGAAATGGACCCCAGGGTCGCCGTAGCCTGGGTCGATGACCCCCACCCCGCTCCTGCTCCGCACGCTGCCGGCCATCCCGTCGAAGGACGGTCCGGTCCGCCTGGTCGACATCGTGAACATGCACCCCGACCCGACCCAGCTGCCGGGCGGCTCCGTGCTCCAGAACCTGATGAACGGCCTGCAGGGCTGGGCCCTGGCGCTGGCCCTGGTCGGGCTGGTGATCGGCGCGGCAGCCTGGGCGCTCGGCTCCCACGGCCAGAACTACCAGCAGAGCTTCGTGGGCCGGCGGGCCGTCTTGATCTCCGGCCTGGCCGCACTGCTCATCGGCGCCGGGCCGGGCATCGTGAGCTTCTTCTTCAACGCCGGTCAGGGCGTGCACTGAGGTGACCGCACTCGGCGGCCTGCCGGTCCTGCCCGGGGCCTCGTGTCCGTCGGCCGCCGCGTCCCTCGGGGCGGCCGGGCTCGGCCCGATCTGCCAGGCGGCGTCGGGGGTGACCGGGCTGGCCGGTTCGGCCGCCTCCCAGGTGGCCGGCTTCGGTGTGGACAGCGTTCTCGACGCCCTGGGTGCCTGGGTCGCCGACGGGGCGACCTGGCTGCTGGGTCAGATCGGTGCGGTCATCGGGGACACGACCGGTGTCGATCTCGGAGCCTCATGGTTCACCGCCCACTACGGGACGATGGCCGCGCTGGCGGCCGTGGTGGTCATCCCCTTGCTGCTGCTCGGGGTCATTCAGTCCGTCTACCGGCAGAGCGCGTCGATGCTCCTGCGGTCGGTGGTGGTCAACGTCCCTCTGGCTCTGCTCCTCACCGCGGTGGCGGTGAAGCTGGTGCAGCTCGGACTGGCCATCACCGACGCCCTGAGCGCGGCGGTGGCTCAGGGGGCCGGGCTGGACAGCGGCCACTTCCTGTCGTCGGTCACGCTGGAGCTGTCCGGGGCACAGGCAGCCGGGGTCAGCGGCGTTCCGGCGTTCGTCCTCTTCCTCGGGGCGTTGGCCGTGGTGTTCGGAGCGCTGCTGGTGTGGCTGGAGCTGATGGTCCGGGCCGCAGCCGTCTACGTCGCCGTGCTCTTCCTGCCCCTGGCGTTGGCCAGCCTGGCCTGGCCGGCCATCTCCCACTGGTGCCGGCGGCTCGTCGACACACTGGTCGCGCTCATCCTGGGGAAGTTCGTCGTCGTCTCGGTACTCAGCCTGGCCGTCGGTGCCCTGGCCGGGGGCACCGGGTCGGTGCCCGCCGGATCGGGGTCGAACTCCGCCGGGGCGTCGGGCGGCGGCGGGTTCACGGCCGTGGCCGGTGGCGCCGCACTGCTCCTCCTGGCTGCGTTCGCGCCGTGGGCCCTCTTCCGCCTGCTCCCGTTCCTCGAGGCTGGAGCGGTGGGTCATCTGGAGGGGCTCAGCCAGCGGGCCCGCCGGTCGGTGGTCGCCCCGACCCGGGCCCTCGCCCAAGAGGCCATCCGGGCATCGACGAGAGGGGCCCTCGCCGGCGCGGCTGCCGGTGCGACGGGCGGTGCCATGGGCGGTGCACTCCGGGGTGCGGCCAAAGGGCCATTCGACCCGGGCCGACGGGGTGGTCCCACCGGTCCGACACCGGCGGCCGGGGCCGGCCCGGGGGACCCTCCCCGGCCGGAAGGAGGAGCGCCCGCCGGTGTCGGCCCCGACCCGGGCCCGTCCATGTCCGAGACCATCGGTGTCGGGGCAACCGTGTCGCCGGGTCACGGGATCCCGGTGTGGGAAGCCCATCCCGAAGCCAGCGCGGCCGCGGCCTTCTACCTGGAGGGTGATCCGTCCGGGGAGCGGCACGGGGCACTGCCAGCGCCCATCCTCGACGGGCCGGGGGGCGGTGCCGGGGTGGGCGGTGCCGGGGTGGGCGGTGCGACGGGCGGCGCGACGGGCGGTGCCGTCCGGGCTCTGCCCCGCCAGTCCGGCGCGCGCCGGGCCGACGCCATGGGTCGCGACGATCTGGGCCCGCGCCTGATCGCCGCACCGCAGACGCGGACGGTCGCTCCGCCCCCGGCCGCCGGCCGCGGTCGGCTCCCGGACGGGGAGCAAAGTGAGTGACCGGGCCGGCGCCGACCGGGTCCGCTACCGGTTCCCGCCCCTGGAGCGCCGGGGGGTGATCGCTGGCTGGCGCGGCGGGCAGATCGCCACCGTGGCCGTGGGGCTGGTCGCCGCCATGGTGGCACTTCGGACCCAGCCGTCCGTCGGGGGGATCGCCCTCGCCATCGCCGGCGTGATCGGCGCGGTGGCGCTGGCGTTCTGGCCGGTCTGCGGGCGCACCGGCGAGCAGTGGCTGCCCCTTGTGCTCCGGTGGGCTTGGGCCACCGGCACCGGCACCCGCCGCCAGCACGCGCCGGGCCCCGGTCGGGGGCACCGGGTCGTGGTGGAGGAGGCCGACGACGGCGGTCCGGCGACCCGTGTCACCGGACCCGGACCGCGGCGGACGGGAGGCCGGCGGACCGTCTTCGACGGCCTGTCGGTATGCGGGGCTCCCTTCGGGGCCGACCGCACACGCCACCTGGCGGGAGTGGTCGTCGACGGACCGGCCCGGACGGCCACCGCGGTACTGGCCGTGCGGGGCCACAGCTTCGCCCTCCTGGCCCCGGCCGACCAGGACGCCAGGATCGCCGGATGGGCACGGGTCCTGTCGACGCTGGCCCGTGAGGGCTCCGAGGTGCACCGGGTACAGTGGATCGAGTCGTGCCTGCCCGATGACGGGAGCGCGGTGCGCCGCCACGGGGACGCCCACGCGGTCCTCGGCCCGGGGTCGCCGGCCGGCCGTTCCTACCGGGCGCTGGTCGACGAGGCCTCGCCGGTGACCCGGCGCCACCAGGTGCTGCTGGCCCTCTCGGTCCACACCTCGCGTTCGGCCCGCTCTATCCGGGCGTCCGGCGGCGGGATGGCCGGCACCGGGGTGGTGCTGACCCGCGAGGTCGAGTCGTTGCGCCGGGCCCTCGAGGGCGCGGACATCACGGTCGACGGAATCCTCGGCCCGGCGGCGCTGGCCCGGGTCATCACCGAGGCGGCGGCTCCGGTGACCGGCGCCGGGAGCGAGCCGGCGGGAGCAGCCGCGCTCCGCCCACCGGTCGGAGCAGGGGGTGCGGCATCCGACGACACTGCATCCCTACCGCGGTGGCCGTGGCCAATGGCTGTCGAGCCGGAGTGGGACGCGGTGCACACCGACGGCACCTGGCACGCCACCTACTGGATCGCCGAGTGGCCCCGGGTGGAGGTCACGCCCGACTTCCTCGGACCACTGCTCTTCTCGCCGCTGCGCCGCTCGATGGCCCTGACCATGGAGCCGGTCAGCCCGAGCCGAGCGGCCCGCCAGGTGGCCCAGGCGCGCACCGCCGACCTGGCCGACGGCGAGCTACGCCGGCGCGGCGGCTTCCTCGTGACCGCCCGCCACCACCGCGAGCGGGAGAGCGTGGAGACCCGGGACGAGGAGTTGGCCGACGGCCATGCTCAGTACCGCTTCTCCGGCTACGTCACCGCCACCGCGGACACCCGCACCGAGCTGTCGGACGCCTGCGCGGCGCTGGAGCAGGCGGCGGGCCAGGCCCAGATCGAGCTCCGGCGGCTCTACGGCGAGCAGGACGTGGCGTTCACCTGCTCGCTCCCGCTGGGACGGGGGCTGTCGTGACCTCCCGAGGCCCCCGCGTGCCGGCCCACGTGGCCACCACCCGCCACCTGTGCGCCGCCTACCCCCTGGTCACCGAGGCGGGGCTTGGCCACGAGGGCGTCCTGATCGGCCGAGACGTGCTCGGGGGCTCGTTCGTCTACGACCCGTTCTCCCTCTACCTCCAAGGCGTCGTGACCAATCCCAACGCGGTGGTGATCGGTCAGATCGGCCGGGGCAAGAGCTCGTTCGTGAAGACGTACCTGTGGCGCCAGGCGGTGTTCGGGCGACGGGCCTGGGTCGTCGATCCCAAGGGGGAGTACGGTCCGCTGGCCGAAGCCTGGGGGGTGGCCCCGGTCGCCCTCCGGCCCGGTGGCACCGTCCGGCTGAACCCCCTCGACACCGAAGAGGACGCGGACCGTCCCGGGACGGACCCGGGCGACGGCGCCGAGCGCCGTCGGGTGGTGCTCACCTCGTCATTGGCCGTGGCCTGCCTCGGCCGTGACCTCCTCCCACGGGAACGGGCGGCGATCGACGCCGCCGTCGGCGAGGCTGCCGGCCGGGCCCGGGTGGCCCGCATGCCGGCGCCCACCCTCCCTCAGGTGGTCGACGCCCTGCTCGACCCCGGGGTGGACGCATCGCACGCTTTGCGCACCACCCGATCGGTCCTGCTGGAGGACGGTCGCGACGTGGCCCTCGAGCTCCGGCGCCTGGTCCACGGTGACCTGTGCGGCATGTTCGACGGGCCGACCACGCCGGGGCTACGGCTCGACGGCCCGCTGGTGGTCCTCGACCTGTCGGCCGTCTACCACTCGCCGGCGCTCGGGGTGCTCATGGCGTGCGCCGCCGCCTGGCTGCAGAGCGCGGTGCGGTCCCAGCATCGGAATCGGATCATCGTGGTGGTGGACGAGGCTTGGGCCATCCTGTCCAACCTCGGTGTGGCCCGTTGGCTCCAGACGTCGTGGAAGCTGTCGCGGGCCCACGGCGTGGCCAACATGGCGGTACTCCACCGTCTGTCCGATCTGCGCTCGGTGGGTTCGATCGGCTCCGAACAGGTCAACCTGGCCGAGGGTCTGCTGGCCGACTCGGAGACCCGGGTGGTCTACGCCCAGTCGCCGGGCGAGGTGGCCCGGACTGGCGAGCTGCTCGGCCTCACCGACACCGAGGTGGAGCTGGTCAGCCAGCTGCGTCGGGGGATGGCGCTGTGGAAGGTGGGCCGGCACTCGTTCCTGGTCGAGCACCGGTTGGCCTCGGGCGAGCGGTGGTTGGCCGACACCGACCAGGCCATGTCTGACACCGTCGGCGCGGCGTGCGTGGCCGACCGGTCCGCCACGGTGGGATGAACTTGCTCGGGGCCGCCACTGACGCAGTCGGGATGGCCGCCTACCTCGGGACGGCCCTCCTCGGTCCCGACCGACCGAGCCGCCGGCATCCTCCTGCCGGCGGCCCACGCTCCGGCACCCGGCGTCCCGGCCCCCTCCCTCCCGGGCGCCGGGCGCCGCCCCCCGACCGGCCGGGCGACCGCCGTCGCGGCAGCGCCCGGTGGGCCACGACCCGGGACCTGGGCTCCCTCGTCTTCCGGCCCCGAAGCGACGGCCATGCGCCGGCGGGACGGCTCGTCCTCGGTCGGGTGGGGCGCCACCTGGTGGCCACCGAGCGGGCCCAGTCGGTCATCGTCTTCGGGCCGACCCAATCGCACAAGACGTCCGGCTTCGCCGTGCCGGCCATCCTCGGGTGGGAGGGTCCGGTTGTCGCCACCAGCGTGAAGACCGACCTGGTCGAGCACACCATCGACCACCGGCGATCGCTCGGCACCGTCGACTGTTTCGATCCATCGGGAACGACCGGTCTGGCCTCGGCAGTGTGGTCCCCCCTGCCTTCGGCCCGCACCTGGCCCGGGGCTCGCCGGGCCGCTGCCGGCCTCACCGAGGCGACCAAGGCCTCGGTGGGGACGATGAGCGACGGCGACTTCTGGTACGCCACGGCCACCAAGATGCTGGCACCCCTGCTCTTCGCGGCGTCCTTCGGGGGCCTGGGGATGGGCGACGTGGTGCGGTGGGTGGACACCCAAGAGGAGGCGGAGGTGCTCCAGCTGCTCGACCGGGCCGGGGTGCCCGAGGCCGTCCACGCCGCCTGGTCGGCGTTCGGCAAGGAGGACCGCCAGCGCAGCTCGATCACCACGACGGTCGAGACCATCCTCGAGCCGTTCGCCGGCGGGACGGCCGGCGCCGCGACCTGTACCGGCGGGGGGATGGTGGACCCCGGTCACCTGATCGCCGGGGCCAACACGCTCTACGTCTGCGCTCCGGCGCACGACCAGCGGCGGCTGACCCCGCTGTTCACCTCGGTGGTCCGCCAGGTCCTCGAGCACGCGTACGATCTGGTGGCCCGCACCCACCGCCCACTCGACCCCCCGTTGTTGGTCGTGCTGGACGAGGCGGCCAACATCGCCCCGCTCGCCGACCTCGACGCCCTGGCCTCGACGGCCGCCGGGCACGGGGTGCAGCTGGTGACCATCTGGCACGACCTGTCCCAGATCACGTCCCGCTATGGCCCGCGCGCAACCACGGTGGTGAACAACCATCGGGCCAAGCTCTTCCTCTCCGGGATCTCGGATCCGCCCACCCTCGACTACGCCAGTAACCTCATCGGTGACGAGGAGGTGCTCTCGCCGGCGGTCACCGAGGGCGGCCGGAGCGGCCCGAGCACCACTCGGACACCCACCGCCCGGCGCCTGGCCCCGCCTGACGCGCTCCGCCGGGTCCCGACCGGTGAGGGCGTGCTGGTCTACGGGCGTCTGCCCCCGGCCCGGGTCCGACTGCGGACCTGGTTCGACGATCCATGGCTGTCGGAACGTGTTCGACCGGGGGCGTCCCCCCATCGGAAGTGGGTGGCCGGGAGGTGAATGCCGGACGGGGTCGACGGCCGTCAGGTCGCCGTGGCGAGGCGGCTGGCCCGGATGCCGGTCCGACACCGTGGTCGACTGCGACCTCGTACACTCGTCGCCCAACCCCTATGCACGGACACACCGCGGGACCGAGGCCGTTCGGACGTCTCCTGGCACTGGCCTTGGTCCTGTGTACGGGAGGGCTCGTGGTGGGATGTGGTGGTACGGCGAGCACGACGGCCAGCATGGCCGGCCACGGATCGGTCACACCCACCTTCCCGGTCGTGGCCCGACCGACCGGAGTCCGTCTGGCCAGCAGCTCGACCAGGGTGACGGTCGGCCGGACGGTGACCTTCTCGGGGACCGGGTGCCGCCCACCGGCCGTCGTCCAGCTGCTCCTCGGGGAGGAGTCCGGGGGGCGGGCGCTGCCGGGCGACGACGGCTCGTGGTCGGTGACCACCATGGTCAACCAGAGCTCCGTCCTCGGCACCGTCCCGGTCCGTGCCTACTGCGTCCTCTCCAGCCGCACGCTAAGGAATTGGGCCTACCCGCCGCTGGGCGTGCACGTGACCACCGACCGGACGCTCTCAATCGCCCTGGGAGCGACGGTCGAGGTGGGGAGGACCGTGCGGATCCAGCCACACGGGGCGTGCCCGGAGCAGGCTGGCGCCGGCGCGCTGGTGGAGCTCTCCGGCAATGTGGGCACCGAGACGGCGACAGACGCGTCGGGCAACTGGACGGCGAGCCTCCTGATCCCGCGGGGCACGAGGCCCGGCACCTACACCCTCACCGCCGCCTGCATCTTCTTCCGGCAGGTCCTCGCCTACTACCGGCCGGTGACCGTCACCGTCCGCCCCCCCTGATCGGCGACCCCGGCCGCGGCAGTCCCGCTCGGCATCGATTGACAACCCCGGCACCCGTACCTAGCATCGCCTCACACCGGCGAGGGGGAAGCGATGCGCCGTACGATTCTTGCCGTGGGGGCAGTGGCCGCCGTCTCCGTACTGCTCTCCGGGTGTCTCTACGTCTCCGGCAACTTCACCGTCGTGGGGCCTCCCGGTGCGGCGTTCGCCGCCTACGACGCCGGTGACCCCGGGGCCGTTCCGTTCCCACCGGGCAACTCGGCGATCCAGGTCTACACCACCAACGACTTCTGGGGCGGGAAGCACGTGCCGTCCTGGACCTGGAACGTCCCGTCCAGTGAGATCGACTACTTCGACGCGCTCCCCACCGGGCCGTCGTGGGACACCAGCAACCAGTACTGGGCACCCTCGGTCCGCCACGTCGGGCCGACCAACAACTACATCATGGCGTTCGCCGGCGAGGACGGTTCGAGCGGCAGGTTCTGCATCGGCTTCGCCGAGTCCACCAACGGGCCGAACAATCCCTTCACCGCGCTACCCAACGAGATCTGTGCCGTCGGCGGTGTCAACTCGAACATCGACCCCTATCTCTTCAGCAACGACGGGACCCTCTACCTCCTGTGGAGCAACGAGCACTTCAACAATTCCGGCCAGGCGGCGATCTGGAGCCAGCCCCTGACAGTGTCGGGGACCGGCCCGGGCACGGTGATCAGCTTCGCACCGGGGAGCTCGGAGCAGGACCTGATGACCTACACCACGGCGGCCGGCATCGCCTCGGCCGGTAATTCGGGCTTCGACCCGGGGCCCAGCGCCTATGTGGAGAACCCTTCGGTCGTCTACCAGCCGTCTGTCGGCTACGACGTGATGGCCTCGGTCGGGACCTACTTCGGGAACTACTGGACGGTGGAGGAGACCTGCGGCTCACTCACCGACCCTGGCTCGTGTTCGGGTGGCTACGTGGTGAGCCACTTCGGGAGCATGTCGATGCTCTACGACGACGACCCCATACCGGAGGCCAACGACAACGATGCGTTCTTCAGTCTCTGCTACGGGACCTGCCAGCTGAATCCGTTCGCCACTGCATTCAATCCGAGGTTCGTCGTGGAGCAGTCGTCGGGAACCTGACCGCCGGTCACCGCCCGTGCTGCCGAGCGCTCACCGCACCCAGCTGCTGGTCTCGCCCAGCACGGCGGAGCCGTCGAGGTCGCTGAGCCTCGTCCCGACGAACGGGGCCGCCCTCCGGCTGGTCTGCCCCCGCAGGGCCGGCGACCCTGACTGCAGCACGCCGAGCACCACCTCGGCAGCCTGATCGGCGGACCGGGCCGCGCCGGAGGAGCGGTCGGCCATCACATGGGCCATGGAGACCTGCATGGCCTGCTAGTAGGGACCGGCCCCGGCGAAGAGCTTGCCAACGTCGATCCCCACGTTGCTGCCGAACTCGGCGGCCACCGGCCCGGGCTCGACGATGGAGACGGCCACCCCGACCGACCCCGCCACCGGCCCGGGCGCTGGAGCCGCGGGTCGCCATGGGTGCGGCGCGGTCGGTACCATCCGGTGGTGACATCCCCGCCCCCGACCGCCGGCCCGGTCCCGGAACCGACGTCCTCCCGCCCCGTCTTCGACCCGTTCGATCCGCTGTGGGCCAGCGATCCCTTCCCCCTCTACGCCGACCTGCGGGAGCGGGCCCCCATCCATCGCAACGATCTCGGCTTTTGGGTGGTGGCCCGCCACGCCGACTGCCTGGCCGTGCTCCGCGACCAGCGGGCCAGCTCGGACAGCCTCAACGTGGCCGTCGAGCGGATGCCCCGGGGGCTGCGCACGGGCCCGGCCTTGGACGACCCGATGACGGCGGCCATGCTCGAGATGCGACCCTTCCTGTTCCGGGACCCTCCGGACCACACCCGACTGCGGGGCCTGGTGTCCAAGGCCTTCACCCCGAAGGTGGTGGAGTCGCTGCGGGCGAGGACCCAGGAGGTGGTCGACGAGCTGCTGGACGCCGCCCTCGAGGCCGGAGAGGTCGACCTGATCGAGGCGTTCGCCTACCCGCTGCCGGTCCGGGTCATCTGCGACCTGCTGGGGGTGCCGGTCGACGACCAGGACCGCTTCAAAGGTTGGTCGGACGCGCTGGCCCGCGGCCTCGACCCCGACTTCCTGCTGGCGCCGGAGGTCATCGAGGCCCGGAGCGCGGCGGTGCTCCAGTTCTCCCAGTACTTCTTCGAGCTGCTGGCCGAGCGCCGCAGGTCACCGGGCGAGGACCTGCTCAGTCGGCTGGTGCAGGTCGAGGACGGCGGCACCGTGCTCAGCGAGGCCGAGCTGCTCTCGACCTGCATCCTCCTCCTGGTGGCCGGCCACGAGACGACCGTCAACCTCATCGCCGGAGGAGCGCTGGCCCTGCTGCGCCACCCGGACCAGCTGGAGCGGTTCCGCACCGACCCGGAGGTGACCCGGAGCGGGGTCGAGGAGATGCTGCGGTACGTCTCGCCGGTCCAGCTGACCGGGCGGGCCCTCCTGGAGGACTGCGAGTTCGCCGGCGTCGAGTTCGCCGCCGGCGACTTCGCCATGTTGCTGCTGGCCTCGGCCAACCACGACCCGGGGCAGTTCGAGGAACCCGAGCGGTTCGACGTCACCCGGTCCCCCAACAACCACCTCGGCTTCGGCTTCGGGATCCACCACTGCCTGGGTGCCCCCCTGGCCCGGATGGAGACCCAGGTGGCGCTCACCTCGCTCGTGCGCCGGGCACCGCGTCTGGCCCTCGCCGACGACGACGTGGCCTACAAGGCCAACGTCGTGCTCCGGGGGATGGAGTCCCTTCCGGTGTCGATGAGCGCCTGACCTGAGGTCCCACCCGGAGATGTCGTGCCAGGCGGTCAGCTCCGCGCCGCCCGGTCGAAGACCGGCTGCAGGTCGTCGAGCGCGGTGCGCACGGCGTCGACCCCGAGGGGCAGGATGAGGGCGGACACCGCGTCGGCCCCGGCCTCGGTGTAGCGCGCCACCCGGTCGGCGTCGAGTGGCTGGAAGTAGGGGCACACGGTGACGGTCACGTCGCTGCGGGATCGACCCTGCTGGGCGAGCAGGCCGTCGAGGGTCCCGAGGGGCTCGGCCAACTGGTCGGGGGCGCGGTTGAAGGTGTGCCAGCCCTGTCCGGCCCGGGCCACCCGGGACAGTGCGGCCCGGCTCTCCCCGCCGAAGTGGATCGGCGGGTGCGGCTGCTGGACCGGCTTCGGGAACATCGAGCAGGGGTCGAGCGAGTAGAACTCACCCTGGTAGGCGGAGGTCTCGTCGCACCACAGGGTGGTGAGCACCTCGAGGTACTCGTCGGTCCGGCGCCCCCGTTGCGCCCAGGGCACGTTGACCGCCTCGAACTCCTCCTCCAGCCATCCGACCCCGACACCGAGGTCGACCCGGCCCCCGGACAGCCAGTCGAGGGTGGACACCTCCTTCGCCGTGTACACCGGGTTGCGCTGGGGCAGCAGCAGCACGGCCGTCCCCAGCCGCACCGACGTGGTGTGGGCGGCGAGGAAGGAGAGCGTGTTGAGCGGCTCGAGGAGGCCGGTGCCGGGGGCCGCGGGTATCCTGCCGTCCTCGGCGTAGGGGTAGGACGAGGCGTACTCGTCGAAGAGGACCACGTGCTCGCCGACCCAGATGGTGCCGACACCCCGCTGCTCGGCCTCGGCCCCGATCACGGCGAGCACCTCGGGGGTGGTGAATGGGCTGGCGGTGGGCAGCCACAGGTCGATGCGCATGCCAGGCTCCTCGCTGGGGCCGGCCGGCCGGCTCAGGCCGGGGCGCCGGGGGCGACCTGGGGCCACGGTCGCTCACGCTCGGCGATCCGGGCCAGGTCCAAGAGGAGTTGCTCCTCGTGGTGGCGGCCGATGACCTGCAGGCCCACCGGCAGCCCGTCGACGGCGCCGGCCGGGATGGACACCGCCGGGTTGCCGGTGAGGTTGGCCGGGATGGTCAGGGCGCCGTTGTTGCCGACCCCCTTCTCGAAGCCGTACTCGGCGATCAGGTCCACCCCGCCCACCGTGGTCGGCATGGGCCCCGCGGCCCTGAAGGCTACGTCGGGATTGGTGGCGGCGAAGACGAAGTCGGCCCGCTCGAAGATGTCGGCCATCCGCTCGTTGAGGTCGATCCGGAACATCTCGGCGGCCCCGGCCGTCTGGACGTTGAGGTTGTAGGTGGCCAGGTTCATGCCCAGCTGGATCTCGGGGGTGAGGTCCTCGTTGCACCCGGGATAGCGGTCGCCGAGAGTGCCGGCCAGGCCCACCAGGTTGGACATGGCCCACTCGAGGCCGCCCTGGGGCAGGTCCACCACCACGTCGACCCGGGCCAGCCCGGCGCTGGCGATGAGGGCCTCGGCCGTCTCCAACACCAGGGCGGCGACGCGGGGCTCGACGACGGCCGCGCCCAGGTCGACCGAGACCACGGCCCGCTTGCCGGCGAGGTCGAAGGAGTCGAGGCCGGCCTCCCATCCCTCGACCCGGGGCAGGCTGAGGGTGTCCCGGGGGTCGAAGCCGTTGCACACGTCGAACCACCGGGCGGTGTCGCGCACCGAACGCGACAGGCAGCCCAGCACCACGGTGAGCGGGGGTTGGAGAGCGCCGGGGCCCTTCGGGATCCGGCCGAAGGTCGACTTGAGCCCGAAGAGGCCGGTGAACGAGGCCGGGATCCGGATGGAGCCCCCGCCGTCGCCACCGGTGGCGATGGGGACGAGCCCGCCGGCCACCGCGGCGGCCGATCCACCGGAGGAACCACCAGGTGTCCGCTCCGGGTTCCAGGGGTTGCCGGTAGTGCCGTGCAGCTTGGTGCTGGTGCAGTTGATGCCGCCGAACTCGGAGGCCGTGGTCTGCCCGGCCAGCACCGCCCCGGCCGCCCGCAGGCGTTCGACCTGGGTGGTGTCGTGGTCGGCGATGCGGTCTCTGAAGACCAGCGAGGCCTCGGTGTACGGCCAGCCGCGTACCGACTCGAGCTCCTTGACCCCCAGGGGCACGCCGCCGAAGGGGAGGGAGACGTCGGCCGTCGCCGCGGCGGCCCGGGCGGCGTCGAGGCCGAGGTGGCTGAAGGCGTTGAGCCCCGAGGCGTCGATGGCCGCCAGTGACCCCTCCAGGGCCTCGGTCGGGCTGATGGTGCCCGACCGGAAGGCGTCGACGAGGGAACAGGCATCTCCGAGCCAGGGCTGTGTCGTCACGGCCCTGACGCTAATGGCAACGGTTCGGGCAATGCGACCTTGGGGATGGCGTCGGCCTCTAGCGTGTGGTCATGAGCGACGACGAGCAGTCGAACAACGCCGGCTCCCCGGGGGCGATCGGATCGTCCGGGGGGGACGGGGCCGCCGGGCCGCGGCACCCCTTCACCCTGGCCGTGGACATCGGGGGCACCGGCCTCAAGGCCTCGGTGCTCGGGGCCGACGGCGCCATGGTCGCCGACCGGGTCAAGGTGCCGACCACCTACCCCTTGCCACCGGACAAGTTGGTCTCTCTCCTGACCAGACTGGTGGCCCCGCTCCCGGACACCGAGCGGGCGTCGGTCGGGTTCCCGGGGATGGTGCGCGACGGCCGCGTGCTGTCCGCACCGCACTTCTCGACCAAGGCCGGCCCCGGGACGGCCACCGAGCCGGATCTGTTGGCGAAGTGGTCCGGATTCCACCTGTCCCATGCCCTCACCCAAGCGTTCGGGGTCCCGACCAAGCTGGCCAACGACGCCGACATCCAGGGGGCGGCCGTGGTCAGCGGCACAGGCCTTGAGCTGACCATCACCCTCGGGACCGGGTTCGGGACCGGGCTCTTCTACCAGGGGAGGCTCATGCCCCACCTGGAGATCGCCCACCAGCCGTTCCGAAAGGGCGAGACCTACAACGAGCAGCTGGGCGAGGCCACCCGCAAGGAGATCGGTGACGAGCGCTGGAACAAGCGGGTGACCAAGGCCATCGCCATACTCCGCGCCCTCATGTTCTTCGACCACCTCTACATCGGTGGCGGCAACTCACGTCGGGTGAAGCGCGACAACCTCGGCGACGACGTCACCATCGTGGACAACACCGCCGGCATCCTCGGGGGCATCAAGCTGTGGGAGTCGGACCACCTGGGCGTGAACGACCTGACCGGGTAGCCGACGGCCGTGGCCCTGGCCGCCGGTCAGCTCATCCACTTCCTCCACCGGCGCTCGACTCCCTTCAGCTCGCCCCGCCAACCCTTGCGGGCCACCATCCGGGCCCGCTCCTGGGCCTCCACCATCCGGGCCAGCGGCTTGGCCAGGTCGGGCTGGTCCCGGGCCAGGCTCTCGAACCAGACGACGGAAAAGGCGGCGTCGTGCAGGTCGCCGAGCTTGGTCTGCAGCCGCTCGGCCGCCTTGGCCGTCTTGCGGGCTGGGCCACCCTCGACCAGGGCCACCGTCTCGCAGCCGTAGCGGAGGTCCTTCAGGCGGATCCGCAGTTTGTGGAGATTGGCGTCACTGGCGTCGCGCCGGGCGGCGCGGGCCGCGCCGCGCAGGTCGTGCCACGACCGCTCGAGCATGGGGATGAGCACGTCCACGGCCGGCTGCGACGCCTTGGCCTTGAACTCGGGCCCGTCCCACAGGACCATCATCTGCTCGGTCAGTTGGAACCGCCGAGCCCCTCCCCGCTCCCTGGCGATCCCGGCCAAGGCGGCCCCCTGGCGGTCGGCGATCACCGACTCGAGCCGGCCGACCTGCTCGGGGCGCAGGACCTCGGGACCGGTGGCCGCCACCACCTCGGCCATGATGTGCAGGTCCCGCGACTCACCCAGGCGGCGGCCGTACCAGGCCAACTCGGCCCGCAACGAGGTGCCCCAGGCCGGGTCGAGGGCCAGGCGGAAGGTGCGGAGGTTGGACCGGATACGGCGGAGCGCCACCCGGCTCTGGTGGATCCGCTCGTCCTCGGTCTCCCGTCGCACCGCCCCCCCGAACGGCGAGTCGGCCGACATCGCCCACAGGGGTCGGGGCTGCAGACCGACGGAGCGGGCGTCCACCGGCTCGCTGCGTTCGGCGTCGTGCACCAGCTCGCTGCCCATGTCGTTCAACAGGAAGGTCCGGGCCGACACGGCCAGTACCCGGTGGAGCACCATGCCGGCAGTGGGAGTGGGGAAGCCGTCGTCGCCGTGGAGCGCGTCGCCCGGGTCGTCGCCCGACATCGGGCCGACCGTCGAACCCCCGTCGTCTGGTGCTGCTGCGGTCGACATGGCTGCGGCCTCCTGGTACCAGCCTACGAGCGACGGTGGGCTCTGTCACCGCATCCGGACGGGCAGATGCTCGTTCCGTCACACGGCGACGGCGCCATTGTGCCGGTGGGGCATGTACGGGGTCCGTCTACTGTGGGGCGATGTGGGCCGTGACCATCGAGGACGGGGAGCTCGGGTGGCGGGAGCATCCCGATCCGAAGCCGGGACCGGGCGAGGTGCTGGTGTCGGTGCGGGCCGCCGGGATCAATGCCGCCGACCTGCTGCAGCGGCGCGGCCTCTATCCCGCCCCGGCCGGGGCACCGGCCGATATCCCCGGTATGGAGTTCGCCGGCGAGGTGGTCGGGCTGGGGTCGGGCACGAGCCGCTACTCGCTCGGCGACCGGGTCATGGCCCTGACCGGCGGGGGAGGCCAGGCCGAGTTGGTCGTCGTGCCCGAGTCGACCGTGCTGCCGGTACCCGAGGAGACGCGGTGGGAGGAGGCCGGGGGGTTTCCCGAGGTGTTCTCCACCGCCCACGACGCCCTGTTCACCCAGGCCCGTCTGCGCCGCGACGAGCGGGTGCTCATCTCCGGAGCGGCCGGCGGGGTCGGGACCGCCGCGGTGCAGCTCGCCCACCGGGCCGGGGCCCACGTGGTGGCCTCGGTGCGGTCGACCGCCCGCCACGCCGATGTGACCGGGCTGGGCGCCGACGAGGCGATCGAGCCGGACGACGTGCCTGGGCACGGCCCCTACGACGTCTCGCTCGAGCTGGTGGGCGCCCCCGGCGTGGCCGCAGTGCTGCCGGTGCTCGCTACCGGTGGCCGGGTGGTGGTCATCGGCGTGGGCGCCGGTGCCAAGCTCGAGCTCAACCTGCTGGCGCTCATGGGGAGCCGGGCCACCATCGGCGGCTCGACCCTGCGGTCACGGTCGGTGGTCGAGAAGGCGGCGGTGGCCCGCGCCGTCGAGGAGTACGCGGTTGCGCTGCTGGCCCGGGGCGAGGTGTCGGTACCGGTGGCCGACCAGTTCCCGATGGCCGAGGCGGCGGCGGGCTACGAGCGGTTCGCGGCGGGCAGCAAGTTCGGGAAGATCGTCCTGGTCAACGGCTGAGGCGATCGGCGGCCAGAGCCGGCCGCCACGGGCCGGGCCCGCTCAGCGGGAGACGATCACCGAGGAGCCGTGGCCGAACAGGCCCTGGTTGGCGGTGATCCCCACCCGGGCCCCTTCCACCTGGCGGGCCCCGGCCTGGCCCCGGAGCTGCCACACCAGCTCGCACACCTGGGCGATGGCCTGGGCGGGGATGGCCTCGCCGAAGCAGGACAGCCCCCCGCTCGGATTGACCGGCACCCGGCCACCGATGGCGGTGTCGCCGTCGCGCAGCAACCGCTCGGCCTCGCCCTCCTTGCACAGGGCGATGTCCTCGTACCAGTCGAGCTCGAGGGCCGACGACAGGTCGTAGACCTCGGCCAGGCTGACGTCCTCGGGGCCGATGCCGGCCTCCTCGTAGGCGGCCTGCGCCACCGACTGCTTGAAGGTGGGACCGACCGAGGAGGCGGCGGCCGCCGAGTCGGTCGAGAAGTTGGGCATCTCGATGACGGTCTGGGGGAACCGGGGCGTCACCGTGGACACCGCGTCGATGGTGACCAGGTCCTCGGTGCCGGCGTGGCGCCTGGCGAACTCCATGCTGGTTAGCACCAGGGCCGCCCCGCCGTCCGAGGTGGCACAGATCTCGAGTAGGCGCAGGGGGTCGGCCACCATGGGCGACCCGAGCACCTCGTCGGCGGTGACCTCCTTGCGGTAGCGGGCGTTCGGGTTCTCGAGGCCGTGCCGGGCGTTCTTGACCTTGACGGCGGCGAAGTCGGCTTCGGTGGCGCCGAACAGCTCCATCCGCCGGCGGGCGTAGAGGGCGAAGTAGGTCGGGTTGGTCGCCCCCATCAGGTGGAAGCGGAGCCAGTCGGGATCGTCCTTGCGGTCGCCGCCCACCGGGGTGAAGAATCCCTTGGGGGTGGTGTCGGCTCCGACCACCAGGGCCACGTCGCACAGGCCGGCCAGGATCTGGGCCCGGGCGTTGTTGATGGCCTGGGCGCCCGAGGCACAGGCCGCATAGGACGACGAGACCCGGGCCCCGGTCCAGCCGAGGGCCTGGGCGAAGGTGGCCCCGGCCACGAACCCGGGGTAGCCGTTGCGGATGGTGTCGGCGCCCGACACGTACTGGACGTCGGTCCAGGCCACGTCGGCCTCCCGCAGAGCGTCGCCGGCGGCGGCCAGCCCGTACTCGACGAAGTTGCGGCCCCACTTGCCCCAGGGGTGCATGCCCGCACCCAGGACGGCGACGCGCTTGTCGTCAGGCATCGGACTTCCCCTCTCCTCCGGTGGCGCCCACCGGGCGCCATTTCCAGACCACGTACTCATGCTCGTCGTCCTCATACAGGGTGTCGAGGACCAGCTCGACCTCGTCGCCCACGCTCAACTGGTTGACGCCCACGCCGGGGACCACCTGGCCCATGACCACCATCTGCTCGGCGGCCAGCTCGACGGCGGCGATGGAGAAGGGGGCGTAGGGGTCGGCGGCCACGTACGGCTTCGGCGGCTGGTAGCAGGCGTCGGTGTAGGACCAGACCGTGCCGGTCCGGCTGAGCGGGGTCTCGGCGAACTCGGTGCCCTGGCACTCGGGGTTGCGGCAGAAGTAGGTCTCTTTGGGGAACGAGAAGTTCCCACAGGTCGTGCACCTGCTGCCGAGGAGGGCGGGGGCGTCGTCGTCGAGGGTGAACCACCCCTCGACGGCGGGCAGTCGGGTCTTGGCCGGAGGCATGGGCGGATACTAACGCTCCGTCAGTTGGGAGTTCCCGGCGGACCGCCCAGTGGGGGTACCCGGTGTCCCGGGTCAGGCCGCCGGCCCGCCGAGGCCGCCCCGGGCGCGGGACTCGGCGATACGGGCCTCGTCCCACCCGAGGAGGTCGCGGAGCACCTCGTCGGTGTGCTGGCCGACCGTCGGGGCGCGCTCGGGCGTTGGGAGCTCCTCGCCCACGAACTTGAGGGGGGTGGGGAGCTGCTCGGCCCCCAGCTGCTCGGTGGTGAACCAGTGGAACCGGTCGTTGAACTGGGGATCGGCAGCGATGGTCTTCGGTGAGTTGACCGGTCCCACCGGAAAGTTGGCGGTGACCCCGAACTCGATCCACTCCTCGGCGGTGCGGGTGCGGAAGATGTCGCGTAGCTCGGCGCGGAGCTCGAGGTTGTTGCGGGCGTGGTCGGCAAACTTGGAGCCCGGCCACCGCTCGAACAACTCGGTGCGGCCGACCGCCTCGCAGAAGTTCTTCCAGAACGCTTGCTCCGAGGCCATGAAGAGGACGTACCGGCCGTCCTCGGTCTCGTAGACCTGGTAGCGCACACCCTCGACCATGCCGGCGGTTCCCGGCTCGCGGCGCTCGTAGTCGTCGGCCTTGTTGCCGGTGACCTCCGACTCGGGTCGCTCGTAGGCGCGCCAGGTCTCCGAGCGGTACCAGTCCATGGCGGCGGCAGCGTCGGACTGGGCCACCTCGAGGAAGGAGCCCTCGCCGGTGGTGCGGGCCCGGAGCACGGCGGCCAGGATGCCGAGGGCGCCGAAGAGGGGTCCGGCGTGGATCCCCATCGAGGCGTGCTCGGGGAGGTAGGCGAATCCGTCGTCGTTGACCTGGGGGGAGACGATGCCGGCCCAGGTGTCGAAGGCCACGCCGTGGGCGGGGAGGTTCTGGTAGGGGCCGGTCATGCCGTAGCCCGAGATGGTGCAGAATACCAGCCTCGGGTTGAGCGCGCGGAGCTGCTCGAAGCCCACGCCTCGGCGGGCGAGCCCGCCCGGTCGCATGGCCTCAACCACCACGTCGGCGGTCGAGGTCAACTCCTTGAAGGTGGCCACGTCCTCGTTGTTGCGCAGGTCCATGACGATGCTGCGTTTGCCCCGGTTGATATGGAGGTGCATGAGGGAGACGCCCTCGACGATGGGCCAGGTCATCTCGCGGATGTAGTCGCCGGAGGGAGGCTCTACCTTGATGACCTCGGCGCCGAGGTCGACAAGGGGCATCGTGATGGCCGCCGGGCCGAGCGCCGAGCACTCGATGATGCGAATGCCGTGGAGGGGTGCGTCGGGAGGCATGGCAGGTGATTGTATCTGACGCTCCGTCAGAACCGGCCCGCCCGCCCGCCGGCCGGAAGGTTCTCGGTGACCGCTCCCACCGGGGGTGGCCGGTTCTGCGGTCGGATAGAGTGGGCAACTGCTTCAGCGCCGCATTCCCACCGGCACTGCGTCTTCGTGACACGGTGTAGGTCGGCTCTGTTCGCTGCAGAAGTGACCAGCGCTCGTAGCTCAACGGATTAGAGCATCTGACTACGGATCAGAAGGTTGGGGGTTCGAATCCCTCCGAGCGCACCACGCGAAAGCCCTGGTGAGGGGCTTGCGCCGGCCGAAACGGGTGCCCGTTTGACCTCGCCATCCCTACAGAAATCCCT
>Ga0224558_1001415_pt1 | contig 25138 bp, 21 predicted proteins | sample 714S32024metaG_FD_180682 | JGI IMG/M metagenome (GOLD analysis project Ga0224558, IMG submission 180682) | Peat soil microbial communities from Stordalen Mire, Sweden - 717 S3 20-24 | ecosystem: Environmental > Terrestrial > Soil > Wetlands > Peat | place: Sweden: Norrbotten County, Stordalen... | reverse complement strand
CGGCTCTGGCCAAAATCCCAGAGCTGAGCGCGAAAGGAGACGGAGCATGAAGGGGAAGGTTTATCTGGTAGGCGCAGGGCCGGGTGACCCGGAGTTGCTGACATTGAAGGCGCTTCGACTGCTGCGAACTGCGGAAGCGGTTCTGCACGACGACCTGGTCGCGCCCGAGATACTGAAACTGATTCCGCCAAGCGCTCAGATTTACAACGTGGGCAAGCGCTGCGGAAGAAAGAAAATCCAGCAAGGTGAGATCAATGGTCTGATGGTCGCCTTGGCGTCCTCCGGACTGCGCGTTGTCCGGCTGAAGGGTGGCGATCCGCTGATCTTCGGACGGGCCGGGGAAGAGATCGAATCCCTGCGCAGCAGCAACATTCCCTTCGAGATTGTTCCGGGCGTGACTTCGGCTCTGGGCGCGGCCGCGGCCGCCCAGATTCCGCTGACGCATCGTCGAGCGTCGTCAGCGCTGGTCTTCATTACCGCTCACCGTGCCTCCGAACGTCCATCTTTCGCGCTTCGAGCTTCTGGAAAAGACGAAAAAGATGCCGCCGATTGGAACAAGTTGGTCACGAGCGGAGCGACTCTGGTGATTTATATGCCGGGACAAGACTATTCGGATATCGCGAACAGGTTGATGGCGGCTGGGCTTGCCGGCGAGACGCCCTGCGCCATCATCTCGCGTGCCACAACCGAGCGCGAGCGAACGCATCGTACGACTGTGCTCGATCTGCATCGCGCGCCGCAACTCGCCGCTCCAACGCTGTTGGTCGTCGGCGAGGTCGTGCGTTTGGCCGATCCCGCCGCCATGGTGGATGAATTTGTGGTGCCGGGCCTGCCGCCCGGGAGCGACCGTTTGCTTCCAGTGGCAATTTTTCAAGACATTCCTCTCGCAGGCGCCACGCCTGGGAGCAAATAAGGAGCAGATAGCGTGCAAGACAAAGACGTGCAGGACAAAGACGTGCAAGACAAAGAGACCGCAGAAGCGCAGTTCACGGCCGAGAGTTGGAGTCCGCAAAGGGTACTGGCCTGGGCGTTTGAGACCTTCGGAAACAGAGTTGCCATTTCGTCGGCATTTGGGGCCGAGGGCATGGTGCTTATTGATATGGCCTCGCGGGTGCGCAAGGATTTTCGCGTGTTCACGGTTGACACCGAATTTTTGTTTCCGGAAACCTACAGCCTGATCGACAGAATCGAGCACAAATACAAAATCAAAATTGAGAGAGTTGTTTCCCTGCTCTCTCCCGAGGAACAGGAGCGGGTTCACGGTGCGGAGCTTTGGTCCCGCGATCCCGATCAATGCTGCAACCTGCGGAAAGTTGAGCCGCTCCGCCGCAAGCTGGGTGAACTGGGTGCGTGGATCACGAGCATTCGCCGCGACCAGACCTCATTTCGTAAGGGCGCCCGCAAAATCGAGTGGGACGCGAAATTTGGGCTGGTGAAGGTGAACCCGATCGCCGACTGGAGTGCGAAGCAAGTTTGGCGCTATCTCCGCGAATACGGCGTGCCTTACAACTCACTTCACGATCAGAATTATCCCAGTATTGGTTGCACGCATTGCACGCGCGCCGTCCGGCCAGGCGAAGATCCCAGGGCAGGGCGCTGGCCGGGCACTGCCAAGACGGAGTGTGGCCTGCACATCATTGAGCCGCTGCGTCGATTGCCTGAAGCCGATGCATAGTCTACAACTGGTCTCATAAATGGTTTTGGGTAGGGCACGGCTTCAGCCGTGCCGTTCAGGGCCGATAAATGCGGGCTTTAGCCCTGAGGGCCGGACAGCCTGCAGCAGGGCTGACGACCCGGCGTGCTAGTATTTGGCGCATGTTCCGATCCCTGCGCTCCGCTGCCACCGCCTTCGTCTTCATCCTGGCTCTCGCCACTGTACATGCAGTCCAGGCTCAATCTTCTGCCGCTTCCGGCGCCGCTCCCGACAGCGACAATATCGTGCTCCACGCAGCCCACATCCTCGATGTGGACCATGGCATGCTCGTCAGTCCCGGCGAGGTGCTGGTACGCGGCAATCGCATTGTTGAAGCTGGTTCCTCGGTCGCCCATCCCGGCGGGGCCGCGGTAATCAATTTGGGCGCGGCCACACTGATGCCCGGGCTCATCGACGCCCACGTCCATCTTTTCCTCCATCCCGGAGCCGAGGACCTGCAGACCGTAGTCGAATCCGTACCCGAGCGCACGATCCTCGCCGAAATCGCGGCCCGCGACGATCTGATGGCGGGCTTCACCGCCGAGCGCGACATGGGAACCGAGGGCGCGGGTTCGGCGGACTCGGCCGTGCGCAATGCCATCGACTCCGGACTGATTCCCGGCCCGCGCATGAGCGTCAGCGGCAACGCCATCAGCATTCTCGGAGGCCATGAAGACGCAATCCACTTCAATCCCGCCTGGCACATCTCCTCCAATGCCACCTACGCCAACAACGCCGCCGAACTCGTCTCCGTGATACGGCAGCAACTCAAGGAGGGCGCGGACTTCATCAAGATTTATCAAACCGGCGCCGACCGCCTGGCCGATGGCAAATTCACCACGCCCTACCAGTACACCAAGGCCGAGCTTGAGGCCGCCGTCCAGGAAACGGCGCGCGTCGGCAGGCGTGTGGGCGTTCATTGCACCGGCGAGCCCGGAGCTCTTTACGCCGTCCAGGCCAGTGTCGCCTCCATCGATCACGCCTACCAGCTCAGCCCGGAGACCATGGGCATCATGCGCGAAAAGCAGATCTACGCCGTGCCCACCTTCACCGTCTCCGAGTACTTCGCCGACCATGCCGAGTCACCCTCCTTGGCCGAGCGTGAGCGCGCCCTTTTGGCCTTCCATGCCGACGAGTTCCGCAAACAACTGGCGGCAGGCGTTCCCATGGCGGTGGGCTCCGACGTCGGCCCATTTCCGCACGGTACCCAGGCGCGTGAGTTTGAGTTGATGGTGAAGTACGGAATGCCCGCCGCCGAAGTGCTCCGCGCCAGCCTGTTGAACGGCGCGCGCCTTCTCGGACTGCAGGACCTGATCGGCCAGCTCAAGCCCGGCTTCTACGCCGATGTGATCGCAGTTCCCGGCGATCCGCTGCAGGACATCTCCGTGCTCAAGCGCGTCACCTTCGTCATGAAGAATGGCATCGTGTACAAGGACGCCTACAAGGACGGCCACACGAATGTCCATCCGAAATAGCGCGGCGGAGGCTGAACGAACTGATGCCGCCCGCTTCGCCTCAGTCAATCGTCAGTCACGTCTTACCGCTCAGGAGCTTTATGAACTTGCTCACGCGCCAACTCTCACACGCTTCCGTTGCTCTTGTCTGCACTTTCTTCTTTTCCGCAGCCGTGGCCCAGAGTGCTCCCGCACCCGCCTCGCAGCCCGCTTCCGCACAGCACAAGTGGGCTCTGGTGCTTCACGGCGGCGCCGGAGTGATTGCCCGCTCCTCGATGTCCCCCGAAGCCGAGGCTAACTATCGCGCCGGGATCAAGGAGGCGCTCACTGCCGCTGCCGACGTGCTCGATAAGGGTGGCTCTTCGCTCGATGCTGTCGAAACCGCCATCAAGCTCCTCGAGGATAATCCGCTCTTCAACGCCGGCCGTGGCGCGGTTTTTGCGGCGGATGGCACCAACCAGCTCGATGCGGCGATCATGGATGGCGAGACCATGCGGGCCGGCTCGGTTGCCGATGTGCAGCGCACGCGCCATCCTATCTCGCTCGCCCGCGCGGTCATGGAGCAGTCGCCCCACGTCATGCTGGTCGGCTCCGGCGCCGATGACTTCGCCGCGCACGTGCACCTCGAACAGGTGTCGCCCGCCTTTTTTTTCACCGAGCGCCGCTGGCAGGACCTTGTCCGCCAGCTCGAAAAGGACGGCTCGCCCATTCCTCCCCGCCCCGAGGGCGCGCCCGCGCCTCCGGCCAAGCCCAGCGCCGCCTTGGAAAGGCCTGACACGCACGAGTACGGCACGGTCGGTGTCGTTGCGCTCGACCGCCGTGGCAACATCGCGGCCGGCACCTCCACCGGCGGCATCACGGCCAAGCGCTGGAACCGAGTTGGCGACTCCCCCATCATCGGCGCAGGAACCTACGCCTCGAATCAATCGTGTGCTGTCTCGGCAACCGGTACAGGCGAGTATTTCATCCGGCTTACCGTGGCGCGCACCATCTGCGCCCTCGTGCAGTACAAGGGCATGAGCTTGCAGGAGGCCGCCGACGAGGTCGTGCAAAAGGATCTCCCCGCAATCCACGGTGACGGAGGCGTCATCGCGCTCACGCCCGACGGTCAGTTAGCCTGGAGCTTCAACACTCCCGGGATGTTCCGCGCAAAGTTGAAGGAAGGTGCTACGCCGCAAATCAGCCTCTATCGCGACGAGCCGTAAACTTCCGCACTCGGTCTACCCAGAAGCTTGTGGCTAGTCCGAGCTTGCGAGGTCGCACTCAGCGGTGCGCGTTCCAGACGGGACGGCCCTTGTCGTCGCGGAGTAGCAGCGTGTCGGTGCCCTTCACCACTTCACGCGCGAGGATGAGATCCGCTCCGTCTTGCTTGACCTTCGAACCGGTCAGTGCGATTTCGTCCCCTTTGCTGAAGCTCATGCCCATGGCGCCGAGAAAGGACTGCGGGCAGAGATAGACGTCCACAGTTTCTGTCCCATTCTTGATCAGCAAATGGGCAATTTCCTTCCCGCTTCCCTTTGGAGGCAGTTTCACTTCCTCCACGGTCGCGTTCATCTTCGTCTCGGTTTGAAGGTTGTACTTGGGTGGTCCTGTATCCTGACTTTTTTGCGCAAGTAACGGTGCACCGTAGAGGGACAGACACGCGAGAAGAAGTACAGTGCGGAAGCCGCTCAACGCGCCGGATTCACTTGCATAAGGCATGGCTCCTCCTTCCACAGAAGCGCCAGGAACCGCCGGAGAGGCGGGGGCAACGTACCGGTTCCCGGTTTCCTTACTCGCACGTAGGACGAAGCCCCTTTTCCCGGGCAGCAGGGTACTCCAATTGTAACGTGCGAGCTCGGGAGGATCGCAAAGGATTGAATCGCCTTTGTCACCGCGCCGCAGTTATGGGACGCCCGGGCCGACTACAATGGCGCCCATGAGGGTGCCGCTCTGGCTCAAGATCGGCTGGACCGTCTGGGTGATCGCCTGGGTCCCGTTTTACTGGAAGCAATACGGCCTGCAAAACTTCCTGTTCTTCTGCGATCTGGGAAACCTCTTCCTCATGCTCGCTCTGTGGTTGGAGAGCCCTCTGATTTTCTCCTGGCAGGCGACCGGACTGCTGCTGTTCCAGACCCTCTACACCATCGACTTGGCCGGGGCTTACAGCACTGGCGCGCACATCGTCGGCGGCACGGAATACATGTTCGATCCGAACCTGCCTTTATTCGTTCGCCTGCTCGGCTTGTTTCACGTAATCACTGTTCCCGTGCTGCTGTGGGCCATCTGGCGCCTGGGTTACGACCGCCGAGGATGGCTCTACCAGACGCTGACCGCCTGGGTGGTGGTTCCCGTCAATTATTTCTGGCGTCCGCAGTTCGACGTGAACTGGGCCCGGGGCCCCTTCTTCCACGAGCAACACGCTATGCCCGGCCTGTTATACCTGCTCGGATACCTGGTCGTGGTCCCGTTGGTCGTGTACTTTCCCACCCACCTGCTGCTGCAATGGTGGGCCCGGCGTGGAGGCTTCCTGCTGGCGGGAGGCAGAGGCGACGTCCGTGACGTCAAACCCGTTTGGAGAGAATGAGAGCACGCAGTTCAAGTCTCTGCTCGCACATGTTGGGTCGCCCGGCTCAGGCAATTCGCCGGGCACGTCTCTTAGGGATGCTCGAGAGCGTTGCTGGTATTTTGGTCGCAGCCTTGCTCATTTAAGGCCAGAACACTCTGTCCCCGCGCGATGTTGCCCCTCACGACACGCTTGTAGCCACCGCGTCAGAAACTCCCGTAGACCTTCTGGCGGCCTGAGCCACAGGGCAGCCGCAGTTTCGCGCCATTCGGGGCGAACCAGCACGCTTAGGCCCTGGGTACCAAGAGCGCGGAAAGCCCGCTCGTCGGTCAAGTCATCCCCCAGGTAGGCGACGGGAACCTCCGGGCCGATTTCATCCAGGATGGTGCGGACTGCACCCCCCTTATCACGGCCCGGCATGCGCATTTCAATACCGCCATCGAACTCCAGCAGTTCCATCGGTGTATTTTGAGAAATGGGGAGCCAGCCCAGCAGAACCCGGCCGCGAATTTCCGCCGCTGTCGCTTCGTCCAGCCCGCGCCAATGGAGGGCGACGGCACCGGTCTTGAACTCAGCCCGGTGGTGCAGCCCCTGATCCCTTAAAAAACGATCGGCGTCAGCCAGTGCGTGCATCACAGGCTCTTCCACTCGGGGTGTCTCGCGGGTTCCATCCGGTCTCAACCGCTCCAACCCATGGCATCCCCAGATCTCGAGAGTGTGGTGAATCGCAAGCAGCGGGATCACTTCGTGGGCGTTCCGTCCTGTGATGATGACCACACGGGTGCGGCCACAGGCGATGATCTCCTGCAGGAGCGCGGTCATTCCCGGATAGGGGAGAGCCTGCTGGCGATTGAGGCAGAAGGGCGCGAGAGTACCGTCATAGTCAAGCAGAAGCGCGGAAACCGGCGACTGCGCCACCGCGTTCATGAACTGCTCGACTTCGATTGGATTGACCGTGCGGGACAACCACATTCTCCTCATCCCCAGGCAGCAGTACTTGCCCCGGGCTTCTCCTTGTTTTCGTCCGACGCGTCCAGGCGCAGCTCACAGAGTTCCGCGATGAGGTTCCCTGCCCAGCGGTAGACGTTGTGTTCCCTGACCGTCTTCCGCATGTGTCGCATACGCAATTCCTTTTCCTCCGGCTCCATGTTAAGAGCGCAACGAATCGCCTCCGCCGTCTGGTCGATATCGTAGGGGTTTATCTGCAAGGCATCGCGCAACTCGCGGGCGGCGCCGGTGAAACAACTCAGGATTAAAACACCCCTTTCGTCGTGCCGAGCGGCCACGAATTCTTTCGCCACCAGATTCATGCCATCATGCAACGACGTAACCAGGCACAAGTCTGCGGCACGGTAGTAGCTTTGAATCTCCTGGTGGTTATGTTGCCGGTTTAGAAAGACGATGGGCTTCCATTTGTCCGTCTGGAACCGCCAGTTGATACGGTCGGCTTCCGCTTCCACCTCCGCCATCAGATCGTGGTAGCGTTTGAGGTGGCTGCGACTGGGAGCGCCAATCTGCACGAATGTGAACTGGCCCTGATAGGAGGGATACTTCTCCAGAAAACGCTCAATGGCCAGAAAACGCTCCAGAATGCCCTTGGTGTAGTCGACCCGGTCTACGCCCACGCCCATGAAGGTAGCCTCAACCCCCAAGGCCTTCAGCAAAGTGGAACGTTCGGAGTAGGAATCCGGCGTCGACTCCGGCGGTTGCACATCTGTGAAGTCCACACTGATGGGGAAGGGTCGCACCAGGGTGAGATGATCCAGACGTCTCACCGAAAAGTGTTCCCAATCGACGCGTGATTCCACTACCCGGTCCACCGTCTGCAGGAAGTTATTGCAGTGCGACTGAATGTGAAACCCTATCAGATCGGCGCCGAGCAGACCTTCTACAAGTTCGCGCCGCCACGGGGAGATGTCAAATGCCTCCGGAGTGGGCCACGGGATGTGCCAGAAAATTGCCACCCTGGCCTCCGGTCTTTTTTCCTTAATCAGCCGGGGCAGCAGCGCAAAATGGTAGTCCTGCACCAGCACAATGGGCTTCTTCACGCCCTTCATCTCTTCGAGCAGCGCATCGGCGAACTTCAGGTTTACGGCCTGATAGTATTTCCAGTCCTCCGCGCGAAAGATGGGGCGGGTGTGCGCGATATGACATAAAGGCCAGATTCCCTCGTTGGCAAATCCGTAGTAATAGCCTTCTTCTTCCGCCTTGTTCAGCCAGACCCGGCGCAAGCTGTAGTGAGGATCGTCCGGAGGCACGCGCAGCCGGTCGTGCTCATCAACCGTTTCGAGGTCGGCATCGCCATTGCCATGGGCAATCCAGGTTCCGTCACAGGCGCGCAGTATGGGCTCGATCGCAGTGACCACCCCGCTGGGCGGCACCATCACTTCCACTGATTTGCCGCGCCGCTTGTGCACGTAAGGCTCGCGATTCGACACGACAAAAAGACGCCCATTCTCCAGGCGTGTCCGCACGTGCACCGCCAGTCGGTCGGCCGTCCACAGAGATTCACCCGTGTCCCGCAGGCGGGCTTCGGTCTCGGCCGCCGACCGCGCCTGGGTAAGGCTTTCGGCGAAGGCGGCGACCTCCCGCACCAGGGGACGAAAGAGATCCAGATCCTTGGCGCTCTGGCGGGAAGAGATTCGCCCCGTCCGCAAAGCGCGCATCCACTGCGCCGTGCGTGCGATGGGTCCGGCAATACTCCAGCGAACTATCAACAGCGTGATCAGCACGATGAGAAACACATGTGCCAGCGCTCGCAGGAATGTTTGGCGCCAAATGTGAAGGCTCTCCGCTCGAATATAGCCAGCATCATGAACAATCGCGAGGCCGCCGATGACTTCGTCGTTCTGGTGAAGAGGTAGAGCGTAGATGTGCAGCGAGGCATCGCCCACGCGTTGAAACGCGCCGGCTCCATGGTTCTCACCCAGTGCTTGAGACATTATGGAGGGAACGGTAGCCAGCGTGGATGCCAGCTCCGGTGTAACTGCCAGCAAATTGCCCTGCCGGCCGTAGATAGCCAGTCCCGAGAGATGCTCCCGGTTCCCGTAGTGCTCTACCATGCGCTGCAAATCCTGTACCGAGTCTTTCTCCAGGTCGCGTTCCACATTTCCCGCGAGGCTTTCGCCCAATATCTCAGCGCGCCGCTCCAAATCCCGGCGCAGGCCGCGCTTCTCCACCAACGCCTCGTAATACGAGGACGAGAGCGAGACCAGCGTGATGCCCACGATGAGGGAAATAATGAGCCGAATGCTGAGCAGTCGCATGGCACTAGCCTCCAACATGGAGCAGGGAGGGAATTTCATCCTACCGCAACGGGCGGCTAGTTGGCACTTCCTGCCCTAGTACCGTGATCGCATGTTGATTACGGCGTAGAAAACGAGTAGCGCCGGCATCTTGCCGGCTGTCCCGAGGGCGCCTCGCCCTCGACGCGGCGGGCGAGGACGCCCGCCGGACAGCCGCCGGGACGGCGGCACTACTCTCAGTGGTGAAACGGTACAAATCACGCGGTCACGGTACTAGAGCGGCGACAGTTCGTCTTCGTTCTCCTCCTTTTTCGCGCGAACAAACCTCTTCTCCAGGAAACGCTTGGCCAAGTCTCTGCCCCCCATGCCGAATGCGATTGCCAAGCCCAGCATCAGGGCTCCGAAGGCAATTCCGAAGGCAACCAGCATGGTCTGCTCTGCCAGACCCAGTTCTTCAAAGACGATAGACAACACAAAAACAATGATGATGGTGCGGAGAGCGAGGCTCAAAACCCGGGGTGAAGGCACGTTCGCATTGACCGCAGCCAATAGAGCGGCGCGAGAAAAGAAGCTAGCCGCCAGCAGTCCGAAAAACAGGATGAACATGGCAACGAACAGACGCGGCAGGAAAAGAAAGAATCTTGCGATTTGCTCCTGCAGGCCCAGGATCCCGAGTACTTGCACACCCAGCAGAATGAAGCCGAGCCAGGTCACCCAGAAGACGAACCGGCTCAACATTTCCGTCGCCGAAGGCAAAGCGGCATTGGTGAGCAGTTGAGAAGCGCCTGCGTTTTCCGAGAGCTTGTCGAACTTGATGAGCCTCAGAAAGATGCGCAGAACCGCTTTTACAGCGTAAGCGATCACCCAGCCCACAAATGCCAGGATCAGCATCACGACGAGACGAGGAAGGAAGTGAGCGAAACCTCTGGCAATCTCGTGCAGCGCCTGACTCAGTTCGCCGATAATCATTTCCCGCATAGTTGCCTCACTCTCTTGGTTTCCACAGCTGCAGCAGATACGGTTTCAACCGCTCGAACTCAAGGCACAAAGCTTCGATATTGTTCTCGACTTCGTCCGCAGAAGCGTTGCGGTTCTCCATCAGGAACGTAAACACTCTCCCGCGGAAAAGCGGTGCTAAGGCCTGGATGATATGATCCCGGCTGATCACAGATTTCTGATACGAGGCGGCAAACTCGTAAACCGACCTGACCCACAATTCCGCAGGGTAATGAAATTCCTCTTCTCCCAGGCGTGCAATGCGCTGGAGCTCTGCCAGCGTGGAGGGGGAAAGAATTGACTGAAAGACAGACTCCAATTCGGCAACTCCGTTCGAGAACATCTCGCGCAGTCGTTTCCGATTCACTCGCAGTGGTCCCAGAAGCACTTCCTGGTCGGCCCCGGTAGTCGGGGCCGGCTGGGAACCGGCCACGGCACTCCAGACGGGAAAGTCTGGCTCCAGTGCGGAGAACAGGACGCCGACAGTTTGTCGCAGCGCCGGCACCAGGTCAGCGGCATGCCGCTCCACGTGATCCTTTTCTCCAAGGAAGGACTGGCAGATACGGTATCGTCCCGTGATCGCAGCCAGAGTGAAGCGAAGATTGACACCGGCCCCGTCGGTGCCATCATTCCAGGCATTTTGTCCAAGGAATTGACTTCCGAAACGGCCGGAGAAGCCGAACTCAGGCGAGTATGCCTCGCGGATTCTTAACCCGTAAAGTGCGCGGGTCATCGGGTACAACAAATTCGTTATGAGCAGCCCCTCAAACTTATGTCTGCGATATGTGGGGGTCACCAGATCGAAGCCGTCACGATAAATCGGGCCCAGAAGCTTTGACAGCCATTCGGGTTCGATGCTCACGGACTCGGGTGACATCACCACACAGGCCTTGGCGCGCAGCAGTTCGGTGGCAGCCAGAATGGTCCGCAACGCAACTCCGCTCGCCGGGCTGCTCGCATACTTCGTGCTTATTGAGTGCAACGTGCGGAGCGCGTACGGATTGGAGGCTGGGCGCGCGTCATCGATAGAGACGCCCGTGACCAGTTCGGGAGTGCCATCGCGCGACCCCCCATCGGCATTAATGATCACCGCTCGCTCTCGGGGAAACCCGCGCAGGATGCCGCTCTGAATGGTGTGGACGATCGACCCGATAGTTTTGGCGTTATTGTGAGTGGGCAAGCCCACGAGGATGTCCACTTCGCCGACGTTGATCAGTTGGCGAAGAAAATCATCCGTAAGAAAGCTCTCCTCGGCCAATTTCATCTCCGTTCGAAGTACCGCCGCGTGCCCTCATATCGACGCGCGTCACATCGTTTTCGCTATCTACATTTGCTCAGATTCGTCGCAGCCGAAACCAGTAAAACTGGTAGGGCCCCATCGTTAACAGATAGGGCAGCTCGCTCACACGCGGAAACATATTCTTGCCAAACATCTCGATCAGAATATTTCCCTTGTAGCGCCGCAGATCCAGTTCGACAGCTTGCGCGGTGCTCGAAAGATTGTTAACCACCAGCACCGCCTCGTTTCCCAGTCGCCGCACATAGGCCAGTATTCTGTGATTGGCTGGATAGAGAAACTCAATCGATCCCCTGCCGAACACCCCGGTCGATCTGCGGACCGTTATGATGCTTCGCATCCAATTGAGAAGCGAATGTTCACTCGCTTTTTGCCTCAACACGTTCACCGCCGGATAACCATATACCGGATCCTGGATAAGGGGGCCATACAGATACTCTTGGGCTGCGTTAGAAAAGCCGCCGTTCGTTCCCCCGTTCCACTGCATCGGTGTCCTTACTCCGTTACGGTCTCCTAGATTGATGTTATCGCCCATTCCGATTTCATCGCCGTAATAGATGATCGGAGTGCCCGGTAACGACATCAGCATTCCATTCATTAACTCTATGCGCCTGCGGTCATTGTCCAACAAAGGAGCTAGCCGCCTTCGGATTCCGAGGTTCAGTCGCATCGTCTTGCTTTCGGCGTACGCGTCGTACATGTAGTCGCGTTCCATGTCGGTCACCATTTCCAGAGTCAGCTCGTCATGGTTGCGCAGGAACAGGCACCACTGGCATGAAGGCGGGATTTCCGGGGTCTGCTGCAGGATTTCAGTGATGGGCTTGCGGTCCTCCAACTTCAGCCCCATGAACATCCTGGGCATCAACGGAAAATGAAACGCCATGTGGAATTCATCTCCGTCACCGAAATATGGGCGGAGATCCGCGGGCCACTGATTGGCCTCCGCCAAAAGCATCCTGCCGGGAAATTTTTCATCGAGTTTTCGCCGCAACTCCTTCAGGATTTCGTGGGTCTCCGGCAAGTTCTCACAATTTGTGCCCTCCCGTTCCACCAGGTACGGCACCGCGTCGAGCCGGAAGGCGTCAACCCCCATCTCCAGCCAGAACTTCATCACATTCCACATCTGTTCCCGAACCGCAGGATTGTCGTAGTTGAGATCGGGCTGGTGACTAAAGAAGCGATGCCAATAGTAGGATTTCGAAATCGGGTCCCACGCCCAGTTGGATGTTTCCGTGTCGAGAAAAATGATGCGGGTTCCCTTGTACCGGGTGTCGGTATCGCTCCAGACGTACCAATCGCGGCGTGGATTGTCCTGCGAACTTCGCGATTCTTGGAACCACGGATGCTGATCGGATGTGTGATTCAACACCATTTCGATGATGACCCGGATCCCCCGGTCGTGGGCCGACCCCAGAAACTTCCGGAAATCCTCCAATGTTCCGTAGCTGGAATGGACGGCGTTGTAGTCCGCGATGTCGTAGCCATCGTCGCGCAGAGGAGAGGGGAAGAATGGCATGAGCCATAGCGCGTTGATCCCCAGTTCCTGGAGGTAGTCGAGCTTTTCTTCAAGCCCTTGAAAATCACCGATGCCATCCCCGTTGCTGTCGTGGAAAGTGCGGACGTGGACCTGATAGATGATCGCGTCCTTGTACCAAAGCACGTCCCGGTTTAGTGGCAAACCGCTTCCTCCTGGTCCAATTTCAGTACCTCCTTGCAAAGCAGGGCACCACGCAAGTTTATATGAAGCGACAACGGGCGAATCCTGCTGAAACATGCTAGTACTGTGACCGCATGACAATTACGACTTGGAAAACGAGTAGCGCCGGCATCTTGCCGGCTGTCCCGAGGGCGTCTCGCCCTCGGCGCGGCGGGCGAGGACGCCCGCCGGACAGCCGCCGGGACGGCGGCGCTACTCTCAGTGGTCAAACGGCAAGAACCACGCGGTCACGGTACTAGCGATCGTACAGGGTGACCAGGGATCGAAGTCTCGTGCTCAACTCGCCGCTCAATGCGCCGGGACGATAACGCCATTTCCAGTTTCCGCTCACTGTGCCGGGAAGATTCATGCGCGCCGCGCTGCCAAGACCCAGCACATCCTGCAACGGGACAATCGCAATGTCGGCGACCGAAGCCAGCACCGCCCGGATCATGACCCAGTTGATCTCGGAATCGTCGCGCAAGTTGAGATACGCACGAGCGAAGTCGTGCTCTTTGCGGACATCTTCCGGAGTGCGCGTGCTGTCGCCGGCACCCGAACTCAGCCACCAGCCCACCGTCGTGTCATTGTCGTGCCCGCCTGTATAGGCCACCAGGTCGCGACTGTAATTATGTGGACGAAACGATGGACCCTGCGGATCATTACCGAACGCGAATTGCAAAAGACTCATGCCGGGCAGACCGAACTGCTGCCGCAGTTCTTCCACCGGCGGAGTGATCACGCCCAGGTTCTCCGCCACAATCGGCAGTTCGCCGAATACGTTCTGCATCGCCGACAGAAAATCTTCTCCCGGCCCTTTGATCCAGCGCCCGTGAATGGCGGTGGTTTCGCCGGCAGGAACCTCCCAGTAAGCTTCAAAGCCGCGGAAGTGATCGAGTCGCACCATGTCGAAAAGCGCGAGCGCAGCGCGGAAGCGCTCGATCCACCACTTGTATCCGCTGGCGGCGAGCAAGTCCCAGCGATAAAGAGGATTCCCCCAAAGCTGTCCGGTGGCGGTGAAGTAATCCGGCGGCACGCCGGAGACCGCAGCCGGGCGGCCCTGACCGTCGAGATAGAACAGATCGGGATGAGCCCACACGTCCGCGCTGTCGTGCGCAACATAGATCGGGACGTCGCCCATGAAACGGATGCCCCGCTGCTTGCAATAAAGCTTGAGATGCTCCCACTGCTGGAAGAATTCGAATTGCCAATACTTGTAAGCGTTCAGTTCCGGGGCCAGCTTCCTCGACCACTCGCTCACGGCATGCGCGTCTCGCTTGCGAATCTGCGCGTCCCACAGAGTCCACGTCGTTCCGTGGTGTGCATCTTTGCAGGCCATGAAGAGCGCGTAGTCGTCGAGCCATGAACTGGCGCTTTCGCAAAAGTGGTCGAACGCCGCGCGATCGGTGCGGGAACCGTCGGCAAAGAAAACCTGCGCCGCCCGGCGTAAGGTCGCCATCCGGAATTCGATCACCGGCCCGTAGTCGACGGAGTCTTCGGGAAACGCCGGCGACTGAGCCAGGGTCAAATCTGACGCTTGCAGCAGGCCCTGATCGCGCAAGCGCTCAAGACTCAGCAGCAGCGGGTTGCCGGCAAAAGCGGAGAAGCACTGGTATGGAGAATCGCCGTATCCCGTGGGATTCAGCGGCAGCACTTGCCACAACTTCTGTCCGGCGGCGAAGAGGAAGTCCGCGAATTCGTAAGCGCAGGGGCCAAGATCACCGATGCCGAGGCGGCCGGGCAGAGAAGTGAAGTGGAGCAGGATTCCACTACATCGCGGAAATTTCACTCCGTAACAATACGCAGGTCTGCCGCGTCAGGGCAAGGCGCGTACCATGCCTAAGATCGACGGTGGGGCAGACAGCCTCGGTGGGAGTTGGGCCAACCTTTTCATGACTGGCCTGATATCGTCTATTCTTGCGAGGAAAGTGCAGGAACCTATGAAGATCATTCCGGCGAGCGACTCGTCGTTGTTGGTTGTCTTCGGGAATGCGATCTCGCCCGCACTCCACGAGCGGGTGATTGGGCTGTTTCATTCATTCAAGGCCCGGCATGATCCTCGGATCCGCAACCTGCACCCGGGATACGCGTCACTGCTCATTGATTTCGATCCGCTGCGCTTGACGCACGACGAACTGATCTCGGTTGTTCAACAACTCGCCCTTGCCGGTGACTCCGCGGTCGACAGGCGCGCTAACGTGGTCACCATTCCGGTCTGTTACGACATCGAGTTCGGTCCCGATCTGCTGGATGTCTCGCAGCATGCTGGGCTTTCACTGGAAGAGGTTGTCCGGGTACATTCCTCCCCGACGTATCTCGTATATTTCCTCGGATTCTCTCCGGGTTTCGTTTACCTCGGTGGGTTGCCGGAGGTTTTGCACATGCCCAGGCTCGCGACTCCCAGGCCATCCATTGTCGGCGGAAGTGTCGGAATTGCCGGCAGTCAGACAGGAATCTATCCCTTGGACTCTCCCGGAGGATGGAAGCTGATCGGACGAACGCCTCTGCGTATGTTCGATCCCCAAGCAACACCGCCAACTCGCCTGCAACCGGGCGACAGGCTGAAATTCTCTCCGATTGACCGCGCGACCTTCGAAGACATACCGCGACGTGCTGAGGCCCGGCCTACATGACGATTCGGGTTGCAAAGCCGGGGCTCTTCACGACCGTCCAGGACCTTGGACGTTACGGCTATGCTCACCTCGGCATCTCTCCCGCCGGGGCCGCCGATCCGTTGTCGTTCCGCATTGCCAATCTTCTGGTCGGCAACGATGAGAACGCCCCCGCGCTGGAGATGATGCTGCTCGGCGCAAACCTGGAATTCGAGGAAAGCGCCATCGTCGCGCTCACAGGCGCCAGTTGCGAATGTAAAGCCGGCTTCAACGCTCGAGTGCCAGTCAATGCAGCGTTCGATCTCCCCGCGGGCGCAGTCCTGGCATGCGGGACCATGACGACCGGCGCGCGATGCTACCTCTCTGTCCAAGGTGGATTCGACACTCCGCTGGTCATGGGCAGCGCGTCAACGTTTGTCGCCGGCCACTTTGGAGGGTTCAAGGGGCGCAGATTGCAGAGCGGCGACGTATTGCATGTTCGGCAGCACGGCTCGTTCCGCGTCCGTTCGCTGCGTCCGGGTGCCCTTGACTCATTGCGCGCTCCGCGACCGTTGCGTGTGACCAAAGGCTCGCAGCAGGACTGGTTCGGGCCGGAGGCATTCGAGAAATTGTTCTCCAGCGCGTACATCGTCAGCGAGCAGTCGGACCGCAGGGGCCTGCGGCTGAAGGGAGAGGCCGTGCGCCCGCGCGAACAATCCGAACTGCTTACGGATGGCATCCCGCTCGGGGCTATTCAGGTGCCGCAGGATGGCCAGCCGATCATTCTCTTTGTCGATCAGCAGACCACCGGTGGATATCCCAAGATCGCGAATGTGATCGCGGCCGATATCCATCGCGTCGGCCAGTTGCGGCCTCGCGACGAGGTGCGACTTGTGGAAGTTTCCATTGCAGAAGCGGTTCAAGCGATAGGCGAGCAGGAGCGCTGGCTGAGAGAAATCTTTATTTCGTGATCGGTTTCGTGATCGGACGATCAGGGTGGTTAAGGTTGAGTGCTCTGGCATAAAAGAGGCCATTCAAGATGACGGATATTTCTATCGATATCAACGCCGACTTGGGCGAGTTCGAAGAGTCGCTGGCCAATGGAACTGACTTCGAGCTGATGCGCTACATTACTTCCGCCAACGTCGCGTGCGGCGGACACGCCGGCAATGAACAATCCATGCGGCAGACGCTGTCCGGCGCTCGCCAGTTGAAGGTCGCAGTCGGGGCGCACCCAGGCTATCCTGATCCCGCGAATTTTGGACGCATCGAATCGCCACATTCTCCGCTGGAAATCGAGGGTTCTGTGGGCCAGCAGATCGCGGCGCTGGTGAAGATTGCGGGGGCCCTGGACATGCGGCTAGTGCACGTGAAGCCGCACGGCGCGCTCTATCACGCGGCCAACGCGAACCGCGAGGTTGCGCTCGCAATCGGCCGCGCCGTAAAGGCGGTCAATCCACAGCTCGTCATGGTCGGCCAGGCCGGCTCGTCTGTTCTCGAAGTCTGGCATTCCATGGGATTGCGATTCGCTGCCGAAGCCTTCGCTGATCGCGCTTACGAGCCGGACGGCACTCTGCGCAAACGTACTCTTTCCGGGGCGCTGCTTGACGATCCTGCGCGCGCCGCGCAGCAAGCCGTTAACATCGCGCTTCGGCACCGGGTTATCGCTAGCGACGGCTCCGGACTGACGGTTGAAGCGAACACCATCTGCATTCACTCCGACACGCCGGGCAGCGTGGCCATTGCACGCGAGGTCAATCAGCGGCTCAAAGCGGCCGGCGCGCGCGTGCAAGCCTTGTCGTGATGGGCCGCGTTGGGCGCCAAAAGCAGTGGATGCCGCTCATTGCAGAGCAAATTGTCAACCGCCAGGTATACACTTATCGCCGTGTTTGAAGTCAAGAAGGGGATTCCGTATAATCGCGCCCACCAATGAACCTTTCCCCTGGCAACAAACTTGGGCCGTATGAAATTGTCTCCCTTCTAGGCGCGGGCGGAATGGGCGAGGTCTACCGTGCCCGCGACTCTCGTCTTCGACGCGAAGTGGCGATCAAGGTTTTGCCGCAGGCACTTTCGCTTGACGCCGACCGCATGCGCCGTTTTGAGCAGGAGGCTCTCGCCACTGCCGCCCTGAATCATCCCAATATTCTGGCTGTATTCGACATTGGCACGAGCGAAGGCTCGCCCTACGTCGTGTCCGAACTGCTCGAGGGAGAGACACTGCGGGAGCGGCTGCGCAGCGGATCGATTGCGGCGCGTAAGACTTTGGACTACGCCTTGCAAATCGCGCATGGCCTGGCCGCAGCCCACGAAAAAGGGATTATTCATCGCGACCTCAAGCCGGAAAATCTATTCGTCACGAAAGATGGACGAGTCAAGATCCTGGACTTCGGGCTGGCGAAACTCACTCAGGCCGATCCGGGCGCCAGCACCTCAATGCCGACCGCGACCCATGGCACCGAGGCGGGAGTGGTGATGGGAACGGTGGGATACATGTCGCCCGAGCAGGTGCGCGGCATGACGCTGGATCCACGTTCCGACATTTTCAGCTTTGGGGCAATTCTCTACGAGATGCTCTCGGGTAAACGGGCATTTCACGGAGACACTCCCGCGGATACGATGAGTTCGATCCTCAAGGAAGATCCTCCGGAGTTGAACGAAACCAATCGCAATGTCTCGCCGGCGCTGGAGCGCATCGTCCACCACTGCCTGGAGAAGAACGCCGAGGCGCGCTTCCATTCCGCCAGTGATATTGCGTTTGATCTGGAACATCTTTCCGGCCTTTCCGGCAGTACGGCGAAGGTGGCGGCGGCGGGCGTTGACAGTGGCAATGCCCGGTCGCGCCGCAAGCTTTTGATCGGGGCCGCGACCGGTCTCGCGCTTGCGTGTGTGGTGTATGGTCTCGGTTGGCGGCACGGCAACGCGAGCGCCCGCGCGCCTCAGGCCGAGTACCAGCAGATCACGTTTCGCACCGGCTCCATCGGCAATGCCCGGTTTACGCCCGACGGCAGCATTGTTTACAGCGCATCGTGGGAGGGCGGCGACAACCAGCTTTATATGTCCCGCACGGACGATCCGGGCTCCCGCGAACTGGGGCTGAAGGATGCCGAGCTGCTTTCAATCTCCAAGGGCGGAGAATTGGCCATCCGGCTCAACACGGTGGGTCACGGTGGCTATGCGCGCAGCGGCACGTTGGCGCGGGTTCCGCTGAGTGGGGGAACGCCGCGAGAAGTGCTGGACAATGTGGGAGACGCCGACTTTTCCGCGAGCGGCGACAGTCTGGCGGTTGTTCATTACGTTCCGGAAAACAATCACTGGCGTCTGGAATATCCCGCGGGCAAGGTTCTGCTCGACGGTATCAACTGGATCAGTCACCCGAAGATTTCGCCGGACGGCAAGTGGATCGCCTTTGCCGACCATGAAAACCCTGACGGCGACGACGAAGGTTCGCTCGCAGTGATTGGCGCGGATGGCAAGGAAAAAGAGAGGAAACTTTCTTCCGGCTGGACTTCCCTACAAGGAATTCTCTGGTCTCCAGCGGGCGATGAGATTTGGTTTACATCCACCAACACGGGGGGAGCATCGAACCCGCGTGCGGCAACGCTCTCGGGCAAGCTGCGGTCGATTACGAACGTGCCCGGAGGCATGTGGCTGGAAGACATGCGCAATGGCACGGTGCTGGCCGTGGCGAATCACTCACGCCTGGGGATCCGGGGCATGGCGCCGGGTGGAAAAGAAGAGCGCGAACTGGGGTGGTTTGGATGGTCGGAGTTGCGCGATATCAGCCGGGACGGCCGGAAGATTCTGTTCGAAGAGGAAGGCGATGGTGGTGGACCGAATTACACCGTGTTTCTGCGCGATACGGATGGGTCGCCTCCAGCACGCATTGGCGAGGGGATCGCCGGGGCCATCTCGCCCGATGGAAAATGGGTGATCACAAAGCCGGCGAAAGGCGGACCGCTGAGCCTGGTGCCGACGGGAACTGGCGAATCCAGGCAGCTCACCCACGACGCCGTGAGCTACAGTGGGGTTCGTTTTCTTCCGGATGGCAAGCGGCTGCTGGCCTCGGGTATTGAAGCCGGGCACGGTGGGCGCGACTACCTGATTGATCTGAGCAGTGGAGATTCCAAGCCCATCACTCCCGAGGGCATCGCGGGCACGCAAATCTCGCCGGACGGCAGGAGCGTGGCTGTGCGCGGACCGGATGGAAAGCGGGGGATTTGGCCGCTGGAAGGCGGCGGTTTTCATCCCATACCGGGGCTCGAATCGAACGACTCCGTCATTGGCTGGACGTCGGACGGGGAGTCGGTCTATGTAGCTCCCAGTCGGCGGGGCGCGGCAGCCGCGAAATCCGTGAAGGTCTATCGGGCAAATATACAAACCGGAAAAATGGAGCCGTGGAAAACCTTTGGGGCAGAAACGGGCGCAGGGGTCTCGTCCGTGGTTGCGCCTCATCTTTCAAGCGACGGGAATGCGTACGCATACCTCTACATTCGAATCTTATCGGAGGCGTACGTGGTGACGGGATTGAAGTAGGACTTGGCTGTCAGCTCTCAGTTGTTTTCTTTTCGTTCGCCACGCCCTCAAAATTAAGGTCGTGAGCGCAATCGCCTTTCGCCAACCACCCTTTTGAGATCGCGCCAACTCCACCCCTTTGATTGACTTGCCGCTTTCCTCCACGTAAGATTTGCCAACCATGATCGGCCGGACCATCTCGCACTGCCGCCGCGACAAGAAAGGGCTGGCGTGTTTATGGTCCGATGATTTGGTCGTCACCAATCCGCCGAACAAGTTCGTGCATTCGATTTCTGCGCTCTCCGAGGAAAACATTGTTCACGCCACATCCCAATCTGAGCGATGAAGTGAATCGCAACATTATCAGGTCGGAAATCGAGGGTGGCGTGTTCCTCGATCAGTTACAACTGCACAGCGTGCTGCTGATCCAAACTCAACATCGTTGCTACACGGCAGTGATGCTGGGAGGAAGCGAAGCGTTAATTTCGGGTCATCCGGAATACTGTCCAGAACCGACCTTGGTTGCCATCGCAGGATCAACTTGGGGCGGTTCTATGCTGAAACGGCGTTTTGTCGGTCGTGGCATGCACTTGGAGTTTTGTCATCCGGGATATTCCACCCCCATTGTCACGTCTCGCGTGCAGGAAATCCGGGAGTGTGCACAGCGCGCGCCTGTCTTGAATCAGACCGCGCAGCCTATGGTCGCGCACGAGGCGGCTCATTGATCGGCCAACCCACGATCGGCCAAACCATGATCGGCCAAACCATGATCGGCCAAACCATGATCGGCCAAACCATCTCTCCCTACCCCACCTAGCCAGCCGCCTTAAGCAGTTCGCTCAGTTTGTCCAAGTCCTGGGGACTGGCGTCGCCGATCACGACATAGCGAAGGCCGTTGTGGCGCCAACTCCGAACTTCGAAGGAAAGAGCTGTGCGGGCCTCGTGCGCGTCGCTCGGCCCCCGATCCTGGAAGATAAAGACAGAAATCTGGTGCTGGCGGACACGGAAAATAAGTTCCGCACCCGGGGACTGGCTCAGATAACAGACCCTCCCGCCTACCAGGACGAAAGGTGAACCCTGCAGCTCGGGCAGGTTAAAGGTGAAGGGAATCTTGCCCTCGAACCATGGCTTTACCGTGTGACGATCGGTGGAAACGACATCCACCGGGTTGGCGCTGGCGAGTGTTGCCACATGCTGGTCGACCAGTTCGCTCATCAGTTGTTGTTCGCTGTTCCGGGCCCGGTTGAGGCTCAGAAGGACTGCAACAGCAATCAGCAGCGCGGTGGCAGTCGCAGTTACAAAGATGGGGAGCCAGCTCCGCCTCCAAAGGGATGGGGACGGCCTGCGTGCGGCGAGGCTCGCTTGCAGGCGCGCACGAAAGGCTGGGTCGGGGGTGAACCTCTGGCCGGCATCCCGGACCGCGCGTTTCTGCTGCAGTTTGCGCAGGCCCTCGGCGGCGCAGGTGGCGCATCCACGCAAATGTTCATCCAACGCGCGTGCCTCCTCAGCGGGAAGCTCTCCGTCGAAGTAGGTATCGAGTTTTCCAGTCCAAGGCTCGCAGGCCATGATTCTAGTGAACCTTTTCAGTCCCCTTGCAGTTCTTGCACGGTGTCCCGTAAGGCCCGGCGGGCGCGCGACAAACGCGACATCACCGTGCCTATCGGAATGGCAAGAGTTGTAGAAATTTCCTGATACGACATTTCTTCAAATTCACAGAGGAGCAGCACCTCGCGATAAGGCACCGGCAACCGGCCCAGAGCCTCCTGCACAAGCTGCTGATCCGAACGCTGCATCAGAATGCTCTCCGGCGTGTCCTTCACCGCGGGAAGGCTTTCTCGGTCGCTTTCCGGTTCCAGCGGCACCGTCGCGGTCGCCTTCAGCCCGGTGCGAGACGTTAAGAACGTGTTACGCAAAATCTGGTAGATCCAAGCGCGGAAGTTGGTGCCCGGCTGGAATGAGGCGAATCCCTTGAGAGCCTTGGCGTAGGTCTCTTGCACCAGATCTTCGGCTTCCTCCCGATCTTGTGTCAGCCAGTGGGCAAAGTTATAAAGCCGCTCAAAGAGAGGCATGGCCAACTCCTCGAACGACCCCGATAACGAGCGCTCTTCCAACACGCACACAAGGGTAAACCAGCGAACCGTCGTTTTATTCCCACAGCGCCAAAATAAATTCTGAGCCTTGTCAACATTCCCGCTTAGCGCGCTCGACCGCCCCCGTTCCCGGATCACGGCCAACCCGCCTTCGTCTTCGAGAATCCATAAGCCTTCCAACGGACCTTCGTGGGGACGACACCGCTGTTCCGCACCGGAAAGTAGGCTAGAATGACCTCCGGCGGCAATTGTAGAGATCCGAAATACAGAGGATTCCATGTGGGATAGGTGTTTCTACTTTGTTTTTGCGAAGTTGATTGCTATCGCGGGCGCATTGGCCGCGGTGTCCTTGGTTGCGTCGATGTGCGCGGCGCAGCCGCAAAATGCCATTTCGGCTGCTTCCGATCCGCGGCTGCAAAAGGCCTACCGCTTCCAGCAGGGCGGCTGGACGTACGTTCATCTGGAGGGATCTCCCTCCGATATCGGTTTCCAGCACGGCTATCTGCTGGCGGCCGAGATCGAAGACGCGTTCGAAACGATCAAGCTGTCCAACACGCACACCACAGGGCGCGACTGGGAGTTCTTCCGCAAGACGGCGCGCGAGATGCTGTGGCCCCACATCGACACCGAGTATCAGCAGGAATTGCAGGGCATCGCCGACGGGGTGAAGGCGCACGGCATGGACCTCGACGTCTGCGATATCGTGGCCCTCAATGCGTTTGAGGAGGTGGCGGAATACTACGTCCCCTGGTTGAACAAGTTGGAGAAGAAAACGACCAACAACAAAACCGCGAACAAGCTGGGGAAGTCAGCGAACATGCCGAAGTTGGCTGCTCCCGGTAATTGCAGCGCCTTCATCGCCACCGGAAGCTACACCAAAGATCACCGGATCGTGATCGCCCACAACAACTGGACCAGTTACCTGGTGGGCGAACGCTGGGTGGTGATCTTCGACATCGTGCCGCAGAGCGGGCAGCGCATTCTCATGGACGGGTTTCCAGGGGCGATCACCAGTGACGACGACTTCGGCGTGAACGCGGCGGGCATCATGATCACCGAAACGACGATCACGCAATTCGAGGGATGGGACCCGAACGGCAAGCCAGAATTCATGCGCTCGCGCAAAGCGCTGCAGTACGCCCAGAGCATCGACGACTACGTGCGCATCATCAAGGAAGGCAACAACGGCGGTTACGCCAACGACTGGCTCATCGGCGACCGCAAGACGAACGAGATCGCCTATCTCGAACTCGGCCTGAAAAATACTCCGCTGTGGCGGACGAAAGATGGATATTTCGTGAGTTCGAACTTTCCCCGCGACCCCAAACTGATCCGCGAGGAAACCAGCGGCTTCGATCCCAACGACGCTTCGTCTTCGATGAATGCGCGGCATGCCCGCGCGGACGAAATGGTGCAGCACGCTAAGGGAACGATTGACGTCGAAATGGCCGAGGCGTTCCTGGCCGATCATTTCGACAGCTTCGAGAAGAAAGAACAGCCCAACGAGCGCGCGCTGTGCGGACATGTCGATGCTTCGTCGCGGGGCGTGAAACAGTGGCAATGGGATGCGTACAACCCCGGCGGCGCTGTGCAGGGAAAAGCCGCGGATAGCAAGATGGCTGAGAACATGAGTTTCGTGGCGCGCGCCGGTCATCCTTGCGGTGCGGATTTTGCGGCGGCGGATTTTCTTGAGCATCATCCGGAGTATTCATGGCAGAAGCCGCTGCTACGCGATATGAAGGCGGGGCCCTGGACGAAGTTTCAGGCCGGGCAGAAGGGCAGCCAGTAGTTCGCCACGGCTCATGTGGGACAGCCGCCTCGGTTGTCCCTGAGCGAGCGCAGCGAGTCGAAGGCGCTTGAATTGTGCTGGAGAACTACTCCATAAGCAGTAGCTTCCCGACCTTAGTGTTTTTGGCTAAGCCACCTGGGTAGTTGTAAAAAACTAACCAAAGGTCAAGAGTACCTTAAGCACCGTAAGCTCGCCTCCCCGGCCCTAGGTGCCACAGCACAACCCAAGGAGGGGCAACCCGATGAAGAGACTCGTATATTTGCTGTTTGCGGTACTGGCAATCACCCTGATGTCAGGGGGAAATGCTCTCGCTGTACCAGTCAATCGAGGCGACAACAGCGTCTATTTCGTCACCTACTACTCCAATGCGAATACCACGGGTGCTCCGGATCAAACCCTGCGTATCGTCAACGATGGTGACTATTCAGGATGCGTCGCCGCCGTCCAGGGCGATGTAGAATGCATCGGAGATCCACCCCTGTGGGCGGCGATCTACGTGTTCGATGACAGCCAGGAGTTGCGGTCGTGCTGCGCCTGCCAAATCACCTCCGACGGTCTGCTTTCGGAATCCGTGAATAAAGAGCTCACGGCCAACGAATTCACCGGCAGGGGACAAATAGCGCGGGGCGTTATCAAGGTCATTTCGTCTTCAAGTTATGACCCGACCAACCCCGAGCAGACTCCCGGACTGCGGGGATGGATGACGCACATCCAGGCAACGTCGACCACGTTTCCTGCACCCGGCCCGGGCAACCCTGTGAACGCCGTGGAAAAGGGGCCGTGGTTCGTTACCGAAGACGCGTTAGCCGATTCGAACCTCACGCCGCTTGAACTATCGAATCTCGGGACCCTGTGTTCTTATGGGCTAACGATTGGCAGCGGCTACGGTACTTGCCCCTGCACGGTGGAAGATTACGACTTCTAGTCTTCCAGCTCGAGAGGCGATAAGGCAGGTCTGAAATAACTTCGTTGGGGCACCGAGAAACGGCTGGGAGTTTTTCCCGGCCGTTTTCCTTTTCACTTGGGACACCGATCTTTTGGAGACATCTGAGGTACACGGGAAAGTAGCTCTTCCTAACTAAGCGAAAATAACATGGACAGAATGGTGGAGGCGGCGGGAGTCGAACCCGCGTCCGAAAATGTTACTGGTCAAGAGACTACATGCTTATTCCAGTTCATGCCCTGGGCATTACCCCAGGACGTTCGCGACAGCTGCTCAGAACGGACAAG
>Ga0224558_1001414_pt1 | contig 25143 bp, 19 predicted proteins | sample 714S32024metaG_FD_180682 | JGI IMG/M metagenome (GOLD analysis project Ga0224558, IMG submission 180682) | Peat soil microbial communities from Stordalen Mire, Sweden - 717 S3 20-24 | ecosystem: Environmental > Terrestrial > Soil > Wetlands > Peat | place: Sweden: Norrbotten County, Stordalen... | reverse complement strand
ACACTCACTGCAGTGTAAATCGGATGCCGGATATAGCGTTACGGCCCGCTGGTCACCAAGCCGCCCTCCGTCGGATTGGCCGCCACGTGGAAGCTGCGTCGCCTGAACACCAGCCTTGCCCAAAGGAGAAGCACCCCCGCCCCAACCTGCACCGCAATCACCAGCGGAGAAGCTGACAGGAGATTGCCCGTGGCAAACTGCGCGATAATCCCACCGGCCATTCCAACATAGCCAATGATAGAGAGGGATTTCAGCATAATGCCATCCCGCGAGTGCTTTCACGCCATAGGCAGAATCACCAAACGCAAGCGGGGATAGACCATTGCCGCTAGCGGACGGCCGCGCGGGTCCGGCGCCTTCATCGGGCGTGACACCCGCCTCGTCTCCATCCGAGCAGCCGGGCGGGCAGAAAAAGCAACGCCCTTACCAGCGCGAATACCCCCTCGATCGTGATGCCGATAAGACGCAGCGGTAAAGACAGAAGCCACACGAAGGGAAAGAGAATCAGGGCCAGTAGCGCGACGGGCCAACACAGCACGAACAAAATGCACCACCCCACAAACAGAATCAGAGCCTTCATACCATTCCCATCATTCCATCTCTGTGCCAAACGTCAACTGCCGTCGCATGGCAGACCCAACCCAAACCGTAGCTCGACATACCCTCCGCGGTGCGCGGACAAAAGTGTCCGCGCACCGCCCAAGCTCAGCGGTATTCCTTCACCACCTCGAACATGGCGAGCATGTTCTCGATCGGGGTATTGGCCTGGATGTTATGGATCGTGCAGAAAACGAAGCCACCGCCGGGTCCGAAGATCTCAATCCGCTCGCGGACCTCGTCCCGCACCTCCTGCGGCTTACCGAACGGCAGGGTCCTTTGCGTGTCCACGCCGCCTCCCCAGAAGACCAATTGGTCGCCGTAGTCGCGCTTGAGCGTGCGCGAGTCCATTCCCTTAGCGGAACATTGGACGGGGTTGAGAATATCGAACTCAGCCTCGACCACGGCGTCCAGTAATGGCGCAATGCCGCCGCAGCAGTGCATGAACGTCTTCCACTTGGTGTGCCGGTGGATCCAGCCATTGACGCGCTTCTGGTAGGGCAGGAACAGCTCGCGGTACTTCGCCGCGCTCAGGAAAGGGCCGTTCTGCGTGCCGAAATCCGTGCCGTTGGTTTGCATGATGGCCGCGCGGTCACCAATAGCCACGTGCAGGCGCTCCAGGTTCTCGATGGCCAGCTCCGCCTGCCGCTCGAACACCGCTTTGATGTATTCCGGGCGTGCGGCGGTGCTCACATACCATTCTTCGATATCGCGGATGCCTTTGGGGCGTGGAAGAAAGGTGGCGGGCACCAACGCGATATCGCCGAACGTCAGCCCGCCAAAGGTGCAGAACACCGCCTTGTCAGTCGTGGTGGCGAGGCGCTCGGCGAGGCGGCGGTAGTGCTCCAGTTCGGCCTCGGGGACGAGCTGAAATTCCTCGGTATTATCGGCCGGGTTCAATTTCGCGTCGTCAATCGGCTCTTGACGGATGATGGCGTCGAAGAAATGGCCTCCCGCCGGCATGCGGCCACTGGGGGGCACGGATCGGTCATTAGCCGGCCACTGCAGCAGGTCGCCGTTGGACTCGTATTGGGTATTGAAATCCTTCGGCACCAGCACCGGCGTGCCATCGGCGAGCTGCCATTCCTTGAACTCCGTTTGCGGGAAGCCAAACATGGTCCCCGTGCCGTGCAGACTGACGAGATCCACGCCCAGCGCGTCCTGCAAGTCAGGAGCTACCTCGCCGAGCATCTGGTAAATCTCGACCACCTTGACGGGTGTGCCTGGCCGATCCAGCCCAAGGGCCTGCCGGAGTTTATAGACTATGCTGACGTGGATGCCGGCCTGGAAACCGCCGCCGAAGTCCACCGGGAGTTTGTCCGGTTGCTGGTGGGCGCAAGCCGACTGGATGCGTTCGCGTGAAGTCATGCGGGGGAAGTCTGTAGTCCAAAGTCTAAAGTCTAAAGTCCAAAGTCAGAAATCTGAAGTCCGACACCCGAAGTCCGAAGTCCGAAAACGACTGCGCGCATGCTCATAACAGTGGCGCCAACAGCATGAGTTCCCGCCCACTGCAGACTTTAGACCTTAGACTCTGGACTTTAGACTTTATCCCTAGTCCCCGAGTTCCTTCTCAATCTGTTCTAGCGTCTTGCCTTTAGTCTCGGGCAGCCGCATCAGGATGCCCGCAAATCCGACGCAACAGATGCCGGCGTAAATCCAGAAAGTAACAGATGGACCGAGCACAGTGTTGAAGATGGGGAAGGTGTAGGTGAGCAAAAAACAAGCGATCCACAGGAAACCCACCGCGATGGACATGGCGGAGCCGCGTATGCGGTTGGGGAAGATCTCCGAGATAATCACCCAGGTGACCGGCGCCAGAGACATTGAATACGCCGCGATGGCCGACAGCACCAGCACGAGGAACAGCGTATTCGGCACGACCCCGCCTCCGCCCTTTAGATGGTAGCAGTAGCCGATGGCGGTGTAGATCAACGCCAGGGCCGCCGCGCCGAACAGCATCAACGGCTTGCGTCCCAGCCGGTCCACCGTAAAGAGGGCAACAAAAGTGAAAAGGAAGTTCACCAGACCGGTCATGACAATGTTCGTTAGGGAATCGTTGATGTTATAGCCAGCCTGCTTGAAGATCTCCCCGGCGTAGTTGAAGATGACGTTGATGCCGCACCACTGTTGAAACACGGCCAGGAAAATGCCCAGCCCCAACACCACCAGCACCCGCCGTTCCAGCAATTCCCCGAGGCGAACGTGCTTGCCCTCATTAACCAGCGTTGCTCGAATCTCGGCCAGCGCGGCGGCGGCGTAGTCCCGGCCGCCGATGCGCGAGAGCGTGCGCTCCGCCCGAGCCTCAGCACCGGCCTTGGTCAACCAGCGTGGGCTTTCCGGCACGAACAGCGAGCCCACCAGGAACAGCACCGAAGGCACCGCGCAGGCGGCGAACATCCAACGCCAGCCCTGCACCGCATTCCAGGACGTGGCAAACTCCGCGGGCGAGAGGCCGTCCGGGACTGGCCGGGCAATGAACCAGTTAACGAATTGCGCCGCCAGCACGCCGATGACGATCGTCAGTTGGTTGATGGCCACCAACAGGCCGCGGCGAGCGGGCGGCGCGATTTCCGAGATATACATCGGCGAGATGTTGGAGGCCAGGCCGATGCTCATGCCGCCCAGGATGCGCCAGGTGACAAACGCCGGGAAGCTCTGCGCCAGGGAAATACCAACGGACGAGAGGACGAAATTCGCCGCGGCCAGGATCAGGAGCGGTTTGCGGCCATAGCGATCGCTGAGCGCGCCCGACACCAGCGCTCCCGCGAGGCACCCCAGCAGCGCGCAACTTTGCGCCCAACCGGTGGGTGAAATCGCGTTCGCCTTCACCTTCGCCCAGAATCCGGCGTCCTGCGCCACTAGCGCGGCTGTATCTTTGAGGTGGAAGAACGCTTCGTAGAACTTGGCTGCCCCGCCGATGACCACCCAATCATACCCGAAGAGCAGCCCGCCCATCGCGGCGACGACCGATATCATCCAAACATAAGTCGCGTTGAAACTGGCTTTGGCATCGGTCGCTGCCGGGGCGGAGTCAGTGCTTGTGATCATTTCTTTGCAAGCTTACGGCGGATGAGTATTCGAGATCTGGTAACCGCGATACCAGTCCATTTGTAGGCCATTCAGCTACCTCGAAGCAACAGTGCATTTAATGGCGCAGCTTAGCCTCGAACAAAGGCTGGTCTTCCCTCCCGCCCGGTTCTATCCTTTTAGGCAACACCTATGTCTTTGGACCTGATGGCAGGCCGAGCGGCTGGGCTCTTTGCCCGCTGCTTCGGCCACCCGCCTCGCTGGCTGGTCGCCGCGCCCGGCCGTGTGAACCTGATCGGCGAGCACACCGATTACAATGACGGCTTCGTGCTGCCTATGGCCATCGAACGCTACATCCTTATCGCCGCGGACGTTAACACCAGCAGCCGGGTCACGTTGCATAACGAGACCACGGGCGAAACCGCGACCTTCAACGTACGCCCCAAGGTCGAGCGTGGTGAACCGAGCTGGTCCAATTACGTCCGGGGCGTGATCGCCGGCTTCCAAAAGCGTCGGGAGAAGGTTAGCGGCTTCGGCGCGGTCATCGAATCCACGCTGCCGCTTGGCGGCGGGCTGGCCAGCAGTGCCGCGCTGGAAGTCGCCACGGCCACCCTTCTCGAATCGATGGCCGGCCAGGCCCTGGATCCGCTTGAAAAGGCGCTGCTTTGTCAGCAGGCCGAACACGACTTTGCCGGCGTACCGTGCGGGATCATGGATCAGTTCACCTCCATTCTCGCCCAGGCGAATCACGCGGTGTTGCTGGACTGCCGCTCGCGCACAACCACCTCCGTGCCGATGGCTGATCCCTCGGTCACCGTGCTGGTCATCAATACTAACGTCCGGCACAAGCTGGCGGAAAGTGAATATGCCAAACGACGGTCGCAATGCGAAGCCGCGGCGATTGCCCTGAAGGTCAAATCGTTGCGGGACGCGACGCCCCTGGCCCTCGAAGCGGCGCGGCGGCAAATGGATCCGGTCGTATTCCGGCGTGCCCGCCACGTCATCAGCGAGAATGACCGGACCGTTCAGGCTGCCCAGGCGATTCAGAACTCGGACTGGCCGACGGTCGGCCGGCTGATGTATGCCAGCCACGCGTCTCTGCGGGACGACTACGAAGTAAGCTGTCCTGAACTGGACACGGTGGTGGAAATGGCCCAGGCGATGGGCCCGGACGGCGGCATCATCGGCTGCCGGATGACCGGCGCGGGCTTTGGCGGCTGTGCGGTCAGCCTGGTGAAAACCGAGGCCGTCCAGCGAATCACCCGCAGTCTGGACACGGCCTATGAAAAAAAGACCGGTCGGCAAGCCAGCATCTTCTCCTCCCGCCCAGCCGCCGGCGCCCGAGTCCTCAAATCGTAACTGTTCACGCGGTAACATAGTGGGGCAGGCGTCTCGCCTGTCGCAGGGGCGTCCCGCCCCGGGCCATGGCCGCACGGACGAAGCACTGCGGTCGACAGGCGAGACGCCTGCCCCACTACCTGAATAGTCACCTCAAATCAAGCTGAGGACGGAGCGCCTACGCATTGTGTAGCACCGTGCCGGGAGAAACCGTGAGCTGGCAGTCCGGGAAGGTCGCCTGCAAGAACTTTGCCAGGGACAACTCCATCTGACCCAGCATCTGCTTCTTGGCTTCCTCGTCGGAGAGCGCTTCCCCAGCCTTGAGCTTGTAGCCCGCCAGCCTCAAGACGCTGTTGGGCAGGAAGCCTTCAATCTCGACATGGCCGGAGCCGCGGGACTTGGCCGCGCCGGATGCCCACAGCCGAACATGCCGCTTGAGGATGAGATGGCGGGCATGAGGCTTTAGAACGCCCTCCCGGCAGAGCGCCTCGAAGTCTTCCACCGACAAGGCGAGATCCTCGACGGGCGCCAGTGCGGGCTCGGCGACGCCATAAATCGAAGCGTTCACGGGCGAGACGGAGGGGCGCATCATGGGGAAGAAGATCACGTCGTCAATGATCTCCTGTTCGGTGAAGATCATCGCCATGCGCTCGATTCCCGGCCCAATGCCCGTCGTCGGGGGCATCCCGTATTCGAGTGCCTCGATGAAGTCAAAGTCCAGGGTATGGAACTTGCCGCTGTCCCGCTCGTCTGCCCGGTAGGCCTTCTTCCAGGTCTCCAGCAGGTGGGCCGGATCGTTCTGTTCCGACCAGTTGTCGCCGCACTCCATCCCGGCGATGAAGATTTCGAACCGCTCGACGAAGCGGGGATCTTCGGCCAGAGGCTTGGCCAGCGGCGAGATTTCGACCGGGTGGCCATAAACGAGTGTGGGCTGGATGAGGTCCGGCTCCACGCCTTCGAACGCCTTCACCATGGCTTCGCCTATGCTGGGCTGCGGTTCATTGATCCCCAGGGCGGCCAGCTTGGCATTGGCCTCGTCCACCGTCTTGATCTCACGAAAGTCCACGCCCGTCTTCTCTTTGACGGCGTCCGCCATGCTCACTCGCTTCCAGGGTTTGCTGAAGTCAATGACATGGCCGCGCACCTTGAATTCGGTTCGCCCAAATGCGGTGGTGGCGATGTGGCGGAACATGTCCTCGATCAGGTTCATGTTATATTCGTAGTTCTCGTAGGCGGTCATGGTCTCGACCATCGAGAACTCGGGGTGGTGGCTGCGGTCAATGCCCTCGTTGCGGAAATAGCGGCCGATGGTATAGACCTTGTCGAATCCAGCGACAATGAGCCGCTTGAGGTAAAGCTCGTGCGAAATGGCGAGATACATGTCGCATCCGAGCGCATTCACGTGGGTCTTGAACGGCTTGGCCGTGCCGCCGCCATACTGCGGCTGGATGATCGGGGTGGTAAACTCCATGAACCCGCGCCCGTTCAGGAAGGACCGGATGGCCGCCACCATTCGAGTGATTGAGGCAAAGCGCTCCAGCGGCTGACGGTCGAGTATCAGGTCCAGGTAACGTTTGCGCAAAACCAACTCCCGGTCCTTCAGCCCGGACCATTGGTCGGGCAGCGGCCGGATGGCCTTGGTCAGTAGCCGCATCTTCTCCACCAAGACCGAAATCTCGCCGCGCTCCGTCTTTACCACCTCGCCGGTCGCTTCGACCACGTCGCCCAGATCGAGCAGGTTCAAATCCGCGTAACCAAGGATCGCTTCAGCCGCGGACGTGGGCTGCACGAGTTGGCGTCGGAGAAACAACTGGATGCGGCCAGTCTGGTCCTGGACATGTCCGAAGGCCAGGGCGCCCTGCTTGCGCCACGACATCAGCCGGCCTGCGACCGTCACCAACTTGCCGTCATGCCCGGGAAAGTCATCGAGAATGGCCGTGGCATAATGAGTGCGCCCACTGCGCGACGGATAAGGGTTAAGCCCCAGGTTGCGCAGGGCGGCCGCTTTGCCCAAACGCACGTTCCTGATCTCGGTTAAGGTGTTGGTTGCCACGCGAGCATATGTAACCGCGTTCAGGATGGCGGGCAAGCCTCGGGTGATGGGCGTTATCACCCTTCTGGAAGCATAACATTTTCAAAGAACCAGTCTTGAGCAGCTTCCCAGGGTCATTCGCCCGGGTTTTTGCTCTCACCCTGTATGGGGCGAGAAAATTTCTCGCTCAGGTGGATGGGGCATTTTGGGCCGGCTGAGGTTCCACACTACCCCTGGCGGCGGCTTATGGAGGGGGCAGCCGGTCAAACTCACCTCTGACCTGGCGGGCCTTCGGGCGGGCGTGGCGACCACATCCGGGCAGTTCGGCTTGCGTCGCAATCCTGCTGAATGAGAGCCCACGAGCACGCGCTTGAATTTGTGTCAAAAGTGAGGACTGACGCTTGCTCGTTTGGCCACGGCACTTTAGATTTGCTCGGGTCCTATGAATACCGTATCGCGCAAGGAAATCATTGACGCATGGACGCGGCTGTGTGATTTGGATGAGACGGAGACCGACGTGCTGGTGAAGAAGTTCATGGACGAACAGCCGGCGCTGGGCATCTATCTGTCTGCCAATATGGAGGAGATGGAGGGGGGAGCAGAGCACACCCGGATCGTCGAACTGGTCGTGGCCGCTTGGCAGGCCATGAGCAAATCCGCAGGACGGCAATTGCCGGCCGCCACACCCGAGCAAATCGAACGCGCAGAGGATGCGAACACCCGCAGCCTCGAGGAGCTGGATGAGGCTTCCGAGTTCGACTGGGAGAACTCGGTGCGAGGCTTCCTTCAGGATTACAACCAGCCGGAAATTCTTGGCTTCGGCATCGAGATACTGATGTCTGGCAATGAAGATGCCCCAGAATTGGCTCCCGAGAGTATCGGTCTGGAAATGGTTTGGTTGAAGACGGTGATTGACGTGCTAGACCGCTAAGCTGGGAGAAGAGGAGGTGGGCCAGTTTGCCACAGTAGGGTGATCTCGGCCGGGGGTAGAGCGTAGGCTTGGTTGACGAGGTCGCTGAGGGTGCGCTCCAAGGTCAAGGTTTCGGCGGCGAGGGCGCGGGCGGGTTCGAGGGTGCGGGTGTAATCGTCCTGCAAAGCGCGAATCCCGGCGGCGGATCTGTGTCAATAGTGAAGCACTGTTCGAAAACCCCTTCCCGGCCGGCACGCGAGAACCCCGGCAGGCCGTGCGGGGGCGGTCTGGGAGGTGGATCGTGCCAGACACCCAGGTGGCCTAGGATTGTCCACACTACCTGCGGGAACTGGCCGGTGGCGACGTCGTGATGCGGCGGACGATGTGCGGGCAACGTGACTTGCCCCGAAGGTTGCTCGAAGCTCCAGGGACCGAGTAAGCCCTTGCCTCACCGGGGAGTCTCCGCCACCCCCGAGTCTCTGAACGGAGAATCCTTCCGCACTCCGCGCTCCGCATTGAGCATGTTCGTCCCGCAACGCGTGAAGGCCGGCGGCGGATTAGTGTCAATAGTGAGAACTGACACTTGCTCTTGCTCTCTTGCTCTTGCTTATCATATTTCTCCGGCATTAAAGCGTGTGTTTTGGAGGCTAATGCTTAGGTGGTTCGCCTGTTAAATGCTGAATTACCCAATCCCGAGTTAGCGAGGTTGCACAAACTCCAGCAGGGGGCTTGGCGTCCATCCTATCCACCGCTTTAGACAGATCCGACGACGTGGCTGCATACTCAGCCAAGGCTGCTCGGAAATCATTGAGCCTGCCCCGTCTGGTCTCCCGATCAATCGCCCGGACTGACTCTTTTATTTTCTCAATTTCCGGTTGCGCCACGAGGTGAACCTTCTCTGGGTAGTCGGGATAAGGAAATGGTATCTCCTGGCCAGTTTCTATGTCCACGACACCAGGCAACGGAACCCAAGGCCGAATTACCGCCATTTGAATCGGCTCTCCGCAGTCCCTCACGTGCTGGATTACTCTATCCACCACATAGACGGCAACGGCAACGCCTAGCTTATCGTCCATATCAGTTGCCGAAATCTCTTGAAGCAAATAATTTGCAAGAACCTCACCAATACCGATAGCCTGATACCATTGCATCTGTCGTCTAACCAAGCCGCTGCCAAAGTCAAAAACGTCTATAATCGGCACGTGTGGCCCCTCACTCCTCTCGCCATAGCAGGCAGTCATTAGCAAGCAGTCCAAGCCCTCATCAAAAATGATCTTTCTAAATTCTTCCGCGCTACAGTTAAAATGATGCTGCCGCAGTCTGTCCCTCTCTTGCTGTATGGCGCTTTGGACAACTTCCCGCACGGTATCTTCGTTGCCAAGCTTCCGCAACGCCGCCAGCTTAGCCGCATTTGCGATTACCGCCGATGAGGTTTCGGCAGTACCAGCTTGGGCTATCAGGCTTTTACTGGCCTCGCCAGCAAACGTAAGTGTGCAGATTTTTCGGGCATTCGGCAGTTTCGAGTCTCCGTAACTCGTTTGACTGTCCGCAGCCAGAATGATTGAATTCCGGCAGATTAAGCCAATAATGATCGTCACAGGATTACCCTTTCGCTTCGGTCTTGCTTTGCGAAAAGGCTCTCGAAACGGCCTTACTGAGTCAACTATATTATTGCCCTTCCCAGGGTCATTCGCCCGGGTTTTTGCTCTCACCCTGTATGGGGCGAGAAAATTTCTCGCTCAGGTGGATGGGGCATTTTGGGCCGGCTGAAGTTCCACACTACCCCTGGCGGCGGCTTATGGAGGGGGCAGCCGGTCAAACTCACCTCTGACCTGGCGGCCCTTCGGGCGGGCGTGGCGACCACATCCGGGGAGTTCGGCTTGCGTCGCAATCCTGCTGAATGAGAGCCCACGAGCACGCGCTTGAATTTGTGTCAAAAGTGAGGACTGACGCTTGCTCGACGTGCGAGCTGCCGCAACCAACTGCCTGATCCGAGTGGATAGCCGCGCCGCGAAGCAGGCGTGCATAAAGGTGCCTTTCCCCTACTCGAACTCGGACTGACTCATAGAGAGCACTTCGTTGGCGCCGACGTCCAGTGGGGGCTGCCCGGGTGCGACACCCAAGCTCTCTCGGCGCGGTTGCAGCAAATACAGTGGGGCACTCGGCGGCCCAGGGTCACCCGCGCGCCACAGGAAAAGAGGGGGGGGTGAATGGTTTACACCTTTCCCTGCACCCCGGACCGACCCATGAAAGCAAAGCCTAAAAACCTGCGGCGGATTAGTGTCAATAGTGAGCACTGACACTTGCTCGGCTTGGGCGGCATGAGGGAAGGACTTGCGCAGTCCGCTCACGCCAAGCGGAGCTTGACGTCCTCCCACACGATCAGCCTGTCGTCCACGCGCGTCATTGCGCGAACATCACCGTCCTGCGAGACCACGAAGCCCGCGCTTCCAGCGCGACGGAAGCAGATACGCATCATTGATTGATGCCTGGTGCCAAAGTGACCCGGGTTGATCTGTTGCAGCTTAGCTGTAGAACCTGCGGGATCGCCAGCGAGGCATACACTTGGCGGCTCTTCCTTGACCTTGATGATGCCTCCATAGCCCCTTACAGCCAAGGTACGGTTCATGACGATTACGCCATCAACGCGCGACAGTGACGCGATGAATCGAACGCAGCCAGTCACTTCGTCCCGCGTGTCATCTTCCTCATCGCCGGAGACAACTTGGTCGAGATGCAGAAGGACGGGCATCACTTCCTCATGTTTTTCAAGGAAGGTCTGATGGATCTCGTCCTCGGCGTCGCACCGCTTGATCGTGTGAACGGAAAAGCGATAGAGTGCCTCACTGAGGCGTTCGTATCCAATTGGGTACTTGATCCTGAGCCCAGTATTGCGGTCGTCGGGTGTCAGCAAGATCGCGCCGCCGTGCCCGTACCGCTGCACTCCAAGGAGAATCCGAGCAAGCGTTCGCCGCCAGTAGTCCGAAATGCTGTCGGCCCAGTGATCGCGCCTCTGAAAGACTTCAATGCCTACCTCTGCTCGCACGCGATGAACCTGGTTTTTGATCGACTCGTGAAAGATCGCCTGAATCGGCCCCGGCTGCTCAAGGACATCGCTGAACCCGAACGCGAGCCGACCCTGACGGAGTGCTCCGAGGAGCGTATAGCCTTTGTACACTTCGACACACCCGACGCCGGAAATGCTTACCAGGAGCAGACCGGGGCTTTCGGTCCCCTCGTTGGCCTCCCTCGCTACAAATGCGGCGCGTTGGCCTTGTTGATCGATCGCGCCCCAAATGACCAGCCGCTCAGTTGAGTCCTTATAGACGGCGAGAGCACCAAAGGCACTGTCAACCGACTTCGACACCTTCACCAGGTTCTTCACGTCGAGCGGTATCGGTTGCTCGAATCGGACGTAGCTCCATCGGTCAGCCACACTGCGCTGGGGTGGAGCGGGGTCGGGATTCTCCATGTCAACATAAGCGAGAGTACAGAGTACCTGCTCCGACTCCTCCGTTCTCATGCTGGCAAAGAACGCGACCTCGAGAATCGCCTCAAGCGCCGAAAGCGCAGGGGCGCGGGTATGCATCTCTCTTAGTCGGCCTCGAACGAATACTGCGAGGTCGGACGGATATGCGAGGCGTTTTTCCTTTTTCACTGTCACTTTCTCACTCTGACCCGTGCTCGGTGATGCCGTCCGCCTCCTCGATGGGCGTGCCGGCGATGGGCATGCGGGGCGGGGCGGTTTTCCACATGAAAGCAATCTCCGCCGAGGTCAGGGCGTAGGCTTGGTTGACGAGGTCGCTGAGGGTGCGCTCCAGGGTCAGGGTTTCGGCGGCGAGGGCGCGGGTGGGTTCGATGATGCGGGTGTATTCGTCGCGCAAGGCGTGAAGACCGGCGGAGGACAGCGGCTGCTTCTTGCCGCGGATGCGCTTTACTTCGCTGACCAGGGTGTTGGAGACCAGCTCGGTCACGGCGAGGAGCTTGTTGCTGGGCTTTTCGATGCCGTATTCCACTCGCAGCCAGTCGAGCAACGTGCGCTGGGTTTGCTGCTGGCGGGAGGTGAGTTCGATTAGGCGCCGGACGGCAACCTCTGCTGCCTGCCTCTGCTCAGAAGTTGGGCGGGGAATCGGCAAGTCTTGGACAAACACCTTTATGAAGCGCAGGGCTTCGTCCTTTCCGTGGACCGCGCGGCGCCAGGCGAACCACCATGTTATCGGTGCGTTTGCAGCGGCCAGGAGCCACAAGTCATCAGACCCGAGAAAATACGCCGTGTTGTTGCAGAGGGTGCCGGCTGTATCAAGGCACCATTGCGAGCGCCAGGTAATCTCGGGATACATGAGCTTGGGCCGATCGAAGTTGGCCCAGTAGGCGCAAGATCTGAGTTCCCACCAGTACCTTCCCTGGTCTTGGCGTGCTCGGAGTTCCTTCTCAAAGCTGCTCAGGTGTTTGTGAATGGCAGGATATGTCTTGGCGAACAGCGCTTCCGCGTCAGGCCCCATATTTGACCAAGGCCAATCTCGGTTCTCACTGGAGGCCATGACAATCATCCACAAGTCCGATGATGCGGCGTGCCATCGTCCAAAGTCCTGCCCCCTAAGGAATGGTCTCAGCAGGCCGGAGCAATTCGGTTCTCCTGCAAGAAGTGTTTGGTAGGTGCTCTGGTCAATAAGGTAGGCATCGTTCAGCCCGGTCTTGATTCCGCTCAGTGGTTGGGTCTGAACGAACTCTCGGAGAGGGACACCACGACTGCTCACCTTATCGAGCAGGGAGAACACTTCTTTGGGTTCGAGTTGCCAGACGCTTGCCCCCAGTTGGGAAAGCGCCATGTCCGACCCTTCCCTTTCAATCTGCACGCTCAAATCGTCAATGCGCAGTTGTTCGCGGGGGATGGTGCAGAGCCTGGCGGTCCTGGGCTTGGGGGCTTCGTTCGGCTTCTCGACGAGGATGATCGAGGGGAAGACATCCACCTCCTCGAAAATCTGCTTGGCGTGGCCGAAGTCCACCACCGACCGCACCCAGGCCTTTTCGCTGAAGAAGCGGCGGAGCGGTTCGCCGTAGCCGGCTTTCATCCATTTATTGGTGACGATGAAGCAGAGCAGGCCACCCGGCTTCAACAGCCGCACGCCCAGTTCGTAGAAATAGACATAGGGGTCTGCCATGCCGTGGAAGACTTCGTAGTGGGCCTCCAGCCACGGCTTGATGGGGCTGAGCAATTCCTCCCGGATGTAGGGTGGGTTGCCGAGGACGACATCGAAGCCGCCCTGGGCGAAGACTTCGGGGAAGGCGGCCTGCCAGTCGAAGGCCTTGGGGTGGACCGCCAGGTCGCTGATGACGCTGTTGCCCTCGCGAATGGTGTGGTCGAGGCTAGTCAACTGTTTGCCGCGGGCGGCGGTCTTGATCCAAAGGCTGAGCTGGCAGATTTGGATGGCCTCAGCGTTGAGGTCCACGCCGTAGAGGTTGTTTTGCAGGATCTGGCGGTCGAGGTCGAAGAGGGTGCGCTGGCCGCGGAGTTCCTCGAGGCGGGCGTTTGACAGGTCATAGGCGGCGTGGAGTTGGTTGAAGGCTTCGATGAGGATCGCGCCGCTGCCGCAGGCCGGGTCGAGGATGCGGAGGCGCTTGAGTTCCTCCTGCCAGGCTTCCCAGAAGCGGATGAGGGCTTTGCGCTGCGGTTCGTTGAGGGCGGCCAGGTCGTAGGCGTTGGGATCGGCGAGGGCCTTGCGAGCGGTGCCGGCGGCTTCGCCCTCGTGCTGGCGGCGGAGGGTTTCGAAGCGGGCTTTCAACACGCCGCCCAGGGCTTGCTCGACCAGGTAGCGGGTGATGAAGGCGGGGGTATAGACGGCGCCTTCCTGTTTGCGGCGGCGGCCTACGATAGTGGGGCAGTGCGTCCCGCCTGCCTTTTCTTCGGCTGCCACTCCGCCGACCACGGCAGGCGGGACGCACTGCCCCACTAGGCGGCGGGGCTGCTCCAGACTTTCCCGCAAACGTTCGAGGTCGGTGATGGATTGCTCGAAGATGTGGCCGAGGATGTCCACGTCAATGACCGAGCGGACGGCGGTGCCCTCGGCGGCGTCGGCCACCTCGCGGGCGGGGCGGTAATCGTAGTCGCCCAGTTCCTTGAAATGGGCGCAGACTTCGTCCGGGACTTGGAGAGCGTCCAGGGCGGGGTCGGGGGCGAAGAGGCCGCCGTTGTAGGCGGGGATGTTCAGGCCGGCGTTGGCTCTATCATGAACTGCTCTTTGTCCTTCTGGAAGCGGCCCAGGACGGCATCGGCGAACTCGCCGTCCACCTCGACGTGCCGTTCGCGGGAAAGAGTGTAGGAGTCGGCTGGTTCGGCGGGCACAGTATTGGAGAGATGGGAGGGATGGGAATTATGGGAGTTATGAGGGTCTGCGGAGCCAAGGGGGCCGGTGTAGCCGAGCAGGCCGCAGAAGATGTCGGTGAGGAAGTCGGGGAGCAACTCGCTTTCCTTGAACTGGTCGGCGCCGCCAGAAGTGATGAGGGCGGCCCACTTCAGGAGTTTGGGCTGCCAGGCGGCCGTTTGTTCCGGGAGGTAGAACGACCGCACCTGCTGGCGCAGGACCTCCGGATGGAAGAGCGGTTTGGATTCGACAGCCATTTGCCGGACCGAAGCTTATGCGGTGCTGGCCAGAAGCCAAGCGCATTGAACACCGAACTTCGAGGTTCGAGCCTCGAACTTCCGGCCCCAAACAGCCGGGCCAAGTTACCCGGAAGCCATCCTGAAGCCACCCCGAGGCCACCCTCACCCAGGGAATGCAGAAGGTTGAATGATGAATGATGAAACTCCACGCTCCAGCAAAGCCACCCTCACCCAGCGAATGCAGAAGGTTGAATGATGAATGATGAATGGCTTCAAGTCACCTTTAGGCTACCCCGAGGCTACCCTGAAGCCATCTGGTAGCCAACCGGTAGGCACCCTGAAGCCACCCTGAAGCCACCCTGAGGCTACCCTGAGGCTACCCTCAGGCTACCCCTCATCCAGGGAATGCAGAAGGTCGAATGATGAATGATGAATGGCTTGGACCCCAAAGCCGCCCGGGGAGCTTAACCAAGGCTCCCTTAAAGCGATCCCATAGGGGGCTTGGGAACCCGCGCTGCGGCGGTTCATGATACGTCACCGGATTTGTGACTGGGACCACTTAGCCACCCGCTTTGCCCGTCCTCGGGCAAGCCAGGCCGAACTGGTCTTGTTCAACCCAGCCCAGCGCGCGGCTGGTGCGAATCAGCATATAGTTGCCGCTGGCCCGGACCCAGCGGCCAGGTTCGCCCGCCGCCAGTCGGGTCAGCGCTTGCGCTTCGAGGGTGGGGGTCAGACGCAGGGGTGTGTTGTTCTGCAACACGAAGCCGACCCGCGAGCGCGTCTCGACGCCGACATGCGCCGGAACACTGAGCAGGAAGACCATGAGCCCCAGTGCCGCAACTGCCTGGTGCCAGGTCGCTCTGCGCTGACGAAGGACGCCCGGCAGCATCCCCATGCCGACGGCGAGCCAGAGGCTGATGCCGGCGATCCACGCCCACCAGCTCGCGGGCAGCCAGGTGGAAACCACCTCGTACCACGCCAGCTCCGGGGCCTCGAGCTGGGCGGTCTTGCGCGCAAAACGCAGGTTCTGCCGTGCGGACTGGTTAAACGGGTCCAGCCACCTAGCCTGCTCCCACGCCAGGATGGCGGCGCCGGCGTGATGGCATTGCCACTCGGCATTGCCAAGGTCTTGCAGCGCGCCAAAAGCAGGCTGGAGCGTGACGGATTGCCGAAACGCTTGGGCAGCGCGCGCATAATCGCCGGCACGATAGGCGACGGCGCCGGCTTGGAATTGGACCTGGGCGGAGACGGCAGAAATGGAGCCTGGGCAGACGAACAAGGCCAGCAGCAGCGCGAGCAGAGGAAGACCGAAACCCGAAGGCCGAAGGCCAAAGGAAGTCCGAAGTCCGAACTCCGAAGTCCGAAGTTGCAGAAGCGCAGGCTTCATAGCTTCTGCTCCAACTCTTGCAGGACGCGCTCCACGTCGGGTTCTAGAGGAAGCAGGTCGGCGGTATTGGGCGCCGCAGTACCGAAGAGCGTGGCATCGGTTACGGCAAAGAATCTGCGCACCACTTCGCCCCCCCGGCCGGAGCGTTCGCTCTCGGAAAGGAGTGGCAGCACATCGCCGCCGACCAGCGCGCGCGGCTCAGCCGGATAATGCGGGGCGCAGGCAACGCGCATGGCGTTGACGGCGGCGGTCGCAAATCGGGGCGCATCCGCCGCCCGGGCGGCCCGTTGCATCACATGCCGTTGGCGGCGCAAAGCGCGCCGGGCGCGTCGGCGGAGGACGATGTCCGTATGCGCCTCCAAATAACGGCGGCGGCGATCCCAGCTCCATATCCCGAAGAAGACTAAGGCAGGTGCAAGTTGAACGAGCGGAAACCAAGCCTGCTTTTGTGGGGGCACGAGGCTGGAGGCCGTGCGGCCGCGTGACACGGCCAAGTCGCTTAGGACCAGTTCCTTTTCCGGTTCATCGCCTGCCGAACCGGCTTGCAGGAGGCTCGAATAATCGCCCGGCACCACGCCGGGTTTGACGGTGACGGGAATCGACGGAATCGTGAGGTCAACGTAGGCGCCCACTTTGGGGTCAAAGTAACTGAAGGGGATGAGCGGTGTAGCGCGCGCGGCTTCCGTGAGGGGGATGAGGGTATAGTTAAAGGCCACGGCGCCCTGCAAGTCAACAGGCTGAGCGGCACTCGTCAGCACCGGTTTTCCGTCGGGGCCGAGTCTGACGAAGGGCCGGGTTGGCGCGATAGGTTGCGTGGGGGCGAAGTCGCTGGCGGCGAAAACCTCCCAGTCCTCTGCCTGAGGCGGCGGAGGGGCGACCAGGCGGGCCAGGGGCCCGTCGCCGCGGTTAGTGATGATGACGGTGAGTTTAACGGGGTCGCCGACGCGCAGGACGTTGGTCGCCAGTTTGGGCAGGCCAGCCGCGAGGCTGCCGATGGCCCCGGTAAACCCGGGCAAGAGGCCTTCGCGCGGCAGGGGCCGGACGTTCAACTCGACCGGTTCCGATTCCAGCAGCGCATACCGGGGCAGCACGACCGAATTCGTCTCCGGGCCCGGGACGACAATCGGCCCCGAGAAGCGGCTGCTCGCCATAAAGCCTTGTGCGAACACAGTGAGCTTCCCGGCCTTGACCGGGGTGAGGGTAGTCTCGTAGATAAAATTGGCCACCATCGCCCCACCGCGTGGCGCCATTTCATATCGTTGGCGGACCCCGCCAAGGTCCACCAGAATGCCCTCCCCGCTCAACTGCGGCTGTCCCAATCCCTGCACCGCGCCCGCAGGCGGTCCCGGCAACAGGATGCGCGCCGTGACGGGTTGACCGACAAAAAGGTTTGTGAGAGGCAGTTCGAGCCTAACTTGCTCAGCGCGTGGCGCTAGGGGGGACGGCGCCGACACGACCTCGAGCCGCGTGGATGGGACCGTCACCGGCTTGCCATCCACCTTGACTATAAACTCGGGGACGGTGAACGAGCCAATGCTGGTCGCTCGCACACGGTAGTTAAACGCGGTCCGGGGCTCCAAGGTAGCGGGGGTCATCTGCAGGAGCTGCCCGTGGGCACCGGGCCGTATCTTCAGTTGGGGCGAGGCGGCAAGGTTGGTGGGCCACTCAACAGACGCTTCGAGCGCGGTGACCACGACGCGGAGGAACGATTCCTCGCCCGGGCGGACCACCGGCGGGTCGAATGCAGCGGTGGCGCTTGGCACCGCAGGGATTGCTATATTCGGCTGCGACATCATGAGGGACATGAAGGGGTCGCGCGGAGGTTGGGCGGACATCTCCGGTTGCAGCAACACGCGCTTGTTACCCGGGTCGTTAGTAATCCCCCGGAGGATTATTCTCGGCTGCGGCCTGTTAGTTTCCGGGTCGAGGGGCTGGGCGCCATGAGATGCAGCCGCGGCCAAGAGAAGGGACAGGAATAAGAACGAGGCCCGCAGGCCAAGGTTTGCCGCCCTTGAATGATCGAGAATCACCATGTGGGTCGGGTACGGTCCTTAGGTTGGCCTGGATTCGCTCCTCCCATCGGCAGGCGGCGTTCGCTGTCGAGCCTGTATCCGTCGAGAAGCCAGCCCGCTTGCTCCGGCGACAGGACCATTTCTCGGCCTTCCTTGGTGGGGCCCTCCTCCTGACCCGGCTTCGGACCGAGCGGCTGTTCCTCATCTTCATCGTCGTCCCCGGCTGCACCGGGAGGCATGTCGGGAGCGGGGATGCGCCCCTTAAGCTGCTTCATCAGATCACCTAGTTGCTGCTTCTTGTCGCCCATTCCTTTGGCGGACTGCTGCAATTCCAGCACGCTATCTACGAGTTTGGCGATGCAACGGTCCAGAACCTCAGCGTTGTGCCGGGCGTCGGAGTCTGCTCTGTTTAGCTCCAAAGCGCTCTTGAAATCCCCCGACGAGCGCTCCCATTTGGATAACGCACTGCCATATACCTTGAGCGCGCGCCGCACGGCTTCTGTCGCGGCCTTTAACTCCTTGCGCACGCCCCGGCCACGCAGGTAGGCAGCAACCATTACCTGGACGTCGTTGCCTGCCAGCGCTTCCTCCGCCTGGTGCGAGGCGGCGTCGGCCTGCTGGATGGCCGCTTGACCACGCGCCGCAGTCGGCTTGGCGGCCGGACCTTTCTTCAACTCCTCGACTCCCTGCCGGAATCGAACGAGGCCAACATTGTAGAGCGCCGGGGGTTGGAGGCGCTGATCCTGGCTGGTGAGGGCGGATTCCAGGGACGCTTCCGCTTCGCGAAGTTTGCCCGCCTCAAGCTGTCGCGTGCCGGCATTGAAGAACTCACGTGGGGTGTCGGGCGGACTTGTGTCGGGAACCGCGAAGGCGGTCAGGGTCGAAACGAGGAGCGCGGAAATCCGAAGTCCGAAGGCCGAAGTCCGAAGGCAGGCCGAAACCCGAAGACCGAAGGCTGTCATCTTGCGCCACATCACAGATTGTCCGATAGACATTCACGCATCACGCATCACGTTTCACGCATCAGCTTTCACGCATCACCTTCCAATGTCGCGCAGGCACCGCCGGGTGCCAATCAAAGATTCTGCCACCAGCAGGATGAGCACCCCCGCCACTGGCCAATGGAAACGGTCCACGCCCAACTTTCGCGCCGGAGCCGAACCAGGCACCGTGTTCAGCGACTCCAGCGCAAGCCGGACTTTCGCCAGGCCCTCTCCCAGCGGACCAAGGGGATAGTAGGCACCATGTGTGGCCTTAGCTATGGCGCGGAGGGTGGCTTCGTCGAGCCGGCTGTGCACCACCTCACCACGGCTGTCCCGCACCAACTCCTGTCTCCCTTGCTCGTTCATGAAATGGACCTCCGCGCCTGCCGCGGTGCCAACCCCTACCGTGAACACGACGACCCCCTCCTTGGCCAGCGCTTCAGCAGTGCGGACGCCGCCCTGTTCGATGTCCTCGCCGTCGGTGAGCAGCACAAACACCTTTCGGCGCTCGTTCTTGTCCACGCTGTGGTATGCCTCGTCGAGAGCCCGGCCAACGTCCGTACCCGGGACGGGTATGGTCCGGTCGTCAACTGTTATGAGGGCGTCCGAGAAGGCGCCGTAATCGAAGGTGAGCGGGCATTGGAGAAAGGCCTGGCCCGCGAATGCGACCAGCCCGACCCGGCCATGTCCGTAGCGTTGCACGTAGTCCAGGATCGCCAGCTTGGCGCGCTGCAAGCGGCTGGGCGCCACGTCGCTCGCCAGCATGCTGCGCGAGCAATCCAGGATGAACAGGGTATCCTGGCCGAACAAGTGGCTCACCTCGGCCTGTTCGCCCCACTGCGGCCGCGCCAGGGCCACCCCCACCCCGGCTGCGGCAACAACGAGCAACACGTTCTTGATGGCGCGGCGGGCAGGACTGTAAGAGCCAATCAGTTCCTTGAGGAACTCCGGCGCGGCCAGTTGCGCTAGTTGCCTTTGCCGCGCCCACGCCGAATACCGTTGCAGCGCGATCAAGAGCAGTGGCGCCAGCACGGCGAGCCAGAGCCAGCGCGGCTCCGCACAGTGGGGATTCGCAAAGCTCATGTACGGCCTCCTTTCGGGCGTAGCAAGGCATCGCAGCCAGGCCGGCACGCGGACATTCCTGTCCGCAGCAACATCAGATGGGTAAAATCGCTTGGAAAGCAGCCGGTGCGCGTTGCCTTTCGGAGCTTGCTGCGGACAGGAATGTCCGCGCGCCGGCGGGAATGTCGAAATATGCCTACCCCCATCCGACTTTGGCCTCCGGACTTTGGACTTTGGACTTTAGACTTCAGACTGCTAGTCACGGCACCCTCCTCAGCCGGGTATTGGCCAGCCCCAGTTCTAGCGCGAACAGGCCGAGAGCGGCCAGCAAAGGCCACTGATACAACGGCCGGTAGGTCGTGAAGCGCCGGAGTTTGATCTCAGTCTTCTCCAAGTGGTCAATCTCGTTGTAGATGCGCTGCAGCTCGCGGCGGTTGGTGGCGCGGTAGAATTTGGCGCGAGAGAGAGCGGACATCTTGCCGAGCACATCATAGTTGGCGGGCTGCAACATCATGCCCGGCTTGACGTTGCCGCCGGGATCAAGCTCCAGTTTGCCGGTCGCAGGGTCAAACAGCGGCATCATGCATGGCTGCTCGATGCCGATCCCGATGGTATAGACCTTGACGCCCAGCGCGGCGGCAAGTTGCGCTGCGGGCACGGGATCTATCTCGCCCTTGTTGTTATCCCCATCCGTCAGCATGATGATGATGCGGCTCTTGCTGTCCTTGAGGCCCTTGAGCCGCTTGGCGCCGGCGGCGGTGGCATCGCCGATGGCCGTGCCCAGGTCACGGATGAGGCCCACGTGCAGGCGATGGAGGTTCTCGATCAGCCATTCGTGGTTGAGCGTGAGCGGGCTGGCCAGATAAGGCACCGCCGAGAACACGATCAGCCCGAGCCGGTCGCCGGGGCGCTTGCGGATGAAATCTTCCAGCACCTCCGAGGCAATGTCGAAGCGTGACACGCGCTCCTCCGGCGCGCCCATGTCCAGGGCCATCATTGACCAGGACAGGTCGAGCACCAGCATGATGTCAATGCCGCTGGCCTGCGTCTCGGTATGGTCGTTGGCGAACCTCGGCCCGGCCAGCGCCACGATACATAAGGCGACGGCGAGAAGCCGCAGGAAGAGCAACAGGCGGCCGGCTGCCGCGCGCGCCGCGGCGCCGGCAGCCCGTGCGATATCGGCACTGGGAAAGCGCAGCGCCGCGAGCTTCCCGATACGCCCGTGCAGGAAAGCGTAGATCGGCAGCAACGCCAGCAACGCCAGCAGCCAGGGGTATTGGAACTGGAGGTTGCCGGTCATTCGACTAAGTCCAAAGTCTGAAGTCTAAAGTCTAAAGACGGGGAGCCGGGGGCGGCAGGCCGCGTTGGGCGGAGGGTGATCATTTCTCTGCTTCTGTTTTGGGCGGAATGGCAACGGGACTTTGGGCGGGCTGGCCGGCGGACTGAGCCAGGGCGAGGCGGCGGGCCTGGGCCTGGTCCATCAACTTGAGCGCCTGCGCGACCGCGCTGAGCGGCGGGATGGGCGCAGGCGGGGAGAATTTGTCCTGGTCGCATAGGCGGAGGAACGCACTGAGTGCGGCGGAGAGTTCGGGGCCGATTAGGGGGTGGCCGGTAATGGCGCCGCAAAACTCCGCAGTAGTGAGTTCGCCGGGGGGCAGGTCGAAGGCTGCGGCCACATAATGGCGCAGAACTTGTGAGACGCGGCTCAACAGCGCGCCATCTTCCGTCTGCAGGCGCAATGGCTCCAACGCCTTGCGCGCCTGGACTTCCGGTGGCACGACCGCCGGCGGCTTGGGCCTGGTGAGAAACCAGATGGCAGCGCCAACCAGCGCCACCACGAGGACCCCGGCGAGGATAACCCAGCCGCTATACTGATCCCAGAATGTGGCAGGTATCTCGGCATGCGGCGGACGAAGGGGAGGGATGTCCTCCGGCCCCTGAGAGTTAGTGGCAGCAGCGAACGAAGGTTGCGCGGCGAGCAAAGCGAAGGCTGCAAATAAAGCCCGAAACCCGAAACCCGAAACCCGAAGGAAGTCCGAAATCCGAATCCCGAACAAGCACTTCCTGAGGTCCGTGCCCTCCGGGGTCGCCACCTTTGGAAACTGCCATGTCCCGCAGGCGCTTCGGCCTTCGGCCTTCCTTCGGATTTCGGATTTCGGATTTCGGACTTTCACCCTCTCCTCCTCCCCCGCCGGGTCTCGAAGAAGGTCTGGAGCGCCTGCGCGAAGGGCTCAGCGGTGCTGAAGCGCAACGTATCTACACCCGCGCGGCGGAAAGCGCGGTCGAGCTCAGCCAGGCGCTCGGCGTTGGTAGCGGCGAATCTCTCACGCACGGCCGCTCGGCTGGAGTCCACTTCGAGCAACTCTCCCGTCTCGGCGTCCTCGACCGTGAGCAGCCCCGCCGGCGGCAGCGTGCTTTCGCGCGGGTCGTGCAGGTGCACGCACACCAGGTCGTGCCGCGCGTTGGTGAGGCCGATTTCCTGCAAGGTATCGCGGCCGGCGCCGGGGGTGGCGTTTGGGCCGAAGCTGTGCAGAAAGTCGGTGAGCAGGAAAATAATCGAGCGCCGGTGCAGCACCCGATTCAAGAACCCCAGGGCCGCTGGGATGTTGGTGCCGCGGTGCCGTGGCGCGAACTGGAGCATCTCGCGGATGAGACGGAGAATATGGCGCCGGCCCTTGCGCGGCGGCAGGAACAATTCAACCTGGTCGCTAAACAGCAGCAGCGCCGCCTTGTCGCTGCTACGCGTGGCCGAAATCGCCAGCGTGCCCGCAATCTCGGCCGCAAACTGGCGTTTGGTGCGGCGCAGCGAACCGAAGGCCGAGGAGGCAGAGATGTCCACCGCCAGCACCACCGCCAGTTCGCGCTCCTCGCGGTAGCGCCTCACAAACGGCCGCCCCATGCGATAGGTAACGTTCCAATCAATGTCACGGACCTCGTCGCCGGGGATATACTCGCGCAGCTCCTCGAAGTCCATTCCTCGGCCTTTGAAATGGCTGAGGTAGGCCCCCACCATGGTGTCATTGACCAGGCGGTTGGTGCGCACTTCCACGCGCCGCACCGACTCCAATAGCTCGGAGATGGTCATGACGATGGGTGGCTGAAACCCGAAACCCGAAACCCGAAGACCGAAAGAAGGCCGAATGCCGAATGCCGAAATCTGCAACTGCGGCGCTTCGCAGCCGACAGTTCCCTGAGGACACCATACATGCCCTGAGGCGACGAGCGCCCGGAGCGCCGGCATGTCGCCGGCTTAGACGATGCGTAACGCGTAAGCCGGCAACATGCGAGAACTCCAACTTGCTGCCTTCGCCCTTCGGACTTCGGCCTTCGGACTTCGAACTTCGGACTTCCCCTCATGGCACCGGTACCGCGTTAAATATCTTCTTGATGATGGCATCCGTCGTCACCGCCTGCGCCTCGGCCTCATACGTCAGAATAATTCGGTGCCGCAGCACATCGGGGCCGATGCTCTTGATGTCTTCCGGAGTGACATAGGTCCGCCCTTGCAGCAGCGCCCACGCCTTGGCGGCCAGCGTCAAGTAGATGGTAGCCCGCGGCGAAGCACCAAACTGGATGAAATGCTTCAGTTCGAGCTTGTACTGCTCAGGCTTGCGCGTGGCAAAGACGATGTGGACTACGTAATCCCGAACCTTCTCGTCCACGTGAATCTGATCCACCAGCTTGCGGGTCTGGAGAATTTCGTCCAGCGGAACCACAGGGCTGACTTGCGTCTCGGGCGCGGTGAACGCCATGCGGTCCAGAATCTTCCGCTCCTCCTCGAATGACGGATAGTCCAGCAGCACCTTGAACATGAAGCGATCCACCTGCGCTTCCGGCAGCGGATACGTGCCCTCCTGGTCAATCGGGTTCTCCGTGGCCAGCACCAGGAACGGCGACGGCAAAGGCATCGTTTCCCCGCCCAGCGTCACCTGCCGCTCCTGCATGGTTTCGAGGAGCGCCGATTGCACCTTCGCTGGGGCGCGGTTGATTTCGTCGGCCAGCACGAAGTTGGCGAATACCGGCCCTTTGGTAGCGTGATACGAGCCGTCCTGTGGGCTGTAGATCAAAGTGCCGACGATGTCTGCGGGCAGCAGGTCCGGCGTGAACTGGACCCGATGAAAAGAGGCGTGGATGGCGGAGGCCAGGGTGCGGACGCACATTGTTTTGGCCAGCCCCGGCACGCCTTCGAGCAGGACATGGCCGTTGGCCAGCAACCCGACCAGCAACCGGTCCACCAGTTGCTCCTGGCCGACGATGACCTTCCCGATCTCCGTGCGGAGGCGACCGATCCAGCCAGATGCTGCCTGCACCTGCTCATTCAAAGGTGTGCTCATAATCCGACGAATCTAGGCAAGGATGCGCTGTGACTCAAGTTATCCGCGAAGAAAGTCATCGGAGAGTCAGGAGAGGAGTGCAGCGGCCGCCCGACCCTTGGCTAAAACGGCGCCTCCGACACAAGCTGGGCACCTCGCAGTGGGTCGAATTGGGGTGGCATTGGGGCGGCTTGCATAAGCGTTCGCAATACTGAGAATAGCAGTTTGCACCCCCTTGCCACCCTGGTACCAGTCTGGTACCACACTGGACCTATACTGGTCTGGTACCATAGAACGGTTGGCCACACCCCCAAACTCAGGCCGCCGCCTGCCCCGTCCCCGAGGTTTTGCCCTTCCTCAGCATCAACACCGCTGATGCCCATCCGCCGCCGATTCCCGGCAACCCAACAGCCCCGTGGGGCGGGTTTCCAACCCTGGCCTATGATGTTGGTCTTGCCGAGGCTCTGGGTCAACTGGCCGGAGGTGGCTCGGCGGCCAGGGTGCGGGCAATGATCGCTTCGCGCTGCGGGTGCACACAGTAGCGAAAAGCGTTGAAAGCGAGGCGATGCGTACAGGCGGTACCGGTTTCCACCAGACACGCTGCGAAGTCGGTTACGTCGTCAATCCGTGCGGCTCGACACCGGTCCAGGATTGCCGGGCCCGCCTGGGAAGCAGGTTCCGGTAGCGCGGGCCCCTGATCGAAATGCTGGTCGGCTGGCATTCTGTGGGCAACAATGCCACACGTTCGCAGAAATAAGGGATCAAGAACATACTAAAGTACCATTAAAGGCTGAATCGTTATATCCCACCATGGCAGGTCGTCTGAACGCGACAGCCGCTTTTCAAGCTCCTGCTTTTCTTTGCCGCAAAGTTTGACGCCC
>Ga0224558_1001413_pt1 | contig 25147 bp, 15 predicted proteins | sample 714S32024metaG_FD_180682 | JGI IMG/M metagenome (GOLD analysis project Ga0224558, IMG submission 180682) | Peat soil microbial communities from Stordalen Mire, Sweden - 717 S3 20-24 | ecosystem: Environmental > Terrestrial > Soil > Wetlands > Peat | place: Sweden: Norrbotten County, Stordalen... | reverse complement strand
GGCGCGTCACTCCGTGCGCGCCGTTCGCTCGCAGGCGGCCTGGCACCGGCGCGCACGGAGTGACGCGCCCTACCAACCTGACAAAATGAGAATTGCTGCGCTGGTCTCATAGGGGGGCTGGGTCGAGCGACTGGCCCACGGCTGGCGGCACAACCTCCCTCAAACTCAGGTCATCCACCCACAAGGTGCCGATGCCCGGCAGCCAGACGGCAATGTAATTGGGCTGCGTTGGGCCGGTTGTCTCGAATCGCATCCAGATGCGCCGCCACCCGTCAGGTTGCACGGATTCCTGCCCGCCACGCGTGGAGCTCACAGCCGTTGACGGGACGTTCACGCGCAGCTCAGGCGGAGTGAGGCGGTCCTTCAGCTTCACCCAGGCTGCAAATTCGTAGGTCTTGCCGCCCTCCAATGCCAGGTTGAGCCCGCCCCCGCCCCATTGGGGCCACACGAGAACCGTGATAGCGGCGTCTCCGCTCTCGACCGGCACGTCCACCCGCATGGAACGGGTTCCGCCGTGGTGCTCCGAGGTGTCAAGCCGGCCAGCCGCCTTGCCCTTCCACGCCTCTACGCGCCACGGACCGGCGTCCTTCTCGAAGTCTGATGCCGGGAGCATTTCCCTGCCGTAAACAAGCGGCTCTGCCTCCACCTGTGCCCAGGGCATATCGAAGGGCGAACGGGCAATTCGGGCCGACGGAACACGGTCAACGTCCGGCAGGAGGTCCCGCAAGCGCAAGATCCGATCCGCCACGATGCCGCGCCACTTCCGCAGCGTGGCTGGGTTTGGAGGAGGGGTCCGATCATTGTAGCTGATAGCCTGGAAGGTCCACTGCATCTGTCCACCAATGGCGGCCAGGTCACGGGCCGCGCCGTCCGCGGCGGTTCGCGTGGCGGCATTACTTGAGCTTCGGGCGGCGGCGATTAGTCCGTCGAGCAATGTCAGGTACCGGTAGTCATCTATGCCCGCGCGGACCGCCTCAGTCATGAAGCTGGGCAGCGGGCCGTCGGTCGCGTGGTACACGAACCCATCGTCCTCGGCGCGCAGGCCACTGCCGCTAAAGACGCCGTCGCTGAAGAAGTAAGCCCACTGGGCAATGGTCTGAGCAGCGGTGTGCCACCCGTAGAAGCCGAAGAAGTAGCGAGCGCCCGCGGGAGTGGGGCCCGCGCCATTGTAAACACCCCACGGTTTGCCGCGGTCCAGGAGCGCACGGGCGAGCTCTGGATTCAATCGGTTGGAGCTTAGATAGTCTACCACGGGCGACAGGCGGATGATCTCATCATAGCCCATGGCAATGCCGCCGCCGATGTCGGTGGTCGTGGGCAAGTCCGGCGCACGTCGCTTGAGCAGGCCATAGTAGTAAACTGCCTGGTCCAATAGATTATGGGCGCCCGCTTCGTCCAGGGCGAAAGCACGCAGGGACTTCCAGCCAGCTTCGTTCGCGGCTTGGCGCACGACCGCAGTGGCCTGGAGCATCTCGTCGTCAATCTTCGGACTGTGCGGCCAGAAGGCGAACCACGACTGAGCGGGGTCCCAGTAGAACGCGATCTGGTGGCCCACCTCGAACGTAGCGGGGAAGCGCGGTTTGCCGAAGACGTTCTCGAACAGCCGCATTCGGCGGGCGCAATCGGCCCGTATTGCCGCGACGTCGTCGGCGCCAAACACCTGGTCCCGGCTGGCGACTTCGGCTGTCAGCGCCGGCTCCATGGCGTTAAGGCCGTGCTCGCGCAGATCCAATAACTCCTTCTCGAACAGTGCGTCATCGGGCGGCACCTTCGGCGTGTAAAGCGCCATCTCGATGGGCGCGGGCGGGAGCGTGAATGGCAGCACGCGCAGGGTGAGTTTGACGCTGGCCTCTGGGCGTCCCGCCGCGCTCACTCTTGCTATGCCGGAGTAAATGCCAGGTGCTGCGTCTTCGGGCACCTTCACGGTCAACCATACTTGGGCGGCCGCGCCGGCTGGGATGGGGAACTCGACTCGCCGCTCCAGCAGGAAGGGCCGGCACCGCCACGTGCGCGCCTTGGCGTCCACGATTTCGCGAACGGGGCGCGCCACCCGAACGTCCACGTGATCCGCCGGGATCACCGCTCCGTCCTCGCTCCGCAGTTGGTTCACGCGAACCGTGACATGCCCCAGGTCCTCCAGCGGCCATAAGCCGAATGTCAACGGCTCGTATTGGCCGCGCGCCGCAAAGCAACGCACCGACTCCGTGCGCATCTTGGCAGATGGCGCAGTTCCACACTCCGCCGGCGCCATAGGGTCCAGGGCAAAGACCATGAACCCGCAGCGCTTCTCGTCTTCGGTCGGGGTGAGCCTGGGCAGCCCTTCGCTGGCTGGCGGCACTTCCGTCCAACCCGTCGGGGCCTTTGCCAGCGCGGGGCCCTGGCTCCCCCATACCTGGAACTGCGTCGGTGGAGGAGTTGAGCCTCCGCGCCCAGCGGGTCTGACTGGCGCCAGGTTGTTCGAAGCAATCTTTGACGGGTCTGAGAATGGCTCGCTCGGCGCTCGGCCCTCTCTAGCGTCCTGCCCGCCTGACTGACACACCGCACCAGGAGCCAACCCCAGCAGAACGGCGGCAACGGTAGCCCATTCTCGCTTGATCATGGGCTAATTCTTGGCGTCGGAACTCCTACGCTTCTCCGAACCGTCGTCCACCGGGGCGAGGCTGACGGCCGGCCCGGCCTCGTCGGGCAAGGCAATGCGCAGGTCAAAGGGTGCACTGCGAATGTTGTCCAGCACCTCCAATCCGGCGCAATCAAAGAATCGTTTGTTGAGAATGCGGTATTGAACGTAGCGTGTAGAAACCGGTTGGTCCGGGATGAGGCGGAACGTGCCCGAGGTCATGGTCTCCTCGTCCGTCCACATATAGTTCACCGGGAGGTCTTTCCAGAATAGGTTGAGCTTGAGAAACCCCTGTGAGCGATAATCCTTCCCATCGAGGGAGGTGAGCACTTCAACCTGATCCTGGACCTCGCCTTTGAGTGAGTCCCACCACGGATACCCGTGGAGATTCATCCCGAAGCTAGCGCAGGGCGCCGGCGTCCCCAAGTCCATGGTGATGACCGGGTTGACATCCTGATTCCACAACGCGCCTGATCGGTAAGAAGAACCGCCGGCATAAGAAGGGCCGCCTGCGCCACGAGTCAATTTCCTGCCGTCCGGATCGCCCGCGCCCCAATTGTCACCCGACGGCACCGAGAGGGTGTATTGCTTGCCGATGGCGATGTTCTTCCCGCAAGTCAGCCATTGCGGTATGAACTTCGTCCCGCCAACGTCCCGGCCGTCGGAATAGCCTTGTTTGGAGTCGGGCACCGCGCCTTGCAGATTGACGCGCAGCCAGTTGACGACGGGGTGATCCTCACCGCCGACGTTGATCGTGTACTTTAACGGCAGGTGGAGGGCGGTTTGAGTGTGGCTGCGTTCGACCAGCGTGCGGTCCTTCTGCCGCTCCGACCAGTTGAAGGTCACTTCGAGCGGCTTGAACGTAGTGTCGGCGGGTAGGTAATTGGCCTCCATTCGCACGGCATAAATACTACACCCCGAGGGAGCCGCTTCGGTGGCGTTCATTAAGTACTTCAGCCACACCGAGCGATGTCCCCTCGGGACCACCACCGTTTCGTAATGAATTACATCCCAGGGCGGCGAGGTCCGCCGGAGCGACCAGGACTTCGTCCAGGTCGTGCCGGCGTCGAGGGAATAGAGGAGGTCAATGTGGCTCTTGGAGGCGCGGTTGTAGAATCGGCCGCCGTAACTGACCCGCGTGATGTCCGACGGGGCGTCCAGCCGATAGACCAGCCAGGCATCCTCCCCGGCGGCGGCCGGATACACAGTCCCCTGGTAGCCGGGATGCTGCGGCGTGGACGCCATGTTGCGCTCCTCAACAACCTGTTCTTTGTATTTGGCCCCTTGCAGCTCGGGCCACAGCACAATGGACTCGGTGGGGTCGCCGGCCCCGATGAACACCGTGTTCCGTCCCAGGTTCAGCTTGGGTTGCGTCTTGGCGTTCAGCATGGTGGTGGTCTGGATATCAAGGCCGCGCAGGCTGGCATCGGCAGGCAATTGCTTCGCCTGCAAGTTTATCCGGATCAGCGTCTCGTAGGCGCCGCTAACCTCATCCACCAGGTCCGCCTCGGCCGTCGTGTCGCCCGTCGCGCCGTCCTGCCAGACCTCCTTCCAATGCAGGCCGTTGTCCGCGCTCACCGCGATGCTCGCGGCATCCTCCCGGCTGGCCTGCGTGACGGAGGCGCGGATGATCTGGCTCGAAATAACGTTGGCCGCCTGCACTTTGAAGACCACCTGGGCGGGTTGGCCTGCGGTGACGGGATGGAGGCCGTCTGGCCCCGCGGTGATGTTGGCAGCACTGTGGATCTGCTTCGCGTACTCCCCCGCGGCCAGGCTCGGCTTGAAGCGCCATATTCCATTGCCCCTGAGGCCGTAGTGATCGTCGGGGTCCTTGCCTTCATTGGGGACGTAGAAAGCCGCAGTCTTTCCCTGGCGATGGTAGTACCGGGTGTAGGACTCCTGCTCTCGCAGGTTGAGGATATAGCGGTGACCATAGTCCCAATTGAAGTAATAATTGCGGTATTTGAGGGCGTTGGGATTGAAGCAGTGCGCGTCCTCGTCGAGCGAGCGTTGCGTGTCGGCGCCGGTGAGAAACCCCTTTGGGCCGGTGGCATAGAGGCAATGGTATTTGGCCACGTGCCCGCGCTCCGACACGCCGCCCGAGGCTGCGCACGCGCCCTCCCGGCCGATGTCCTCGACTCCGGCAATCGTCACGCCATCGCACAGGGTATAGAGGGCGCTCATGGAGTTGTCATACATGTGCCAGCGGCCGCCATAAGAGACCTCGGGCACCGTATGGAGCGTGATGTCCCAGAACTTGACTGGCAACCCCAGATGGTGCCAAAGCGCGCAATTCACCCCGGAGATCGTGCTGCACATGGTATAGCCGTAGTCGTTGAACTGCCGGATGGGATCGGTCAGCTCCATCCCATGCAGGATCATCGATGCCGTCTGGCGGCGCGCGATGTGGTTCCAATAGAACAACGCCCAGCATTTCTCCTCCGGGCTCGACCACTTGGCCGTCGCGCTGTGGAGCAGCGAGGGCAGATCCGAGTAATCGGGAGAAGCATCGGTGACGATCTTGAGGTTGCAGACCTCCGCGGTGGCTGTGCCGGCGGCCAAGGATAGGGCGAGGGGAAATGCGATGGCCAGACTGCGGGAAGGCCATTGCTGAGTCTGCATGACCAGCGAGTATCGAACCGGACAGAGCCAGGTTCAAGCTTGAATGCAGCGCTCTCCGATTCGGCCCCGGAGGAAACGGGGTCAGAGAGAGGCTAACGCTCTCTGGCCACAGGGCAAATTCGCGACCGCCGCCAATCCATTGGGATTCCACGTTTTAGCTTGGACAGTGCCGTTGGAGGCCACGCCTCAGCCCCTCCCAGCTAAAGCTCGAACTCCGAACCACTTCGCTCAGGGGCGCTGCCGCGCCAATACCCCGATGTTTGGCGCTGGCTGGTGGATTTGACGCTCTAGCCACCAATGCGCGCAGTCGGGGCCCAGGGAATCGGCGGCTCCGCAACTGCCTGGCAATCAATGGGATGCGCGGCTATTGTTGCGCTGACACTACCCAGTGACCCATTGCAGGCCACCCACCCTACCCTCGCCCAGCCCTCCCCAGCCGCGCGCGGGCCCCGCCGGACCCTCGCCGGATCCTCGCCGTAGTACCTCTGATCGCCGATCAGAGGTACTACGGCGAGGATCCGGTGAGGCTCCGGGGAGGCTCCCGACCTGTCCGCGGCGGTGGGTGGAGCGGGCGGCAGCCGGTGAGGGGCCAACGGCCTGTTTGGGGCGCCGACCTGGGGCGGCGGTGTCAACCAAGACTCCGGCAAATGGCAAAGGAGAGGGCCCCAGCACCGTCAGGCCACTGACTGGTGCCCGGTTCCGCCTGGCGAAATCAGGACGTCGTTTGGAGTTCAAGCTTTACCTGGCGCTGGCACCGTCGCGACATGTATCGGCCCTCCGCAACCTAATGCTAGTGCTGTCAACGGTTTAAGCACGGCGGAGAATTTGCCCTGACCGCGTGCAACCCCCATGCAAAGCGCGTTCAACACGCTTTCTTGTGGCTTGCGGCGCCCATGCAGCGGAGAGGGAAGGCAGGCGACAGGTTTCAGAGTAACCCTTGCTTCAAGCCGGAATGAGCACGTCGCGCAGGATCGTTCTTCCGCTCTAACCATGTGGCGGGCTCGCGTCGGTCAATTCTTCGCTGTTTTCGGTTCAATAGAGCGTTGGCTTGTCCGGACAGCTCCGTCAGGAGCGCCATGTCTATAGCAAATCTCGTTCTTCGTTGAAACAAGCTCCGTCAGGAGCGGCATCGAAATCGACGCTATCCACACCGTCGTGGCCAGCATTCATCCCGAAACATGCCGCTCCATCCTCTACTCTCCATCCTCCATCCGCTGTCTTCTTTCTCTGCCGCGCAGCCCCCTCGTGCTGCTGCCGAATACACAAGACACCTTTTGGGAATCGCCCATTTAAGAAGGCTTGCATTCGCAAGGGAGATGGTCATGATGAGGCCTGCCTGAGTCGCGCGTTCTGGATGACTGATTCAAGCGCGCGGCTTTCGGCAGAGTCGCAATCATGGGCCTAAATCAACAGACGGGGCGGTTGCCAGATCGAAGCGGAGCTAAAGTCGTTTGTTCTCAGCTTCCCTCAAGGGGAAGATTTGTCTCTCGCTGCGCCTTGGAGCGCGGACATTCTTGTCCGCAGCAACGCCCGAACGCTCTGCGGCCTCGAAAACGCCTATGCCCCAGAAACCGCTCCACCTTGCTGCGGACAAGAATGTCCGCGCTCCGGCGGTGCTTGCGGAGATACTACTCAAGGAGTGATTATGAATGATTCAAACCGTCAACTCCGCTGCGGCGTCGGGCTGCTGTGCTTGCTGCTCTTTTGCGGAGCGAACTATGCGACCGCGGGCGCCCCGCCGGTGGTCTCAAACGTCCGCGCGGCGCAGCGGTCCGGTACGGGTTACGTGGACATCACCTACGACCTGGCCGACCCGGACAGCAGCAGTTTGACGGTGACGGTCGCGGTCTCGACCGACGCGGGCACAACGTGGTCCTATCCCGGCGCCAGTCTCACCGGACAGGTCGGCAGCGGCATTACGCCCGGTGCCGGGAAGCAGGTTGTTTGGAATGCCGGGAGCGATTTGCCGGCCAAGCTCTTCGCCAATGTCCGGGTCCAAGTGACCGCCGATGATGCTGCCGGCCCCTCCGGCATGGCGCTTATCCCCGCCAGCAGCTTCACGATGGGCAACTGCATGGACCCAGGCGAAGGATGGTCCGATGAACTCCCGCTGCACACGGTGTATGTGAGCGCATTTTACATGGATAAGTATCTGGTGGCCAAGAGCCTGTGGGACACGGTGTATCAGTGGGCCATTGCACACGGCTACACGTTCGACTATGCCGGTTCGGGCAAAGCCAGCACCCATCCGGTGCAGACCATTGACTGGTATGACTGTGTGAAGTGGTGCAATGCGCGGAGCGAGAAGGAAGGGCGCGCGCCGGCGTATTACACGGATGTGGGCTTGAGTGTGCGGTATCGGACTGGGCAGGTGGCACCGTATGTGAGTTGGATGGCCGGCTATCGGCTGCCGACGGAAGCGGAGTGGGAGAAGGCGGCGCGCGGTGGGGTCAGCGGACAGCGGTTTCCGTGGGGCAACACGATTTCGTGGAGTCAGGCGAACTACTGTGCTGTCCCGGGTGGGTCGTATGAAGGGCATGCCATGAGCTACGACGTCAACCCGACGGCAGGCGTTAATCCGACCTTTGCCACTCTCGATATGCCCTACACGAGTCCGGTGGGATATTTTGCGGCGAACGGGTATGGGTTGTATGACATGGCGGGGAATGCGTGGCAGTGGTGTTGGGATTGGTATGGTTCGAATGCGAGTGGTTCGCAGACCGACCCGCGTGGTCCGACAACTGGCTCGAGGCGTGTGTTTCGGGGCGCCGGTTGGGGCAACGTCGCGATCTTGTGCCGCACGGCGGACCGCTACGGCTCCTGCCCTCCGACGTATAGCTACTACGACGTCGGGTTGCGGTCCGTCCTGTCCTCAGGTCAGGCTGGGAGCAGCACCGCCATGTCGACGGTCTTCAAAGTGGATTTAACCGGGCAGCCGCCGCCAGATTTGACGGTCGAGAATGTGCGGTTTACTCCGGCGAGCGTGAATATAGGCGGGACCGTGAATGTGAGTTTTCGCTTGCGCCACCTAAGCGGACGTGCGGCGGTGTCGCCGGTTGCCCGCGTGCGTTTGACCAGCGACGCAGCCTTGACGGAGTCTGATCCCGGATTGCTGCCGCTGGATGTGACGCTTCCCACACTGACGGCAGGGACAGTGTATTATTATTCCGGCAGTTTTACTACGGTGCCAGGGTCTTTGCTACCGGGCAGCTATTACGTCGGTGTGCGCCTTGACCCGTTAGCCCAGCTTGGACAGAACAATACGGGCAATGACGTGGCGGTATCGGTTGCCAAACTGAGCGTGGTGGGAACGGGCGGACCATCGTTGGTGGTCCTGCCGGCGACCCGAGCGGTGAACGTGGAAGCCAGTTCAACGGCGTTCAGCATTTACAACGCGGGCGGCGGCACGATGGCATGGACGGCGAGCATCAGCGCTGCGCCGTGGATACATTTGAGCAGTGGCAGCAGTGCGGGAACAGGCCCGGGAGTGATCGTTGTCACTTGCGATGCGAACACCTTGACCAGTCCACACACTGGCACGATTGTAGTCTCCGCTCCGGGAGCAAGCCCGTCAAGCGCGACGGTGACGGTGACCCAGCCGGGAGCGGCGGCTGCGCAACCTCCGGTGACGACATTTCAGTTCTCAAGCACCTCCTCCCCGCAGAATGTGAACAGCCCGTTCTCAGTGACCGTTCAGGCGATGAATGGAGCGGTTGTCCAGACCGGATTCAATGGAGACGTCCAGTTGACCGCGGAGTCGGGCGGCAACGTGAGTCTGCGGACAATCCGGTTGGCTAATGGTTCGTGGAGCGGCAACTTGAGCCTCGACACCGTGACTGCCCAAACGCGAATTATTGCTGCCACTGCCTCTGGGGCGCAGGGCCAGAGCAATCCATTTCAAGTTCAAGGCGCCACAACCCCAACGATTAGCGTAACTATCAAGGTGGTGGAGTTCATGACTGTTCCTGTAACCAGTGCGACCGTTTTGCTTGGACGAGATGGTGAGACGCCAATCCAAGCAACAACCGACCCGCAAGGGTCGGCATTGTTTTCGGTTGCTGGAGCCGGGCGGTATAATATCACGGTACAGAAACCGGGTTATAACCCAACAACCAGTTCGGTGGAGACCTCTGGAATGCCGGTGTCAAAGACAATTGAGATGCACTCATTCCGTCCGGCGGTAATTCTGGTGCCGGGAATCATGGGAAGTTGTTCCAAGGGAATCAGTTATCCTCTTTTGCCCCGGGTGTATCCGGCACGACAAGATTCGTTGAAGCTTTTCCCCTTATATGCTGATGTTGTAGGCTGGGATGAAATGCAGGAGAAACTGTTCCCCGTCGGTTTTACCAGCTATCCGGCGCCTTGGGATTGGCGCATGCCTGTGATCAGGCCGGATGAAAATGGGAAAGTCGCATGGAAGGAATATTTGTTGCCCGTGATTGCGCAGGTAAAAGCAGAAACAGGCGCGCAAAAGGTAGATATCGTGGCGCACAGCATGGGGGGCTTATTGGTCCGCGCCTATATCCAAAGCGCCGAGTATGCTGGTGATATTGACCGGTTCGCAATGGTAGGAACCCCCAACGAGGGGGCTGCCATGGCTTACCGCCTCTGGTTTGGAGGAGACACGAGCTCAGACTCGCTTGCTGAGGCGACTTCCAGCGGGAATTACAAGGAATGGACGGGCGGGGACTGGAATGCTCTGAAGGATAGCGAAAGACTCCAGTTCTATCGGGAGAACTTTAAATCGCTGGAAGAACTGCTGCCGGTGTATGCAGACGCATTAGCGCTGGGAGATTTGCAGGGGAATTATCAAGAGATGGCTTACCCGGGAGTAGAGAGCAATCCGCTGTATCAAATGAACCATGGTTCCTATGCCAACCTGACGCCTCCATGCACAGCCGGCACGGTTTGCACGAAGGTTTTCTATTCGACGAGCGAACAGACGGTCCGGCAGATTCGCTTAACGCCAAGTTGCAGTGCTACGGGTGTTTACCCTCATGGGACTCCCGTAGGTGAAGTAGCCGACCCCCACAGCGGCGATGGCACGGTGTGGTATCAGTCGGCGGTGATGACAGCCAAGCCGTTTCCAACGCAGCAATTCCCATCTGGCGGCGTGCATGCCTCGTTGGTGGGTAATTGCTCGTCGGCCATTCGGGATTTCCTGCTTGAAGGGCACCCATTTTCGGGCGCGGTCAGCAAGGACTTATCCGACCCGGTTATCACGCTCCAGACGAATCAACTGTTGATAGCGATCGACGGGAGAAGTCAACCTTGGATTACTGATCCAGCCTCACTAGGGGCGGGAATTTCGCCCACGACTGGTGTTTACAGTAATGGTTGGGGGCAAGCTGTGGTTGAAGTGGAGGCCAGTAGCACCATGTTACTAAGGGATAATCCACCCGCCGGGAGATACGCAGGTTACCTCACGACGTTCCCAGGCGAAGAGATCGGGTTGATTGCAGCTTCGTCGCTTGGAATGACCAATACCTTAGCCAAGCAATTGCAGTGGATTGGGACGACGAACGAGATCAAATTCGGCCTGCAACTGGCGGCTTCGGGAAGCAATGCTTTGACCCTTGTGCCCGAGTTGCCAGCACCTCAAAACCTCTGGAGTTTTCCCAGCGAAGGAACATGCGGGCTGGCGTGGGAGGCGTTGACCAACGCGAATGTCGCGGGGTATCGGATTTATGCCCGCCGCGTAGATGAATCGCTGTTTGCCGTGCTGGCAACGGTAACGAACTCACCGTTCAACACGGGTCATCCCTGGGCTACAAGCGCGTCCGGGACAAACTACTTCTATGCCGTGGTCGCCGTTTCCACGAGCGGGGCGCAAAGCCCGTACGCGACCACCGTGATGAACTATGTGCCTACGCTCGCAAACTTCTCCGCGGATGTAGTTTCAGGAACACCGCCATTAACAGTGGCCTTCGCCGACCATTCAACCGGCGGGATCACCAACTGGTCTTGGGATTTTAACGGTGATGGCAACCCCGACAGCACCGAGCAGAATCCGGTCGTAACATTTTCCCAGCCTGGCACATACACGGTCACACTTACGGTTTCAGGACCATACGGCCAAGATACAAAGGTGAGCGTAGGGTACATCAATGTTGTGCTGCCGTCGTTGTCGCTGAGCCGCCTTCTGACGAACCAGTCAGTCGAATTGATGCTCACTGGTCAGCCAGGACGAAGCTACGATATACAAGTGAGCACTGATTTGGCAGCCTGGGCATTTCTCACGAATATTGTGCCAACAGGAAGCGTTACACCCTTTGTGGACACGACAGCGCCGAAACTGGGTGCCCGCTTCTACCGAGCTGTGATCCCGTAGACGTTGGGGCTTGCACGGCGGAGAATAGGTCTTTTGTCGAATGAAAGTGGAGTGGACTCGACAACCACTTGCACTGCTTCTGAGCATCGGCGCAAGGGCTTTGGCCGGTCCGCTGGTCAGCCAAACGGCGGAGACGAACAGGGGTCGTGAGATTGTCATGTTTTTCAGCCGGCTTGTTTGCTCCCGCAGCAGATGGCAGCTAGAAATGGGGTCAACGCAAAGCATGGCTCATTTCTCCTGATATTGGCCGTACTGGTTTGCGCAGTCCTGGAATTACAGGGCGTGATCGGGCCTTCGACGGGCCTGATTGAGGAGTTGCTGACGCCGAAAGAAGGGCCGGTGCGGGAAGCGCTTCTGGCCGAAAAGAGGCAGGAGTTCCGCGAGAGTGCTCCCCTGCGTCTAATGGACCGAAGCGCTGCGGATGGTCGCGGTCAGGCGCTTGTGCCAGGCGATGTCGTTCCAGAGGCGGGGAAACTGGGGATGGGTGAAGTTGGAGGTGCAGTTGAAACGGTAGCCGTGCTTGGCGCCCAGCCCGGCGCAGATCTCGCCCGACTGCTTGATGATGTCCCAGCTCAGCGCGGGATGATCCAGCCAGTTGATCGTGCCCCAGCCTTCGGTGTTGCCGACCGGCTTGTGGTAGCGGCGTCCCAGGTCCGCCACCTCCGCTATGTTGTGATCCAAGCAGGTCAACGTAGTAGATGTTGTGGAGCAGGTCGCTTTCCTTGAGGAATCCGAGCGTCTGATCCCAGACACGAACAAAGCCATCCACCCCCTCGACCCGCTCGACGCCGCTGCCGAAGAACCAGGTGGAGAGCCCAAGGAGCAGACCCCGATCGAGGCAGCGCGGAATAAACTCCTTCAAGGCCCGGCGGGGCTGGATGGTGGTTGAATACTGGCCACCCCACATGACTGGTTTCCAGTCCGACTTGGGGAAATGGTGTTCCTGGATTACCCGCCCGTCGGAGTCAGGGGCGACCAACGCCGGGAACACATCAAGACGAATGGCGTTGTAACCTCGCTTGACGAGGCCGTCGAGCACCACGTCCCAGTTCTCGAATTCACCGGTTGGATAATGGCGCAGCAGCCAGGAGAAATCCCACATGGCGATGGCCGCTGGCCGCTTGTGCCGGCTGACGCTCGAAGCCATCTTTGGCGGAGCTGCCAGGCAATTTAGAGCCGGTCCGGCGCTGAGTCCGAGGAGGGCAGCGCCGGCTGTCTGTTTCAGGAACTGGCGTCGGTTGGTCATGAGCATGTGGTTGGACGGTGGAAAGGCGATGCGGCTTTGTCGAGCACGAAGGCGCGGGGGCGAGTAATTCTGCCGCGCGGTCGTATGGCTATACGTCGGTCGGCCAGTGGGTTTTGGCAAACTGGAGAAACGCCGCCTCATTCTTAAGGCACCTTGCCGGGATGGCCAGATAAAGCCCCTCCCGCGGAAGACGTGGCAACACGGCAGATAATTCCTCGAACCGGTGATCCAAGAAGAGAAGCAGGCGCGATTGCTCCAGGATCTCCCGGAATACCGGCACGAGGTCCGCCAGGGGTGGGCCGTTAGCCTCAATCGTCATTTGGAGGCCGGCCAGGCCAGGAATGCGAAGCACCTCGCGAAAATGCTGGAAGCCCGTTGAGTGCATGTGGAAGACCACGCAAGACCCGAGATGCCGCACCGCCTCCGCGGTGTAAGTCATGAAGAGGTCACGGTAAAGGTTGGGATGGCAGAGGCCCAAGGCGTCCTCCTGAAGGGCAATGGTCGGACCAGGCGCCCAGTAGCCGAAGATGTGCCCGTAACCTCCATACTTGGGTTTCACCACGGAGAAATGTTCGTCTATGGCCCGGATCAGCAGTTGATGGATGCGACCCGCGGCTTGCGCGATCACGTCCGGAGCGTCGCGCAGGTCACAGAGGAAATTGGTTAGGCCGCGCAGAGCCGCCAGCACATCCGACGGGCCTCGCAGAATGGTCGGACTGATCCAACAATCAGGCGGAGCACTGGCCGCCAGCAGTTCGGTCTGCTGACGCAAGCAGGTGAACCATTCTTCTCGAGCAGGCAACGGGGCCCCCGCCAGCGCCTCAATCGAATCGCAGATAGGGTCCGGTCCAAGCGAACCGGAAGAGAATCGGACAGGACAGCCGCACCAGGCTTCCAACCAGGGAATGGCTCGCCAGGGCGCGGCGAAGGGGATCCAGTCGTCGCAGTTCACTGGTCGTTCCACGAAGGCGAACTCGTAATCGGTCATGACGGTGTCTGTTCGCACATCCTCCGGTTCCACGTGCTGGCGGGCGAATGGCCGGCGGAGATATTTCACCGGCAGGTAAATGTCCGTGTTGACGACGCCAATCGGGGGCCGGCCCTCGGATAGCTTCTTCCAGAAGACCCGCTGGAATCGTTCGATGCTCACGCTGAGTTGGGCGGTCGTTTTCATGCATGTTTGAACAGCCGCCGCCACAATTCCGGCGAAATCATCAAGCCGGTCTGCGTTCCCCAATCATCGGCAAAGTGAATGCCATGAAATCCGTACCGCGCGGCCAGATGCATCAACTCGCACTCGAAAGCGACGATCCGGTCCATCAGCGCCGCAAAGCCTTCCGGGTTCAGGAGAAAATCCTGCATGGAGTTTTCGAAGCCGCGCAGCAGGGTGTAAACCGTGAAGCCGCTCAGGTCCAGACTGGCCAGGCGGTAGCGGTCGCCGCAAGCCTGGATAAAAGCCGGCACTGCGGACATTCGCTCGGCCTCGCGCAGCTCCGGCACGCGAATAGCCTCAGGAAGAGGCAAGTCCGGATAGAATGGTGCTACGGGATGGCCCATGGTGCCATCCCCAAGCGATTCCAAGCGATAGCCCCATTCGTTCTCGGTCCAGTTCCAGGCGTTGGGAGTGCCATCACCCGGCGCGCCCAGTGCCAGGTGATAAAGCATAATATCCCCTCGCTCCTGGTCGCGGTTCCAAAAGATGATCGGCACGCGTTCAGGACTGCCAAACCGGATCGCTTGCTCCACGAGTTTCCGGCGGGGAAGAGTCATGCAAAATTCTCTGCTGGGCGCTTGCACTGGTTCAGGCTGGTTGAGTGTGATGATAAAGGATCTCAAGAACGGGAGTGGCCGTCGAGGACAACCTTCCTCGGCAGAAGTCCGGAATCATTGGAGCGCCTCGACGAATTTCGGCGCGCATTCATTTTTCTGTCCCGGCGCCGGCCGGGCGGCTATCCTGGCTGCGATGTCATATTTTCGAAGATGAAGACACTAATCCCTCGCACAGCGTCCACGAATCGTCGGGGCGCGAAAAGCAAACTCCTATCAGGATCAGTTGGTCTGGTGACCGGTGGCACCAAGGGTATTGGGGCCGCCACGGCGATCGCCTTGGCTCGGGAGGGGGCCGATGTGGCCATCGTGGGACGTCGGCTGGACTCCGAGGCGAAAAAGACGCGGCGGCGCATCGAGGCGCTGGGCCGCAGATGCCTGCTCATCCTCGCCGATGTCGGCATCGCGCGCGAGGCTACGCGGTGCGTGGAGGAGACCGCCGGTGAGCTTGGCCCGGTGGATGTGCTGGTCCATGCAGCGGGTGGGCCGGTCAATGGCGGGCTGTTGGAGTTGACGCCCGAGGTTTGGCACTCCGCCTTTGATGTGCATGTGCACGCGATTTTCCACCTTTGCCGGGCGGCCATTCCAGCCATGAAGCAAAAGAAGCGGGGCGCGATCATCTTGATCTCCTCGGTGGCGGGGATTCGCGGGATCAAGACCAATGTGGCTTACCAGGCCGTCAAAGGCACGTTGCCACAACTGACCCGTGCGTTGGCTTACGAGTTTGCGAACGATAACATCCGCGTTAATTGCGTCGCGCCCGGAGTCATTCGCACGGCTTTTCACGCCACGATGCCGGCGCAGGTGAAACAGAACAACCTGGAGAACCGAATCCCGCTCCATCGCGAAGGGACTCCCGAAGCGGTCGCAAGCCAGATCCTCGAATTGGTGACCAACGATTATATCACCGGTGAGACCGTCACGGTGGATGGCGGACTGACGATGCGGATTTGCTAGCCGGCAAGGCGGCAGACTGCCAGATTGCTCCGCGTCGTGCCGCCGTCGCTCGGGCTATGGCTGAACCACAACTAAACGCTGAGACAAAGCCCTCTGGTTTGCGCTGGGTGATGGTGGGACTGATCTTCCTGGCGACGGTAATCAATTACCTGTGCCGCCAGGCCTATGCGGTCTCGGCCCCGACCCTCCAACAAGTCTTTTCCCTCACCAACGAAGACTATGGCCTGCTTACCTCCGGCTTCTTCTTCGCTTACACCCTCAGCAACGGTGTGTCCGGGCCGATCATCGATCGCTTGGGCGCGAAGCGCGGTTACCTGCTCTGCATGTTCCTGTGGAGCACCGCTGTTGGGCTGATCGGCGCGGCCCAAAATGTCTGGATGCTCGCCGGCTTCCTTATGCTGCTGGGACTGGGCGAGGCGGGTAACTGGCCCGCGGCCGTTAAGGTCGTTACCGAGTGGTTCCCGCCTAAGGAGCGTTCACTCGCCTCAGGGATTTTCAATAGCGGCGCCGGCATCGGGGCCCTGGTCGGCCCGACGGCTGTGGGTTTGCTTTTGATTCACCTTGGCTGGCGACCAGCGTTTGTCATCGTCGGACTCATTGGCTACGTGTGGCTGATCGGCTTCGCCCTGGTTTACCGCACGCCAGCCACCGTCGCCGCCGAAGTGACCGCGCGCCCGCCGCCCCCCTGGCACTTGCTCAAAACACGTTTCCTGTTGTTTTTCGCGCTGTCGAAGATGTTCATGGACCCCGTCTGGTATTTCTACGTCTTCTGGTTGCCCAAATTCCTGACCGACGTGCACCATTTCAATCTCAAACAGATCGTCTGGTTGGCGCCGGTTCCCTTCATCGTTGCGGACATCGGCAATCTGGCGGGAGGGGGCTTCACCCAGCTCCTGATATCGCGTGGCATTCCTATTCCGCTCGCCCGCAAGACCGGCGCCGCCGTCTTCGGGTTGCTCATGGTTGCGGCCATTCCGGCCATCATCGCTCATGATCCTTACGTTTCGATTGCGTTGATTTCCGTGGCGATGTTCGGCTATACGGGCTACCTGGCAAACACCTTGGCCTTTCCAGCGGAGGTGTTCCCGAAGAATTCGCTTGGCTCGGTTTGGGGTTTGGCCAGCATGGGTTCCGGCATGGGCGGCATGTTCTTCCAATGGCTCTCCGGCCGGATGGTGGACCGGTTCGGTTATTACCCGGTCTTTATCGGGTATGGCATCATGCCGTTGATCGGGGTGGCCATTATGTTGTTCCTGATGGGCCCATTGCGCCCGGACCCGCGCTTCCAAAAGCTGTCTGAAATATGAAAACACGTATTGATTGGCGGATCCGTCACGCCTGGCTTCACCTCTGCCTTTTCGCCGCGGCGCTACCGGCAACCTTCGCCGCCGATCTTAATTGGATACAAACGGCGCGAGTGTTCCTGATTGACGCTTATCAACCGCCGTTCGCGCCGAAACTCGAATACGACGCCGAGGCGCTGGCGCGGACGATGGTCGATATGCACGCCAACACGGTGCGCATCTCGACCATGGGAAAGTACGCGACGATTCAAGGAGTCAGGTTCTCCACTCATCCCGATCTTGGCGGCCGGGACGTGCTGTCGGAGACCATCGCCGCCTGCAAACCGCGAGGCATCCGCACGGTGGCCTACATCTCGACGGGGCATAAACTGGCCTGGTCCATGGTGACCAAGGATTATCCGGAATACGCGCAACGGGTGCGCCCCGGGGGCGGTCCGGACCGCCAGCACATGTATGTCGGCGAGGATCACGGGACGGTGTGCTGGAACACCCCCTATCGGAAGGCCTACCTGGACCTCGTGGAGCACGTGGTGCGGGACTATGCGGTGGATGGCGTGTATTTCGACACCTGGCGCCCGTTCTACTTCTGGCCGGGACTGAAAGTGTGCTATTGCGATGGATGCCGGAACGGTTTTCGGCAGGCCGCGGGCAAGGCGATCCCCTGGCATGAGCGTGAAGGAGATTACACGAGGGAAGACCACGAGGTCATTGCGGAGTATCACCGATGGTACCACGAGCAACTCATGGACGTCCTCGAGGAGGTTCGGCGGGTGGTTAAGGCCCACAAAGATATTCCGCTGATTTACAACGTGAACAATGCGGACAATATGGAGAACGAGGACCCGCGCATTCTCAGAGCGATGGACGCCTTCCTATACGAGCGCGGCCACTCGCTGCTGGAGCGCGCCGAAGGCGTCAGCCTGGCCCGCGCCGCGGGATTAGGTGTTTGGCCCTACGTGGGGGTTTATAACAACTGGCCCCGAGTCATCCCCAATGGGCTCGATTACCAGCAGGAGATCTTCGCCACCGCGGCCTTTGGGGGGGCTCCCATAATTGCGCAGCCATACGGTTACGTGACCCAGACCGAAAACCGGCGGTGGGTCAGCTTCCCGTTCGCCGTCCTGAAGGACCATGAGCGGGAACTCGAGGGGGCTGAGAATGTGCCCTATGTCGCCGTGGTGCAAGCGACTCGGAACCCGCCCGGGCATGCGCAAACCGGGTGGTTCTGGAGCGCGGATGTCCGGTCGTCCACGCTCGGCGCTTTCGCCGCCTGTCTTTACGGGCATGTTCAGGTCTCCTCCGTTCCCCAGTCGGTGCTGGATGAGCCCGCGAAGATGGCCCGCTATCGGGTTCTTTATCTGGCGGATATCCCCCAGCTCACGCCCCGCCGTCGGGAGAACCTGGAACGGTTCGTCGAAAGGGGCGGGGGACTGCTGGCCTGCTATGGAACTTCGCTTTACGGCGCCGCGGGAGAGCGCTTGGAACGATTTGAACTCGAACCTTTGTTGCGGGTTCGTCCAGCGCATCCGCAAGGGGAACTCGCGGCAACCTTGAACAGCTACCGATGCATGACCGGCGGACCTAACGACCTGTATCTCACCCCGCACGCCGCCGTCGATGGCCCGCTGGTCCCGCTTGGCTACTTTGAACCGGTTGAAGCGCTGGACGGAGGGTCCGCGATGATGGACATCGTCACTGGCGATGGGCGGCGTGCGATTCTGCCGGGTGTCGTCACCTCCACCCATGGCCAAGGTCGTGTGGTTTACCTGGCATCTTCCCTGGAGAGCCTGTACGCCTCCACCAGGCAGGCGGCTCTGGGCAATCTCCTGCGCAAGCTGGTCGAAGCGGCCGCCGGCACACCGCCCCCTTGTCGCGTGGATGCCCCGCCTTCCCTGATTGCCAATCTCACCCGGAATGGCAATCGCCGCGTGTTGCATTTGCTCAACTGGACCGGGGACGCGGAGAACGAGGCCAATTACCTGCCTCCGGTCGAGAATGTCGCCGTGCACATGACTATCCCCGATGGCGCAAAGGTGCGCCGGGTTTCGACCTTTCTGAAAGCTCCGCTGCACTGGAAGCAATCCGGCCGGGAATTGGACTTGCGCCTTGGGCGCGTAGAGGCTTACCAGGCGGTTACCGTTGACTTCGAGCAAGGGCGAACACTAGTACCGTGACAGGTTAAATAAGTTACATGAGTTACATCGTTACAAAAGCCGGTGGCGCTGGTCGCTCATGTAACTCATGTAACGATTTACCTTTGTAACTGTACTAGGCAACCCGGTCCACGTGGTATCCGAAGATGTTATTAATCGGCACAAAAGCGCCGAACCGTGAATCACACCGGCGGATCAGCTCTTGGGCACGTCCAGCTTCATCGCCCAGAACACCGAGTTGATCAGAATGCGCTGGAAGGCTGGGGTCTTGAAATCGTCCCAGTGCCCGAGGGAAGTGTAAACGATCCGACTGCCGCGCTTGTAGGTGTGAGTCAGAACCACCGCCTCGGCATCCTTCCCGGGGATCTTGCCCATCATCAACGCTTCGGCGGACGGCGCCAGCGGCGCAACTTCATAGAGCCAGCTCGGGCTGTCGAATGAATCGGGGACGCCGGTCAGGATGGGATGCCCCTTCTTCTCCGGGTTTACGGTGACGACGGTGACGATCCCAGTTTCGTAATGGCCGTGGTAGCTGCAACCAAGAACGTCCTTGTCGAACGTCCTCCATTGCTCCAGCCCTTCAGGGAGCTTGATGTTAGCTGCGACGGGGGCGCCGCCTTCCTTGGGAACAACCAGGTTGGCGTCGAAGGCATGGCTGGCGGTGCGTATGCCGATCAGGGGTTTGCCGCTGTCCAGATACTCCTTCAGGATCTGCATTTGCTCCGCGGGCAGGGCGCGGCGGCGGGCGAATACCACCACCAGGTCGGCCTGCTTGACTCGCTCCATGCGCGGGATGAAGAACCGATTGGGGTCCTTGTCGTCGGTGCTACTGGTCAGGTATTCGCACTGGAATCCATATTTGTCTTCCAGCATCTGTCCGAATTCCGGGATAGTCCGCCAAGCCTGGTATTCATTTTCAGCCAGGATGAACACCAGGTTCTTCTGGGGCCTGCCCTCCGCGGCTTGGGCCGGCGTTCCGAGCGCCATCGCCACCAGAGCCCAGATCGTCAACGCAATCAGCTTACGCACGGTTTTCATTTGTCTTGTCTCCTCATACGACTATTGGCTCACGAATACCATCGCTTTCTTGGCCTCAGCACGGCGTTATGGCTGGTTCACGAACGGCGGAATTGGCGGAGGGATAAGGGGATTTGAAATAGTACGGAACAACCGCCCGCACTATCTTTACCCTCCTCGGCATGAAAACGACCGTGGCATCTGTAATCACCGAAGAAGAACCCAGCCTGCTCAAGGGGGTGCAGATCCGGCTCCTCCTGCCGGAGGAGCGGGAACGCTTTGATCAGCTCATGGGCGAACAACACTACTTGGGAAACGCCCAGTTGGTGGGCGAGCAGGTGCGGTATGTAACGGAGTATCAAGGCCAGTGGGTCGGGTTGGTAGCTTGGAGTGCTGGCGCTTACCGGTTGAAACTTCGGGAAGAGTGGATTGGCTGGAATCCCTCGCAAAGGAAGCGGCGTTTGTCGCTGGTGGCCAACAACAGCCGGTTCTTGATTTTGGAAGGTTGGCACCAACCCAATCTGGCCAGCCGGCTGATGAAGCTGTGCTTGCAACGGCTCAGCCAGGATTGGGCCGATCTCTATGGGCACGGGGTTTTGGTGGCGGAGAGTTTCGTGGATCCGCAGCAGTTCCTGGGCACCTGTTACAAGGCCAGCGGCTGGACCTTGCTGGGGCCCACGCAGGGCTACCGGCGCAGCCGGCAGGATTTCTACCTCGCCCATGATTGTCCCAAACAACTTTGGGTGCGGGAACTGAGTCCCGGGGCTCGCACCGTGTTGCGCGGGCGTAATACGCCGGAAGTCTTGCGCAGCGTGGCGTCAACTCATGCCCCCGAATGTCTGCAAACGCCCGAGGAACTCCAGCAGATGCGCCGCTATTTCGAGGGGCTTACGGACTGGCGCAAGCGCAAGTCGGACTTTCCGCTCAGCAGCCTGATTGCGGTGAGCCTCTGCGCCCTGCTCTGCAAGGTCTGCCTGGGTCAGCGGGACTTGGCGGCTTTTGCCGCCGACCTGACGGTCGATCAAATGGCAGCCCTGCGTTTCCCCCGCGACTGGACCAGCCGGCACCGACGCTACCGGCCTCCGAGCGAGTCCTCTTTCTTCCGACTGCTGAGCCACCTCAACTCGCGGCAACTCGAAGCGGCTCTGCTGGAATGGCAAGACCACGTGTTGGGTAAACGCCGCCCGGCGGGCGACCAGGTGGCCGTTGACGGCAAGGAATTGCTCAACAGCCAAGGTCTGGAGATTGCCAGCGCCTACTCGGTGAGCAACGGGCGCTGGCTTGGCTCGGAAGCCGTGGCTAAAGGCTCCGACGAAATTCCCGCCGTCCAAGAACTGCTCCGCCGGGTCCCACTCGATGGTTCGCTGGTTACGTCCGACGCCTTGCATACTCAGACCGAGACGGCGCGGATTATCGTGCAGGAACGAGGTGCCGATTACCTCTTCACGGTCAAAGGCAATCAGAAGGGCGTCGCCAAAAACGTGCAACAACTCTATCAAGGTTTGGCGCACGCTTTTTCCCCCTCAAGTTAAAACCGACGCGGTTCAGATCTGCGAGCGCAATCGCAGCCGCACCGAGGCGCGCTGCCTCATCCCCTTCGACACGACGGCCCAAGCCGTGGCTTTCCCTTTCGTGGAGCAAGCCGCCCGTCTGACCCGCTGCTGCGACAGTCAGAAACACCCCGCCACGGAGATCCAAACCGAGTACCTGCTCTGTTCTCGTCCCCGCGCCACCCTCGGCGCCGAGGAAATGTTGCGAGCCGACCGCGGCTATTGGGGCATTGAAACGGGCCTGCACTTGCGCCTGGATGTGACGGCCGGCGAAGACCGCAGCCGCGTTCGCAACCGCACCTCCGCCCTCAACTTGGCGATGATCCGCCGGGCGGTGGTTAGCGTCGCGGTCGGCTGGATCAAAAAATGTCCCAACCCCCGCAAGGCCACCTTGAGCGGCTTCTTCGACCACATGGCGGCTAAACAGTCTCAAAAGGCCTTCTCACTCGTAAACATCCGCTATTCCTCAGCATTATCGACGTGGTGAATCAGCCATGTTTTCCAGTTGTTGGCTTCATTTTGCGCTTGCTATCTGCACGCGTATGTATATAACATGTGCAGATGACCGATGATCTGCATCAGCTTCGCCAGCAGCTTTGGCGCACCTATCAAGCCGCCGGACGCACTTTGCGCCACCTCCAGCGCCAGGACTCCCTGACTCCCGGCTCCTTCTATCTCCAGAAGCGCCGCTGTGGTAAACCCAACTGTCGTTGTGCCCGAGGTGAACTGCACCAAGCCTGGGTAATCAGCCGCAGCCAGGGCGGGGCTTCTCGCACCTTCATGGTCCCGGCAGAGCAGCGTGCTCGACTGCGCCAACTCACCTCGGAGTATCGGCGCTATCAGCGGGCACGAGCGTTGCTGGCCAGGCGCCAGGCGCAGGTGCTGGCGCTGGCCGATCGCATGACCGAGTTGAGAATGGTTCCCTGGCCAGAGGCTACCCCATGAACCTGGAGATCATTGAACATCACCAGCAGTGGGTCCTGGAGGCCTTTCGGCAGGGAGAGTTCGACCAGATCGAGATCATTGGGAAAGCCGACGAGAAGGAGTTTTTTGAGTTGTGCTTCCGGGAGAAGATCCTGCTCAAACTGGCCCGGCAGATGCCCACCGACCGGAAGAAAAAAGAGGTGCCGCTGTGGTTTGAGTTGGCCGGCAACCTGAGTTTGAAGCTGCACCTGGAGAACTCCTATTCGGCCTTCGAACGGGTGTCCCCTACGCCATTTGGGCATTGGGAGGTATAATGGTGACCCTCCACCCCTGCCAATCGCTTAAATGGCATCCTGTACAACAAACCAGACCGCTTTAGGGCGGTCTGTGAATGGTTCAAGGGTCTGTTATTTCTTGGTTGGGAATGGTTCGAGCGTAGGCAAGTCAACTTCCCGCCAATTCGTTTCCCGTCCATCACGGAACTTTACCCGATACTTGTTTAATCCAAGGTCAAAGTCCAGTCGTTCAACCAACGTCGCCAGTACGGGCACAAGTTGACGCCTAACGCTTTGGTTTTTCAACTCCGTTTGCAGGCTTCTGGCAGCGTTGTCATAATCAATCCACTCCTCGCCATCCTTGTTCCCGAGGGTTGTGATTATCTTCCTAATATCCACATAAGCACTTGGCAAGTTCTGGTGTGTAAAGTTGGCGGAATTGAGTTGTGCCAGTTGGTTCTTTATACTTACTCGTTCCCGCTCAAGGTCTGCCAATTGGGCGGATATTTTGTCTAGCGGCAGATTGGGGACTTGAGTCAGTTCTACGCATCTCTCCATTGCAGTTTCTATTTCCAATAGTCTCGCCCGTGTGGTCGTAGTTTCGCTGCTTACTTCATTCGTGGCGCTGGCGATTACGCTTCCCGTTGGTTCTTGTAGCACGTTCATAAAAAAGTCCATTTCCACGTCTTCAACTTGCATCCTGTCTTTTATTTCACAATCATTATTCGCTTTGGCTTCGCTGCAAAAGAAAGTCGTATGGTAGTCGTATTTCCTCATTTTCGCACACGCTGGCGACCATACACCAACATTTCCCCCACATTTACATTTACACCGACTAGCGAATAGATTGTTGGCGTTTTGTTTGTCGTGCGGAATGGTCTTGCGATTCAAGTTGATACGCAACCGCTCCTGCAAGGCGTCGAATCGTTTCTTGTCAATAAGGGCGGGATAATAGTCGGAATATTCAACGCCCTTCAACGTGGCAGTTCCCATTAGCGTTTTGTGTCGCAATATCTGTGAGAGCATTCCATTCATCCATCGTTTGCCATTCATGACACAGGGAATATGCCTTCCATTGAGTTGCTCGATTATTTTCTGAAGGCTCATTCTCTTATCCATGTAATCGGCGATGGCTTGTTCCATCGTGCTGGCTTGTTTGTTAAACTTAAATACTCCCGTAGTATTCACTTTACCTGGATTGTCGGCGACAAAGTCCAACCAAAACGGCATCCATTTGCCGAGTATGACTTTCTTACCCTCTGCGACCATTTTACGTTTAGTGTCGAAGGAAGAGTTTATTTTGCGGGTCAAGTCTTTCGAGTAATCCCCTGCTTGGATAATACCGCCAAGCCAAGAATGCAGAATATACTTATTGCCCGCCAATTTTTCTTTTGTCAACGGTTCCCCCCCGCTTGAGCATGAGTACAAGCCAACGTCTTTTTTGAGTAGGTCGTTTATATCCCCAAGAACTTCTATCGGGTCTTCGTTTCGGCTGAAGCGGGATACATCGTCAATTATCAGAATCGAATGAGGCGGAACTTCTCCCGCCTTAACTCTCGCCAGGAACTTTCCCAAATTGCCCTTGACCTTGTTAACGGAAGCCGTGTTGCCGTCTTTATCCTTGACTTGCTTACTTCCCGACACGCCTCTATCGGGCGGCAGGTCAACAAGTTTCCATCCCATACGCTGGCAAACGTCAAGGGCGGCGTTTGCTTGACGTTCAATGGACGTATTTCCTTCTTGGCTCTTCGTTGAGAACCTTTTATACGAGAAAGCCAGAGTTTCTGGCGTTATGGTCGCAACTGGTGTTTCGTTCATTTTCATTGGTTTTATTCAGTATTTCCACATTTCCCGAGAGCATACCATATTCGTTGGCGATTGTCAAGGTTGCTTGAGCAACCCGAACCCAGCGCCGGACACTAAAGAGCGCGAATTGTTCATCCAGGCCCTGGAGCATCCCTCGGCACGGGAGCGCGCTGCCTTCCTGGCTGGGGCCTGCGGCGAGGACCTCGCGTTGAAGGGGCGAGTCGAGGCCCTGCTGGCCCGGTCTGAGGGCCTCGGCGAGTTCCTGGAAAAGCCCGTTGTGTCGCCGGCGGCGGCTGGCGTCAACTGCGCGGACGGCACGGTTGACGGGCGGGCCTTTACCGAGAAGCCCGGCGACCGCATCGGCCGCTACAAGCTGCTGGAGAAGATCGGCGAGGGCGGTTGCGGGGTGGTCTATATGGCCGAGCAGGAAGAGTCCATCCGCCGCCGGGTGGCCTTCAAGGTCATCAAACTGGGGATGGATACCAAACAGGTCATCGCCCGGTTCGAAGCCGAACGGC
>Ga0224558_1001412_pt1 | contig 25162 bp, 17 predicted proteins | sample 714S32024metaG_FD_180682 | JGI IMG/M metagenome (GOLD analysis project Ga0224558, IMG submission 180682) | Peat soil microbial communities from Stordalen Mire, Sweden - 717 S3 20-24 | ecosystem: Environmental > Terrestrial > Soil > Wetlands > Peat | place: Sweden: Norrbotten County, Stordalen... | reverse complement strand
CTTCAACCCGGCGCGATCAATCGCCTGCTCCAGCGTCTCGCAGGTCAGCACTCCAAACGCATGCGGCACTCCAGTCTCCTGCGCCGACTGCCCGATCCCCCGAGTCACCTCGTTCACAATCACGTCGTAATGCGCCGTGTCGCCGCGCAGCAGGCAGCCCAGGCAGATGATCGCGTCATACTTCTTGGTTTCCGCAAGCGTGCGGGCGGCGGAGGGAATTTCAAACGATCCGGGAACGCGGACCAGCGCGATGTCCTCGTTCTCCGCGCCGGCGCGGCGCAGGCCATCGAGCGCTCCCTGCAGCAGCCGTTCGGTGATGAAAGAGTTGAAGCGCGAGACCACGATGGCAAAGCGCTTTCCCGCCGCGTTCAGTTGCCCTTCGATCGAGGCCCCAACCTCCTCGGGCCTGCCATGAATCGTGAGCACGATTTCCCCAGGCAACTCCAGCGAAAAGGTGCGTTCAGGGGTCTCAAGCGCCGTAGAAGTGCTCACGTCGGCCAGCAGCCTGAACTTCCGCTTCTCCGCGATCTCAAACACCTCGTCCGGATTCGTGACCTCGATCACCAGCATCCGATTCACATCTTTCAAGCGCTCGCGCACCTCGTCGGGATATTCCTTCGCCAGCGAGTTCAGGCTGAGCAGCGCGAGCGGCGCCGACAGGATCGCCGACTTTCCATCTTCGCCGTCAACCGCCTCGAATCCAATTGCATGCAGAAACTCCGCGAGCACCCGCAGGTCGTTCGGGTCGCCCACATACCGCCCGATATGAAGAGATTTCAACATTTCAGCCCTCACTTCCCCTTGAACTGCGCCGGACGTTTTTCCAGAAACGCGGTGGTGCCTTCTTTTCTGTCTTCGGTGGCACAGCAGACACCGAAGAGCGTCGCCTCCAGATACAGTCCCTCGGCCAGCGTCATCTCCATTCCCTTGTTGACCGCTTCCATGGCGTACTGCACCGCCAGCGGAGCGTTCGCGATGATCTTCGCCGCAATCGCCTCCGCGCGCGGAATCAGTTGCGCCGCCGCCGTCACTTCATTCACCAGCCCGATCCGATGCGCTTCCTGCGCCGCGATCATCTCCCCGGCCAGCACCATCTGCATCGCGAGGCCCTTGCCCACCAGGCGCGGCAGCCGTTGTGTCCCGCCATATCCCGGAACCATCCCCAGGTGCACCTCCGGCTGCCCCAGCTTCGCGTTCTCGCTCGCCAGCCGCATGGTGCAAGCCAGAGCCAGTTCGCATCCGCCGCCCAGCGCAAATCCATTAACGCAAGCAATCACCGGCTTCCCCAGGCTCTCGATCAAGTCGAGCACCGCCTGCCCCCTGTGCCCATACTCCTTGCCGGAGACCGTATTCAGTTTTGCCAGTTCGCCAACGTCGGCGCCCGCGACGAAGGCCTTCTCGCCCGCTCCGGTCAAGATCGCCACCCGAATCGAGGCGTCGGATTTAATGTCGGTGAACGCCGCCCGCAATTCTTCCATGGTGGCCATGTTGAGCGCGTTAAGCACCTTCGGCCGATTGACAGTGACGTAGGCGATGGCGTTTTTCTTTTCGAGGAGTATGTTTTCGTAGGTCATAGACTCAATCTCTTGTTCACAATATGAACCGGCTTTTCTCCGTGTCTCCGTGCCTCCGTGGTGAGCTCCTAAAACTTCCCCGCTACCGGCTTGCTCGGGTCCGAGTAATCATAAAACCCGCGCCCCGTCTTCCGCCCATACCACCCCGCCATCACCATCCGCTTCAGGAGCGGAGGCGAAGCAAACCGCCGCTCCTTGAACTCGTCAAACATCACAAGCGTAATGTAATAGGTCGTATCCAGCCCGACGAAATCCAGCAGCGTAAACGGCCCCATCGGATACCCGCAGCCCAGCTTCATAGCGTTATCGATGTCTTCGATCGACCCCACGCCCTCTTCATACGCCCGGATCGCATCCAGCATATACGGCACCAGCAGCCGGTTCACGATGAACCCCGTCTTGTCCGAAGTGCGCACCGGGACCTTGCCCAGCTTCTGCGCGAACTCGTAGGCCGCGTCGTCCACCGCCGGAGCGGTGACAATCGTCTTCACCACCTCCACCAGCTTCATCAGCGGCACGGGATTAAAAAAATGCATCCCGATAAGTCTTTCCGGGCGTTTAACCGCCGTCAAAAGCTCAGTCACCGAGATCGAAGAAGTATTCGAGGCAAAGATCGCGTCTTTTTTCACGATGCCATCGAGCGAGGCATACATCTTCTTCTTTTCCTCAACGTTCTCGATGATGGCCTCGATAACGATGTCGCAATCCGCCAGCTCCGCTTTGTTCGTTGTCCCCTTGAGCCGCGCCCGGATCTCGTCCTTCTGCTGCGGAGTGATCCCGCCCTTACCCACCGGCCGCTCGGCAAACTTAGCCAGCGACTTCTCAATCCCGGCAAAGCCCTTGTCGAGATACTTCTGCTCGACTTCGAGCACGGTAACGTCGAAACCCGCCGTCGCGCAGACCTGCGCGATACCGGAACCCATCAAGCCACAACCTAGTACGCCAACTTTCTTGATATCCATTTAGTAATCCTCAGAATGTAGCGCCGCCGTCCCGGCGGCTGTCGTGCGGGCGTCCCGCCCGCTCTGCGACGCCAGTATGGCCTCGCCAAATTCCGGCAGGATGCCGGCCGCTGCTAATTCAAATGCTTCGCTCTGTGCACCCCGTGGTTGCAGTCTCTAGTGAAAGCTCTCCACCACCATCGCAATCCCCTGCCCGCCACCAATGCACGCCGTGGCCAGGCCGTACTTCTTCTTCCGCCGCCGCAACTCATATAGCAGAGTAATCACCAGCCGCGTCCCGGTCGCTCCCAGCGGATGCCCCAGCGCAATCGCTCCGCCGTTTACGTTCACTTTTTCACGATCCAGTCCCAGCTCTTTCTCCACCGCCAGATATTGCGCCGCGAACGCCTCGTTCACTTCAATCAAATCGATGTAGTCCAAAGTCAGCCCCGCGCGCTGCAGCGCAATCTTCGTTGCCGGCACCGGGCCGCTCCCCATCAGCTTCGGCTCGACGCCCGCAATTCCCCAATTCACGATCCGTCCCAGCGGACTCAGATTCCTTTTCTGCGCCAGCTCCAGCGACATCACCACCACCGCCGCCCCACCATCCACGATCCCGCTAGCGTTTCCAGCCGTCACCGTCCCATTTTTCCCAAACGCAGCCCGCAGCTTCGCCAGGCCCTCGATCGTCGTCTGCGGACGCCGGTGATCGTCCTCAGTCAGCATCTCGCCCGTCGCCTCGCCCTTCGCATTCCGCAGCGGCACCGGCGTGAGCTCTTCCTGCAAGCGCCCCGCCTTGTACGCTGCATCAGCCGTCTGCTGCGAGCGCAGCGCGAATTCGTCCTGCATCTGCCGTGTGATGCCCTGCTGCTCGCCGTACAGCTCTGCCGTATTCGCCATGTACAGTCCGCAATAGGTATCGAGCAGCGCCACCATGAGCGAATCTTCCAGCTTCCCGCCCGGAGCCAGCGTGAATCCATCGCGCCCGCGAATCACAAACGGCGCCTGCGACATCGATTCCATCCCACCCGCCAGCACCACCTTCGCTTCCTCCGTCTGGATCATCTGCGCCGCGCTGACCATCGCCTGCATCCCCGACCCACAAAGCCGATTCACCGTCAGCGCCGGAGTCTCAATCGGCAAGCCCGCCCGCAACCCCACGTGCCGCGCTCCATAAAGCGCGTCGCCCGAAGTCTGCTGCGCGTTTCCGAACACCGCATGATCGAATTCTTTTGCATCAATCCCCGCCCGCTCGATCGCCGCCTTTGCGGCCACCGCGCCCAGTTCCTGCGCCGTGTAATCTTTGATCTTCCCGCAATAGCGTCCAAAGGGCGTGCGCGCCCCGCTGACAATGGCAATGTCTCCAGGCTTCAACATGAGTACCAACTTAAATGGAAGAGTGCGCTGGCCTGAGGCCAACTTGTGAGTTTAACAGGAAGGGCAAGGTTTCAAAGTGTAGCGCGGACACTCTTGTCCGCGAAAAGTTGGCAGCGACCAGAAACTTGGGGCCGGAATCTCGAGACGCACGATCGAGCGGAACCAACTGAAAAAGAACGGCAGCGGACAAGAGTGTCCGCTCTACACGAACAAAGCTACGCCACCGCCGCGGAAGCCGCGAACTGCGGTGCCAGACTCACAATTCCCCCCCCGCCCTGCATCACCGCCTGCTCCAGCGCGTGATCGGCGCGGTTGGCTACTTCGGTCACAATGTCCACCGGATCGAAATGCTGCCGCATCACCGCCTGCGCCAGCCCGGCGCTGAAGTCGACTCCCTCGTTCTTACCCGGGAAGCGAACTTCCGCCAGCAGCCGCCGCAATTTCTCCACCGCCAGCAGCGCTTCTTTTTCGCCCGTGTCGCCGAGCACCAGCGCGACCGTCGTCGCTTCATAGCGGAACGCCAGATCGTTGGTCCGGATGTTCGCCGAAAACAGCAGCCCGATCTGCTCCATCACCGCCGTCACCGCCGGCTCGCCATACTCCTTGATCAGCGCGCTCCGCCGCCCAAACTGCATGAGCAACACCGTCACCGCCGTCCCCTGCTGCAACCCGCGCCGGGTTTCCGCCTGCAGAAGATCCAGATACGAAGCCCGCTTCAGCAGCCCCGATTTCTCGTCCGTCACGGAAAGATTTTTCACCAGCCGCCGCAGCCCGGCGTTGTTGAGCGCGATCAACACCTGGTCGCTCAACGTCCGGATCACCAGCACCTCCGTAGGCTGCCACACCCGGCCGCTGTTCTGGGTCAGGATCAGCACTCCGATCTGGTCGTTGCCCTCGGTCAGCGGCAGCGCCAGCAGCGATTCGATCTGCAACTCTTCGACCGCGCTGCGCACGTCCATTAGCTCCGGAGCATTTGTCGCATCGTCGATCGTCACCGTGCCTCGCGCCACCGCCAGATCCTGCAGCGTTTCCACCAGGCTAACCAGCGCCGCCGCACTCGCCGGAATCAGCCCCTCCATGTGATATTCCTGCACGCTCGACGGCGGCAGACCCGGTTTGCGCAAGGCCGCAATGCACCGCGCCGTCCGCCAGTTTGCGCCGATTTCGGTCGCCGCCGTTTTCAAAACGCCTTCCGCGTTTCCCTGGTGGTAGAGCTTGCGCGTGATTTCAGCCACTTTCGCCAGACTGCTGATCTCGGTCGCCTCGTTCGTCGTTGTCGCCGCAGCAGACGTCGCAGTGGCCGTCGCAGCGGCCGGCGCCTTATCGCCACTCGGCGCAGAGGTCGCGGCCGGCGCGGCCGGTGGCGCTGACTTCGCATACCGCGGTTCGATACCGGCCGCAATGTATAACTTCTGTAGCTCCTGATTGCGCTCTTCCTCGCGCGGAAACAGTTCCTGAATGCGCTGCAAACGCTCCATGGCCTTCGAGCGCATCCCGTACTGCACCAGGATCTCGGCTTGCAGCATCAGATCCTGCAACGCGGCCGCTCCCAGCGTCGGCTCTTCGATCTTGACTGCTTCCTGCTCTTCTTTCTTCACCGGTGTGAACCGCGATGCAATTACCTTGAAGCGCTGATCGTCGATCTTGCCCCGCAGCGCCTCCAGCCGTTTCTGATGTCCCGGCTCGTACGGATCCACTTCCGCCGCCCGGTCCAGACACTCGCCCGCTTTCTGGTAATCGTGCTTCGCGCAATAGAGATCAAACAGCTTTAGCAGCGCCTGCGCGTAGTCCGTTTCACGGTTCGACGCATTGAACAGCTCCGCCAGAAACTCCAGCATTTCCGCCGACGGACGGTGCGATGCCAATAGTTCCTGCATCGTTGCGATGAACGATCGTCGTTCCCCTCGCCGCCGCTGGAAAGCTTCCAGCTTCCGCGCCAGCGCCACTGCCTCCGCATCCAGTTCGGAGTCGATCATCTTTCCGATCAGGCTCACCACCTGGTGCATGCGCGCCGGGTTCTGCTCGAACATCTGCCAGATCAGCGGCTCGCCATCCACGCACCGATCGGCGGCCAGCAGCGCTTGCGCATACAGGTCGCGCAATTCCAGCGATGCATCTTCGGAATGCACCAGCGGCTCAAAAATAAAAATCGCTGCCCCCGCCTCGCCCCGCGACAGCAGGCTCTTGCCATAGGCCAGCGCGATCTTCGAATCCGTCGGATTCTCCGTGTAGGCCCGCTCGAACCACGGGCTGGCGTTTCCACCCGCGACTTCCATCAGTTCCGCCAATTGCAAGAATGACTGCGACGCCAGCACGTGCTCGCCCAGTTCCGCCCCCAATTCCGCCACCCGCAAATGGTTTTGCTGCGATGGTTCCAGGCTCACAATCAGCCGTAAAACCAGCAACCCCTCTTCTTTTCGTCCCTGCCGCTGCAAATCCTCCAGCGCATTTTCATACGTCCCGATCGCCAGCTTTTTGTTCGAATGCTCCAGCAGTTGCCCAAAGCGCACTTTCTGTTCCCACGTCGGGGTAGCATACCGCGCCAGCTTCTTATAGGTCAGGCTCGCTCGCGTCGCATCCGTCGCCGCCACCTGCCGCTCAAACAACTCTCCCAGTAGCCGCACCGCCTGCGCCCCCCGATTTAAAGAAAGACACAGGTCTGCCGCCATCTGCCGCACATTGTCGTTTTGCGGATCGTTTTCCAGGATTTGCAGGTATTCCGCCAGCGCGTCGGCCGTTTTCCCCTTCTGCAAAAGCTTTTCCGCCTTTTCTACCCGGCGGGCTACTTCGGCACGATTAGGATTTTCCGGCATGGGCGGTCTTAGGACAGAGAGTCCCTCCTCGATTCTAGGATTCACCCTCCGCACCAGCAACGCGGTTCCCCCGCTCCGCGATTACTAAAGTCATGCCATCGGCTCGTTCTCCAGTCTTCGCGAGGGTTTTTGCAGAAAGCTGGCATCATCCTGCATTCGACCGGGGCGCTCAAGAGTGCCAAATCGGGCAAGATCGCACCTGCTATTCCGAGTTATCTGCCCGCTCCTGCATTGATAACGCTCATTTCTGATATGCTAATCGAGTTTCGGGTCCCATCTGAACGGCCGGACGACCCCGCGGACTTTCCTATCTGTGCGACTTCCTGTCGCGATCAATTCCTGGCCGCTCCGTTCCCCCGAGACGAAGGAGCCTCTGTGACTTCCACTCGAAAATTCAGCGTCATTCCAGGCAGTGAACGCCAGCCGGTCCGTGGTGCCCGCCTGATCCACAATTCGCATCCGGACCAATCCATTGAGGTCTCCATACGACTTCGCTCAAAATCAGAGGCAAAGCGTAGAGAACTTAAGAATGCCCTCGCAAAGCCCGGTTTCAAGCACATGTCGCGCGCCGAATACGAAAGTGCCTACGGCGCCGACCCCGCCGATCTCAAGCAAATTAAGAAGTTCGCCCAGGAATTCGGCCTCAAGGTTCACGAAACCGGCACCGAGCTCGCGCGCCGGACGGTGATGCTGTCAGGAACCGTAAGCAATCTTCAAAAAGCCTTCCACGTGGAACTCAAAGAGTACAGCCACCCCAAGGGAAATTTCCGCGGCCGTGTCGGCGCCATCAGCGTACCGGCCGACTATGCGGACATCATCACGGGAGTGTTTGGTCTCGACAACCGGCCGCAGGCAGAGCCACATTTTAGACGACTGCCGCAGCCCGAGAGGCATAAGCGTAAGACCACTACCGCGACCGCCTCGCATGATCCGAATGAAGTAGCGCAAATCTACGACTACCCGGCAGGAGACGGAACCGGCCAGTGCATCGGGATCATCGAGTTAGGTGGAGGCTTTCAACTGGATGACCTGAGCAACTATTTCAGCTCGCTCAATATCAACGAACCGCAAGTCATCTCCGTGTCGGTCGATGGAGGCACAAATAGCCCCAGCACTCCGGACAGCGCGGACGGGGAAGTGATGCTCGACATCGAAGTCGCGGGCGCGATTGCTCCGGCTGCGAAAATCGTCGTCTATTTTACCCCGAACACAGATCAGGGTTTTCTTGACGCCATCACCACCGCCGTACACGACAGCGCCAATCAGCCCTCGGTCATTTCCATAAGTTGGGGCGCTGCCGAGTCGCAATGGACATCTCAGGCGCTCACCAACTTCGACGAGGCCTTTCAAGCGGCCGCGGCCGTGGGTGTAACCGTCTGCGTCGCCTCCGGTGACAATGGTTCTTCGGACGGAGTCAATGATGGCAACAACCACGTTGATTTTCCGGCTTCCAGTTCGTTCGCACTTGCCTGCGGTGGCACCACACTGCAAACTTCGAACGAACAAATTGTCAGCGAAGTGGTCTGGAACGACCTGCCGAATGGAGGAGCGACTGGCGGCGGCGTCAGCAATGTTTTTCCGCTTCCAACTTGGCAGAATGGCTTCGATGTCCCGGCACCCACAGTTCAGGGTGGCGGACGAGGCGTGCCGGACGTCTCCGGCGATGCCGACCCCAACACCGGCTATAACATTCTTGTCGATGGCGAGAATGAAGTCGTCGGTGGCACCAGTGCGGTTGCTCCTTTATGGGCCGCGCTGGTAGCGCGAATCAATCAGCAGATCGGGAAGCCGATCGGTTTCCTGAACCCGTTAATCTACGCGAAAGCTGTCGAAGCCTCGGGATTTCACGACATAACTCAAGGCAACAACGGCGCCTTTAGCGCGGCCGCGGGATGGGATCCATGCACCGGACTTGGCAGTCCCGATGGCGTCCCGTTGGAGGCAGCGCTTACCGGTAAACCTGCTGCACAGGCAACTGCAGTCGCGCGGCCTGGCAAATCCAAGAAACCCGCAGCCTGACGCCACCCAATTTTTTCGCGAAAATCCATCGTGAAAACCAAGAAACCAGAAGGGCAAAGCAGCCAGGAAGTCAAGACGACCAAGTCAAAACGAAACGGTGTCATCACCAGACCGTAGCTAACTGCTCAACGCCAGGGGTGAACCGCTAATTTAGAATGTCCCTTGTGACCGAAACTGTCCGGATCGGTATTCTCGGCGACTTCAATCCCGAATTCCGTTCCCATCACGCGACCAATGATTCGCTCCAGCACGCGGCTCGGAAGCTCCAACTCAAAGTGGAATCAACCTGGCTTCCGACGCCTTCGCTCCTCGAACCCGGAGCCGCCGCTACGCTCGATTCCTTCGACGGCCTGTGGGCCTCGCCGGGTAGCCCCTACAAAAGTTTCGACGGCATGCTCAAAGGCATCGAGTTCGCCCGTGTCCACGACCGGCCATTTCTCGGCACCTGCGGAGGCTTCCAGTACACGCTCATCGAGTGCGCCCGCAACGTCCTCGGCATCCACGACGCCACGACGGCCGAAGAAGATCCGCGCGCCAGGAACATCGTCATCTATCCCGTTGCCTGCGCCGTTCCCAACCGCGATCCCAACGCGCCCAAGCTCTCCGGAAAAGTGAACGAAATCTGTCTGCGTCCCGGCTCCTATCTCGCGGCGTACTACGGAAAAGAAATGATTGAGGAAGAATACTTCTGCAACTACGAACTGAACCCTGAGTTCGAATGGATGGCTATGGAAGCTGGATTTCCGGTCGTGGCCCGCGGCTCCGAGGAAGAATGCCGCGCCATCGAATCGCCCGCACACTTGTTTTTCATCGCGACGCTGTTCCAACCGCAACTTTCGTCACGCGAGGACAATCCCCATCCACTGATCATGGCGTTCGTACAGCACGTCGCCGACTTCCGCCGCAAAAGGCTCGACGACTCCATACTCACCTGAGGGCGCACATCACCTCCCAAGAAGCGCTTCAGGCTGCGGGAAAATTCGGGTTTCGTATCAGGGTATCGCTTTAGCGATACCGTAAGTCCTTCGAAACCAGACGCCCCTTTAGGGTCTGGGCATCGAGAATCGACTTTCCCGCATCCCCTTGAGCATGAGGGGCCGTGACTCCGAGTCTGCAGTCAAGGCAGTAAACGACGGGCGCCCCGCCCAAGCTTGGGGAGGGCGCTCGTCAGAGTTAGGATGGACGCGATGCAAGGGCTGCTGGCGACCGAAGTCAGGCATCCCCAGGCGTTAGTCTACCGCGCGGCCAGTACCGACGCGCGTTTCTCAGGCGGCACAAACTGCCGTACGTCGTGTCCCGTATAGACCTGCCGCGGACGCGCGATCTTCTGCTCCGGGTCGATGACCAGTTCCTGCCATTGCGCCAGCCAGCCTGAGGTGCGCGGGATGGCAAACAGCACGGTAAACATTTCTGGTCTGAAGCCCATGGCCTGATAGATGATCCCCGAGTAAAAGTCCACGTTGGGATACAGTTTGCGCGTGACGAAATACTCATCCTCAAGGGCGATTCGCTCCAGTTCCAGCGCGATGTCAAGTTTGGGATTTCCGCCCGTGACCGCGAATACTTTCTCCGCCGTCCACTTGATGATTTTGGCGCGCGGATCGTAGTTCTTATAGACGCGGTGGCCAAAGCCCATCAGCTTGCCTTTCCCTTCCTTGATTTTCTTGACGTAGGCGGGGACATTGGCCTTGGAGCCGATTTCATCGAGCATGATTAGAACGGCTTCGTTGGCGCCGCCGTGCAGCGGTCCGGCCAAGGCAGCCGCCGCGGCTGCGGTTGACAGGTACGGATCGGTCTGCGCGCTGCCCACCGCCCGCATGGCGTTGGTGCTGCAGTTTTGCTCGTGGTCGGCATGCAGAATGAAAAGAATGTCCAACGCGCGGGCTAACACAGGATTGGCCACGTACTTCGGCTCCACCATCTTCCACAACATGTTCATGAAATTTTCCGGATAGCTGAGATCGTTATCCGGATAGACATACGGATAGCCGAGACTGTGCCGATACGACATGGCCGCGATGGACGGCATCTTGCCAATCAGCCGCTTGATCTGGTGCAACCGGTTGGCGGGATCTTGAATCTGCCTGGCCTCGGGATAGCTAGCAGACAAGGCTGCCACCGTGCTCACCAGCATGGCCATGGGATGGGCATCGTGGCGAAAACCCTCCATGAACTGTTTCGTGTTTTCGTGCAGCATGGTGTGATGCGTGATCTCGTTCACCCAGTTTTTCAGATCCGCTGGACTGGGCAGGTCGCCGAACAGCAGCAGGTAGGCAACCTCAAGGTACGTGCAGTGTTCCGCCAGCACTTCGATGGGGTAGCCCCGGTAGCGAAGGATGCCCTTGTCGCCGTCAATAAAGGTGATGCTGCTGCGACAAGACGCGGTATTCATGAACGCGGGATCGTACGTCATGAGCCCGAAGTCCTCGGGGCCGGTCTTGATCTTCCGCAGGTCCATGGCTTTGATCGTGCCGTTTTCAATCGGCAGCTCATAGTTTTTTGCATTGCGATTATCGGTGATGGTGAGAGTGTTGGATGCCATTTGTGAATCCTCCTTGATGCGGTGCCCTTGGGGTCAAGCGCGGGATGCTGAGCAGGGCGCAAAACTCAAACCCTCCCGATTACCTGGAACTGCAGATGTCTCAAGCGTGCCTCGGCATTCTCCGCTGTTCTGGGGAGTGCCGCTGTGACCATTCTCACCCCAATCGGTGATTAAAGTCACGCGCCTCTCCCTGTCTCCTGCCTGGCGTGTTTGGGCGGGAAGAAATGGTTTCACTGGGACGTTGGCGCGAGCCTACACACCGAGGCCGGAGCCGAGCAGGCTGTAGAGCAAAATGGCGAGAACAATCAGGGTGAAGGCCACGTACATGCGATCGCGTTCGATGGCGAATCCCACGATGGAGAAGGCTACCCGGGCGATGGGTGTCGCGATCAGGAGCAGCAATCCGAGTTGGATTAAGCCTCGGCCTCGGCCATTGAAGACGCTGTGGATAACTCCGGGGATGGTGCGGAATTCGGAGGGCTCGCCTCGAAAGACCCGGTAATCGGCGGGCTCGTGCGCATGACGGGAGAGGTAGATACACGCTCCAGAGAGAACGACAGCCGCCGAGAGCAGGACGCCGGAGCGGAGCAGGTTGCCGAGGATGACTTCGATGCGGTGATCGTCCCACGGCTGGGCTTGGAGCGGGCGCGGCTGCGGTGCGGGCGCTTGGGCAGTGGGCATCAGATTTTCCCCCAGAATCCTTTGTAGAGCATTTGCAGGCCTAGAACGAGAATCACCACGCTGAAAACGAGGCGGAGCGATTTGGTTTCAGCCCTAACCAGGATGCGGGTGCCGAGCAAGGAGCCGGTCAGGACCCCTAACATGACGGGCATGGCGAGGCCGGGATCGACGTATCCGCGGCTGAGGTAGACACCGGCGCTGGCGGCGGCGGTCACGCCGATCATGAAGTTGCTGGTGGTGGTGGAAACTTTGAACGGAATCCTCATGGCCTGATCCATGGCGAGTACTTTGACGGCTCCCGAGCCGATGCCGAGCAATCCCGAGAGCGCGCCGGCCCCGAACATGAGGCTGAAGCCGGTGGGGACGTGCTGGACGTTGTAACTGCGCGGGCCTTCCAGGTCGGGGAAACTGCCATTCATCCGCAGCCGGGTGGCGAGCGGATCCGGTGGCAGGTTGCGCTGGTCCAACGGGCGCGGCTTGCGGGAAAGATACGCCGAGTAGATCAGGACAGCGCCGAAGATGATGGCCAGGGCGCTCGTCGGGATCCGGGTAGCCAGGAAGGCTCCCATCAACGCGCCGAAGGTGGTCGCGATTTCCAAGAACATGCCGATGCGAATGTTGGAGAATCCTTCTTTCACATACGCCGCGGCAGCGCCGGAGGAAGTCGCAATAACGGAGACGAGCGAGGCTCCGATGGCGTAGCGGATATCCACGTGGAAAAAGATGGTGAGCAAAGGCACGAGGACGACGCCACCACCGAGGCCGGTGAGCGATCCCAGAAGTCCCGCGACGAGGGAGACGATCGCGACGACGGCGGTGAATTCCAGGATGGTCATTGAATTTCTCTTAGCAGCCCGCGGTGTAAGCAAGATTCGTATCAGGGCATGCCTTCAGGCATGCCGCCAGTGCATCGGCATTAACGCGCCTTCAGGCGCTGCATTTCGAAATTAGAGTTTCACCACAGGTTCATAGGGTAACATTTCTTTTTTGAATAGGACCGGAGCGCAGTCGCTGGTGAGGGTCCGGTGACCGGGCGAAGAAGGCGACGGGAGGGGGATTTCACTCCGAGGGACGGATTCTGGTGTTGGTGCTGAAGAGTGTCGCGCCCGCGCGTACAACGGCGGGCTTTTCACGTTAGATTGCAGCTCGAGATCACGCGGACTGGAGTCCCCGCGCCGCCTACTACTGGTTTACCCAGACCACGCGGGATTTTTTCACCTGCGCGTGTTGTTTTCTGAATTCGCGGGCAAAGGCGCCGAGCGAAACAGCCTCTGCCTGCGGGAAATCCGAAGCCGGCCGCTCTCCCTGGGCAGAAGCGTAACTCGCGGCGGCGAGGACGCTCCGTTCCTGAGACATGGGCGCATAAGATGCATGTGCCGGAGTACTCTGAAACTGGTAGACCATTGGTTGATTGTTGAGACTGCCCCCGCCGAGGTTATTCTGCGCAAATGCCGCGACGGTGGAAAGCAGGAAGAGCACGAACAGGATTTTTTTCATCGCAGGGCCTCCCGATTGCGGAGAAAGCGAGGGATCATCCGCGGCCGAGGCTGCGGATGTGGGCTCCTCCAGACAGACTAAGAGCAAGCCCGGTACCAAACTTTGCCGGTCTGAAATGGCGGCTTACGTGGCTTGGCGGGGGGTAGGGGCAATTGTTTGCACAATTGTGGAGAGCACATGGAATCGACGGCAGAGCAAGACTCTAACTGCCGGGTTTGGTTGGCTTTGGCGCCTTTCGGGGATTTTTCATCGAAGTTGCGATAAGGTTATGGACATGAAAATGCAAACCGGGGTACGACTCGCTTTGATCTTGCTCGCAACCATGGCAGCGCTGCCAACGATGGCGGCCGGTGCGGACTATAAGGTCGCTAAAACATGGAAGCTCGGCGGCGATGGCGGATGGGATTATCTGACCGCGGACAGTGCTGGGCATCGCTTGTTCATTGCGCGGGCCACGCGGGTGATGGTGATTGATACCGAGTCGGGCAAGCAGGTGGGCGAGATACCGGAGACGACTGGCGTGCACGGGGTGGCGCTCGATTCCGAAATCGGGCGCGGATTTACCAGCAATGGCCGCGAAGATACGGTGAGCGTTTTCGATCTGAAGTCGCTTGCCGTCGAGAAAAAAATCAAGGTCGGCAGCGGGCCCGACGCGATTCTCTATGACCCGTTTTCAAAGCGCGTGTTTACTTTTAACGGAAAAGGTCATGACACGACGGCCGTGGATGCGTCCAAGGGCGACGTGGTGGGCAAGATCGAACTGGGCGGGAAGCCGGAATTTGCTGCCACCGACGAGAAGGGCACGGTGTTCGTGAATATTGAAGACACGTCGGAACTGGTGGCGTTCGATCCGCAGAAGCTGACGGTGAAATCGCGATGGAAGCTAACGGACTGCGAGGAGCCGACGGGCCTCGCGATCGACCGGAAAAATCGCCGTCTGTTTGTCGGCTGCGGTGGCAATAAGAAGATGGTCGTGGTGGATGCGGACAACGGGAAAGTCGTGGCGCATCCCGCTATCGGAGAGGGATGCGATGCGACCGCGTTCGATACCGATCTTGGTTTAGCGTTTGCCTCGGCGGGAGACGGCACGATCACGGTGATTCGGGAAGATGGCGGCGACAAGTTTAGCCTGGTGCAGACGGTGACGACCCAGAAGGGAGCCCGCACCATGGCGCTCGACGCCAAGACGCATCAACTGTTCACCGTAACGGCGAACGTGACGGGCACTCGGCAGGACAGAAAAATCGAGCCGGATTCGTTCGTGGTCCTGGTGGTAGAAGCAGCACACTAGTCTGCCGAACGGAAACTTCATTCAATAAATAATGAACGGCTTTGAAACCGCGCGGCTCACAGGCTGCGGAAAAACCCAGTTTCGTAGAGACGGGGCTTGCCCCGTCTCAGACTGCTGAACAACTCTTGGTTTCACTTCGGCCTTGGGAAGGGCGCGGCTTCAGCCGCGCCGTAAGCCGTTGAAGATGTTCTCGCGCTTTAGCGCCCGGGGGGAACTTTATCCCTCGGCGATTTGTTCGCAACCTCTTCAGCCGCCCCGCAAAGCATCCTTCAAGACATGGGCTTCAGCCCCCCGAGGTACGCGACTCATGAGACCAGCTAAACGACAGCGATCTGCTTGCGCAAATCGGCAGCGAAAAGGTTCTTAGGGATCATGGCATGGACCCCGCGCACGATGTCCACCACCTGCGTCACCCGGAAACTGACGGCGATGCTGCACAGAGCGTAAGCGTCGAGCTTGGTGAGATCGGCTCGCGTGGCCAGGAAGTTGATGGCATTTCGCGCCGCCAGGGTCATGGCCACGTTGAGATCCTTGTCCAGGCCCAGAGTAATCCAGTGGGTCTCAGTCTCCGCCACCGGCCAGGCAAAATTCTTTTGCTTGTGCAGCACCACTTGGATGCGTAATTCCTGCATACGCGTTTCCAGCGCGGTAAGGCAGATTTCGCCATCGCCCTGCACCGCATGGGAATCGCCAGTGTAGATCAGCGCCCCCGGCTTCCACACCGGGATAAACATGGTCGAGCCTTCGGACATTTCGCTCAGGTCGACATTGCCGCCATGCGGCCCTGGAGGCACGGAACTGGTCACTCCCGGACTCAGCGGAGGATAGAAACCGTCTGGAGGAGCCAGGCCCAGCGTCCCCTGAAAGGGCTTGAGGGGCACATGAATGTCCCGGTTAAACTCCGCCGTCATGTTGGCCAGATCGAGCTTCAGATATTTCACCTGACCTTCGGGGAAATCCTGGGCCAGCAATCCAGTTCCGATCGACCCCGGATTATTGAATACCGCTCCCCAGTCGAACGGACGAATGCGCTTGTAGCGGACCTCCAACACGTCGCCGGGTTCGGCGCCGTTGACGTAAATGGGGCCGATGATCGAATGCGGCCCGTGTCCCGGATTGCTCACGCGCAGCTTAGCCAGCGTCTCGACCGGAACCCCCGGCTGCATCTGGTTCAAAAAGTGTGACCAGGTGTTGGGATAGCTGATGGTATCGCCGGAATCGACTTTCAGGATGGGCTCCAAGGTGGTGTCGTAGACGCCCAGGCGCACGGTCTTATCGTTGCTCTCGACCACGTGGACGCGGCCTTGATCGTCGTTCTTCGGCGCCGCCGGCCCGGCCGCAGCCCCGCCGCCCAGCGCATCCGCGGCATGAGCAAGTTTGCCGAACCAGGGTCCGACGCCCGCCAGCGCGCCCATGAAACTGCTGGCGCGCAGCAGCCGGCGACGAGCAAGGCCGCGAGCGGTCAGATAGCCGTCGAGCTGTTCCTGGTTCATCTCGTCCCTGTGTAGAAGCCGGTCTGCGGCTCGCTGGGTGAAGGCGGCGTCCTTGAGGTCTTCGCGGAGCACGCCGGTGCCCTTCTCTTCGCCGCATCCGAAGAGGCTTCCGCAATCGTGATGATGGGGTTGAGGCGAGTACTCCTGGTCCTGCTGGCGATCGAGATCGTGGGACATCGTTTCCTCCTCTATCGGTCCACGTATTGGTCCACGTATTGGTCCAAAACGAGAAGTTCGTTGGCGACAGCACAGCGCGCCACAAGGCCACGCGTGCGCATTATACCGCACGATGTTCGTCGGCGAGGCGTGCGCTTTTCACCTGGATCCGTCCCGCTTGACCGGCCCAATGGAACATCCCTTTAGTAACCTCCCTCTTCACCACCCTGTAACAGTTCGCCGCTTACAATATTTGTAGACAAGTGAATTGTGGGGTGTTAGCAGTGGACAGCGTAATAAGAACTCGCGAACGGCAGAAACTGATGATGGAATTGCTGGAGAGAAAAATACGGCTGCGCGCGCACCAGCTTTACGATGAGCGTGGACAGGTCGAAGGACGAGAGCTGGAAGACTGGGTGAGAGCCGAGTCGGAGGTTCTGCAATCGAGTATTCTCGCGCCGCTGTGGAACGCGCGCTAGGAACTGGAGTTGGCGGAAGCTACCGTAGGCCGTTGCGAACCTTGCGAACACCTTGCGAACTATGATCGGAAAGCGGATTCGGCCGGCGTCCGCAGCAGAAGTAACGCCGATGACAGGCTAAGCACCGGACCAGCGATGCTGAAAAGCGCTCGGCCCCAAGCCGACCCGGCTGCTGGCCCTCCCCCAAAATACGCATCCAGCAGAAATGCCATGGCGCAGGTCGCGCCGACAGGAATGAGCCACGATTTTGGAAAGCGCTTCAGGTTCGGAATTGCGGTGGGCAAGAGCCACAGAAAGATGTACCAGAGATTTCGATCATGCAGCGAAACCGCGAAGTGGTAGCCGCCGCCGCGATGAAGGTCGAAACCAAACTGCAGCGGACTTACATACCTTCCGGTGATCGACCATTGCAGGCCGATCATCGCGGCAAAACTTAGCACCCAACTGGTCAGGATCCAGGCTGCGTCCGGGAAATGTTTCCGATCGTCATGTCGGTCGCCACGGGTCGAAACCCACCACGCTGACATGAACACGATGCTGAAGGGGATGAACGATTCTTTCGTCAGTGCTCCCAGCACGGCGATCACGGGCAAGGCCCACAGTTTAGACTCCGACAAACTCCAGAGTAGTGCTAGCAGGAAGAAGCCTTCGCCGGCGTCCACCAACCCAACCAGGCGAAGATTCGGAACGGCAAAATTGACCAGGTAAAGCAAAGCGCCAACCAGCCCTGCGGCGGAACTGCCCAGCTCACGGTTCCCGAGAACACGGTTCCCGAGAACAACGATAAGAACGGCGGTTCCGGCAACGAAGAGAGAGTCGGCAACCAGAAGTCCGAACATCACCGGGTCCCACGTTGCGACTCGTCCGCGCGCGAGCCAGTAGAAAGGTTTGGCGAGCCACGGAACCAGCACGCGGAAGCGGCGGTAGCGCATGTCTCCGGCGTCAACGATAGCCGTTCCGGTCACGATCGACGCGTAGGTTTTGACGTCGGAGAGCCCCGGAGTCTGGCGCGGGTCGAATCGGTTGAGGACCGGGTAGCCCAGGCCGCACGCGATCAGGAAGAAAATGCAAAAGAGCAACGCCACCCTCGCGGTCGCGACTTTCGCCCGGTTGTCAGGCAGGCTCATCATTTGTCGGCCGGTACGCTTTTGTGGGTTGGCACATGGCGAAGGTAGCGTCAGGAGTTCGACATTGCAACTCCAATTCGTCTTATCTCCCGGCGGCGAGCCTGGTGGCTAGGCGCGGCGGCAGGTTCGCGGCGATGATTTTTTCCTGGGCCATTCGGAGGTTATAGGGGACGCGATGGAAGGTCACGATCCAGGCGTCGGAGTCGAACATGGCGAAGGCGGCGCGCCAGTCGCCATCGCGGGGCTGGCCGACAGAGCCGGGATTGATGAGATAGCGGCGATTTTTGCGGAGCGGCCAGTCGGACGACTCGGGCTGGCCCACGGTGCGATAACCGGGGCGGTAGGCTTCGCTGATCGCGCCCGAGAGCACGAAGCCGCCCTGCAGGTGAGTGTGTCCGAAGAACGTGATGGGGGCGGGATTGGTAATGAGTGGTTCGATGGCGTCGCTGGCGCTGACTGTGTATTCATCTTCGTCGAGCGAGGAGCCGTGGACGAACTGGATGCCGGGGAGTTCGTCAAGATGCACGGGACCCTGCGGCAGCGAGCGGAGCCATTCGAGATTTTCGGGGGTGAGCTGATCGCGCGTCCAGAGAGTAGCGAGGCCGGCGACCGGGTTGAAGTCGTCGAGGTTCATGAGGCCGCAGACGGCTCTGTCGTGATTGCCGCGGACGAAGACGCGTCCGAGAGATTGTGCTTTGGCAACGACTTCATTGGGATTGCCGCCGTAGCCGACGGTGTCTCCGAGATTGACGACGAGGTCGTAGGCGGGAGCGGCGGCCAGACAAGCGTCCAGCGCTTCGAGGTTGCTGTGAATATCGCTGAGAAGAAGGATGCGCACGGCAAAGGGAGGATTATAGCTTTCCGGGGAGAAAACGACGAGGCCGGAAGGCGACAGGAGAACGCGACGAAGACTCCGCAGTTTTCCGGTTTGTATCGGCGCATCGCTTCACAGCTTGCGGAAGAAACCGGCGCTGCCCTTGCTTTTGGGTGGCGCAGCGGTTTGCCGCTGCGGTAACTGCCTTGTTTTGAATTCGGCTTTAGCCGCTGAGGGCGCGGCTCCCGATCAGGAATTACTTTTTCCGCAAGTTGTTCCGCGATGCCGGAGGCCAGGGCCGTCGTGAGTTCCCGCAGCCCGACGAGCATCAGTGGATGATCGCGACGTCAGGGGTCACGGTCTTGCCATCCAGGAAAAAGCTGACCGCGCCCTCCTCGTCGGTGCGGTAGGTTTTCACATCGGCGTGCTGCAGACGCTCCAGCACTTCGCGCCGGGGGTGTCCGTAAACATTCCGCGCACCGACAGAAATGACCGCATAGCGCGGATGAACAGTCGAGAGCAAATCGGCAGAAGTTCCGCCTGCGCTTCCATGATGCGCCACCTTCAGCAGCATCGCCTCCGGATGCTCTTCCACGACGCGCCGTTCCGCCGGACGCTCCGCGTCTCCCTCGAGCAAAGCGGTCGTCCCGCCATAAGTAGCCGTAAACACCAGGCAATCGTCGTTTGGCCGCATCAACCCTGTGATTTGATCGCGTCCCGGGGCAAGCATATGGAAATGCGCTCCCCCGTAATCGAATTCATCGCCTTCTTTTTTCACCGAGACTTTCATCCCCGCTCTCTCGGCCTGCGCGACGATCGGCGCCAATTGGCCCACCGGCTTGTCGATACTCAGCCACAGTTCTCGCGGATGGAAATTTGCAATCACGGCGGGCATTCCGCCGAGGTGGTCGGCGTGAGGATGCGTGATCACGACCACGTCGAGACGATCGATGCCTCGATTCCAAAGATAAGAAGAGACCACCTGTTCGCCGAGATCAAAGTCCGAATGCATCCACTGCGGCAGGCCTCCGGCATCAATGAGCAGGGCGCGGCCCTCGGGCGTGACCAGCAGAATGGAATCGCCTTGTCCAACGTCGATGGTAGTCATCTCCACCACGCCCGCGCGAAGATGAGGCCGAGAAGGGACAAACGCAATCCAGCCCGCAACGCCAAACAACAACGCCACAGAAGCGAATGCAGCCCAGCGGGCGCGCCGCGCCGCGAGCATCGCGAGCATGAGCGCCGCAATCGAAGCCGAGATCATCGCGAGCGAGGGCATGGCGACCCGCAGGTCGGCGATCGATGCGCCAATCACTTGAGCACCGCCCAGCCAGTGCACCGTCCCGGCGATTCCCTCAAGCGCGAGCCCGGAAATCCAAACTGCGGGCTTCGCCAGCGCGGTCGAGATGTATCCCAAACCGACGGCGGCAGCGGCGGTGGGCATCAGTACCTGGGTAAGCGGAATCACCGCCAGGTTGGCCGGCATTCCCATGGTGGTCGCGCGATGAAAGTGGTACGCCATGAGCAGCGCCAGTCCCGCCTGCATCAGCGCCGAGATGAAGATCAATTCGCCCACACCGATTGCCACGCGCATAAAAATCGCGGGCAGCGCCAGGCTGATCCGGTCGCCGATGAATCGCTTCAACCGCGATCCGATCAACCGCAGGTCGATCCGAAATTGCGCAACTTCGGGAGCGACGTGCAAATCGTAGCTGGCGGCTCGCAACAGCCGTAAACCGCGCGCGTAGGGCAAAGTTGTCCGCTCCAGAATCGGCGAGCCGATGCCCGCGATGATGAAGACCGCGAGAAACGTCAGTTGAAAACTGGCGCCAAACAGGGCGTGCGGATCGACGATCAGAACTCCCAGCGCCGCCGCTCCAATCGCGTTCATCATGTTGCGTTCGCGATACAGCAGACGCGCGCCTAAATATGTCGCCAGCATCAGCGCGGCGCGCCACACCGGTGGACCGACCCCCACCACGAACGCATACACGAACGAGACCACCACCGTGGTGATGGCCGCCACCGCGGGATCAACCCGAAACTGGCGCAGCGCCCAAAAAATGGCGAACGCCAGTATGCTCAGGTTCATTCCGGAAACCACCAGCACGTGATACGTCCCCGAACGCTGGTACTCGGTGCGCGTCGCGTTGCGCAGAAATGATTCTTCGCCAAGCACCATGGCGTCCATAAGCGAGGCCTGCGACGCGGGCCACAGCTGGTGAATTTTGGCAATGATGCTGGCGTGAACCCGTGTCCGCCAGAGTTCAATCCGGCTTCCCGAAAACCCGGGAAGCCGCTCAATATCTTTTGCTTCCGCCGACCCCAGCACGCTGATGCCGTTGTCGTGCAGATAGCCCTCATAATCGAAGGCTCCGGGATTGCGGTAATTGCGCGCCGGATGCAACTTCGCAAGAATGCGCAGCCGCGTACCGTAGGAGAGGATCGGGTGATCGGGTGATCGGGCCATCGGGTCATCTAAGATCGCCCGATCACCCGATGGCCCGATGGCCCGATCCTCCACCTGCTCATAAATCGTCAGCCGCATCCCGGCTCGCACCGGCCAGCTTCCGCCCTCGCTCGCGATCTCTTCCGTCTCCACGTCAATAGATTCACGGATCGACCGCGGCCCCGCGTCACGTGCATATCCCTCCCGCATCACACGCGCCGTGAGGGTGACGGCGCGGCCATCTGCCAGCGCAAGAATCCGAGGGCCATCCCGCTGAAGTTCGTTCGGCGCTTGGCCGCGAATCTGAATCAGAAAAGCGCCCAGCAGAACCCACGCGCCCAAAGAAAGCGCCTTGGCCAGCCAGGCGCGCTTCGCAAGAAACCATGACGCCGCTAAAACGAAGGCCACTACCGCGATCACCCACCATGACGGCGGCCGCCAGGCGCGTATGCCCGTCCAGAGACCGAGCGACAATGCCAACGCCGCCCAGAACAACGGCTGCCGTGGCGGCTTCTGATCGCGTGTCATTCTCTAGCTCGATGTGGTCGCTTCTACCCGGCGCAGAAAATTTCGACGTCGCCCTCTAAAAAGGGAAGGGTTTTAAAAAGGGAAGGGCACGGCTTCACCCGTGCCATTAAGCCGCAGCGGTTTTACGTTCCTTGCGGCACGACTGGAAGTCGTGCCCTTCCCTGTATGCCACCGGGAGGACGAGCGGGGCCCCGGCGCGTGTTTTGCCTGCGCCAGGGCCCTCGGCCACCCACCCGTCTTCCAGGAGGAACTTGGGCGACACGTGAAAGCGGTCAGCGCGCCAGCAGCATCACTGATTCGATGTGATACGTCCCAGGAAACAAATCGAATAAGTGTGCTTCCTCGATGTGGTACCCGGCCGCCAGTAGGGGGGCGATATCCCTGGCCAGCGTCGCCGGATCGCACGAAACATATCGGACGCGAGGCGCTCCAAGTTCCACCAGAGAGCGGATTACCGCTGAGCCGGCGCCGGTGCGAGGAGGATCGAGCACGACCAATTCAGGTCTGTTACGCACCGGCCGGCTTCTCAGGTAGTCCTCGGTTCTCGCGCCGACCGCTTTCACGTTCGCAGGCACATTCTGCACAAAGTCGGCATGCGATGTCTGTGACGCCTCTACACCAAAAATGTGATGAAAACTTGGCGCCAAAGCCGCCGAAAACAATCCCACTCCGGCATACAGGTCAAGCGCAATGTCCCCGCGCGCATTCCCGGTCACGACCGCAACCAGTTCGTCCATCAGATAACGATTCACCTGGAAGAACGCTCCCGCGCTGACCTGATACTCGTGGTTTTTGGTTCGATAGCGAATTGCCTTCGCGCCCGATTGCGCCAACGATTTCAGGTCGATCGGCGCTTCATCTTCTATTCGCCCATCCGTAGATGGGTGACCCGAAGACCGCCTCCGCGAAGAGAAAAACGTCACGCCGCTGATTTCCGGCAACTCGCGCTCGAGCGTCTCCGCCCAGCGCAATAGATCTCTCCGGTCAGCCTCGCACCCGCAGAATGCCCAGGCCAGCAAGCGCTCATCCGCCGCGTCCGCGAAGAGCTCGACTTCTTCGACCTCCGCTGGGCAGTTCAATCCGCCGAGCTCAAGCAGCCGAGCCATTGCCCCATTTAGCAGCGGCGAGCTGATCGGACATTCGCGCACCGGAAGAAATTCGTGCGAGCCCATCCGGTAGTACCCCAGCGCGAATCCGGGGTCCCCAGAACGGCCGGTTTTGCCGGTCTGGGGTGGAAACTCCGGCGCAGTCTGCACCTGCAGCCGCGTCCGGTTGCGGTAGTTCCACGGAGGAGAAGCATGCAGCCGAATCTCAGACTTCATCTCGATTTTCGCAATCCGCTGCAGCGTCTCGCGCAGAATGCCAGCTTTGAATTCCAGTTGCCGCTCGTAGGGAATGTGCTGGTAATGGCATCCGCCGCATTGCCGGAAGTATGGACAGCGAGCTTCGATGCGATCGGGCGACGCTTCCATCAACTGCGCCACCGAGCCGCGCGCGAATCCCGGCTTCTCTTGCCGGATTTCGGCCTCAACCCGCTCCCCCGGCAGCACGAACGGCACGAACACGGCCATGCTGCGTCCGTCCGCACCAGCCGGCGTCCGCGCCAGCCCGTCACCGCCGTAAATCAGTTTTTCGATGGAAAGAAGCAAGTCGTAAGTGTAGCGCGGGCACTCCTGCCCGCGCCGGACGATGCGAGCTTCCGACAAGCCTTCTCGGGCACCGCAAGGCAGACAGGAGTGTCCGCCCCACACGATCTCAGTGCATATAGAACAAACTCAACCGCGGCACGCCGCACCGCTCCAGCAGCCGCTTGTGCACATACTGTTTATGCAACTGTTCAATCTGCGGCACCGTCATGTTCCGCCGATAGGGAGCAATGTCCCGATCCGCCTCCGCGCGAACCTTCACCAGATCTTCATCCGGAGTCGCCGCCATCAGCACCGCGAACAGCTTTTCCTCCAGCACCGTCAGCCGGCGTTCCAGATCTTCCAGCCGCGGCAACTTCCCGGAACGCTCGATTGTCTCCGCCATCTCACGCAGCGAACCTGCTTCTTCCCGTGCCAGCGCTCCCGTCGCAAATCCCGCGTGCTCCGGCAGCTTCGCTTTTTCCAGCCGCTCGGCATTCTCCCGCAAGAACGCCGCAATTTGCGCCGCTTCGAATCCGGTTGGCCGCGGTTTCTCTTCGCTGGTCGCACCGACCGCCGCTTCCTTCATATCTTCCGCCGCAGCCAGCACGGCCTGCGAGCAGTACGCCAGGCTGTTCACTCTTTTCGATTTCGAAGGACGCTGATCGTACTTGTCAAACGCGTCATCCACCCCGCGAAGCACGGCTTCCAGCGGCACGCCCGCATTTTTCCAGGTCTCGATCAGAGCCCAATCGAGCGTCGAAAGCAGAAGAATGCCGCCGCGCCGCCGCTGAAAGTGCTCTTCGATTTCGGTGAAGTAATTGAAGTAATTTTCCACGACAGGCAAGAATAATCTCTAGAACTGGTTCTCTAATGGGTTTTGGGTAGGGCACGGCTTTAGCCGTGCCGCCAACGCCCCAAAACAATGCGGGCTTTAGCCCCTGAGGTTCAGCTTTTCTGAACCTTCAAATTCCTCACAGGCGCTATCGAAACAAACAGCTCAGCGCGATTTCGGCGACTTAGCCGAGGGGCACGGTTTCGCATCGGCATCCACGGGCTTGGCCGGAGCCGGCGTCGTCTTCTTTGCCGCTTTCGGCGCGCCTTCGCGGCGGAGGGAGGACGACTGGTTCCGATCCCATATGATGCGCAGCCCCTCGAGGGTGAGAAGCTCGTCCACATCTTTGATGAAGTGTGAAGCTGTGCCAATCAGCGATCCTAATCCGCCCGTCGCAATCACCCGCGTCTCTTCGCCCATCTCATCCACCAGTCGCTCCAGGATGCCGTCCACCAGCCCGAGATAGCCGTAGTAAAGCCCCGACTGCAAACTGCCCACCGTATTCGATCCGATCACCCGCGTCGGCTTGCGAATCTCCACCCGCGGCAGCCGCGCCGTGCGCTGAAACAGCGCGTCCGCCGAAATCCCAATCCCCGGACAAATCACGCCGCCCATGTACTCGCCCTTTTTGGAAACGCAATCGAAGGTCGTCGCCGTGCCGAAGTCCACAATCACGCACGGGCCTCCATATTTCTCAAACGCCGCCACCGCGTTCACGATCCGGTCCGCGCCCACTTCCGCGGGATTGTCATAAAGCACTTGCATGCCCGTCTTCACGCCCGGCTCGATGAACAGCGGCTTGGTGTTGAAATAGCGCTCGCACACTTGCCGCAACACCGAATCGAGCGGCGGCACCACCGATGAAATCACGATCCCATCCACGGCTGAAACTTCCAGGTTGTCCATCGAGAAAAGGTTGCG
>Ga0224558_1001410_pt1 | contig 25232 bp, 20 predicted proteins | sample 714S32024metaG_FD_180682 | JGI IMG/M metagenome (GOLD analysis project Ga0224558, IMG submission 180682) | Peat soil microbial communities from Stordalen Mire, Sweden - 717 S3 20-24 | ecosystem: Environmental > Terrestrial > Soil > Wetlands > Peat | place: Sweden: Norrbotten County, Stordalen... | reverse complement strand
GCGCAGACTAGGGGTTGGACAATGCTGGGCCTTCGCATGGCTTGCGGCCAACTGGGCACGAAAAAGACGCGCGCTTAGCACGCGCCTGGAGATTGGCCATTTACAGTGGGGCAGGCTCTCAGCCTGCGCGGGGCTCTTAGCCCCGCTTCCGCGAGCAAAGCTCGCGCTACGCGCGCTTAGCGCGCGCTGGCGGCCTGAGAGGCCGCAGCAGGCTGGGAGCCTGCCCCACGAGGGCGTGCACGGCGCGTGCCTAATTGGTACAATTCCGTGAATGGCCGATTCGGTTGGTCCGCGGCACGGTGCGGTCGTTCGCGCTACGCATTGGGTCACCACTTTATGTTTCCTGGCTCTACTCGTCAGCGGAGTCGAGATTCTTATCTCTCACCCGCGCTTCTATTGGGGTGAAGCAGGGAACGTACTAATTCCTCCGTTATTCAAGCTGCCGATTCCAGCTTCCAGAGCCACCGTCCCCACTGGCTACGGCTACGTGCTTCCCGACCAGAACGGCTGGAGCCGCTATCTCCATTTTCAATCCGCCTGGGTTTGTGTTTTGACCGGCTTGCTTTACGTCGTCTTCGCATTATTCCAAGGGCATTTCCGGAAGGATTTGCTGCCTGCGCGCGGCGATCTCTCCTGGAAGGGGATCTCAGCCGTAATCGCCCGGCATTTGCGCCTCAGGCCGGCGAGCGAGGAAGAAGCCTGGTCGTATAACGTGCTTCAGCGGCTGTCGTATCTGCTGGTTATTTTCGTTCTGTTTCCGTTGGTCATCTGGACGGGCCTGGCGATGTCGCCCGCCATCGCGTCCGCGTTTCCGGCCGCGGTCGCTGTTTTGGGCGGCCAGCAAGCCGCACGCACCATACACTTTTTCGTCTCCGTATTGCTGGTGCTCTTCCTTTTGGTTCACGTCGTTATGGTTTGTCTTACCGGATTCCGAAGCCGGATGCGGGCGATGATCACGGGGCGGCCGGCCCCAGATATGGAGCGGGTATGAGCAGGATCTCACGACGTAAACTCATCACCACCGGACTGGCCGCAACCGCGGGCGCATCGGGGCTGGCGGCGGCGGCGAAGCTCGCGCAGCGTTACGGACTTATCCCGCCCGATGGCGGCGGCCTCTACGGGCCGGGCGAAACGCTGACTTATGCCGCGCAGCGAATACTGACTCGCCACTCGCTGGCGCGCGAGTTCCATCCCAACCAGATTTCGAAACCGCCGTTCGCCAACGAAGTGGCTCCCTTGGGCGACGCGTTCCAACGCCTTCAGGAGGGAGCGTTCACCGATTGGCGTCTGACCGTGGATGGAATGGCCGCTCGTCCGGCAACTTTCTCACTCGCGGAACTCAAGAGCTTTCCCCGGCGCAGCGAGATCACCCACCTAGCCTGCGAAGAGGGCTGGTCTTACATAGCCGAATGGGTGGGCGTGCCTCTCTCGCACATCCTGGGCGTTGTGGGGACTCTCCCGCAAGCCCGATTCGTGGTCTACCGTTCGTTCCAACCGGGCTGGTGGGAAAGCATCGACATGGCCGATGCATTGCACCCTCAGACGCTGGTCGCGCACGGTATGAATGGCGGCGAGCTTCCCGTGGCATTCGGCGGACCTCTTCGACTGCGTGTTCCCCGGCAACTGGGCTACAAGAGCGTCAAGTACATTACCCGGCTTACCATCACCGATAGCCTGAAACGGTTCGGCAAGGGCTTGGGATCGGCGTCTCCCGAAGGTGGGTACGCGTGGTACGCCGGAATCTAACTTTAGCCGGCATATTTACAGTGGGGCAGGCTCTCAGCCTGCGCGGGGCTCTCAGCCCCGCTCTGTCGCGAGCGAAGCGCGCGCTATGAGGGACTATCTGTACGATGTACTAGCGCGTTATGGCCACCCGACCCAGCCACCCGAAGTGATCGCCCGGCGCACGTGCGCCACGGCCGTGCAGGCTGCGCGTCGGCATCCCGGACATGTGTTATCCAGGCGGCGCGGGAGCGGCAGCTCGGCTCCTGCTACGCCAGCGCGATCACACGTTTCGAAAATAAATGTCCGCGCCATCATATCGCGGCAGCCAAACAACTTACTAACCAGCCGCCCTCCGGTGTAAGGTCATCCTCAGCCACCGCCGCCCTATCATGAAAGCGGGATATGGGGCCTGGTCCCCGCGTCCCCCAAAAGGAAATCTCGTATGTTGATTTCAGACAAACAGCAAGAAGCCAACCGGCAAAATGCCCGGCAATCTACCGGTCCAAAAAGTCCCGCAGGGAAGGCCGCCGTGCGCTTCAACGCTCTCACCTGGAGCCTGCGCGCGCGCAGCCTCATGATTACCGGCGACGACCCGGCTGAGTACCAGCAACTCTGGGATGACCTCGAAGCCGAGTGGAAGCCGCAGACCCACACCGAACGGTACTACATGGAACAGATGTGCACCTCCCAGTGGCTGCTCACGCGCATGGCCTGCAGCGAGAGTCGCGTGCATGACGCAAACATGAATTATGAGGCGCGCTTCGCCCTGCTCGACCGCATCTCCGTGCAGCGCACCCGTCTGGAGCGTTCCTTTACCACTGCCATGCGGGAGTTGGAGCGCCTGCAACTGAAGCGGCAACCCCGGCCCCAGCCGCGGCCCGCGCCCGCCGCAAAGGCCGCGCCGGCGCCGGTTCACCAGCCGGCCGAACCAAATGTCCAGCCCCCCGCTTATGTGATGTCGGAGAGCGCCGGGGACCAACCGGTCTTCTGCGCCGCCCTCACTCCCGACACCCGTTAGCCGTCCGCCCCCCTGATCTTTGACAACCAGGTAAAAGACCTCAACTGATACGCGACCACTCCCTCTGAACCGCCCCCGAAACACAACTCCGATCCTCAGTCCTCAACCGCAGCCCCCGTCGCGCAGCGTGCGCACACCCACCGGCATCTGTGAATCCAACCACTTGGGCTTTGATCGTTCGAATGGAGGGCGGGTTTCAACCCGCGCGGGGCTTCAGCCCCGCCCCGAACCTTGGCCATTTGCTCTATGAGGGACTATCTCTACGATGTACTAGCGGCCGACTCCAACGCTGGAGCTCCTGGCGAACGAAGAGTGCGAATATCCCGCATGGGTGGTTGGCCGAAGAAACGGCTATATTCGCGGTTGAATTGGCTGGCACTTTCGTATCCGACCTCAAAGGCCGCGCTGGCGGCGTCCAGACCATCCATGAGCATGCGTCCTCGCGCTGCCTGCAGCCGAATCTGTTTCTGATACTGAATGGGACTCATGGCGGTCAGCACCCGGAAATGATGGTGCAGCGTGGACACGCCCATGCCCGCGATTTCCGCAAGATCTTCCAACCGTAGCGGCTTGGCATAGTTCGCCCTGATCCAGGCGATCGCTCTTGCCGTCCGGTGGCTCTGCTCTCCTTGCGTTGCAATGGCTCGAAGGCGCGCTCCCTCCGCGCTGCGGAGGATTCGGTAGATGATCTCGCGTTGAATCAGGCCGTGGAGAAAGGGAATGTCCCGCGGCGTGTCCAGCAGGTCCACGAGCCGGCAGCATGCACTCAGGAATTCCACCGTGGTCTCACCGGTGGCCATGCCAGGACTGTCGGACGGCGCCTCCGCCACCTGAATCTCCTCCCGGCTGAGCAACTCCCGCACCACGGGCATTTCGAGTTTGAGCGACAACGCCAGGCAGGGCGCCTTTTCACTTGCCTCGATCACTCGGCTGACGACCGGCAAATCCACCGACGTCAGCAGGAATCGCGACGCATCGTAGATGAAAATGTTTCGGCCGAGTTCTACGCGCTTTCGCCCTTGGGCGATCACGGTCACGCCGGCCTGGTAGGTCATGGAGCATGGGGCGGTAGGGGAGGTCCGCCGGTGGAGCGTAACCCCGGGAATATCCGTTGCCCGGCTCTCTGCGGAGCCAATGAACAAGGCAATCTTACGGGCCAACTCGGCGCGCAATTCATGCGCTCGATCCGGCAACGGAATGGCGTCTCCACGGTGGTTCTTCATGGCAGCGGCTTCGCTCTCCTCTACCCCAGGATAACCGCGGCTCTGTGCGTGGATCAACAGGGCAAGAGGAATAGGCAATAAATCGGAAGGATCGGGATACCGCTTCCACGGCGCCCGATTCTAACCTGGAGAGGAGGGAAACAGTCCCCCAGGAGAAACAATGCAGAAGCGCAAACTTGGAAACAGCGGCCTGGAAGTTTCGGCTCTCGGCCTGGGCTGCATGGGAATGAGCTTTTCGTACGGTCCGCCCAAAGACAAGCGGGAGATGACCACTCTGATTCGAGCGGCCGTGGAACGCGGCATCACATTCTTCGACACCGCCGAGGTCTACGGCCCGTTCACCAACGAAGAACTCGTGGGCGAAGCTCTCGCTCCCTTCCGTGACCGGGTAGCGATCGCCACCAAGTTCGGTTTCGATCTGAGTGGCAGCGACAATCGGCCGGGGGCGGCAGGTCTGAATAGCCGGCCGGAGCACATTAAGCAGGCTGCCGAGGGCTCGCTCAAGCGGCTCAAGGTCGAGGTCATCGACTTGCTCTATCAGCATCGGGTTGACCCGAACGTGCCGATCGAAGACGTGGCTGGAGCGGTGAAGGACCTGATTCAGGAAGGCAAGGTCAAGCACTTCGGCCTTTCCGAAGCGGGAGTGCAGACCATCCGCCGGGCACACGCAGTCCAGCCGGTCACCGCTCTACAGAGCGAATACTCGCTGTGGACGAGGACTCCGGAGAAAGAAGTGATACCGGCCCTGGAGGAACTGGGAATCGGCCTGGTCCCGTACAGCCCCCTGGGCAAGGGCTTCCTCACGGGCAAGATCGCCGAAAATGCGAAGTTCGACAGCACCGACTTCCGGAGTACGCTGCCGCGCTTCACGCCGGAGGCGCTCAAGGCGAATCAGGCCCTGATCGATCTGCTCGCCAGCGTCGCGGAACGCAAGAAAGCCACACCCGCTCAGATCGCGCTCGCGTGGCTGCTGGCCCAGAAGCCGTGGTTTGTACCGATCCCAGGCACCACCAAGCTGCATCGCCTGGACGAAAACATCGGGGCAGTCTCAGTCGAACTCTCGGCGGACGATCTACGCGAAATCGAGAACGCCGCCTCAAAGATCACGGTCCTAGGCGCGCGGTACCCCGAAAAGCTGGAGCAGATGACCGGCCGGTGAACGGCCACTTGAAGGAGGTCGAGAAATGGAAATCAAACGAAGTGGTTCACAGCCTTCCGGCAAAGGACCGGCAGAGTATTTTACCGGCACGGTGCGGGTCGACCCGCTGTTCAATCCGCCCACGCCGGCGCGTGTTATGGGCGCCAGTGTCACCTTCGAGCCCGGCGCGCGGACGGCGTGGCACACACACCCGCTCGGTCAGACCTTGATAGTGACCGCCGGTTGCGGGCGGGTATGCCGCTGGGGCGGCCCGATCGAGGAAATCCGGCCGGGTGACGTGGTCTGGATTCCACCTGGAGAGAAGCATTGGCACGGCGCCACTCCAACCACGGCGATGACCCATATCGCCATTCAGGAACAGCTTGACGGCAAAGCCGCCGACTGGATGGAGCAGGTCAGCGACGAACAATATCAGGCTTGACTTGTGGGGCGGCCAATCTTGGCCGCAGCCGCCTTTTAAGGCGGCCAAGGCCGGCTGAGAGCCGCCTTGCGGGCAGAATGACAAAATCGAGTAGGAGGAAATCCATGTACAAGACGAAAGCTTACTCCGCTAGCAGTGCGACCTCGCCACTTGGCGGCACGACCATCCCGCGGCGCGATCCCACCGAACACGACGTGCAAATTGAAATCCTGTTCTGCGGCATCTGCCACTCCGATCTCCATTCGGTCCGCAATGAGTGGAGCGAGTTCATGCCCACGGTCTACCCGATTGTCCCCGGCCATGAGATCGTCGGGCGTGTCACCGGCGTGGGCTCGGCAGTTACCGGGTACAAATCGGGGGACCTTGCCGCGGTCGGCTGCATGGTCGATTCCGATGGCACCTGCCCGGAGTGCAAGGCGGGCCTCGAGCAGTTCTGCGCGAACGCGACCCTCACGTTCAACGCCCCGGACAAACACCTGGGAGGCGTCACCTACGGTGGCTACTCCGATAGCATCGTCGTCGAGGAACGCTTCGTTCTGCGCGTCCCCTCCAACCTCGATCTCGCCGGAGCCGCGCCGCTGCTCTGCGCCGGAATCACCACATACTCACCCATGTGCCACTGGGGCGTCACAAAAGACAAGAAAGTCGGGATCGTGGGTCTGGGCGGTCTGGGCCACATGGGCGTGAAGTTTGCTCATGCGCTGGGAGCCCACGTGGTGGTCTTCACCACCTCGCCCAATAAAAAGGAGGACGCGCTCCGCCTCGGCGCGGACCAAGTGGTCGTCTCGCGCAATGCAGACGAGATGAAGAAACACGCCGGCAGCTTCGACTTCATCCTGGACGCCGTCTCCGCCGCGCACGACATCAACGCCTATATCAACCTGCTTGGCCGCGACGGCAACCTTACCCTGGTAGGCGCTCCCGCCAAGCCCCTGGGCGTCGCGGCATTCGGGCTGATCATGCGCCGCCGCAGTCTCTCCGGCTCCTGCATCGGCGGCATCGCGGAGACCCAGGAGATGCTCGACTTTTGCGGCGCACACAAGATCACCGCCGATGTCGAAGTCATCCCTATCCAGAAGGTCAACGAAGCCTACGAGAGACTGGTCAAGGCAGATGTGAAGTACCGCTTCTCCATTGACATGGCTTCCCTCAAATCCGAGTAAGACGAGCGGGGCTAAAGCCCCGCGCGGGCTCAAGCCCGCCCTCCAAACATGGGGTGCTGCAAGATGGTGCAACCTGCGGGGGCGGCCTGCCGATCCATCTGCACCAGAACAAGGCCGGCTTGATCGCCGACCTGGCCATCCTGGCGCTGTTCCTGCTGCTGTTAGCCGTGCGCTAACGCTTCGGAACCGACACCGTGACGTTGCGGAATTTCAGGCCGCCGGTGTGGTCGCCCTGAATGTAGAAGGGGCCTGGTTCGCCTTCGTTGGCGTCCAGCGCGCCGCCGGTGATTCCCTCGATCTCTTTATGGTCGATCACCGTGTCGCCGTTGTGGACTACCGTGACGATGCGGCCCACCAGCGTGACGTCGAAGGTCTCCCACTGGGCCGGCGCGCGCGGCAGTTCGGGCTGCGGCGCGATGCGTCCGTAAATCGACCCGATGCGGCGTTCCGGAGGATTGTCTTTGAGCGGTTCGTATTCGATCTGGACTTCATAGCGGCCGCGCAGGTAGAAACCGCTGTTGCCGTCGTCGGGGCAGTTGACTTCGTAGTGCACCTTGAAATCCTCGAACTTGCGCGTGGATTTCAGGTTGGCTCCGTGCGCGGTGTTCAATAGCAAGCCGTCTTCGACCTTCCAGTGGCTGGCGGCGGGATCGCCGATCGGCTCCCAGCCGGTAAGGTCCTTGCCGTTGAAAAGCGGTTCGGGATCGGTCCATGCCTTTGGGGCGCTGCGCTTCATTGCCGGCGAGCGCATGCCGGTCAACTCCGTCGAGATATCGCCGCTCTTCTGCACGCCGGTGAGCTTCCCGCCACTGGCTTCGAGATTCCAGGTCATCGCCGGACGGCTGGAGGTGGCCGCGGACAAGGTGAGCGTGAGGTGCGACCCGTCCACGTGGACATCCTTCACCTGGTAGACGTTGCCTCCGGGGGGCTGGTACCACACTTCCAGATTGCCGCCCTTCGCGGTTACGCCCAGCCAACAGGCGCGCGTGCCGCCAGGGGTGGCGATGTTGAAATCCCACCGTCCGGCGAATGGATTGGTGCTTTTCTGGGCGAGAGCCGGCATGAGCAGCGCGGCGGCCACTATCAGACTGCTTTTGAACGTTTGCATGATAGCAGTCTATTACAAATCGACGTTGTGGGGCGGGCAATTCTGCCCGCAGCCGGCTTTCAGCCGGCTCTGGCCGCCCCACAAAATCATCCTCGATAGACGCGCCAGAAAACGTCTCGGAATTTTTGCATCTCCGGATCGGTGCCGATGGTGACGCGCAGCATGTTGTCGAGGGGCGGGAAGGGGCGGCCCACGGCGACGCCCATGGGCGGCATTTTGGCGATGAACTCCCGAGCATTGCGGCCCACGTCGATCATCATGAAGTTGGCCTGCGTATCGATATAGGGCAGCTTGCGCTCCCGCAGCCAGGCGCACAGTTCGCCGCGGATGCGCGCGTTGGTGGCGCGGCGTTCGGGAAGCAGCGTGCGCGATTCCGCGAGCGCCGCCAGCACGGCGCGTATGGCGATGATGGAGAGCACATTGTTGCGGAACGGCCGCATGCGCTCGATCAACTCCGGCCGGGCGCACACAAATCCGGCGCGCACGCCCGCCATCCCATAGATCTTCGAGAACGTGCGCGCCACCACCACGTTCTTCGCTTGCCGCACGTAGGGCAGCGCGGTCTCCAGTTCCTTCGACTCACCGAAGTGGATGTAGGCTTCGTCAATCAGCAAAACGTTATCCGGCGGCAGGTTCGCGACCAGCCACGCCACCTCGGCCTTGGGCGTAATAGAAGCCGTGGGATTATTCGGGTTGCACATGTAGATCAACCCGGCGTGTATCTTGTCCGCCGCCTCGGCGATCTTGCGAACGTCGGCCGAGTAGTCCGGCAGCAGCGGCACCTGGATCACCTGCCGGTGCATGGCGCGCGCCACTTCCGGCGGGCCTTCGTAGGTGGGGTGCATGACGATCAAAGGCCGGTCCGGCGCGGTGAAAGCCTCCACGGCCGCGTGCAACAGCTCGCTCGATCCGCAGCCCGCCACGATATTCTCCGGCTGCAGATCCTCGCTGCGCGCCAGCGCCGCATAAAAGTCGCGAACTTCCTGGTAGTGGTATCGGCCCGCAGCCGATAGCACATCCGCCATGGCCGCCAGGGACGATTGCGGCGGACCCAGGGGATTCTCATTGGCGTTGAGCCACACCATGTCCTTGGGCAGGTCGCCCTGGATCATGGCGCGCTGCGCGTAAGCCATCTCGGGCAGCATCCGCCCGGCTGCTACGGCCGCACCGATGCGCGCGGCAAAACCCCTTCGAGTGATCATTGCGCCTCCAGTGGGACCGGCCTCCTGGCCGGTCGCTTGCAATATTGTACCCTCGCCAGGACAGGCCAGGAGGCCTGTCCCACATGTAACCTAATCGGTCTGCCGGTCATCGTTAACACACTTGACACACTCATGTACAGACGAATCTTCCTCTTAGCCCTGATGGCGGGCTCCGCCGCCGTGGCGGTCCGTGCCCAAGTGGACGTGCTCACGGCGAACTACGACAACAACCGCACCAACGCCAACCTGAACGAAGGAATTCTGAATACCAACAACGTGAACGCCACGCAGTTCGGCAAGCTGTGGGCCTATCCGGTGGATGGCCAGGTTTACGCGCAGCCGCTCTACGTACACGCCCTGAGCATTCCCGGAAGGGGCACGCTGAACGCGCTCTACGTGGCCACCATGCACAACAGCGTGTACGCCTTCGACGCGGATGCCTCCGGCGGGACCGCGCCGCTATGGCAAGTGAACCTGGGAAGCACGGTCGATCCGGCCTCGTTCGACATAGCGGGGGCGGCGACGTACACCGACATCCTGCACGAGATTGGGATTCTCAGCACGCCCGTAATCGACCGCGCGGGCAACACCATTTATGTGGTCGATGAGACGCTGGCCGGCGGCAGTGCGGCTTTCTTCCTGCATGCGTTAGACCTTACGACCGGGAGCGAGAAGTGGAACGGGCCGGTTCAAATCCAGGCGAGTGTGGCGGGGAGCGGGTGGGGAGGCACGGGAGACGCGACCAACGGTGAGCTTCCGCTGCTGGCGGCCGGCCACATTCAAAGGCCCGGATTGCTGCTCGCCAACGGCTCGATTTACGCCGGTTTCGGGTCGCATGGCGACTACGTTCCCTGGCACGGCTGGATGGTGGCCTACAATGCCGCCGACCTGCCGCAGCAAACCGCCGTCTTCAATACCACGCCCTCGACGGCCGGCTCCGCAATTTGGCAAGGCGGGCGGGGCTTGGCGGCCGACCCCGATGGAAATATCTATTGCTCGACCGGCAACGGCAACTACGACGGCGTCATGTCGTGGGGCGAGACGGTGCTGCGCTTGACTCCCACGCTGAGCGTCGCGGATTGGTTCACGCCCGCGGAGTACGCCGCCTGGACCGACGACGATATGGACTTCGGTTCCAACGGCCCGATCCTGGTGCCGGGGACCAATTTTCTGATCGCCGGCGGCAAGGCTGGCCTGGTGGCGCTGATCGACCGGACCGACATGGGCGGGCAACCTCTGGACACGGACGCGCTGCAGTTCTTTGAAGCGGTTCCCAACAGCAAATTCGCCATCTTCAACGCTGCTCTTTGGAATCGCCCCGATGGCCCCATCCTTTATATCTGGGGAGACGACGACGTGCTGCGCGAATTTCAAATGCAGAACGGCGTATTCAATACCAGCCCGTTGGCGGCCAATGGTTCGCTCCAGAATGCGTTGCCATTCAGCGGCATGACCGTATCGTCCAACGCCTTCGTGCCGGGAAGCGGCATCTTCTGGGCCACCAGCGCTACCTCGACAACCTTGCCGGCGGCGGGCGTGTTGCACGCTTTCGACGCGATGAATGTGAGCCGGGAGCTATGGAACAGCGACGTGCAGGGCCGCAGCGATGCGCTGGGCAGCTTCACGAAATTCGCCAATCCCACGGTGGCCAACGGCAAGGTGTACGTGCCGACGGATTCGAACCAGGTGACCGTCTACGGCTTACTGCCGGTTCCCGGCGTCACGGCTGTGGTGAGTGCGGCGAGCTTCACCAGCTCCGCGATTGCGCCGGGTGAGCTGATTTCCATTTTTGGCAATAGCATCGGCCCATCCGTGCCAGTGGGACTCCAGATGGATTCGTCGGGGAAGGTGGCGACTTCGCTCGCGGGACTTACGGTCAGCTTCGATGGGAACCCGGCTCCGCTGTTATACGCTGCGGCAGGCCAGATCAATGCGGTGGTGCCGTTCGCGGTGGCGGGTGAGTCCACGACGCTGATGCGGGTTTCCGCGCCCGGCGGCGCGGCGTTCACCGTGACGCTGCCCGTGGCGACGGCCGCGCCCGCCATATTTGCGACTAACGCAGCCGGGCAGGGCGCGATTTTGAACGCCGATTTGTCGGTGAATGCGGCGGGTAATCCGGCGGCGCGCGGGTCGTGGATCGCGATTTATGCCACCGGCACGGGTGTTCTGAGTCCGGCGGTGGCGGATGGCACGATGGTCGGCGCGACGAATTTGCCGCTGTCGGTGGCGCCTGTCGCGGTGAGTATCGGAGGGCAGGCCGCGACGGCCGGTTATCAGGGCGCGGCGCCGGGATTGGTTGCCGGTGTGATGCAGATCAATGCGCAGGTGCCGGCGAGCGTGACTCCGGGGACGGCGGTGCCGGTGACTATCGGCGTGGGAGGCACAGCCGGGCTGAACACGGTCACGATGGCGGTGAAATAGTAGGGCGGGCATGATTGCCCGCCCTCCACTACTGCTCTTTCGCCGTCGGAATCAGCACCGTCCCCATTTCCGAAGACTGCACGCGAATGGTCCCGGCAGGCGGTGGAGGCAGGCCGCTCGACGGCGCCGCCAGCGGAGCCTGCCTGGCGGCCGCCGGTTGGACCGGGCGCATCTGCCGCAATCCCGCGCGGATCTGCTCTTCCGGCACGTGCAGCGACAGGAGAATGTGTTTGCCGTTCACCTGGTATTTCAGACCCTCCAGGCCGCTCCCCGCCTGGCCCGCGCTCTTCGCTTGGGACTTCACCGCGCTGTTCAGCCAACGCAGCCCTTCGGCCATTTCGGCGGCGGCTTTTTCCGTGCGCGCTTCCACATCGGCGGCAAGCTCAAAATCGGGGCTGAGGCTCAGCCCGCCATTGAACCCCGCCACCTTCGCGAGGTACTGTGCTGCGACTGCTTCTGCCGGGGCCTTCGCCGCAGGACCGCCCAATGGCGCCGGAGCCGGAAAGGTACCCGCCGCGGCGGCCCATATGTCATAGCCGCTGTACTTGGCCACTTGCGCCGCCAGGGCCGCCGGCAATGCCGCGGGTTGGTTGCGGCGGCCAATGGCGGACTTCACATCGCTCATCTGTCCGATCACCACAATGCCATTGTCCAGGAAGGCGATGACCCCGTTGCCGGGCTTGGACGAGGCCAGTATGGGCACGCCTTGGTAGTCGGCCATCTCGCCGGTGAATGCCTGCAAAGCTCGAATCCGCGCCGGGTCCAGCGAGCTTCGCACGATCACCAGCATGGGCGACGATTTGGTGTACCCGCCCGCGACCAGGACATCCCGCACCTCCCGGCTCCAGTCGATGTTGGTGAGCAACGCGATCTGCTCCTTGTACTCCGGCTTGGCTTTCGCCAGATCGGCCTGCGGTTGCTTCGCGATCCCCTGATGAAAGGCTTCCGCCATCGCCTGTCCGATGGGCGAAGCCACGATCTTGGCAATATCGATCTCCATGACCACGCTCGCGTCCGGCATGACCAGGTTCATCATCTCGGGATCGGCGGCGGCCGCCAGACCGGGCAGACCGGCCGCCAGCGCTAACAGCTTGCAACCAAGAGTCACACACTACTCCTTTAGTCTTCCTTATCGGCTTAAGTAACACTGCCGGCCGCCGCAGGACAAGTGTTCGAAGGTTAACTGGCCCGATCCCGCACTGTCCTATAATGGGATCAATAGGCATGTATATCCCGAATTTCAGCGCGTTGCGGTGGCGCTACCGGTGCGTGCGCGCGCTCGGGCTGGCGCTCGGACTGCTCGCCATTTCCTGCAACCACGCGCCGAAGACCGCAGTCCGGAAGGTCTCCGAAGACCGCTTCTCCGCCGCCACTCCGCGCGATCGGTATGCCGACGACCTGGGCCGGTTTCTCGCGGGACTGCCCGCGCGAACCGGGAGCCCGTTCGGCGAACTCGAAAAACAACCCGCGTGGATCGAACACCGCCGCGTGTTGGATCGAGCCTGGAGCAGGATCGATGAGGATTCCCTCCCGGCCATGAGCGCCTTTCAGAAACGGGAACTGTGCGCCGCGCCCATCGTCAAAGCGCCGGTTTTCTATCCTTTTAGCGGACCGGACGCGCTGATGGTCACCGTGTTCTTTCCCGATAACCCCGTGTACGTAATGGTGGGGCTGGAGCCCGCCGGCACCTTGCCGCCGCCCAGGCAGATCGAGCGCCGGAACCTCGACGACTATCTGGCGCGCATCCGGGCAACGGTCGCTTCGGAACTGGGCCGCAGCTTCTTCGTTACCAGACAGATGGATCGCCAGCTTCGCGGGCAAGTGGTCGACGGGCTGTTCCTGCCCATTCTCGAACTCCTGGTGCGCTCCCATCACACCATCCTGGGGTTTCGCTACGTTCGGCTGGACGATGCCGGACAGGTTATCGAGCGGCCCGCCGGCTACAAGGCGCCCGGCAAGATCGGCAATAAGGGTTTGGAGATCGATTTCCGGCGGGACGACGACCAGTCGGTCCACAAGCTGCTGTACTTCTCGGTGAACCTTTCCGACCAGCGCCTGCGGGAGAACCAGCCGTTCCTGGCCTTCCTCGCCACCCTGAAAGGGACCGCTACTCTTCTCAAAGCGACATCCTACATGGTCCACAAACAGGAGTTTTCGATCATACGCGAGCGGGTGCTTTCCGGGAGCGTCGCCGTGCTGCAGGACGATTCGGGTATCCCGTACCGCTTCTTCGCCGCGGCCCCGTGGACGGTGCAATTGTACGGCGCCTACCTTCGTCCCTACGGCAGCTTCCGCTGGCTCCAGCAGGCCGATTTGCGAAAAGCCTATCTGTCGTCCACGCCGAAGCCTCTCACCTTCCGCATCGGTTATGGATACGGAAAGATCCCCTCCAACCTATTGTTCGCCCGCAAACCGGCCTAGCGTGCACGGTCGACTCGGCAGGCCACGAAAAACGATGGCCTGCCCCACAGCTAGAAGGACCGGTGGATAAACGCGCGCGGGTCGTAGCGCAGGAAGAAGATCTCCGCCTCCCTGACGGCGGGCGTTGGGGAGTTCCTGGATATCGGGTCCATGCCGAAATCGGCCGGAAGCGGCGAATCCCAGATGGAAAGCAGACGAACCGGCGAATGGGCAACCCCCGTCGCGGTCGCCTCCTGCACGGTTTCGTTCTGGCTGAAGGGCCGATGGAACGGCGCGAAGCACTCGACCAGCCATGCGCCTGGATTCGGAAGCGAGACGGAACACGAACACCAGCCGTCGCCGGGAACCCGTGTCATCCCGTCCTGTTGCATGCGCATGCTGCGGCGGCCAAACAGCATCAGGTAGACCTCTCCGCGAACGGCCAGCGGGCCGGACGCGGCGTGCCGCCAAAAGGCGCGGTCCACCACCACGCGCTGTCTCCACAGAAAGGCGCCATCGGGCGACGGGTCCACCTGAACGATGCCAGGATCGTTGCTGGCTGCGGGAATCCAACCGGATGACCAGCGTTGTCCCGCGGGCGTTTCGAAAGTCAGATCGACGATCTCAGGCGCGGCCGTCTCGGCCGCCGGGATGTTGATCACGCGAAGGGGCACGCCGAGTGTTACGCCGTCCGGTTCGAGTTGTTTCGCATCCGGCCGGATGCCGGTAGCGTCGAGCATAACCTCCACCGATGCGCCGCCGCTCTGGCCGAACAGGCGCGACTGAACCGCGACTCCGAATCGCCGGCCCGCGCCCTCATTCGTGTACAGCATCAGGACCACCAGGGCGATGGCCACGCCTGCGGAAATCAACCGGTTTCGCATGCGAAGTTGCAGAACGAACACGATCAGCGCGGGCGCCGTGACCATGAGCATCAGGAATATACCGCCGGCCCAGGCCAGCCCTTGGGATTGGTAGCCGCGTTGGACGTGGCCGCCGACTACGGCCAGCAGGATGACGCTGGCGTAGAGGCCCACAATCGATAGCACGAACTGCACCAGAGTGCGAGTGAGAGCGGCGAGCGCGGCGGGAACCAACAGAACGGTGGCTGTGAACGCGATCTGCATCCAGAGGAAGTTGGGCAGATAGGCAAGCGGCCGGTAGCCGGCGGCGGCGAGTATGGCGAAGCCGGCCAGCAAAAGCGGCACGTTGACAAACGCCAGGACGAACAGCGACTTGGCGGCCAGCAGGCTGCGGCGCGAGTAAGGCCGCGTGATCCAGAACTGGCGATCGCCGGTGAACGACTCTTCGTGGACCAGCAGACAGATGAGATACCACCAGCCGATTGACAGAACCGCGGCGGCAATGCCGGCATAGCGGTCCGCGGATCCCGCGCGGCCGGCGGCGATATTGGACCAAGCCCACATGCACGTGAGGGCGGCCAGTGCGCCGATCTGGTAGGCAAACCGCCGCGCGTCTTTGCGGAAGATATGGAAAGCTTGTTGCATCGCTCAGTGCTCCACTGGCATGCGGACGCTGGCCGCGAAGTCGCGCTCGATCCAGGCGCGGGGAGACTCCCTGACAAGCGATGTTTCCACATCGATGGGTGTTGACGTCATTTGTATGGTAAACACGGGGCTCACCGCGAAATCCGGGAACGGCGACTCCGGCGCCGAGAGAAGCTGCGTCCTGCTGTACCGCGCGAATCCGGCGGGACCGTGGTCCACGTCTACGCCCGATCCGCTAGAGGTGTCGAAGGGCCGCCGAAAGGGCGAACTGCAGAAAACTGTCGACTGATCCTGGGCCTGAGAAATGTCACAATAGCCGCCGCCGGGAATGCGCGCCGCTTGTCCGTGCGGGAGCGGCACGATGGTTTGCTGCCGCAAGCTCAGACGCATGGACCCGTGGACGGTCACCGCCGCACCTTGAACACCTCGATAGAATTCGCGCGGGAGATACAACGTGTGGATATAGTTTGTTTCCCGCGCGGCCGGGGTGGAGACCGGGAACTCACGCGAAGCGAATTCCGGGCCCGGGGACCAGCGCAGGCCGGCGGGAGCTTCCAGCGTGACATCCAGCATTTCGGGTCGCGCAACCTCGCCTTCGGGCACGCAGTGAATCGTGAAGCGAAGATTGATGCCCAGGCGGCCGGAGCCCGAATCGTGCCCGTAACCAAGCGCGTTCAGGAGTGGGATCGAAACGGAGACCGCCTTCGCTTCCGCTTGGTGGAATACACTCGACCGGATCGCATCGCGAACCGGCATGGGAAGGCCGTAATAGAGCACTCCCGCGAGCAGTAGCGTACACAGGCCCGCGCGGATGGAGGCGGTCGTCCAGCGCCGCGAGAATTGCCAGCCAACCATCAGCGCCGCGCCCGCGCAGACGACCGTCACGCTGACCGCCTGGCTCTGCCACGGTACCGCAATAGCTTGGTAGGGAACGACGGCGGCCAGAGCGACATACCACGAGAGCACTCCGCCCAGAATCGTCAGCACGAACTGGGCGAGATTTCGGGTCACCGTTCCCAGGGCAAAAGCCGGTGCAAGCAGGATGGCGGCCACCGCGAATTGCATCCACAGCAACTGGAGAATACCGGCCAGCGGCCGATAGCCGGCGGCCGCGAGAATCGCGACCTGCGCGGCCAGCAAGGGGACGTTCACGAACGCTATGACAAACAGGAGCTTGGCCGCCAGCAGAGACCGCCACGCGTAGGGGCGGGTGGCCCAGAACTGGCGGTCGCCGGCCAGCGACTCCTCGTGGACCAACTGCGAAACCAGAAACCACCAAGCGCCGGCCAGGAAGAAGGTAGTCAAAAAGGACAGGGCCATGGCGCGGCCGAAATCCGCCGGCCCGGGCACGTCGGCTGCGATATGGGACCAGGCAAATGCGGCGGTCAGCGCCGCTACGGCGCACAATTCGTAGCGAAAGCGCCGGATGTCTTTGCGGAAGATGTGCAGCGTCTGGGTCATGTGCGCACCTTTCAGGCAGCCGCGCGTTGCGCCGACTTCGCCACGGTGACGAAGATGGAACGCAGCGGCATGGGCGTGGCGGAAATGTCGCGCACGCCGGGGAAACGCGCGCGAATTTCAGCGTTGGTGCGCGCGGCGTCGTAACGGCTGTCGGTGAAACGGATCACGGCGGCGGACGATTCGGGCCGCAGCCACGCCGCGGGCCAATCGGCGGGCAGCGGGGGCGCGGCGTCGAAGGTGATTTCGATTTCACGGAAGCGGTCCGCCAGCGCGCTCAGCTCTTCGGAGAACAGGATGCGCCCGTCTTCGAGATAGGCGATGTGGCTGGCGAAGGTTTCTATGTCCGCCAGATCGTGCGAAGAGATGAACACCGTAGTGTTCTGGCTGCGCTCCAGCAGGCCTTCGATGAACTCGTCGCGGGCCAGCGGATCGAGGCCGGTGAAGGGTTCGTCCAGGACGATGACTTCGGGCCGGTAGGCCAGCGACGATGCCAGCGCCGCCTTCATGCGCATGCCGCGAGAAAGGTGCTTCAGCTTGCGGCCGCCCGGCAGGTTGAAGCGGCCGATGAGCTGTGCGGCTAGCGCGTCGTCCCAGGCGGGATAGAAGGGCCGCAGGTAGCGCATGAAGTAGTCCACCGTCATCCAGTCCGGCATCTCCTGGTTTTCCGAGACGTAGCCGATGCGGGTGAAGTCGCGGCCCGCAAGCCGGCGCGAGTCGATGCCCAGAATCTCGGCGCGCCCCGAAGTGGGACGCAAGATATTCATCGCGATCTTGATGGTGGTGGTCTTCCCGGCTCCGTTGGGGCCGATCAGGGCGAACACGGACTCCCGAGGCACGGCCAGGTCGATGCCCTTCAGCACGAGGGTGCGGCGGAATTTCCTGGTGAGTCCGGCAATGCGGATCGGATCGCTCATTGCTTGCGAGCTCCTTTCAATGTTTCCTGCACACTGGGGTCTCCGGCTGGATCGAGCCGGCTCCAGTGCGCGACAAGGGCGCTGACGACGTCGTTGACCTTGAGCCCCAACTTGCGCGCCTCCACCACCAGGCGCTCCAGTTCGTGGTCGAGCAGGCGGGTGCGTTCGGCGGCGGTGGAGCGGCCGGGTTGCACCACCACGGTGCCGGTGCCCGGACGCACTTCGAGCAAACCTTCGCCTACCAGGTGCGTGATTACTTTGTGCGCGGTGTTGGGGTTGATCTTGAGCGCGGTGCTCAGCGCGCGCACGGAGGGGAAGGCGTCGCCGGGCCGCATCTGGCCGGAGATCACGGCCTTTCGCGCGGCATAAACCACCTGTTCATACAGCGCCACGCCGGGCTGGAAAGACAGGCGGAACGGGATCACATGTGTACTATGACAGATAGTACAGTTGAAGTCAAGAGGCCGGACCCCGCGGGGCCATAGATGTGCTACAGTCGTTCGATCCCATGGCGTCCCCTGGCACCGCCGCTCCCGCCGCACGCACCTCGCTGCTTCCCGTTTTGGGACTCTTCTTCGGCATCGCGGTAACTATCGGAGCCACGTTCGGCGTGGGCATTCTGCGCCAGCCGGGACCGGTGGCTTCCTACCTTCGCGCGCCCTGGCTGATCATGCTGATGTGGTTCGCCGGAGCGATTTACTCGGCTTGCGGCGCTTCCAACGTTTCGGAACTGGCCACCATGATTCCGCGGGCCGGCGGCTTCTATGTTTACGCCCGCGAAGCCATGGGCGACTATGCCGGGTTCGCCGTGGGCTGGTCCGATTTCCTGGCCAACATTGCCCCTGCCTCTTACGGGGCCATGGCCGCGGTCGAGTTTCTCCAGCGCCTGGTTCCCGCGCTCGCGCCATTCGCCGTCTTGCTGGCCACCGGCGCCATCCTGGCGTTCGCTGTCATGCAATGGTTCGGCGTTCGCCTCAGCGCGCGCGTGCAGCAAACCGCATCCGCCATCGCCGCCATCGCTCTGCTCGGCTTGGTGGTGGCCTGCTTTATGGTGCGTGCGCCAACCGGCGCCGGGCCCGCTTCACCCCCGCCCGCCGGGAGTTTTCTCGCGATGATGGTGCTGGCGATTCAGTCCATCGCGGTGACCTACGATGGCTGGTACGAACCCATCTATTTCGCGGAAGAAACCCGCCACGCCACGCGCCAGCTCCCGCGCGCCATGTTTGGCGGACTGGCCCTGGTGGCGGGTATTTATCTGCTCCTCAACGCAGCCTTCCTGCGCGCCCTCGGACCGGCCGGCCTGGCCGCTTCGAAATTTGCCGCCGCCGACGCCGCCAGGTTGATCTTCGGACGCGCCAGCGAGATTGTCATCTCGGTTGTCGGCGTGGTCATCTTGCTGACGCTGCTCAATAGCGTGCTGATGAGTTCCACCCGCATCCTGTTCGCCCTCAGCCGCGATGGCCTGTTCTGGCGGCGCACAGCGTCGGTGGCGGAGAACGGCACACCCCGTCCCGCGCTGGCCCTGGCTTCCCTCGTCGCGGTCGGGCTGGTGCTGAGCGGCACCGTGGATCGATTGATCGCCCTGGCTGGATTCTTCTATGTCTCCAACTACTGTTGGGCCTATATTTCGCTGATCGTGTTGCGCCGCACCCGGCCCGCCGCCGCGAGGCCGTTCCGCGTTTTCGCCTACCCTGCGCTGACGCTCCTCACACTCGCCGGCAGCCTCGCGTTCCTGGTGGGCGCGGTAGTCAGCGACCGGCGCAACAGCCTCTATGCTCTGCTGCTGTTGATGGCTAGTGTGCCGGTACGATCGCTGTTTCGTGCGCGCCGCCAAGACGAGCCGCTAAGATAGGTTGCATGCCGCTTACCGCCATTACCCGCGCCGTCAGCTCGTCCCTGAACGATTGCCAACTGGCGTTTGTGGAACGGCAGTCCATCGATATAGCCAAAGCCGTCGCGCAGCACGACCAATACGAAGCCCGCTTGGCGTCGCTGGGAATCGCCGTGGTCTCCCTCCCAGCCCTGGCGGACCAGCCGGACGCGGTCTTTGTCGAGGATCCGGCCATCGTACTGGATGAGGTCGCCCTCATGACGCGCATGGGCGCGGAGTCGCGGCGCGGCGAATCGGCGAGCCTGGCGGAGGCCATCGCGCGCTTCCGTCCGCTGCGCTGGATCGCCGCGCCGGGAACGCTCGAGGGCGGCGACGTTGTGCGCATCGGCTCCACGCTGTTCGCCGGGCGATCGGCGCGCAGCAACGATGCGGGCATTGCCCAGTTGGCGCGCGAACTGGCGCCATTCGGATATGCCGTGCGGGCCGTGGAGATGCGAGGCTGTTTGCACCTCAAGTCGGCATGCACTTACCTGGGACAGGACACCGTCCTGGCGAATCGCGGCTGGGTGGACCTCGCGCCGTTCGGCATGGCTCGAGTGATCGATGTGGCGCCGGGCGAGCCGGCGGCGGCGGATGTACTGGCGATAGGCGACACCGCGATGGTTCCGGCATCCTTCCCGGAAACCGCTCGTACGCTGGATCGAGCCGGCTGGCGTGTGCTCGCGATCGATGTCTCCGAATTGCAGAAGGCGGAAGCGGGAGTCACCTGCATGAGCCTGATCTTCAACGGGTAATGTGGGGCGGGGCAATCATGCCCGCAGCCGCCTTTCAGGCGGCCAGAGCCGGCTAAAAGCCGGCTGCGGCCAAGATTGGTCGCCCCACAACTCGCTATTGCAGAACGTCGACAGTGACCGTAGTCGTGTGCGTGATGCCGCCGCCTTTGGCCGTTACCGTGACCGTGTGGTTTCCGAGCGCAGCGCTGTTGCCCACCTTGACTGTCATGGTCGACTTGCCTGCGCCGGGCGCAGGAATGGAGCTAGGGCTAAAGGTTACGCTTTGGTTGCTGCCGCCTAACCCAACAGACAAGGCAATCGCCGAGTTGAAACCGCCGGAAACGGTGGTGGTGATCGTGGTGGTTCCGGAACTACCCCGGGCGACGCTAATCGTCGAGGGCGATGCGCTGACGGTGAAGTTTGGATTCGGGCCGGAGACGGTGAGCGAAACCTTGGTGGTTTCGGTGATGGCGCCGGAGGTTCCGGTCACTGTAATGCTATACGTGCCGGCGACTGTGGAAGAGGCCGCGGTCATCGTCATGGTCGAAGTTCCCGTGCCGGTAATCGAGGTTGGGTTGAACTTGACGGTCACGCCCGTAGGCTGGCCGCTCGCGGTCAAGGCAACGGCCGAATCGAAGCCGCCCGTCACGGTGCTGGTAATGGTGGACGTTCCCGAGCTGCCCTGCGACACCGTCACCGAAGTGGGCGAGGCCGAAAGGGTGAAGCCAGGAGGCGGCGCGGTTCCGGTGAGTGCGTTGATCAGACCGCTCCCGTTCGGGCTGCCCCAGCCGCTCGCCAAATCGTAGCCGATGGTTGCCGAATAGCCGTTGCTGCCGCTGGTGATGTCGTGGAAAGCGGTGTCATAGCCCGATCCCAGGCCAATGGTGTAAAGGGTCGGATTGATGAAGCCGAGCGGGCTACCGCCGGCGGCCACCGCCTGTTGATTGGCGAGAGCCAGGTAACCGGCCCACATGGGCGCCGCAAAACTGGTGCCGCCATAGGAGTTGGCGGTGCAGGTAGTTTGGTCGGCACAGACGTAAAAAGTAAAATTCGAGTTGGCCGAAACGTCCGGACCATTGCGATAGGTCTTCGAACATTTCGCGCAACCGGCGGCCGCGGCCGTCTGCCACGAGGGGATCGCATACTTGTCGGGCGAAATGCCGCCGCCGCCATCGACCCATACGGTTTCCGAACTCCAGGGGCCGGCCGCGCTGCTTGTCACTAAGTCCGTCCCGCCCACCGACGTGATGTACACATCGTCCGCCGGGTAAACCGCGGAAGACGTCTTCCAGGCGCCGCTGTCGCCGGCCGCCTGAAACAGATTCTGACCGTGCCCCGCGAACTCCTGGAAGTACGGGTCGTCCGTAGCGGGGTCCGACGGGCTCCACGTCCAGGAAGAGCTCAATTGCGCGTTCAGCGGACTGGCCGTAGCCATCGCGTTGAAAATCGCGGCATCGCTGGATCCTACGTACATCACCAGGCTGGACAGGCCCGGGGCCATGCCCATCGCCTGAGTCATGTCCAAGGTCTGTTCGGTGTCGTCGCAATTAGCCGATGCGAAACAACTTGTGCTGGTCCCGTCCGTGGATAGGACAGTGACCGGAACCGTAAGTGTTTGATGCGCGTTCTTATAGTAGGTGGCCAGGTCGGCTAAGTCGGTACCGACATACTCCAGCAATCCGAGCGTCTGGCCGGCGCCGGTGAGGGTTCCCCCGTAGTATGCCGCGCGCATGTCGCTGCCGCAAAAAGAGGCCGACGGGCACGAGCCGGTAGTGGCTTCCGGCGTCGCGTCCGGATTTCTAACTGCCAGGGCGGGGCGCGGGATCGAATAGTTGTCCAGGCCCGCGATGTGCCACAGGCTCACCGACAGGTCCGGCGTGGGCTCCCGGTCCGCAGCGTAGAAGGTACGGCTTTCGGTGGGGTGCTGGTAGACGCCCATGGTCACATGAAAAGCCGTCTCAATACTCGCCACCGTCCCCTCGACATCCACGTTCAGGCGATTGCGGGAAGTTCCAACCACTGCGAATCCGTGTGTCTTGGCGAAGCTCACCACGGCATCATAATCTTCCTGGGTGGGACCAAACCTGCTGGTGAATTCTTCCACCGTGAGGAACTGGCGGTAAGACGGGCTGGACGGATCGTAGAGATCCTTCAAGAAGTTGTCTAACGCGGGCTGGTTGCGATGCGGCAGAACAAGGACAAGACGCATCGGCTGGGTTGCGGGAAGGCGCCCGACGGACTTCGCCTGCCCATTGGCCACCACATCGCGTACATGCCGCGTCGCCGGGGCCGGCGATGCCGCCTGGCAAACGACTGGCACAAGCGCGGCGATTGTTACCAAAGATGCACGTAATTTTCGAATCATGATTTCTCCTCTGTCCGGTATCGGGAAGTTTGCGCTTTCGGTCGTCGGCCGGCTGTTAAACCGGAATCTACTCCCCCCGTTCTTGACCCAGACTCCGGTCAGTATAACACTAACCGCTTTCGCCGGAGCCTTTCGGCGCCTTCACCGGTACTGTTTACAATTGGCCGCGTCCCGCATCCTTCCGGTTTACTGCGCCGGGACCTTGTAGCCCTGCCGTTCCATGTCATCCACGCTTGTGCCTCCGGAGCGTCCCTCCCACCAGTCGAGGGTTTTCTCGAAGGCCACGAAACCGGTGGGGCGGCGCAGGCGAAAGAGCAGCTTTGCCCCGCGCTGATGCGTCGCGGGCCACGTGGCAGTCACGGTGTGGGGCGTGCCAATGTCGGGCAGTTCGCTGGCGCCGCCGGAAATCGCCTCGCCGTCCGCGCCGCGCACCTCCCACTCGGCGCGGTACCCGCGCATGGTGTACGAGGGCAGCGTGTCCTCGCCCCGCCGCGCCACCACCGCCGTGAAACCGGAAGGCGGCCCGCCCGCGAATTGCCAGTGCAGATCCACCACCGCGGGCGAGTTCTCCTCTTTCCACACATAGAACGACGGATGGCGCTGGCGGTTCACGTCGACGATGCCAATCTCCACCTCGCCGCTGGTCTCGCCCGGGCGCAGATTCAGGTGCGACTTGTAATCCTGATAGCACCACAGGATCGCTCCGGCGATGAAATCGAAACGGCGGAAGATCTCCAGTTGAGAAGCAATGATGTGCCGCCGCAACGCGTCGCCCGCCAGTTTGTCCGGCGCAAAAATGCCCGGCGCGCCGAACTCGGATATGAGGAACATCTTGTCCGGATAGTCCCTGCCCGCCCGCTCCAGCGCTGGCGCGAGTCCCTCTTCCGCCCCGGAAAACGACCCGAAATACTCGTTCATCATCACGAAATCGGCGACCGACGCGGCATTGATCTTGGGATCGGCGCCACCACCGATCCGGTCGTCGGCGTAGGAAACGTAGCGGTCCGGGTCCAAGCCCTTCACCAGGCGGTACATCAGATCGAAGTAGCGCCGTCCTCCCGGCGTGTCGGTGGCGCTTTCGTTGCAGACGCTCCAGGCGAACACCGCCGGATGATTCCATTGCTGCTCCACCATCTCGGTCATCATCTGTTTTGCCAGCGCCACCGCGCGGGCGTCGGTCATCTGCGCCTCGCTGAACTGCCACATGGGGATCTCGGGGATCAGCAGGATGCCGTTGCGGTCGGCGAAGTCCAGGATGACGGGGTGCTGCGGGTAGTGTACGGGCCGGGTCAGCGTGACCTGCAGTTCCTTCATTTCGCGGTAGTCGTGCAGCATGGTGCCGCGTGTTTCGGCGAGGCCTTCCCACGGCGAGTCCTCGTGACGGGCCATGCCGCTGAGGCGCACGCGCTCGCCGTTCAGATACAGATGGCGGTCGTGAATCTCAATCCTGCGAAAGCCGTAATTGTCCTCGATGGCGCCGATGTCGGCGCCGCCGGCCTCCAGCAGCGTGGTGCGCATCCGGTAGACGTTGGGAAGATCGAGGTACCAGAGTTTCACCGGCGTGGCGCGCATCTTGAGGGTCGCGGTAGCCGAACCGGGCGCGACAGTCACGCTCTGTTCGGCGGTCTCCACGGGTGCGCCGCCATCGGGCGCCAATAGCTCCACACGCACGCGCAGGCTGGCTGCGCCGGCGCCGTGGTTTTCGACGAGCACCTCATCGGCGATGTCGGCCGTCTGGCCCGCCAGCACGCTGCGCACATGCTGCCGCCGGATCAGAACGGGTTCGCTAACCGCCAGCCACACATCGCGCACGATGCCGCCGTAGTGCCACCAGTCGTACCAAACGGTGTTGCCGCCGCGCAACGCCATCGCGTAGCCGGGGATGGTGGCGAAACCGGGCCGATTATCGATCTCCACGGCGATGAGATTGGCGGCACGGAGTTTCGGCCCGGCATCCACCCACCACTCGGTATGGCCGCCTTCGTGCGATCCGGCTTCCACGCCGTTGAGCCACACGCGGGCCTTATAGAACGTAGCACCGAAATGCAATTCCACGCGCTTATCGGCGGCGCCGGCCGGCAGCGTGAACCTCCGGAAATACCACGCCACGCCTTCATAGTCGGCGTACTTGCCGATGTTCCACGTGTGCGGAACGGTGACGGCCTCGGCAGCCGGCGGAATGTTCGCGGTCCAGCCCTCGGCCAAGCCTGTGCCGGCGCGATCGATGGCCATGCGCCACTCGCCATTCAGGTCGATGCGCTCGGCGGCGGATGCGACGACAAGCATTGCCGGCAGGAGGACGATAGTTCGGATCACAAACTTAGTTTATATCCGAATTTGCACCCATTATCGTATCCACTTATACTGTTACTGTCTCGGAAGGCTCTTCATTGCACATGAAGCGGAGCCAGTCGGAGTATGTTTACCACGACAGCAAGGCACACGTCGGGGTTGGTTTGAGGGGTCGCGCTGGATGAGTTTTTGCGTGCCGGCGGTCAGAGGGGTGTAGCGAGTCCGGGACTAAGAGTGGGCAATCCAAA
>Ga0224558_1001406_pt1 | contig 25251 bp, 33 predicted proteins | sample 714S32024metaG_FD_180682 | JGI IMG/M metagenome (GOLD analysis project Ga0224558, IMG submission 180682) | Peat soil microbial communities from Stordalen Mire, Sweden - 717 S3 20-24 | ecosystem: Environmental > Terrestrial > Soil > Wetlands > Peat | place: Sweden: Norrbotten County, Stordalen... | reverse complement strand
CGCCTACATCCCGACCAACCTGATTTCCATCACGGACGGGCAGATCTACCTCTCGCCGTCGCTGTTCGAACTGGGCGTGCTGCCCGCGGTTGATGTCGGCAAATCCGTTTCGCGCGTCGGCGGCGAGGCGCAACGGGCGGCCTACCGCGTGGTGGCGGGCGACCTGAAGCTCGGCTACGCGCAGTTCGAGGAACTTGAGACCTTTGCGCGGTTCGGCGCCCGCCTGGATCAAGACACCCGCAAGATCATCGAGCATGGACGGCGAATCCGTGCTTGCCTCAAGCAGCCCGAATTCGCGCCGGTGTCCGTGCCTGCACAAATCGCCGTCCTGCTGGCGTTGACCGCGGAACTCTTCGACCCGGTGCCGCTGGACCAGATGACGAACGCAGAGCATGCCGTGCATGAGGCCGCGGCGAGCATCCCGGCGGAAGTGTGCGCGCGATTCGAAAGCGCTGACAAGCTGAGCGAGGAGGATCGCAAAGCGATTATCGAAATCGCCTGTAAAGCACTCGCGCCTTTCCAACCCAAACCGGAGGCCAAACCGGAAGCCAAACTGGAGGCCCAAACGAAGGTCAAACCCAAGCCCAAGGCGGGGCTCAAGGAGAAGTTATGAGCGACACCACACCGAAACCCCGTTCCTCGACAACACCCCGCTGCTGGTCCATAATACCCCCCGAACACCGCGACTACCGCATGCACTTCTGGGACAAAGGCGAGCCGAAGAGCGATTTGACGCCGGCGCAGAAAGCTACAGTGAGGCCGTCGCGGGCCGGCGAATCTCACGTCATTTGAATATGTTCGACGTCTGAATCTTGAGTTAAAGAGAAGAGCACCCACATGGTTTCGAAAACATCCCCTGTCGACCTCACAACCGAGGAGAACAAAGAGCTCACCAAGCTGTTTGGTTTGCTCTTGGCGGGATATGCACGTTTTTCAGGACGCATGACAGCCAGTGCCGAAAATGAAGTCAAGACATTTGCGGATTTATTGGGAGGTTTTGGCGACAGGTTTCGCCGGGATTGTGTGATTCAGGATCAGCACGATCAGTCGGCACGGCTCAGTTTCACGAGGACGATTGCGGGGTTCATCAATGCCAAACGTACCTGGCAACAAGAGCAAAGGTCCTTTGCAGACTCGTTTAACATTCTCGCAGTTCTAAAACTGCTTGATAATGAAGTCCGTCACTCGATGGTGCTGGCGTGGTTGCTTGATAAAGACATGGACCGCTACGGCACCCACGCACAAGGCTCCTTGGGATTCGAGCAATTTCTGAAGGCGCTCCCGCTTCCAATGAAATACGCGAAAGCGAATTACTGGGTGCATCGAGAAGTTTCTGGCGACGAGTCGCGCGTAGACATCGAGGTCGCTGCGCGTGATTCATTCTTGATACACATTGAAATTAAGATTTGGTCCGGCGAGGGCGCGGAGCAAACAACCCGCGAGTGCGCGGATCTAGAGAAAAAAAGGGTTGCCCTGAATGTTTCTCCAGATCACGTTCATTGCATTTATCTGACTCCCGAAGGGCGTTCTGCTGGCCATAAGGATTTTAAGCCATTGTCGTGGTACAAGATCGAAACCGTGCTTGAATCATTTGCAGAAAAGGCTCTTCCGGCGGATGTCAAACTGTTTGCTAGGCATTACGCTCGTGCACTGCGGGCCGCAGGAATTTCACAAAGCCAAGAAAAGGAACAAAACCATGACGAATGAAACCTTTAGCGAGCCGGAGCGCTTCTTGATCCAAAACTGGACGGCGGCACGACAGTTGGAACTCGCGATGGAGAAAGTTAGAGAGAGTTATACCTCAGTTGGCGAGCGAATTGTGGCCGCTGTTCGTGGCACCCATGAGGACCTTGATTCTGCGAAGATCGCGCTAACGCAACACTGGGGTAAAGGCGAACTCCTGATTGGCCGCAAAGCATGGGAGCCGCCGGACTACTGGCCTAGTGGATTTTCCATCGACAACTTGAGCTTGGAGGTCCTTGCCGATGAAACGGAAGCGCAAGCCTGCTTAAGCATTTGGTTCAATAAGCCGGAGAGGATGGGGGTCGACAAGGCGGAGGCCATCAAGGCGGTTCACCGAGCAGCAAAGACGATATTGACGCAAGACGAAATGAAACTTTGCAAACTCACCTCTGAGGACAATTGCGCGTTGGTTTATCTGCTCCCGCAAAGCAGAAAAGAACTGTTAGAGATGCTCGCGGAGGGAACTTCGCAATCATTCATTGATTGTTTGGTCGGCCATCTAGATGTCGTTATAAAATTCACGCCGGTGTTAGACAAGGTGTTTGAGAAGAAATAATGCCCTGGAGCTATGGGAACGACCAGGATCGTAAAACAATCATCGAAATTGCCCGCAAACCACTCGCCCGCCTCCAACCCAAGCCAAAGCCATGAGCGACACGACCATTAGCCTGCGCCGAAAGATCAGGAGTGCCGGTGATCTCCAATCTGTCGTCCGCACGATGAAAGCCTTGGCCGCATCGAGTATCGGACAATACGAGAAATCAGTGCGCGCGTTGGCCGACTACTATCGGACCGTGGAGTTGGGGTTGGGCGCATGCTTTCGGGAGAGCGAGCCAGCCGCCTTGAAGGTGGAGCGGAAAGGGCAAATCGATTCGGGTGCGATTGGCGCAGTCGTTTTCGGATCCGACCAGGGACTGGTGGGGCAATTTAATGACGTGGTGGCTGATTATGCAATCAAGACACTCGCAGCCCTGCCCGGCAAGCCCAAAGTCTGGGCCGTTGGTGAGCGTGTTCATGCGCGCCTGGCGGACGCGGGCCTGCCGCTGATAGGACTTTTCACGGTCCCGAATTCCGTCCAGGCCATCACCCCGCTCGTCGGACAGATTCAAATCGAGGGCGAAGCACATCGGGCTAAGGGCGAGTATGCGCGTCTGTATGTCTTCCATAACCGTCCGCAGTCTGGGGCGCTCTACGAGCCGGTCAGCCAGCGGTTGTTGCCGCTTGACGCGCAGTGGCAACAAGGGCTGGCCAAAGTCCCCTGGCCGACCAAAAGTCTGCCCGAGGTCATGGGCGGCGAGGTCGGAACGCTGCGTGCGCTGATCCGCGAATACCTTTTCATCTCGGTCTTCCGGGCGTGCGCCGAATCCCTCGCGGCCGAAAACGCGAGCCGCCTGGCGGCGATGGAACGTGCCGACAAGAACATCGAAGAATTGCTGGAGCATCTGCACGGCACATTCCACCGTTTGCGCCAGAGTGGCATAGACGAGGAACTGTTCGACGTGATCTCCGGCTTCGAAGCGCTGGTCGGACCGCGGCAGCAACCAGCACGAAGATGAATCACCAAGTGGACCCCGCCGAGCGCTTCCACGCGGCTTTCCACCCACTCCCCGTCCGTTAGGCGTGTTCCGTCCCTCAACCCTCAACGACAACCCCCAAAAGGTTGGTCATGCGCGCATCCCCGCCATCCCCAGCATTCCGAGCCTGACCAGAGCCATCCTGACGCTATGTACAAGGGGTGCACAAAGGAAGCTCAAGGGATGCTCAAGTTTTGGACTGCTGTGCAGCCCTGGTTCAGCCGGTGTGCTTCCCTTGTACATGGCGCTAAGCGACGGAGAAGAAGGTCAGGGCGGGGCTGGCTGAGCCTCGGACGTTGCCACGGGCGCTACCGCCTGGGCCTGCGTTTCCCGGGTTCCTGATGCCTCGACCGGGACTGGGCTGGGCGGGACGATCGCGCTGGCCAGATGGTCCTGGGCTTTCCAGCCGTTCTTCTGCTGGCAGGTGACCACAAAGACCTTTTGGCCGGGGCGGGGTTGGCCAAACCGGGCGACATACGGGACGGTGATGTCGCATTGGCCGTTGGTCGCGGGCCCCAACAGAGCCAGGTAGTTGACCCGCCGGTGCTTCGTCCGGCCCCGGCTGCACGGAGCCTGGCCAAAAAGCATGATGTCCTCGGTTGCCGGACCTACGCTGAGCAGCAGGCGGACGCCGTCTTCCTCGTCGTTGACAAGAACCAGGTCGCCGACAGGGTTGGGGCCGAACACGACCGGAGCCGGGGGTTCATCCAGCGGCGGCCGGCCCACGCACCGCAGGGTGCTGTTGATCTTAACGCAGAGCTGCTGGCCGCTCAGGTGCGAGTACTGGCCGAGGGAGGCGTGGCTGGGGGCGGTTAGGGCGGCTTGCCCCCAGCGCTGGCGCTGGGGCTCGGTCAGGTTCAGGCCCCAGCCGCTGGAAGAGGAGCCGAAGACGTCTCGCATTTGCATCTGGGGCTCAGTCCTGGGGTTCCGTGGGACGACGTAGGCACGGTAGCACTGACCATACCGCGAGACGTAGGCAACCTGATTTCCAATTCGATTTGTGCGGGGGGTATCAATGACTTTCATAGACTCATGATCTTTCTTATACCGGCTGAGATCGTTGCCTGCCCGCAAGCCCCTCGTGGGCTGGCCGACCGAGGCGCGATGCCTTCCCAGCCGTACTCCAGAGCCTACCCCCAAAGCCCGGTCTGCCAAGCGCGAATTGACCGCCCGGGAGCACAGGGCAGGGCTGCGGCCTGTGGCCTGGCTGCAGTTGACCGGACTTTGGAGTAGCCCCGGAGCAGAGCAGAGGTCAACCCGGAACGGCCCTTCTATGCGAGCGGAGCGAGTCAAATTGAAGTCCTGTAAGGACGATAAGATTCTTCGGCCCTTCCCCGCGCCCCCGGACCGGAAACCCGCCCAAGACCGCTCCCACCCGGCCCAGCCGGAATGGCTGAAAAACTCTGGCTGGCCCCCGGTCCTGTGCTGCTCTCCGCCATCTTGGTCCAGCCCTCGCGACGCCAGCAAGCCAAAGAGCGCTCGAATTCCCTTTACAGAGAGCCGCCGTCGGGTAAAAGGTGCCCCCGACGAAGAGCAAATTCTCATCCGCGACGTGGATCTGTTCGGATAACACCCCAAAATGGGAGGATATCCAGACCTGCATAATCACTTGTTAACCGCATTCAAAATATGCCGTACAGACTACTCAACGAAGACGAGCGACTCCACATTTGCCAATTCATCCTCCGCCTCATCCCAGTGGCGCGGGATCCCGCTCACCCGATGCGCGAGGTGGCACGCTGGTACGTGAAGGAGGCGATGTGGCGGTGGACGGCCGATGGCGTTGAGCAACAGACCGGGGCCGTGACGATAAACGCCGTGAAGTATAACATGGTTCACCTGCCCAATAGCGCGGCCGCAGTCGCTCGGGTTGGCGGTACAGGTCTTCGCCACGAGCATGCCGTTCCCAGGCGCGTGCTGGCGCACCGAATTATCGAGGAGAATATGGGGCTCCAGGACATCCACAACTTCCTCGGCAGATTCTGCCGTGCGGCTATTGTGACGCGAGATGAAGACCAGTTGCTTGTGCCGAGAAGAGAAATGCCCCCTGGCTGGAATTGGGAGCACCCTTACCAGCGATACATAAATGCAAACCTCCACCTCAATAACCTGCCCGCTGACGTGCATCCGTGGGGCTAACGAATCACTCCAGCGGACGGCGAGATTGCGCTTCATAAAGCGGTCAACCCAAGCTATGGGCCGACCCCTTTACCTAGGCAGCCTTGGGCGAGCGTAGAACGCCCGTCTGAACGGGGGCAAGCTGAAAAACCTCTGAGAATTCGACCTTTACAGCCCAACCTGGGAGGAGTAAAAACGGCCTTGATGAAGAAAAACCCTTCGTCCGAGCAGACGGGGCGTTTGGATAACCCCTCAAAATGGGGTGTTATCCAGGTCTGTATAATCACTTGTTCGGCGACAGCGAAGCCGTCATCTGTCAGCGAAAGGCAACACCAATGAAAATCACTCTCACAACACTCACCGCCGTTGCTCTCCTCGGTGCAACTCTCCTCTCTTGTCAGGTGTTGAATGCGCAAGACGAGAAGGCCGCACAACAAATCCCCACTGATGTGCTAACGCGGCTCAGAGAGGGGGCAAAGGCTGGAAATGCTGCTGACCAGTACCAGCTGGCGAAGTACACATTAAGTGGGCAAGCGCGGTCTCCGCAGGTGTCGCGGCTTCTGGCAGATGCGGAATGGGACCTCAGCCGGCTTTCTCTCCGCGTCCAGGGCTACCCGCCTATGGACGAGGAGCCCGGAGCCCAACAGGCCAGGGAGAAATTCAAGAGCGAGCAGGAAAAGTTCAAGAAACTCACAGACTCCATTGAACAAAAGGAAACGACTGAGGCGCTCGACCTGCTCAACTCTGCGGCAACCCGCAAGGATGTTGATGCGATTCTTTATTTGAGCAGCATGTACTCGGATGGGAAACGCATCGCCAAAGACGGGAAGCGGGCGTTTGAGTTGGACAAGCAAGCGGCCGATTTAAGCAGCGGCGCAGGAATGGCAAATGTGGGGTATGATTACGGGAAAGGCGAAGGTGTGGAGAAGGACGTTACAGAATCGGTAAAATGGTTGGAGAAGGGCGCGGCAAAGGGGAATCTATCCTCGTGCTACTGGCTCGCCTGCGTTTTGGCAGACGGTGGGTGGAACGGCAAAGACGATGGCCATCCAAGAGATCTTCCACGGGCATATGCACTCGGACGAGCGCTACAATTGGTAAGCCAGCCCCGAAGCCGTGCGAGTCAATGGGGTGCTGAGGTGCTCCGGAAGGCCCGTCAGGGCCTCGAACCAGATCAAATGATCGCCGCGGAGTCAGAAGGCGAAAGGGAAGCGAAGAAGATCCAGGCGGCATCTGGCCTGGAGTCGGCCTCGGCGGATATCCCGAGGGACCTGACCGACTCTGCGAAGCTCACGAAGGACCAGTGGAAAAAGCGATTCGGTCAACTGCACCCTGTGTTCGCCCAGGTTGGTGTCGTGCAGTTGAGCAAGGCTGAGTTCACGAAAATATGCGGAGAACCGAACCGGACGCAGACGGTTGGGGATACAGTCTTCTGGTATTACCAGTGCAAAGACGGGACCATTCAGTTTGAGCTTCATAAGGGCAATTTGCTCGCCGGAATCGTTGCCGGAAAAGTGAACGATTTCTGAGTGTCCAAGCGCCAAATACTACTACTTTATGCCACAATCCAAATCCAATCCCATGAAGCTAGCGCAGAATGTTGCGGCGGTTTCGCACCTCTCAGCCGAAGAACTCGGAAGCTGGTCGCGAGTCTTCAAGGACGTCGCCACCGCATTTGAGAACGTCGGCCACAAGGAAGAGGCGAAGCAGCTCAAAGAGTACGCGAGAGGGTTCAATATTGTGGCAGGCAAGCGTGGGGAAGAGCGCTAACCTCTCCAGGTATTGAGTTTGAGTTGAGCCACTGCGGAATGCCGAACCACAGCATGGAGCCGACCGGAGCCAGCCGTTGAGGTCAGTTACAATTCGTGAGTGAGCGGCGGCTGGCTCCGGCGGCTCATGCTGACCGCTGGGGCGGGGCGGGCAGGGGCCATTTCGCGGCTTGTGCCGGCACGCGGGCGGGGGGGGTAGAACAGGGGCGACGGAAAGCAAACCGCCAGATTGGTTGAGGGTTGAGGGTTATTAGTTGAGAGAGACGTGAACGCGACGCTGGCGGGCAAACTGGATGAGCTGAATCAACTCCTTGAGCGCCTGAGCCAGCGCCGGGAGGGCGAGCGGCGGCGTCTTTGGGGCCTTTGAAATTGCTTCGTCACTCCTTCCGGTCAGGCGAAGGCGGCGGCGGTTCCTCTTTCAGGGCAAGGGTGGCTTCGTGCCGGCGTTCCTCTTCAGCAACATAACCGCGCAGCTCATCCGCCGTCCGGATCAGCGGCCCCGGCTGCCGGGTTTCAGCCGCGCTCAGTTCGGCGAAGATGCGGTCAAGGTCATAGCCCGCTTCGCGCGCCAGGGCGTCTTTCACCTGCCAAAGCTCTTCAAGAAGCGGATTCGTTTTCATAGGGCAAGTCTCCCATCAATTCCAGCGGAGTGCAAACATGCGGCAAGGGGCGGCCAGCGCGCTGCGCTTCGCGTTCGAGCCGTTTTAGAATTTGCGCGTTGGCCAAATGACGGCAATTCCAAGTGAGGAGGTAGTCGGCGGCAATGGCGGTGGCAACGGCCAAATGCACGGCGTCGCGAGCGGCTTTGGGCGGCAGGCAACTTGTGGAAAGGAAGAGTCGGGCCAGTTCCTGGGCGTCGGCGCTGACCGCTGCGCGCGCAAGCGGCGATGTCGGGGACCGGGACGGGTTGAGCTTTTTATGAGAGGGGGCCGGGGCATAGCCCTTAGGCGGGCCTCGAGGGCCAACCTGCATTCAGCCGCTTCTGGAAGCGGGCGGAGGCTCAGGCGGAGGCGAGCCACTCTCGGGCCTGGTTAATCGCCGGGCGATCAAAGGAGCGGACTATGCCGGTCGTAAAGGGTTTACAAAACACCTCCATCCTGTGCTGCCATTTTATCTCGGTCTTCCGGGCGTGCGCCGAATCCCTCGCGACCGAAAACGCGAGCCGGTTGGCGGCGATGGAACGCGCCGACAAGAACATCGAAGAGTTGCTGGAACATCTGCACGGCACATTCCACCGTTTACGCCAGAGTGGCATAGACGAGGAACTGTTCGACGTGATCTCCGGCTTCGAAGCGTTGAGGGTAGAGGGAAAATGAGTCTGCTAGACGAATTGTCACGAGCCGCGTGGAGGGGGGGCAGCAAACTGTCAATATGAGCGTACCTAACCAAAGACCGCTCTCGACACGGAGCGGGGCGCACATGGGCTGCCCAGTTTGAACAACCTTGTCCGGCGAAGGTTACGATTCCGCAATGTGGGCGAGACCCGGTCATAGTGGATCAGGCAAGGCGTGACGGGTGTTGTAGCACGACGCCCGGAAATGGCTGGCGTGCGAGGGGTGTTGGGGGGATAGTGGGCTCATAGGTGAGTAACCGAAAATCACAGATCTGGCCGGCTAGGGCATTGCTTGCGGGGGTGAGGGGGTTGCCGGGGCTCGTCCAGCGACTGCCAGGCCAGAGCCGGCCGATATTCCTGACCTGTGTGTACGGATTGGGAGCCGGATTGGCGGCGGTCGCATTTCAGGCGGGGATGAATGGGTTGTACCGGGTGACCTACGTCCAGTTATCGCATCGGTCTCTAACAGTGTTCCTGGCTGGCAGCCTGGTAGTGATTGTCGCCACTTCGCTGGCGGTGGGCTTTCTGCTGACCAAGTTCGCCCCGGAGGCTTCCGGGAGCGGCATTCCACAATTGAAGGTGGCCTTCTGGAAGGATTTCGGTGTGGTGCCCTGGCGTGTCGTCTGGGTGAAGTATGTGGCGGGGGTGCTGAGCATCGGAGGCGGTTGCAGCCTTGGGCGGGAGGGTCCGAGCGTGCAACTGGCCGGCGGTGTGGCCTCAAACCTGGCTGGGCTGCTGGGTGAGGCCAAACAGAAACGGCGGGTGGCGGCGGCGGCCGGAGCCGCGGCCGGACTGGCGGCGGCGTTCAACACGCCGCTGGCGGCGGTGACGTTTGTGTTGGAGGAGATCATCGCCGATCTGAACAGCGCGTTGCTGGGGAGTGTTTTGCTGGCTTCGGTGATTGGGGCGTTTGTGGTGCATGCGCTGGTGGGCAAGCAGCCGGCGTTTGCGCTTTCGGGCGTGGAGACGTCTGGGTGGTTGGTATATGGGCTGACACCGGTGGTGGCGGCGGTAGCGGCGTTCATCGGGGTTGTGTTCCAGAAATGGACGATGGGGCTGCGGGCGAGGCGGAAGGATTTCCGGCGTGTGCCCGCTTGGGTGCGGCCATCGCTCGGAGGTGTGATCACGTGGATGCTGGGCTCGGCGGTGTTTGTAGCCACCGGACATTTGGGTGTTTTCGGGCTGGGGTACGACGACCTGTCGGCGGGGCTCGGGCTGCAGCTAGGCTGGAAGATCGCCGGAATCCTGCTGGGCGCAAAGCTGCTGGCGACGGTTCTTTGTTACGGCCTGGGAGGGTGCGGGGGTATTTTTTCACCGACGCTGTTCCTCGGGGGGATGTGCGGGATTTGTCTGGCCGGGTTGTCGGCCCTGGCTGTCCCGTTGAGCGGGCCGGACCAATTGACCTTGGCGGTGGTGGGGATGAGCGCGTGCCTGGGGGCGGTGGTGCGGGCGCCAGTAACGGGGATTCTGATCGTGTTCGAAATGACACATGAGTTTTCGCTGGTGCCGGCGCTGATGCTGGGTGCGCTGGTCAGCCAGGCGATCAGCCGGAAGCTGAACCGGCACAGTTTCTACGAGGAGATCCTGGTGCAGGACGGGCATCGGCTGGAGCATGTGATCCCGCCGCGGGATCTGCGAAGCTGGCAGCAGTTGCCGGTTGCGGCCGTCGCCAATTTTCATCCAGTGATGGCCACGGAGCTTACTTTCGCTGCGATCCACAAGCTATTGCGAGCGCACCCGTATCAACGCTTCCCAGTAGTGCTCAATGGGACGGTTGCGGGCATCCTGACGCGGAAAGAGGCGCAAGCCGCCTTGGCGGCCAAGCGGCCGCCCAGCTTGGAGCCGGCGGTCACCTGTCTGCGCAAGGATAGCATCGCGGAACTGCAGGCCCGGCTGATTGAATCGAACTCGTTGATTGTTGTGTTGCTGGACCGGCCAGGCGGGCAGATGCTAGGAGTAGTAACGCTACACGACCTGCTGCGGGCGCAAGCGGCGATGTCGGGGACCGGGACGGGTTGAACTTTTTATGAGAGGGGGCCGGGCATGGCCCCATAAGCGTTAACTTGTTTAGATGAGTATCTCCTCGGCCTCCAAGAGCAGTTCTTCTTGCGACTTGCGTCGGCGCGGTGGTTCAGCCAGGCCAGCGGAGATTCCTTCCCAGTGCTTGAGCATTTGTTTGAGGGGAAGCCAAGGGCGTATCGCCTGGATCACTTGGCGAAAGGCAAAGGCAAATTCCCGCCAGCGGCTAGGGTGCCTCGATTGCCTGCAAGCTGTATCCCCAGGGGGAAAGTGCGCGCGCCTGGGCTAGAACCTTGTCAGTCAACAACGCCACAAACAGCTTGCCGTAGAGCCATGCTTTGGCGCTCTCCGGGTCCTGTTTGGGCAGGTGACCGAGTTGGGCTATCTGCTTGAAGCGTTTGAAGACTAATTCTATCTGCCACCGAAACCGATACCATTCCAGGACTAACCGTGCTGGGAACTCTCTCTCCGGGAAGGTCGTCAGCACCATCACATACTCGGCGTAGATGAGCGTTTCGGGCTGCAACTCCGAACCCTGCTTGCTGGCTTTGCGTCGGAGTTGCTTGTGGGCCAGTGCGATGGCGATCTTGCTCTTGCGAATCGCACATATCCGCACCGAGACGGGCGGTCGCTTCTCGAATGGGACCAAGGCATTTCAAGCTGCGATTTGGCCACTTCGTTGGAGGGGCTTGAGCTTCTGAAGCAGATTGAATGGGTCGCCCGCCGGGGTCTGCAGCACGATCCCGTCGGGGTTCAACCGCACAGCGACATAGCTGTTCTGTTCGGCGACAAAGTGGAGGCCATCGCCCCTGAAGTTAATGAGAAGTTCATGTAGAGCATTGCAGACCATCGCGCTTGCCTTCCGTTCAGCCGCGCGGCACAAGAAGACTCGATGAGAACTTGACAATCTCATTAACTGACCCCTTTATGTGACACTTCTGCAAGGCGCAGATTAGCAATGGGTTGCAACAGGCGCGGTTTTGGGCCTGATAGCCTCGAACTCTGGTCTGCCACTGGCCCCTTCCAGCCGCCCCGCGTGTGGGCTGCTCACTATTGACACAACGGCAACACCTCCAGAGCTTGGGGCTGCGTTTCTGGGGGCTCATTCAGCAAGTTGGATACGCAGGCCCAAGTGCCCACCTGCAAGTGCCGGGCGATCCACTTCGATTTATATCCTCGCGCTGGTCCCCACGGTTCATGACGTGATACATGGCCCCGGGATATTCAATGCGCAGCTTGCGCGACATGGGCAACCGCTGCCAACACGCCCCAGAGGTGTCAATAGTGACACTTGCAGGGTTTTGAGAAAGCCCCTACCGGGCATTTGTGACATCGCTTTTGCTGCCAGGCGACCTTCAATCCGACCGGGAGCACACGATGCGCTGGAGGCGATTATACGACTGGCAAGGGGCATTCCTGTGCGGATTTGGCCCCCCGTCAGAGATCGTCTCGGAACAGGCTATTCGGACACGTCTCAAACAACAGCAATCCTGGCCGATACCCCATGGCCAGTGACAAAGTCGGGGATAAGGACTCCAATCTGAAACTGTAGGAGACGACGTAAGGAGTCTCCAATCAGCACGTTCCGAACTAGCCCAGGTTTGGGAGCAGGCCAAGAGATCAGAGACTCCTTACGTCGTCTCCTACAATGACTTCCGAAAACATTGTCCTTGGCCGTGGCCGATACCCTTTACGGCCGAACCACAGATTGACTGAGCCGACCGGGGCGAATAGAGTGGCGGCATGGCGATGTTGACGCTCGAATTGCCAGTCCACGAGAAACAGCGGGGTTTCAACCTGCGCCGGCGCCAACGAAATTTGGCTGTGTGCCCCGGATGGCGGGATAAGCTTTCTGGGGCCGACAGCGATGCAGTGCTCAAGGCTGTGCACGCAGTTCCCGAAACAGGTTCAGTTCCGCTGACTTGGAGACCTCTGCGCGCGGAGGGGCAAACCCTCGACAAGCCCTGCCTTCTCCCGCTCAGGCGTAAAGTGAATGAGATCGTCATAGTCTCGTAAGGCATTCGTCTCCCGCTGCCGGGTGAAGGAAATACGACAATTTCATTAACTGAGGCAACCCAGCCGAAAGAAGTCAAACCTATGAAGATTATCGTCGCCGCCGACCCGTTCGCCCTGAATCTCAAGAAGCCGATTGTGGCCCACCTGGGGGAGAAGGGGCACGAGGTGTTCGACCTGGGAGCGACGGGGGAGAAAGCAATCCCGTATTACGAAAGCTGCGTCACGGCTTGCCGGGCACTCCAGGCGGGGAAGGGCGAGCGAGCGATTCTCCTCTGTGGCACGGGCATGGGCATGGCCGTCATCGCGAACCGATTCCAAGGGATCACCGCGGCTGTGGTCGAATCGGTCTTTGCCGCCCGAATGTGCCGGGCCATTAACAATGCCAATGTGCTCTGCCTGGGCTCGATGCTCTGGGGCGACTGGATGGCCAAGGAAGCCGTTGAGGCTTTCTTGACCACGAACCTGACCGATGGCCTGCCGCAATTCGCGGATTTCCTGAAGGAGGCCTACCAGAAGGTGGAGGCCATCGCCCCTAATGTCAGTGAGAAGGTCATGTAGAGCATTGCAGACCATCGCGCTTGCCTTCTGTTCAGCCGGGCGGCACAAGAAGGCTCGATGAAAACATGACAATCTCATTAACTGACCCCTATCCGAAGCTCCCGAAGCTGACCACGATGAATGCCACGCGGAGCAATTGCCACACTGGAGGGGAGATTCTCATGCGCCGCTAACGACCACCATCAGCGGTGGGAGCCAGCCGCCAACGACGTCCAAATTGGAACTGAGCTAAACGGCTGGCTCCCATCCGCTGCATGGTGTGGTTAGGCGGCATGGTCACTTTACCTTCGCGAGCTGGACCTCGAGCTTCCGCTCCAAATCACTCCACTCTACACTATTGGTCCGATAAGCAGCGCGATACTGCAACAACCCTGGTGCAAGTTCCTTCCCGTCACTGTAAGTCGGATCGTGATAAAAATTCTCTGCCGAGCCAAAGCAAAACGTCTCCAACAAGCGAGTGCCACCCGGAATATCACCAGCCCGAAGCTTCTGTAATGCGCCAAGCGTGACTAAACTCGTGACCTTGGAGTTTTGATGAATCATGTCGACTTGTCCGCTGAGATAAGCCCTCCGATACGCGATTCGATATGTGACCAGCGAACAAATGGCACAGGCCACCACCGAGACCAGAGTCCAACGAATAATCTGTTTCATAGACTTGTGTGGGGCTAGTGACACCTAACGTCCGCGCTCACTCGCTCCGGGTCGATGACGCCCGAAATACAAACAGAACGCGCCACCGGCGTCCAGTGTAGCGCGATGGTTCGGCAATGCGGTGTCTGCACTGAAGATCATCGCTTCTCACTCTGCCGGGCACGCAGCTCTGTGACTTCCTTGCGGAGGAGTAAGCACTCCCTACACAAAGCCTCCAATACCCCAAAGCGCACCTTCAATGGCGAGTAGGCTTGCCGCTCGATCTTTTCGAGGTCTTTCTGCTCTTGTTGGACCGTCCGCAGGTGGGAGGCGATCTCAGGATCGGAACTTTCGGGCGTGATGCTCATATCTTGGGAAAAGGTTACTATTGGGCGTTTGGAACGAAATATCTCGGGAGCACTTTATTGCGTGTGGGGCAATGTGTAGGTGTAATTGGTGACTCCTAGTTTGAACGTCACTTGGCGATTGGCCGAGTCGAACGAGACAACGTCTTTGCCTTTGGCGGTAAGCACAGCTGCCGGGATACTGGATACCGGGAACTGCCGCTCATAGCATACTGTCGTGAAATTGCCTTTGCCGGGATCGACGTGCTCGACGATGATGAAGCAGAAGTCGGGGCTTGTATCGTTCTTGTCCGTGTAGCGCGCAGCAGAGACAACCGCACGAAAGCCTGTGTGCCCAAGGGGCAAGGAGACAAATTCCCCCGTTATAGGGCGGTTCGTCTGGTAAACATTCGGACCATAATCTGGACGGAAATCCGGCGGCAAGTGTGTCGACGGAGTGCAGCCCGAAAGCAAGGTAAGCCCGACGAGTAATACTGGGCAGTATTTCATTCCATCAAACAGACACCGCAATGATGCCGTTTTGTATACTGGGCTGCGCATGTCGATGCCCTACTAACGAAGCGTATTGAGCGGTGGCGCTGCTGAATTCATCGGACTGCCTTTGACGTGCTGCGCCATCCGCTCCAATCGCCTTGTTCTACGGCGCCTTTGCATGGCGATGTTCCTGAAATCACAAAACCGGACAAAGCCGGCGGATGCTTGCTGCCGCAGCGCGCCGGGGTGTCCGCTCCAACGCGGCCCAGCCGCTGTTGAGCGGCGCACCGGGCGCACTGCGGCTCAGGCTACTCACATCCGTCGGGTTTGGCCAGCTTGAAATTCGAGGATTCATAAGTCTAATAGTTCTGGCGCCGAAGAACAGTATTAGTTCACCCTAAGCCGCCGAGGAAACCCCAACTGGCCCACGTTGTTCATGACGGGAGTTTACCGTCAATAGCCTGAGGGCGGCAAGATCATTTTAGGATGTTTTGGGCTTGCATTACAGAATGAGAAAGATTAACTGAGTTAAGCTTTGCGCGTATGCTCACAGGGGACCACACGGATGGCGTAACGGTGGTCGGGTGGCCATTCTTCGATACCGCGGTTGCGCATGAAATCACGGTAATCTTCGAGCAATTCCTTCTGGCTGGCCTTGGCGACACCCGTGAGCTTGATTTCCGCTTCCTTGGAGGTGCCGCTGGCTTCGCTGCCTTCGAGGATGTTCTGCTTGCCGGAACGCGCGGCTTGCACCATTTGGTCGTGCGTGCGGGATCTCCTGTCTATAAAGCGGTCGCAGAAGTAGATCGTGGCGTCAAAGACGACGAGGGCCTTGTGGTAGGCGAGCAGTTTCTGGTAGCCGCCATGAGGCGGGATAAAGCGCTCAGGCTCAGGTAGCTTCGTCTCGGAAGGACTTAAGGGACGAAAAGGACCGGAAGGACGAGACGACGGCCCTAATCCACGCGGTTTCATTTGCCGCCCTGAGCCTGAGGATCAGCGGGAATTCACTGGTTGATATGCACTACCTTTGCCGGGGCGAAGCCGTTGAACCAGGTGGAGGAGGCGTGGCTGTAGGCGCCGATGTTTTCGCTGTAGAGGAGGTCGCCCAGTTTGAGGTCGGAGGGAAGTTGCTCGGCCAGGGAGACGACGTCGAGGGCGTCGCAGGTGGGACCGAAGACGGAGCAGATTTGCGTCGGTCCGCGCTTGAAGGCCTTGAGGTGGTACGTGCAGTGGTCGAAGATGACGCCGGAGAAGGTGTGATAGACGCCGTCGTCGATGTAGTAGCAGAGCTTCCCGTCGCGCACGGCCTTGCCCAGGATCTTGGAGACGGCGAAGGCGGCGGTGGCGACCATGAACCGGCCTGGCTCGGCGAGGATCTGGATGTTCTTGGGGAAGAGGCGGCTGAGCTCGCGGTTGATGAGCGCCGCCAGCTCGCGGAAGGGCTTTACGCTGTCGTCATAGGGGGCGGGGAAACCGCCGCCGATGTCGAGCAGGTTCATCTTGGTGTAGCCGCGGGCCCTGGCCTCTTTGAAGAGGTTGGCGGACAATTCGAGGGCGGCGACGTAGTTCTGGAAGTTGGTGGTCTGGCTGCCGACATGGAAGCTCAGGCCCTCGACCACCAGGCCGGCCTTGTCGGCGGCGAGGATGAGGTCCACGGCTTCGCCCGGGGCGGCGCCGAACTTGGAGGAGAGTTCGACCATAGCGCCGGTGTTGGGGACCTTGATGCGCAGGGCCAGTCCGGCCAAAGGTGCGTGCTTCTTGATCTTCTTGATCTCCTCGTAGTTGTCGTAAGTGACCAGCGGCTTGTACTGATTGAGCTCCTGCAAGGTCTCCTCGGCCTTGGTGGGGTTCGCGTAGATGATCTTATCCCAAATCCAGGCCTGCCGTTCTTTGTCGGGCAGGTCTTTGATATATTGATGGACGATGCGGAACTCCGGCATGGAGGCGACGTCGAAGCTCCCGCCGGCGTCGTAAAAGGTCTTCACGATGGCCGGGTCGGAGTTGGCCTTGACGGCGTAGTAGGCCTGGACGCGGGGCAGGTAGTGTTTGAACTGGGCGTAGTTGCGGCGCAACTGGTCGTGGTCCACCACGAAGAGGGGGGTGCCGTGTTGTTCGGCCAGTTTCTTGAGGAGGCGGCGGTTTATCATGGTTGTGATAGGAGCGCGGACATTCTTGTCCGCATTGTAATACTCGTCAACGGGGAAGCGGACAAGAATGTCCGCGCTCCGTCGAGTCTCAGGATCTGCACTAGTCTCCGTCGGTGATGAGGAAGTTCTTGAATTGCCACGGGTCGGCGAGGTCAACCTGCGGGTTGTTGTGGCCATGGAAGGCGTTGGTGTAGTGCTTGAGCGGGGTCCAGTCAGCCGGCTTGGAGATCCATTTCCCCAAGTACGGCTTGGAGACCTTGAGCACGTACTCGTGCGGCAGGTCGTCGGGCACGCAGACGCCGCGGGCGGGGTTTTCAATCATCCACATCGCGGCGGCGGTGACCGAGATGGCCACCTGCATGGTGGTGGCGTTCTGGTGCGGCAGCAGGCGGCGTGATTCCTCGATGCTGAGGTCGCTGCCGATCCACCATGAGTTGTAGGCGTGGCCCATCAGCAGCGCGCCCAGGATGTCGGAGCCGCTGGTGATTTCGTCGTTGAGGATGCGCTGCTTCTCTTGAAGCTTGTAATCGCAACTGCGCAGCTCGTGCAGGGACGCGATGGCCACGTCGGCCGGGCAGTAGGCGTAGTGAACGGTGGGCCGGTAAATCGCCTTGCCGTCCTGCCAAACCGTCAAGCGGTCGGAAATGGTGAAGGCTTCGCCATGGCGCACGACCATGCCGTGGATGCAATAGTCCGGCACCCAGGACGAAACGCAGGTGTTAATGCCCATGCGGGCGAGGCAAATCTGGTTGCGCGGGCCTTCGGTGTGCTCGTAGGCCAGCGGCGGCAACTCCTTTTCGTGCGTGCCCCAGCCCATTTCGGCGGTGGTGGTGCCTTCCTCGCGGAAGCCCTCGACGCTCCAGGTGTTGACGAACTCGTCCACCTGCTTCGGCTTATTGGTGATCTGGGTGTCGCGCTCGCTGCAATGAATCACCTTCACCCCGAGCTTCATGGCCAGGAGGTTGAATTTCTGCTCGGCAATAAGCTGCCGGATTTCGTCGGCGGCCTTGCCGGCGACCTTGCGGTCCTTGATCATGCGGCTGCCGATGTCAAGCAGGCCCTGCTTGGTGAAGTGCGAGATGAGCCCGGGGTTGGCGCCGTGTTCCACTACGGCGGTCGGGCCGGGTTCGGCCCAGCGGGCGGTCATGCGGCGGAGATTCATGTGCCGCCAGTAAAGCGTCATCTTCTGCGGTGGCGCGTGCTTGGCGTTCTCGTACGGGTCCCATAACTCGATCGAGGTGTTGATGTAGAGCACGCCGTGATCGTGGCACCAGCGGAGGATCTCGCAGCAGTCAATGTTCCAGGCGAGGTCAATCAGCAGGTCGCCCGCGCCCAGGTATTTGCCGAGCAGCGCGCCCATGTTGTCGCGCGTGACGCACTTGTGCACAAACGTGACGCCGCGCTTCAGCCACGGCGCCAGCATGGCACGGCGGTCCTCGAAATCCATGACCGTGATGTCCCGGGCGGGCACTTTGATGTGCTTGACCAGAATGGGGAGCGCGCATTGCGCGACCGCCCCATAACCGACAAAAAGGACCTTCTTCCTGAATTCGAGCATGGTGTTTATTCCCGTACCGGGTCGCTGCCGTCAATCCTCATCAGCCGGTTGTGGGTAAAGTATTTTCTCCAATCCGGCATATCGGGGGAGCCCTCCGGTTTGAAATACGTCAAATCCCTGTAACCAGGGCAACCCTTGCGCAGTCTATACCCTATACCCGGGCTCTGCGTGACACTGCGCCGCTCGCAGGCTGGACCGCACCTGTGGTCGGCTTGGGGACCGGGCGGGAGAGGGAAGGAGGAAGCTTCCAAGAAGCCTGCAACAGGCTTGCAACAGGCTTGCAACTTCTTTGCAACTAGCGCCCCGCTCCGGCACGGCCAGGGTGTTGCTTCAGTGCCGCTCGGGAGCCACGACCGCGTCCCTCCTGCCGAAGGGCGACGCTCATGCATCGTCGGAAGTCCGCCTGACGCGGTTGCACCGGCAAGAGACGCACCCGCCCTGGAGAATAGAACGAATAGCTTGATTCACCAAGTTGTTGTGTGCCAGCCTCATCCCCGGGGTGAATTGGCGTGCAAAACATCATCATTGATAAGCCCTATCGTTTCGTTCCTCCGAAACCCGGCACCTTCTGGCCGAAGCTCGTCCGATTCGTGCTGCCAATCTACCTCAACAAGTCATGGGGTCGAGACGCATGAACTGTTCGGCGTGGAGCGCCTGCAAGCTTCCATAGAGGCCGGTCACGGGATCATGCTGACACCAAACCACTGCCGGCCGTGCGATCCCATGGTGACCAGCCTATTATCGGAGCGAATCGGTCGTCCACTCAACATCATCGCCAGTTGGCATCTCTTCATGCAGAACCGGTTGCTGGCATGGATTCTCCCGCGGGTGGGAGCGTTCAGCATTTACCGTGAAGGGATGGATCGCGAGGCCCTCAAGTGTGCCATCCAGATCCTGACCGAGGCTCGGCGCCCGCTGGTGCTTTTCCCCGAGGGGGTAATTACACGCACGAACGACCGTTTGAACTATCTGATGGAGGGCACCGCTTTTATCGCACGAAGCGCCGCGAAGCAGCGTGCCGGCCGGAAGCCCCCGGGAAAGGTGGTCGTTCACCCGGTTGCCATTCGCTACTCGTTTGGCGGCGACATCGCGAAGACGCTGGCGCCAGTGCTGGCGGACATCGAACAGCGGCTCACCTGGCGACCGAGGCCCGAGAGGCCGTTGCTTGATCGAATCGCCAAAGTGGGACTGGCGCTGCTCACCCTGAAGGAGATGGAGTATTTCGGGGAGCGGCAGACCGGAACGCTGCGTCAGCGCCTGGATGGCCTTATTGACCGGCTGCTTGGGCCACTGGAGCAGGAATGGCTGAAGGGCAAGCGGAACGGCGATGCCACCGCCCGCATCAAGACTATCCGCACAGCCATCCTCCCGGACATTGTCGCTGGCGATATTACCGAGGAGGAACGGGTGCGCCGCTGGCAACAGCTTGCCGATACCTACCTCGCACAGCAAATCGCCTTCTATCCTCCTGAGTATTTCGGGGAACTAACAACGCCTGATCAGATGCTGGAGACGGTGGAACGGTATGAAGAGGATCTCACTGACAAGGTCCACATTCATCAGCCACTTCATGCGACCGTTGAAGTCGGCGAGGCCATCGAGGTTAGCCCAACGCGCGATCGCGGCCTTGAGGTCGATCCGGTGATCGCGAAAATACGCGAGCAACTTGAGACCATGCTCGCGAGGTTGAAGACAATGCGGCCGGTAGGTATGCCGGGCCGGCAGGGACATTTATGACCGACGGTTACAAAGACCCGCGCGCGCGCTCCAGTCGAGCGCTTCGGCGATGCATCGGTTTTGTTCTGCTGGCCGGAGCGATCGGTGCCTGCGTTTACCTTCTGTCGCGCGAGGCCGAGCTCGGCGGCAGCCGACTTCTCCACTACGGATTGAGAGCGGGCCTGGTCGTTTGCGCTCTTGTCGCCTGGTTTTGGAGCCACGCTCTGATTGGGAGCCGGAGCCTGAAGGACGGGGCGATCGGCGATGGAATTCATGAGCTCACGGCCCCGATGACCCGTTACCTCTTGCACCATGCGCGCGCTGCCAACGCGACCCTGATCGTCAGCTCACTCTTCATTGACGTGTTTGGCGTCTTCCTGATAGGTGCCGGGATCTTCGGGCCAACCCTGCGCCCATTCGTGGCGCTGCTGATCCTCTTTGCCTTTCGCCAATTCTGCCAGGCACTCTGCGCTTTGCCGGAACCGAAGGACATGATCTGGCGTTATCCGGGATTTCCGTCACTGCTCGTGACCTATGGTACTGGCAACGACTTCTTCATCTCCGGCCACACAGCGGTCGCCGTGCTGGGCGCCATTGAGCTCGCGAGGATGGGTCCGTTGTGGCTGGCGATAATCGCGGGCGTGGTGGCATTTCTGGAAGCGACCACGGTGATTGTGCTGCGGGCCCACTACACGATGGATGTTCTGGCCGCAGCTTGCGCGGCCGGGTGCGCGGCCATAGTCGCCGGCTGGCTTTGCGCCTTCTTTTGATGATTACCGCACCAGGCGGAACCCCCAGCCTGGATTTCTCACACTCGCCTTGAAACGCCTGCAGGCCGGAGCGCCGGTCTTCGACCCGGCGTCGGCCACATGGCTGGGATACGCCGGGTCGGAGACCGGCGTTCCGGAGGGTGTGACGTGTTCGGGCTAGGGCTAATCCACTACCCCCAAGCGCTTCTGGAGTTCTTCAAGGGAAATGCCCTTGGTCTCCGGCAGGAACTTCAGGACCAGCACGAATTGGAGCACCATCATCAGCGCGAAGAATCCGAACGCGTAGGCCCCCGACTTCGCCGCCACTACCGGGAAGGACCAACTCACCCCGAGACACAGCACCCAGACCAGGCAGGTGACCACGGCTGAGCCCGAGGCCCGCACGGCGTTGGGCAACAACTCGTTGATGATGACCCAGACCACGGCCCCTTGCGAATAGGCATGGGTGCCGACGATACCCATCAAGGCCACCATTACGATCCAACCCTGGGCATGAGTAGCAAATACCCATGCCGCGAGCACATGGGAGATGACGAAGGTGACGGAACCGACCAGCAGCAGCGCCTTGCGCCCGACCCGGTCAATCAGCGCCATTGCCAGAATCGTCATCACCAGGTTGGTGAAGCCGATGATGACCGACTGCATGAGCGCGCCCGCCTTGTCGGCCCCTGCCATGCGGAAGATGTCGGCTGAGTAATAAAGCACCGCGTTGATGCCATCGAGCTGGTTGAACGCGGCGATCATGCAGGCCAGCAGTAGCGGCTTGAGATACTTCGCCTGGAACAGGCGCTGGTGCGCGCCGCCCATCTCGGCTTTGAGCGAGGCTGCAATCTCGCCCGCCTCCCGGGCCGGATCTTCATGCCCAAACCGGGCCAGCACGGCTTCGGCCTGGTCGCGGCGCCCGCGTTTCACCAGCCAGCGCGGGCTTTCCGGAATCATCAACGCCGTGAGCAGGAAAGCCACCGCCGGTGCCGTCATGACCCCAAACATCCAGCGCCAGGTGCTCGGATAGTCGGCCCCCAAGACGCGCGCCACGAGGTAGTTCGAGAAATACGCCGCCAGAATTCCGAGCACGATATTCAACTGGCTGACCGCCACCAGCAGCCCGCGACGCCGGGCTGGGGCAATTTCCGTGATATACATCGGGCAGACCACCGAAGCGCCGCCCACCGCCACGCCGCCCAGCCAGCGGAAGAAGAGCAGCGCATACCAGTTCCACGCCAGCGCGCAGCCCAACGCCGCGATGACGAAGATCACTGCCAACAACGCCAGCACCGGCCGCCGCCCCCACCAATCCGCCGGCCGTCCCACCATCAAAGAGCCGACCATGGTGCCGAGCAGCGCGCTGGACACGGTAAAGCCCAGCAGATTGTCATTCAGCTCGTATAGGTGGCGCAACGCATCCGTGGTGCCGGAAATAACGGCGGTATCAAAGCCAAAGAGGAGTGACCCCAGTGCTGCGACAATAGCGCTGACCAACAGGATCCCACCGCCTCCGCTGCTGCGGCTGGTTGTGATTGGAGGTTCAGTTGCGAGCGAAGCGTGCATATTCAAGGCTTTCGTTGAGGACCGGCATCGGGCGGCAATTGTAGCTACCACAGTCCGGGGTTCAAACCTTTTGATGGAGCCGGCAGATCGTCGGCGGTCACTTGACGGTGGGCAGTTTTGCCCTAGGTTAGCGTACTATGGAATACGTCAATCTCGGTTCGAGCGGAGTAAAGGTTTCGCGTATTTGCCTGGGCTGCATGACTTACGGTGCCCGGAAGTGGCGTGAATGGGTGCTGGAGGAACAGGAAAGCCGGCCGCTCATCCGTCAGGCCATCGAAGCCGGCATCAACTTCTTCGATACCGCCGACGTTTATTCGCTCGGTGTCAGCGAAGAGATCCTGGGCCGTACCCTCAAGGACTTCGGGCCGCCGCGTGACCGGCTCGTCGTGGCCACCAAGGTCTTCGGAGTGATGGGTGATGACCTGAACCAGCGCGGCCTCTCTCGCAAGCACATCCACCACGCCATTGACGACAGCCTGCGCCGGTTGCAGATGGACTACGTGGATCTCTACCAGATCCATCGCTTTGACCCGTCCACACCGATGGAGGAGACCCTGGAAGCCCTGAACGATGTCGTGCGCGCCGGCAAAGCGCTTTATGTGGGGGCGTCGTCCATGTGGGCATGGCAGTTGGCGAAGATGCTTCATCTGGCGGGGCAGCGCGGTTGGCCGCGCTTTGTGACCATGCAGAATCACTACAACCTGCTCTATCGCGAGGAAGAACGCGAGATGATCCCTTTCTGCCGCACGGAGGGCATTGGTCTAATCCCCTGGAGTCCGTTGGCTCGGGGCCGCCTGGCTCGACAACCTCAGGCAAGCACCGTTCGATCTAAAACTGACGATTTCGCCAAAACCCTATATGGAGGGACGACCGAATCCGACGAAAGGGTCGTAGCCTGCGTCCAAAACCTTGCTGCAGCTCGTGGTGTTTCGCCGGCCCGGATCGCTCTGGCCTGGCTGCTCCATAAACCGGCGGTGACCGCCCCGATTGTTGGCGCTTCTAAAGCGCAGCATCTTGAAGACGCGGTCACCGCACTCAGCCTCAAACTGACCGCGGAGGAGATCAAGGCGCTCGAAGAACCCTACGTTCCACACCCAATCGCCGGGCATGAGTAATTTTGGCTGCGTTCGGTTGCATTTTGCTGGATCGCCGCCGATGGTCATTCCTAAACACAACCTGACGGCGCTTTTTAGCCGTTAACGAAAGGAAACTATGAAACGATCAGCATCAGCCCTATGGCAGGGTGGATTGAAAGACGGCAAGGGAACGGTCTCGACCGAAAGCGGCGTCCTCAAGCAGTCGCCCTATTCGTTCCGCACACGCTTTGAAGGCCAGCCCGGCACCAATCCGGAGGAATTGATCGCCGCCGCGCACGCCGGTTGCTTTTCCATGGCCCTCTCGGCCGAGTTAGGGAAGGCAGCGATGACGCCTGAAACCATCCGTACCACTGCAACATTGACTATGGAGAACGTCGAAAGCGGCTGGACCGTCACGCAGATTCACCTCGACGTGACGGTGAAGCTGCCGAACCCGGATGCGAACAAGTTCGAGGCGGCAGCCAAAGCGGCCAAGGCCGGTTGCCCAATCTCACGTCTGCTCAACACGAAGATCACGATGGACGCAAAGCTGGAGAGCTAGCTATTGCTCGTCCGTCAACACATCCAACTCCGCGATGCCGGCGAAGGGCTGGCCGCTGACCTCGGACTTGGCCACCAGTTTCAAGTAACGCGCCTTGACCGGTTGCTGGAAAGTCACAGTCTGAAGCATGTCGGTATTGGGCCACTTCACTTTCGCCACCGGCTCGGCCCATGAATTGGCGTCCGTGCTGCAATAGATCTCGCAATCGGCGATGCGCCCGCTAGCCATATCCTGCCGCGGCAAATAAGTGATGCCCTTGAGCGTCACGGCGCGGCCCAGGTCCACAGTGATATGGTGGGGCATGGGGTCCGTGCTTGAGCGAAGTGCGTGCTGAAATGGTCTCGGTGGTGGAGAAGACCCTTTACCTGTCACTCACCGAGCCAGGTTTGGTCCAGCACAAAGGAGTCGCCTCGGCTCCGCCCGAGCGCGCGCGCATTCCCGGCTGGATGATGTCCACGGGAACCCTTCGGGCGCTGGCTTTAATCGCCACACTCCGGCACCCCGAGCCACCCTCATTGCTGGTGGTCGAGGAAATCGAGAACAGCCTCGACCCGCGCATCCTTGGTCTGGTGGTGGACGAGATTCGCCGGGCGGTACGTGCGGGACGCACGCAGGTAATCGTCACCACCCACTCGCCCCAGTTGCTCGATATGGTGTTGCTAACGCACTTGGTTTTCGTCCAGCGCAGTCCTGCCGGCGACCCGGTCTTCAAACGCCCGGCGGACCAGCTCGAAGTTCGCAAGTGGGCCGAGTCCTTCATGCCCGGACAAATGCTCACCCGCGACTTCTTCCGGCAACTCCAATGAAAATAGGCTTCATTGTCGAATGCACCCAGGAAGTGCCGGAGGAGTCCGTGCTGAAGGCGGTCATGCGAACCTTTCGCCCGCGGGATGAGCACTTGGTTTCCCCGATGATCGACAAGGGCAAACTCCTCGAAGCGGCGCCAGCCGAAGTCAGGAAGCTAGCCAGCCGGGGGCTGCTCGAAAGTATTCGTCCTTTGGGACTGGCACCCTCTCGAAGCGCGTTGGACCGGTCGCGCTAAACCAAGGTGGCGGCCAGGCGTGTGTCGCGTCGAGGCGCACGAGTTGCGCGGCAAACTTAACCCGGCTGACCTCATGTCCGGTCGCGTGGTGCTGAGGATGGCGAGCGGGGGCTGTTTCCGCAGACTGCCGTTGGTCGTGTCGGGTCGCGGGGGCAGCGCTGTTCGCAGTTCTGGCCGGGAGTGTGGAGCGCCGGGCCGTGGCTCGGGGGTGAGAGGGCGAGCCGTTAGGC
>Ga0224558_1001405_pt1 | contig 25258 bp, 17 predicted proteins | sample 714S32024metaG_FD_180682 | JGI IMG/M metagenome (GOLD analysis project Ga0224558, IMG submission 180682) | Peat soil microbial communities from Stordalen Mire, Sweden - 717 S3 20-24 | ecosystem: Environmental > Terrestrial > Soil > Wetlands > Peat | place: Sweden: Norrbotten County, Stordalen... | reverse complement strand
GCCGAGTTCTTCAAGGCGGTTGGCGTATTCCTTGATCTCTTGCGCGGCGTTGGCGAACAGCGCATGGAAACGGTCGCCGAAGGCGGCATTGTACGGCGCGAGCGTGGCCAGCACTCCGGGATGATAGATCGATTCGCCGAGCGCAGCTTTCAACTCTCGAACCCGCTGGATGATGCCGGAGTCCATGAGCGCGCTAAAGTCCTGGAAGCGATTCGCCTGGTCGAGCAAGGGGCTGAATTCGCGCAGCAGTTGCACATCCGCTTCCGACAGCACCGGCACGTCGGACTCGGACAGGATTTCCAGCAGCGCAATTTCAAACGGAGACAGAGGAATCGATCCATCGAGCCCGTAGCCACGCTGCTCCCACTGGCCAGCCACGCGCGGATGGCGAAACAGAAAGGTTGCGACCAGATCGGTTTTGTCACGATTGGCGGCGGAATCGTCGCGGTGGCGCGCGAAGTAGCGCAGCAATGCTTCGGCAACCTCGGGATCAAGGTCTTGCATCCCAAGTCGCAGCATGGCGGGAGTGATCGCCATATCGAGAAGCTGGATCCAGAGGTGCATTTGATCGAGAGTAGAGCGCACGTCGTCAGCGTGACTGATGACGTCGGGGGCGAGTTCGGCGGGCGCGGGCATCTCCCCGCCAAGCTGGTCGCTCAGCAGCCGCTGGTAGAAGCTCTGGACCGTGGCCAGCAACGCCAGTTCCCATTTGGGGTCCTCAACCAAGGTCATCTCCTTCGAGATCGCGCGGTAATGCTTTCAAATGGGACCATCCTTTAGTAAAGCCGAAAGGGAAGGGCAGCGCAATTGGTTACCTGGTTACGGAAGTGGCTGCCCTACCACCGCCTGTAGAGACGGGGTTGCCCCGTCTTACTCTGTACCAGGAGACGCAAAAGCCGCGTTTCTACGGGGACAAAGCGCCCCGAGTCGGGCTATTGAAAGACCACGGTTTTGTTTCCATACAGCAGGATGCGGTTTTCCGCGTGCCAGCGGACGGCGCGCGAGAGCACGACTTTCTCGAGATCGCGGCCCTTCTGGACCAGGTCGTCGACGGTGTCGCGGTGATAGATGCGGACGACATCCTGTTCGATGATGGGGCCATCATCGAGCACTTGAGTAACGTAGTGCGCCGTGGCGCCGATCAGCTTCACCCCGCGCTGGAACGCCTGGCGGTAGGGTTTGGCGCCGACGAACGCAGGCAGGAAAGAGTGGTGAATGTTGATGAGGTGCTCGGAGCCCAGGGTTGCGATGAACTCCTTCGACAGCACCTGCATGTAGCGCGCGAGGACGACGAGACTACATTTGTGTTCGCGGACCAGCGCGATTTGCTTCTGTTCCGCTTCCCGCTTATTTTCTTTCGTGACCGGTACGACGAAGTAGGGGACCCGGTGAAAATCGGCGATCCGCTGGTTATCGGGATGGTTGGAAATGATCAGAGGAATTTCGCAGCGCAGTTCCCCGCTCTGGTGGCGGTAGAGCAGGTCCTGCAGGCAGTGGTCCTGCTTCGAGACGAAGATGGCGATGCGGGGCCGGTCGGCGGAGTGGGCGAGCCGCCAGTCCATCTGGAAGTCGCGGGCGATGGGAGCAAAGCGCTCGGCAAACTGGGCCAGGTCAAAAGCGAAATCTGCCGGGTCGAACTCGACCCGCAAGAGGAAAAGATTTGATTCCTCGTCTCCGTGCTCATCGGCACAAAGGATGTTGCCGTTGTGGCGATAGACGAAGTCGGCAACCGTGGCCACAATCCCTTTGCGGTCGGGGCAGGAGATGAGAAGGATAGCGGAGGTGTGCATGGCTAACTTCGGATTTTAACAGCGCCCCCTGTGATCCTCCGTGTCCCCTGTGGTTCAAAAAGCTTCGTAACGTGCGAAGAACACCACGCGGCGGGCGTTATCGTTGTATTGCTCGAACATGGTTCACTCCGCGTTGGTTGCGCGGCTCTTCCGCTTCCAATACAGATATCCCGGCACCCCAATCAGCACAATGGTCGCGCCCCAGAAGGCCTCGGGTGGCCGCTGGATGATGGTGTTAAGCGTCCAGGCGATGCCGACCAGAACGTAGATCGCGGGCAGCCACGGATATCCGGTGCAGCGATAGGGGCGGGGAACGTCCGGCCGTTTCCAGCGTAAGACAAAAAGGCCGATAACGGTCAGGGTATAGGACAGCACCATACCGAAGATGACGTAAGTGTAAAGCTGGTCGTAGCGTCCGCTCACGGTGAGCACCGCGGCCCAGATGCCTTGGCCGATCAGGCTGAAGGCGGGCGTGCGCCACTTAAGATGGATGACGGCCATGCGGCGGAAGAAGACGCCGTCCTGTGCCATGGCGAGATAGACCCGCGCGCCCGACAGGGTGCAGGCTGCGGCCGCGCTGAAACACGAAATCGCGATCATGGCCGAGAGCCAGAGCGCGGCCGCCGGCGAAAAAAGTTTCGTTGCGGCGGCGTGGGCAATGGTTTCGTACTTGGCGACTTCATTCAGCGGCAGAGCGTAAACGTAAGTCATGTTCATGGCGAGATAAATCGCGCCCACCGCAAACACGCCTAGAACCATGGCCAGCGGCACATTGCGCCGTGGGTCTTTCACTTCGCCGGCGACCCACGTGACGTAGACCCAGCCGTCGTAGGCCCAGAACACAGCGATCAAGCCGACGCCGAAAGCGGAGATCAATTGTCCCGGTGTCAGTCCCATGCTAAGACCGCCCGGCGCCTGCGCACTGAAGTTCGACCAATGCCCTTTACCGATGGCGAATCCCAGGACAACGAAGGCTGCCATGGCGGTGAACTTGGTCCAGGTGGAGACATTCTGGAGGAGTGCGCCCCAGCGCAGTCCGACAACGTTGACATAAGTGAGGATGGTGATCAGTATCAGCCCGACCGCATGCGCACGCGTGAACGGCATGCCTGCCAACGAGAAAATCACATGTTGTTGCGAGATCGCAGGAATGATGTTGCCGATGTATGCTGCCGACGCGACGGAGAGTGCCGCGATGGTGCCCCCATTTGCGACCGCGAACAACATCCAGCCGTAAAGAAACGCAACCAGGTCGCCGTAGGCTTCGCGGAGGTAGATGTATTGTCCGCCGGAGTCGGGATACATGGAGCCGAGTTCGGCGAACGCAGCGCAGGCGCACAAAGAAATCACTCCACCGAGCACCCACACCAGAAAAAACAACGTTGGATTCGGCAAAGGCCCGGCAATATCTTTGGCGGTAAGGAAAATAGAAGAGCCGATGATGCCGCTCACCAGCAACAGCACGGAATCGAGCAAACTAAGCCCACGGACGAGACTCGGCTGCTGACCGGATGTTTCGGCTTCGGTATTCATTCAGTAGTCGGTGAGTTATTCATCCGCAGATCGAGTCGTTGGTCGCTGGTCGTTAGTCGTTCGCGATCCGTCGTTCGCCATTCTTCGCAGCTCGCAATCGTCAGACGCTGTGGGTGTTGCCAACGACGAACGACGAACGACCAAAGACTGTGTCATCCCATGCCCAGTTCATCCGGCGATTCCAGCGGCGTTCCGCAACGGCGGCAGATGACGGCCGAGCAATCGCCGCAGGTCAGCGGATCGCTGACTTCCACCGCGCAGATTGGGCAGTAGAAGGTCACGGCGGGTTTCTTGGCGGGTGGCGCTGCTCTCGGAGTCTCCATGAGCACGAAACTGTAACACAATTTCCCGGCGCGTTCGCGCCCGCCTACTCGGGCGGCTTTCGCAGGATCAGGTCGCCTTCCGTCGGCGGCAGCGAAAAGGGAAATTGCCAGACTTTGTCTTTCATCCAGACTCCGAGAATAAAATCCTCCCGCTCTTTCCACGGGCCGATCCATTTGTTGCTGGTCGCGAAGAAGACCCAGCCGTGGGCTTCGGGATTGCCTGGGGTCAGCATCACCGTGTTGGGATCGAGGGCTTGTGTGCTTAGAAACTCGATGAACTCGGCAGCTGCCTTTTCGTATTCGCGCAAGAGAGCCGTTTTCTCTTCAGTGATTTTGGGATTCTTCTTGATCTGGCGCTCGGTTTGGAAAACCTGCGTATCGATGTCGCTCTGCAGTCTATTGGATAGTTCTGCGGGATCCTCGTAACCCTCAAGAACGTCGTGATGACGGACGAAGTCGATCCGCACATCCGCCGGAAACTCAAATTTGCCGTGACCGGTGTAAGTCACACCCACGTATACGCCGAGAAGGTGATAGAAGCGGCGGCGGCTCTTTGTCAGTTCCTGAGAATCCACGAGAAGCGTGACGGTGAGGTCTTTCCCGGTCATCGTCCAGCGGTAGCGTCCGTCATCGCCGCGTTCGAACGCGCAACCGGGCGCGCCAGCGGTCCAGCGCACGGCGGGCAACTGCTTTGTTTTCGCCGCGTGGCTGACCGTCGGCGACAGAATCGCCCAGGCAGCGAACGCAAGTGTTGCCCAGAAGAAACGGGAACGCAGCATGAAAGCAGAGTGTACCGCTTTTGCGCCAGGCACGTCACGGCGCACCGGGCGCGGAACGGAGGCCGCGTCGAGTCGGGCGAGCGTGTGAGTTCATCCCCAGTGCAATAGCTTCTAAGAAACAGCTGCTGGGAAAATGCGCGCGGAAAATATGTTAGATTGGAATTGGTGGGGCGCGTAGCTCAGTTGGTAGAGCAACGCCCTTTTAAGGCGTGGGTCGCAGGTTCGATTCCTGCCGCGCTCACCACTCCCGCCCGGCCTGGCATTCGCCAGCCAGTCCCGGACGCCGCACCGACCAGCTTACGGCGGTTGTGACCGTCACCGAATTGCCGCTTGGATTTGGATCAAAGTTAGCCGAACGGGGTGCCTATCCCCCGAACCTTTATCTCTTCCAGGCAATGTAAATTGGATTCAATGATCGCGATCCGCTGCAGTGGCCTGCTGTTTGACTTAGACGGCGTGCTCATCGATTCCACTCCTGCGGTCGCGCGGGTCTGGCATCGGTGGGCGATTGAGCATGGCCTTGATCCAGAGACCGTGGTCCGCATGGCGCATGGGCGCCCGAGTCGAGCCACCATCCGCGAACTGCTGCCCAAGGCGGACATTGATATTGACCGCGAAGATCGCGAAGTCGAACGCAGGGAGATGGAAGACCTCGATGGTGTGGTTCTACTGCCAGGCGCTCTTCAACTCCTGAACATCCTGCCTCCCGAACGCTGGAACATTGCGACCTCATGCACGCGCCCGCTGGCCGAGGTGCGTTTGCGGGCTGCGGGCCTGCCCATCCCCAAAACCATGATCACATCGAGCGACGTGAAGATCGGCAAGCCCGATCCGGAGCCTTATCTGAAGGCAGCGGCGAAGCTCGGGTTTGCCGCCTCCGATTGCATCGTGGTAGAGGATGCGCCCGCTGGAGTTCGTGCGGGAAAGGCCGCTGGCGCCAGAGTGATTGCGTTCCTCACGACCATGATCCGTCGTGACCTCGAAGACGCCGGTGCCGATTGGATCGTTCAAGACTGCGCTGACATCGCCGCATGCAATGATGATGGCGGCTTGCAGCTGAGCCTCTCGCTACCATAGTTAGGCCGCAGATGTCAGCTCTCGGGTCTCAGGAAGACCTTGTTTTTAACTTTTCTGAGACCTGAGACCTGACATCTGAGACCTGAAGCGTGAGCCATTTGCGCGTGTTCCTCCGCTCAACTAGAATTCTCGGGTTCATTAGAAGTTGCCCGCAAGAGCAGGATTGATGCGAGCCGGGCGGCTCCGATCTTCTCAATCGCGACACAAAATCGCTAAACAGGCAGGGCATCGTGATCATCGGTGTGCCGAAAGAAAGTTATCCGGGGGAGCGGCGGGTTGCGATCGTGCCGGTAGTCCTCCCGACGTTGACCAAAGCGGGTTTCGAAGTTCACATACAGTCCGGCGCTGGAATCGAGGCCGGTTATCCCGATTCCCAGTATGTCGACAAGGGCGCGAAGATCATTGCGGACCGCGCTGCCGTGTTTGCTGCCGCTGACGTCGTCGTGCAGATTCTTTGCTACGGTTCCAACGACGTGACAGGGAAGCAGGATATGCCGTTTTTTCGCCGCGATCAAATCCTCGTCGGATTTCAGCGTCCCTTCGGTTCGCCGGACATCGTGCAGGAGATCGCGCACGCTGGCGTCACCGCGTTTGCCGTGGAGTTGATGCCACGCACAACGCGCGCCCAAAGCATGGACGCACTCTCCTCGATGGGAACAGCCGGCGGATATAAGGCGGTATTGCTGGCAGCCGACTCCCACCCGCGCATCTTTCCCATGCTTACCACCGCGGCTGGAACCATCACACCCGCCCGCGTTTTTGTGATTGGCTGCGGCGTTGCCGGACTGCAGGCGATCGCGACCGCGCGCCGCCTGGGCGCGGTGATTTCGGCCTACGATTTAAGGCCCGCGGCGAAGGAGCAGGTGCAGAGTCTCGGCGGACGTTTTGTCGAGCTTCCCATCGAGGCAAAGGACGCGCAGGACGCTCGCGGATATGCCCGGGCGCAGGATGAAGACTTCTACCGCCGTCAGCGCGAGTTGCTCGGAAAAGCAGTACAGGAAAGCGATGTGGTGATCACGGCGGCGGTGATTCCGGGGAAAAAATCACCGGTGTTGGTAACCGAAGATATGGTGAAGGCAATGGCGCCCGGTTCGGTGATCGTCGATCTGGCCTCAGAACGTGGCGGCAACTGCGAGATCACCGAAGGCGGCAAGACCGTCGTAAAGCATGGTGTGACCATTATCGGAGCGATCAACCTCGCCTCCGGCGTGCCTTATCACGCGAGTATGATGTACGCCCGCAACGTAACTGCGTTCCTGACTCACCTGATCAAAGATCAAAAGTTGAACCTGAATCTCGAGGATGAAATTGTTCGCGAGACTCTGCTCACCCACGGTGGCGAGATTGTGAACGCCCGGGTTCGCGAGTTTTTTAAGTTGCCCGCGCTGGTCAAGCAAGGCTGATCGAGCCAGATTCTACGGAGGAAAGATGAACAGTAGTTCGAACCTGATCAACGCACTCTTTATTTTTGTGCTCGCTGGATTCATCGGATTTGAAGTGATCCGGCGAGTCTCGCCCCTGCTGCACACTCCGTTGATGTCGCTTACCAACGCCTTGGATGCGATCGCGGTTGTGGGTGCGATCGTGCTCGTGGGCGAGCACAAGAGCACGCTCGCCGCCGTTTTCGGATTCATCGCCGTGGTCGCCGCCACTAGCAACATCGTCGGCGGCTTCCTGATTACGGACCGCATGTTGAAGATGTTCAAAACCAGCCGTCCCGCGGCTAAACCGGCGGCCAAATAATGACACCCGAACTCGCAGGAGGCCAGGTCATCATCGAGCTTGTATATCTCATCGCGAGCGTGCTGTTCATCCTCTCGCTGAAGTGGATGAGCTCGCCGACCACGGCCCGACACGGCATCTGGGCGGGCGAAATTGGCATGCTGCTGGCGATCTGCGGCACGCTGCTGCACCACGGCATTGTCGACTACCGGCTGATCGCCATTGCGCTTGTGCTCGGCACCATCATCGGCATTCCGCTCGGGCGGGTGGCGATGACGGCGGTTCCGCAGCGAACCGCGCTCAGTCACGCCTTTGGCGCACTCTGCGTGACGCTGGTCGGATCGGCCGAGTTTTACCTGCGCACACCCGATATCTCGCGCTTCATGATGGCGGTGCTGTCCCTCGAGGTCATTCTCGGTGGCTTGACCGTCACCGGCAGCTTGATGGCTGCCGGCAAGCTGCAGGAAATTCTGCCGCAGCGGCCCCTGACATACAAAGGGCAGAACCTCGTCAACTTCGTGCTGCTTGCCTGCGCTCTGGCGATCGCCGTATCTCTGGTCCTGCATCCCGAAGCCCGGTCCCTGTTTCCGTTCATGATCCTGATCGCGCTGGCGTTCGGCGTATTGTTGATCATCCCCATCGGCGGCGCGGATATGCCCACCGTCATCTCGTTGTTGAACGGCTACGCCGGTCTGTCGGCGGCGGCCATGGGCTTCGTCCTCGATAGCAAACTGCTCATTATCGCCGGCGCGCTCGACGGATCGTCGGGCCTCATCCTTTCTATCATCATGTCGAAGGCTATGAACCGCTCCTTCACCAACGTTTTGTTCGGAGCCTTTGGCCAGGTGCAAGCTGCGGCCGCTGCCGGAGAAGAAGCCAAACCTGTTCACAGCGCGACCCCGGAGGAAGCGGCGGCCATTCTTTCTGCCGCGAACCGCGTCATCGTGGTTCCCGGATACGGCATGGCAGTGGCCCAAGCGCAGCACAAAGTGCGCGAACTTTACGATGCTCTCAGCAAGCGCGGCGTGGACGTGCGCTTCGCCATTCACCCCGTTGCCGGACGCATGCCCGGTCACATGAATGTGTTGCTGGCCGAAGCCGATATCCCCTACGACCGCCTGATTGAGATGGACGAGATCAACAGCGACTTCCCTCAGACCGATGTCGCGCTAGTGATTGGCGCCAACGACGTAACCAATCCTGCTGCCCGCTCCGATGCTTCCAGCCCCATCTATGGAATGCCTATTCTCGACGTTGACAAAGCCCATACCGTGATGGTCATCAAGCGCAGCATGAATCCTGGTTTCGCTGGCATCGATAACCCGCTCTACTATCTCGATAACACCCTGATGCTTTTTGGAGACGCCAAAGCATTTGTCGGTAGTGTCGTGCGCGAGCTTAGCGGAGGACACGGCTAGCGCTCAGTGGTGTAAGTGAGACGCTTATCAGGGCATGCCTTCAGGCATGCCTCAAGCGCCCCGGCTCCATTGACAAGTGATCCGGGTCTTCCTGGTGCAGCGGAGGAGGCTGGTTCTCGGTGCGCAGCCCCTGAAGGGGCGTCTGATTTCGAAGCATTTACGGTATCGCTGAAGCGATACCCCGATACGAATCGCTCTTGCACCCATTTGCCGCGCAGAAAATCCGGCGGGCTTCAGTTTCGCGAGGGATCTTCGCGTAGCCTTCGGCCCGCCCGGCGTTTAGGCTGCTTTCTTCATCTGTCTGATCTTGGCCCAACGTGCTTTCTGGGCCAGAGAAATTCTCCGGCGCCCTGCCGCGGAGAGAACGCGCTTGGCGCGATGTGGAGCGCCCCCCTGTACCGTTGCGCCTCGGGTAAGTTTTTCGAGAACCGAAATAGCTTCCCCAAGCTTTTGGACTTGGTTTTGCGCGTCCCGGCGTTCCTCTCGGAGTCGGTCGATTGCATTAGCAATATTTGTCATTAAGTACCCTCCCTTAGGTAATTACCGTCGGCCATTGTATTACTAACTCGCCGTTTCTGTCAGGATTTATTTGTCCAGATGGGAATTAGGTGGAGTCCGGATGGCGCGAACATGATGAAACAAGGACGATGACGCGAGAATGATGACCCGGGGATAGCTATTGCGTCCAGACGGCCCGCCCACAGCCCAATCTCCAGGGTGGTAGGCTGACAAAGCCGTTGCCGATTCCGCCAAGATTGGCCGCTAGTAACAAAATCATCAGTAGGCTGGGTGTCTCCGCGCGAGTCCGCATGCCGTCAAGAATCGGAAACCCGGACCTGGCCTGGCACTCAATGTAGTTGTGAGAATTGAACGATCCATTCCATCCGAATGCTGCGCCAGCGGTGCCAAGTGTTTTTGCATGCACTTACTAAGCGCAAGACTTATACCTAAACGCCTCTCCTCTGGTTGCGATTCTGTCCGACTCATTTGCAACGGATTGCACGCGTCTTAAGAAGTCCGGCAGGGAAGTGTGGCTAAGTTATTGACGGTAAAGACCGTACTTTTCGCTGGGGCTGGAAGGTGAATTGCCCGCTCCTTTCTTGGTGCAGTGTCTCTGACCGAGCGCGAAGAGGAAGAAGATGAAAATGACAAGCTGGAAGGCGCTCGCGGCCGTGTCGCTGGCCGGCGTTCTCGCCTGGCGCGCAGTAGCGTCCCCATCTCCATCGCGCGTCATTCCGCATCGGACCCCGCTCGCGCAACTAGAAAAGAATTTGCGCCGTGTGCCCGCGCACAGCTCCGAGTTCTCTACCGCATCGGAGCCGCTGGGCCTGCCGAAATGTGGAAACGTCCGTCTGCCCGAAGCCTTGCTCACTCCCGATCCGCTGCTGCACATGCAAGATGACGATCTGCACGTGCGCGTCAGCTTCATTGTTGGCTCCGATGGACACGTGCATGGTGCTTTTATCCTGGACAGCGGCGGCCCCGGCGAGGACCAGATTGTGCTGCGCGCTGTCCGCTTCTGGCGCTATCGTCCCGCCCTCTGTAACGGCGTTCCCATTGATTCCGAAGCGCTGGTAAGATTCAGCATCCGTTAGCGCCCGAATTCTCCTACAATATCAGCGATGAGGTTGCCGTGACCGCAGACAAGCCGAATCCTCCCGAGCCCAAAAAGGACCAGCCCGTCGAAGGCAAGGAAATCGAAGAGTTTTTTCAACGGCTCCCCGGCAACTTTCGCTGGCCGAAACCGAATGCCGAGGCGGTCGCTGCTGCCGTGGAAGCGATCCAACGCGTGTCGGGTGGCCGCGCGGCCGCGCCGGATCTGGCGGCAGACGGTGACGCGGATGAACCGGGCGGCGCCTGCTCAGCCTGCGGAGGTTCGCTCCCGGCGGGCGCTCGCTTTTGTGCCAGCTGTGGAAGGCCGCGCCAGCCTGTCGCCGGCGATGCCAATGCTCGAGCCGGTGCCGGCCAACATCACGTCCACCACCACTATCATCATTTTGTTCCCAGCCATGGAACGGCATCCGTCGCGCCCACCGCCGAGTCCGAGCCCTCTGCTCCGCGCGGCCGCGCGCCCGGCTCCCCGGGTACTTCGACCGGCGGCCGCGCCGAAGCTAGTGCCCGCCAGGTTGTGCAGGACTGGGCGCAGGCCTGCAACACCAAGCACATCGACGACTTGCTCGAGCTCTACGCCGCCGACGCTACTCTCATCCGTTCCAACCTTCCGCCGTTTCGCAGTTTGCCTGCGATCCGGGAATTTCTTATCTCGCTACTCGAAGCCGGATTGGGCGACGTAGAGATGGAATCGCTGCGCGTCGAAGTGCTGGGAGAGATTGCTCTCGATCTCGGCCGTTGCAAAATGCTCGTGCCCGTCGCCATGGGCAAGCGCCGCGAAGAGCGCGGGAAATATTTGGTCGTCCTTGTGCGACAGCCCGTCGGCACATGGAAGATTCTCGCCGATTGCTGGTCCTCCGATCTGGCTGTCAGCGCCCCGCCGCCCGAGCCCGCTGCCCGAAAGGGAAGTGAACCAATCCCACCTCTTCGCAAGCCCCGCTGAACCGGACCAGTTTCAGACCACAAAAACCCCGATCCTCGCGGATCGGGGTTGCGTGAATTTGCTAACTCGAATCCAGATTCCGTCGACCTGTGTGTTCAGTTGCTACTGGTACGTGTCGTGAATAGCTGGCGGTAGCTCAGGCTCTCCACGTCGCGGAACATTGGTGTTCCGGGCGGCAGGCCCCCCGGACTGGTAAAGTCCAAGTCAAAAAAGTAATTTCGTGTGGGCGGATCATATACGGTATTGCAGCATTTGTAAAACCCCGTATTGTAAGTTGAGTAGTACAGGCTCACCAGCGAGCCCTTGTAATTCACGGCGACATTCCAGTTTTCCAGGTAGCGCAGGAAGTTGTGTACACCTCCGTCTGTGCCAATGTCCGGTTCCCCTGCATAGACAGCCCAAGTCGATGTCGATGAATAGGGGAAAGTCCTGTTCTTCCCGGCTGAAATTGCCACTCGGTAAGAGGTAACGGCGCTAGCATTCCGGTTTCCCGCGTTGGTAACATTGCCCGTCTGCATGCTTACCGCATCCAACCAGCTGTTCGAGAGGAGAGTGACACCGTCGGCAATTACCGCCGCGGCCGCGTGTCCAGTCTGATCGCCCTGAAACGCGGTGGTGTCGTTGGCCCAATTCGCCGAGTCGGCCGTGTTGCTGTTGTAGTCGCCCAGGATGTACACCGGGTTCTCCGAGGCCACGGTGAATCCGCCAGGGCTATCCGTGGTCGCAGCGGCGTCCGTTCGCAGCGGTACGTTGCCCAGCGAACCATCCACTAGCCGCAAAACGTGCCGCGCCCCGCTGACCCAGTTCTTGCGCGCGGTGCTGCTGCAACTCGTAATCCGGGCGCTTCCCGCCGCGGTACCGAAGGGATCGGGGTTGGCCGGGGTGTTGATGGCGGTATTCAGGTTGGTAGCGCCGTTATAGAAGCCCAATCCCAGGTTCAACGCGCCGAAGTTGTCCAAAAATCCGTTCTGATTGACGTCCTCGGGAGAATTAGCGGCCGGGGTTTCCAGCGCTCCGTCGGGTTTGCCATTGGCGCTGGCGGCGTTGATCACGTCTTCCAGGCCCGAGTCGCCAGATTTCGCCGCTGCGCCTCCCAGAGGGGGATTCGGGTCAAACAGCATGCCCCGGCGATCCGAGAAATACAGCACGTAGCCATTCTGCGCAAGATAATTCACACTTGGGCCGCTTCCGGATGTGTTCGCCAGCCATCGCTTCAGGTTACCCACATCGATTTCGACGGCGTTCATCACCCCGTTGGTCGTGCAACTGTCATCCGCCAGAATGTTGTCCCGATTTTCACCTTCGCGGGCATCGTAAAAGTTGATGGGGTACCAGTTGTACATGCTGATGCTCTGCGTCGTGGCGGTGCTTAGTCCGAAATAAGGGCTGTTGGTAGTCGAGTCGGGCTGAACTTCCGGCGGCAGCGCATTGTCCCATGTGCTGCAACCAGTCGTTGAGGTACATTTCGGCGCTTTGCCGACACTATCGGCCACGCCGTCTCCATTGCGATCCGCCGGTTCTTGCAGCAGCAGAATCGCGTTCGGATTGATCGGATTTTGAACCCCACCCGCAGGCGTACCTCCACCAGAGGCCGTAGGCGGTGTCACGCCTCGCGCAAATCCCAGTGACAGCCATTCATTGGTTATGGGGACCCATTGGTTGGAATTGTTCAGGTATTCCACCCGCAGCCAGCCGTCAATCAGGTTCCAGCTTGTGGTCCCGGCAGCCATGGCGGTTGCGTTTGTCGTGACCGCCGAGGTGCCCACGGCGTAATACGGATATGTCGACCCAGTGGAACAGCCGGCAGGCACGCTGGCCGCGGGGGTCGCGTTTGGCGGGGGGCAAGGCTGAACCGTCAGCGGGCCGTTGGTGGTGCTACTGAGGGGACTAAGCGGGGCGCTGGTCGTTGCGCTGGACGGACAGAGCAGGGTACAGTTGGAATCCAATGCCTGACTCGCCGGAGGCGTCCATTTCTTGGGATAGTAGGGCCAGTCCGATGCCAACGCAGCCGTGCAGTACGTCCCAACGCAGTTGGTCGTGTCCGGAAACGCGTTCGAGGCGGCGGCGAAGTACATGCTATAGCTGCCAGACGATGGCGCCCCAAGCGTTGTATTGGCAGTAGCTATCGAAATCCCATAGGGATTGCTTTTGGTCCACGCCGAGTTTGCGGTTACCATCGCTTGCGTTACATTCGCCAGCCGGACGTCCGTGCTTTGTGCTCCGCCCGGAAAGTCCGCCGGATCGTCGCTCAGCAGCACGTGAATCTGCGCCAGGTTATACTCGCGCGACTGGCCCAGAGCCGACGTGGCGGCCTCGCCTGCCGATGGCCGGCGAATAATTTCGTACGGGTGGGTAGTCCCGTTGACAAAGGGCATCGAAAGCTGCACCGCCCCCGTCCCCGTATCGTTAGTCGCAGTACTTCCATAGTTCCCGTTGATGATTTCGTGGCTGGTGGTGTTCTTGGAAAACGCGAACCAGGCGTTGGTGCCGTTGTATGTCGATAACGGCTGCGCCGAAGTACTCCCCCCGCCCGTTACGCTGGCGTCCCCGTAGGAAGAGGCGGTGATGGCATCCATTGCCTTACAACTCGTCGTCGTTGGGCTGCAGGCATTGGTGGCATTGGCGGTCGGAATATATATGGTGCCGGTATAGCCGTTGCTGTTTGTGGAATTTCCGTTGGCCAGCACGGTCCGAACCACGTTGCCGTATGCCGACAGCTGGCTGTGAAAGGTCACGGTTGCCTTGCCGGCAAGGTACAGATCCCCGTTGGTGTGTATGGGGCCGGCGAAGTCCATCGCGGGGCCTGGGAAAAAGGAGAGATCGCTCTCCGAAAACACGCCAAACTGGAACACCGGAATCAGCGCCACCTGCGCGTTCCGAATCATGCTCACTTCCTGCCCGCCCGGAAAGTCCGCCGTCGCCAGCATGTTAACGGGGATGATCTGCGCATACAAACCCTGGTTCGGCCCGGACTGGACGTTTCCCCAGTTATATAATTGATTAAACTGGGCTTGGGTCGGGCATGCCACCCCCAGCGCACCTGGTGTCACCTGATATTCTTTCCAGGTGATTCCCGCGATGGTCGGCTCGTTGGCGGCCGAGCCGCCAAAAGCTGGTCCGCCGACGCCGCAGATTTGGCCGACGGTGGGGGCTTGCGCGTTCTGGAACACGGTGGCCAGGTCGGAGGTCATCTTCTCGATGCCACCCTCGGCGCTTCGAAAAGAGGCGTTATTCTGCAGGTCGTTCCCGCCTACTTTGCCTTCGGTATTGACCATCATCATCAACCCGATGGCGATCCCCGACAGCAGCAGCAACATCAGCAAGGACGCAATCAGCGTGAATCCTTGGGTGTGCCGTGTCGCGCTCTTCATACCGTAACTCCCCATGGTGTCGCTCCCCATTGCCTCGCTCTCCATCGTTTCGTTCTCACTCGTCTTACTTCCCTTCGCCGTCTCCATCAACAGTTGCTAGGGAAGAATTGGATATTTGTTGCTGTACGTCAGATCCCGCGCGCTTACCGAAGTTTCCAAATCCAATCCCTGATAACCGCTCGTGCCGTGCAGCGTGCTGCTCATCGCCATGTGCAGAATGTTGATCTTGGTGATGTCGGTGGGGTTTAGCGAATTCGAAGCCGAATCGTTGGCATCGCCGGAGCCGGGATTGGGCTGGTTCACCGCCGGCGTATTGGTGGTGTCGTTGTAAAGGTCATAGCTGAACTTCATGTAAGCAATGCCGTCCGCTACCGGCATCGGAGTGTGTCCACTGATCTGCCGCATCAGTCGCGCCGGGCTGACCGTGTTGTCGATGTAATAGGTGATTACCAGAAGGCGCACTGGGGTCGCTCCGGTAGCGTTCAGCGCCGCGCTGTTCAGGCCGGCGGTGGCGCCGGAGGCGGTTTGGTTCATATTCAGAGCGTCGCTGTTGGCGAAGGGGACGATGTAAGTGGTTCCCACTGCGTTTGTGCCCGTCGTAATGGTGCCCGCCGTGACTTCGCCCACTACTTGGGTGCCGTTCAAGGTCATCAAGACCAGATCGCCGGGCGTCAGCCCCACCATCGTATCGTTCACGGCTTGCGGCGTGGCCACGCCGCTCGGCAAGCAATTCGTCGGAGGAAACGTCGGGACGACCCCGTTCACCGGTGCGGTGGCCGGCCCGAAGGTCACCTGCCCCAAAGCCGACACGGTCGCCTGGTAGCAATTCAAGTAGAACGTCGTGTCCGCGTACACCACCGTGACCACATCGGTAGCGTTTGGGTTGCTCGAAAGCGTCGGCCCGAGAGTGTATCCCGGGATCAGCCCGTAGAGAGTTGGCGTTGTACCCTGCAACGGATACGTCCCCGCGCTAGTGTTGCTGCTGCCGAGGTAACACTTCGTCTGATCGCAGCCATACTCCGGAGTGGTGATCTGGGAGGGCAGGGGGATCTGCGCGCCGTTGCCCAGGCCCGAGCCGGCCAGGCTCAGATCCTTGATCAGCATGTCGGAGGCGGCCCGAAAATCCTGCTGCAACTCCGCCCGCTGCGAAACCGTCCAGGTCGCGCCCACGGCCTGGCTGTAAAGTTGTACCGCCGCGCCCAGCGCCAGCGTACCCAGCGCCACTGCGATCGTCATCTCCAGCAGGCTGAATCCACTTTCGCGCTTTGTCGATCGATCGCTCATGGCTCCCCTCACTGGTACTGCGAAATGAACGAATTCAGAATGTAGGTTTTCGGCAGGCGCGTCGTCGCTGTCGTGTACTGCATGGTGATCGTCACGCTGCGCAGCGAAGGCTCTATGTTGTTGTTCACGTCGTACACCGGCGAAATCTGAATTGCCCGCTGATACCCAGTCAAAGGGATCTTCACATCGTCCGTGTCCCCATACTTCCCGTCGGGTCCCGGTGTTTCAAGCGTTTCCTCGCCTGCGGCCGAGTCATCTGCCGTTCCAAAGATTCCGTCCGCTCCCGAGTTGTAGATCGGTTGAAATTGTGGACTGGAAGAAATGCCCACGAAGATGCCGCAGGGTGAGGCAGTGGTGGTGCAGTACTGGGTGCCCGAAGTATTCTGGATTGCGTCCCAGCTAATCTGCGACGTATTGCGCGCGGTCACGATACTCTCGTACGCCTCGTTCGCCAGTTGCTTGGCGATCATGTCCTGCTGCGAGGTCTGCGTCGAAGCCATGGCCAGCCCGAACACACCCAGCAGACTTACCAGTCCCACCGTCAGGATGACCATCGAGATCATGACTTCGACCAGCGAGAATCCGCTCTCCGCTTGCTTTCGCGCGCCAGTCTCCACGCCGCGCTCCATCATTGCCGTTGCCATGTATAGCCTCCCGACACGCCGTAGAGCCGCCATCCGCGAATGCGGCCCGTCCCGCCCCACAGCGTGATTGCCCGCGAACTCAAGATATCTCCCGCGCGCGCGAGGTACACCACGCCTCCATCCCAGGTGCCCGGACAACTTCCGTCGCCGTTCGTGCCCGGTGCCCTCTGCGACGATCCGTCCGGGCAGAAGTAAATCGTGGTGGCTCCTCCGGTGCCCACGCCGTTAATCGTCCAGCCAAAATCGATGGCCACCGTCCCCGATCCATAGCCGTCTGGAACCGCCGTGGCGGCCGTGGGAAGCCCGGATTGCGCGACGAACGACACATCCGACGGCAATTGATAGACCACCGTATTCTGATCGCCCTGAAATCCGGCCACCGTCGGCGCTACCGTGATCGTGTTGGGCGTGACGCTGTTGGAAAACGTCACCGAGTACGATGCCCGCTGCGCTACCGAGGTGTCGCGCGCCAGGCGCATCGCCGCTATCGTCGTGTTATACGCATTGGTCACATGCTGCTGATGCATCAGCGGCACCATACTGACGACCGAGACCACCGACACGATGATGGTGATCGCCAGCACCATGATCATTTCCAGCAAGCTGAAGCCGCGCTCCCGATGCCTGCCATGCGACGCATTTGTTTCCAGGCTTCTCATAAGCATTTGCCGTTCCCGAGGCTCCCCGTTCCGTAAAACAAAATCGTCACAGCAAACTCGTATAACTGGAATTCGTCAGCCCGGTATCTCCCGCGACCCTTTTCGGATCGCCATATCGACACAGGTCTGACTAACTCGATGGTAGGAACTGTTCCGCAATACGTCAAAGTACCGGGGTACACCGGCCATTCGTACACTGTCTCTTAGTAAGGTAATTCCAGGGGAGTTACGATCGTGCCATGCGGCGCTCGTTTGCGAAGCTCGCTCCGTTTCGCCGCGCGCACGCCGCAGGCTCGGAATTGAGCCCGCTAACTGAAGGCTTGCGCTCAAAGCAAAATCCCACCAACGTCCTGTCAGCTTATCCCCCGCCAACCGAAACCGAAAGATGACTAAAGTCGCGCCCTGTCGCGCCCTACCGTGACACAGGTAACTTGTCCTCGGCACCGACTCTCTCTTACCATGCTATTACTATGGATCTACGCGCACTCGTGGTGTGCCCGGATCAGGGTTCAGCGAGTCTGCTCACGCTCATCCTGTCCGAGTTGGGGATGGCGGTCGAGCATACGCCCTCGATCTCCTGCGGATTAGAACTGCTCGACAGCCAGCACTTCGATGCTATCGTCCTCGACTATCGCGCCGATCAGAGTTCCGAGGAATTCCTCGCGCGCTTGCGTCAGTCCGCCAAAAACCGCGCCAGCATGCTGATTGCCGTCGTCGATAGCGAGTTCAACGCCCGACCTGTGTTCGGGCTCGGCGCCAACTTTGTTCTCTATCGCCCGCTCTCTTCCGAGCGCACCCGCATCAGTTTGCGCGCTGCCCGCAGCCTCATGCGCCGCGAGCGCCGCCGCGCGGCGCGCGCGCCCCTGCATTCGACCGCCAACGTCGCCTATCCCGGAGGGCCCGAACTGAACGCCGTCTTGACCGACCTCAGCGACGGTGGAACTTCGTTCCAGACCGCCAACCACCTTCCGTCCGCATGCAAGGTTTATTTCGAGTTCGCTCTTCCCGGTCAGCAACAACTGGTCCGCTTGTCGGGTGAGGTGGCTTGGCAGGACTCGAGCGGCCGCACCGGAATTCGTTTCCTCGACGTGCCCCAGGCTTCGCGCCGCCTCATGCAGACCTGGCTTCAGCAGAATAATGACCGCCCGGCAAAAGGATTGCCGGCCCAGCCGTCTGCCGGCCGATCCTCTGAGGCTCAGTCGTCCGCGACCCAGTCTCGCTCCGAGCGCGCGCCGAGGTCCGAGTCAAAGGATTCCACCCACCTCGCCAATGCCGGCAATCGCCGCGGAGAGCAACGTTTCGCCTGCAAACTCGGAGCGGAAGTCTACAGTCTCGGCACCAGCGTCCCCAATCGCTGCACCCTGTCCGATATCAGCGAGGGCGGTTGCTACGTCGAAATGCCGACGCCACTCTCAGGGCGGTCGGGCGTGGAGATTCTGGTCCGCACTGCCGACACGAAATTGAGAATCAGGGGGCAGGTGCTGGCCACCCATCCCGGTTTTGGCATGGGCGTGCGCTTCATATTCCACGATTCCGGCGAGCGCGAAGAAATCCTGCGCCTGCTCGCAGTTCTCTCCACCGGTCCGGCGCTGGACGAACAACCCCGCTGAGCGGGAGTTCTCATTCCACTGGGGTTTGCAGTTTGGCAGACGTTCGAGGTGCCGTTCCGACTACGCCGACTGCTCTTTCTCCGCCACTGCCCGGCGAAAATATTCCAGCGAAAGCTTCAGCCCGCTCTCCAACCCCACTTTCGGCTCCCATCCGAGCAGCCGCTTTGCTTTCGAAATATCCGGACGCCGCTGCTTCGGATCGTCCTGCGGCAGCGCTTCGAACTTGATCTGGCTCGCCGACTCCGTCGTCGCGATCACTTTCCGCGCGCACTCCAGAATCGTGAACTCCGTCGGATTCCCGATATTCACCGGCTCATGCTCCGCGGATCGCGCCAGGCGCAGAATCCCATCCACTTCATCGCTCACGTAGCAGAAGCTGCGCGTCTGGCTGCCGTCTCCATACACCGTAAGGTTTTCTCCCCGCAGCGACTGCCACATAAAATTCGGAATTACTCGCCCGTCGTTGATCTGCATCCGCGGTCCGTACGTATTGAAGATGCGAAGAATGCGCGTGTCCACCTGGTGATAGCGGTAATACGCCATCGTCACCGCCTCCGAAAACCGCTTTGCTTCGTCATACACCGACCGCGGCCCGATCGGATTCACATTCCCCCAATACGTCTCCGTCTGCGGATGCACCAGCGGATCCCCGTAGCACTCCGAGGTTGATGCCATCATGAACTTCGCGCCGCACCGCCGCGCCGTTTCCAACGCTTCAAACGTCCCATACGATCCCACCCGCAGCGTTGCGATCCCGTGTGCGGCGTAATCCACCGGGCTTGCCGGACTCGCGAAGTGAAACACATAATCCAACGGGCCCCAGTCGGCGGGATAGCAAACATCTTTCTCCACAAATTCAAATCGCGAGTCGTTCCGCAGGTGCGCAATGTTCGCCAGTCGCCCCGTCAGCAGATTGTCCGCCGCGACCACTGCGTAGCCATCGCCCAGCAATCCGTCGCACAAGTGCGATCCCAGAAAGCCTGCCCCTCCCGTCACCAGCGCACGTTTTGCGTTCACGGCTCGCGGTTTCATGGGTCGCGTACTCACGATTTCAGGCACGCTCCTTTTTCTTCGGACGAGCCCCCGCCGTCAACTCCTCCGTCAGCACCGCCGGACGCCCCACACTGTAATAAGAGAATCCGTGCTCCACCATCACCGCCGGATCATACAGATTCCTCCCATCGAGCACGATCGGATACTTCACCAGCGTGCGCAGACGTTCCAGATCGAGCGCCGCGAACTCCTCCCACTCCGTCAGGATCAGCAGCGCATCGGCGCCCGTCGCCGCCTCATAGGCATCCGACGCGAACTCGACGCCGGATGTCAGCACCTCTTTTGCCCGTTCCATTGCCGCTGGATCGTAGGCGCAAATGCGGCAGCCCTCGCGCAGCAGTTCCTGCACCAGCAGCAGCGCTGGAGACTCCCGAATATCGTCAGTCCCGCCCTTGAACGCCAGCCCCAGCACGCCCAGTCGCTTGCCCCGGAAAGTCCACAGCACGCCCCGCACCTTGCGCAAAAACCGGTGCCGCTGATCTTCATTAATACGAATCACTTCTTCCAGCAGCCGGAAGTCGTATCCGTTTTCCTTCGCGACTGCCCGAAACGCCATCAGATCCTTTGGAAAGCACGACCCTCCATACCCGATCCCCGGATTCAAAAATCGCGGTCCGATCCGCGAATCCGTTCCAATCCCGTCGCACACTTGCTGCACATTCGCCCCCACCGATTCGCAGATCGACGCCACCGCATTGATAAAGGAAATCTTCATCGCCAGAAATGCGTTGGAAGCGTGCTTGATCAGTTCCGCGCTCTTTGTACTGGTGACGATCAGCCGCGGCGGCGGGTTGCCTGAGGCCGCTTCCGGGCGAGGAATCGCATTCCCGCGCCCGTAGTACCAACCGCTCGTCAGCGGCCCGTAGATCTGGCGCATGACCTCCGCGGCCCGCTCGCTCTCGACCCCCACCACGATGCGGTCGGGATAGAGAAAATCTGTAACCGCCGTCCCTTCCCGCAGAAATTCCGGATTCGAAGCCACATCGAAGTGCGACGGATCGGCCCCGTTTCTCATGATAATGGTGCGGATCCACTGGCTCGTATACACCGGAACCGTGCTTTTCTCCACCACCACCTTGTACTCGTCGACGCCTCCGGAAATTTCCCGCGCCACCGACTCTACATAGGAAAGATCCGCGTCCCCACTTTCGGTCGGCGGTGTCCCGACCGCGATGAACACGGCTTCGCTCTCTCGCGTAGCCGCCTGCAAGTCGCCGGAAAACTTGATGCGCTCGCCCTGATGCCGCGCCAGCAACTCGGGCAGAAACTTTTCATGAATCGGCACTTCGCCATTACTGAGTGCCGCGAGTTTTTTCTCGTCGTTATCGACCAGGACGACCTCATGTCCCAAATCCGCAAAACACACTCCCGTCACCAACCCGACGTATCCGGAACCGACCACCGCGATGCGCATAGCGAGCCCTCTCCTTGAATTTTCATTTGCACCTCCGGCTCGTCGGTGTGCATGGTCTTACTGTAGCAGTCTTTCGGGCCCAGACAGCCTCTCCAACGTGGTTGTCGCGTCCAGCAGCCCCCGAATGGGAATTCGAATCTCACAAAAAAACAGTGACCGCCATCACTGCCCCAAAGCCCGCGAGCCTGTGTGTGGACCTCCCAAGGCAACCATCGCGCCCGGAAACGCGTGTTAATCCCTCGCCGGAGAACAGCTAAACTACAAGGGCCCACTCTTCATGACGAGATTAGCTGCTATTTTGTTCCTTTGCGCGATGCCGCTCTTTTGCCAGAGCAATAGCGGCGAATTGCGCCTCAAAGTGACCGATCCGGCCGGTCTTGCTGTGAAGACGACAGTTCAGATCACCAGCAAAGCGAATGGTTATCGAAATACTCTGGCAACCAGCGATGAGGGTCGCTTGAATGTGCAGCGCCTGCCTTACGGCATTTATCAGCTTGAAATCGAGCAGCCTGGGTTTGCCCAGATATCGGAATCTGTCGACATCCATTCCTCGATTCCAACCGAATACACAGTCCAACTCAAGCTGCGTACCGTGAATCAGGCGGTAACTGTGAGTGCGGCCAATACGTTGATCAATCCCGATCAAGCTGGCGCCGTTAGTCAGATTGGTTCCGACCTCATCCAAAATCGGCTCAGCTCGATCCCGGGCCGTTCCCTCCAGGATCTGGTGAATTCGCAGCCCGGTTGGCTGTACGAGGGAAATGCCGTGCTCCATCCGCGCGGCTCGGAATATCAGACACAGTTTGTGGTCGACGGCATCCCTCTTACCGACAATCGTTCGCCCAGCTTCGGACCGGCGATGGACGCGGACGACATGCAATCGCTGAGCATCTATACCGCGGGCATTCCCGCGGAATACGGCAGAAAAATGGGAGGCGTGGTCGAGGTGAACACGCTGCAAGATGCGCAGCCAGGTTTCCACGGCCAGTTGGTGCTTTCCGGCGGCAGCTTCGATGCGGCCGGCGCTACGGCACAAGGCCAGTATGTTTGGGGGAAGAATACCTTCGGCGCCAGCGCCAGCGGCAGCATGACGGACCACTATCTCAATCCGGTAGTGCCGCAAAACTATTCGAATACGGGTACGCTGGGGGATTTTTCGGTCAACTACGAGCGCGACTTGACGCCGAAAGATCGCTTAAGGTTTATCGTGCGCCATGAACTCGCACGTTATGAAATTCCCAATGAGCAAGTGCAAGAGAACCCGCAACTCCTGCCCACGATTGGCCAGCCTGCGCCTCCGCCGGGGACTCCCCCTCAGCTCCAGACCGCAGGCAATTTCGAGACGATGGGCAGCGCTTCCTATCAGCACATTTTTTCGCCCAACGTTCTCGTCGATGTCCGCGGCATGGTTCGCGACAACTCCAACGACTTCTACTCCAACCCCTCCTCCTGGCCCATAATTGTCTTCCAGCACAATGACTTTAAAGAAGGATATTTCAAGAGCTCCGCCTCCATTCACCACGGCCATCACGAATGGAAAGCTGGCATCGAATCCGACAACATCTTCCTCCACGAAAACTACAGCGACATCATCGCCGCCAATCAGACTCCGAATCCGAGTACGGGTACGTGTTTTCCTTTCGACTGCGACATCGCTCCCACCTCAAGTTTTCTTGGCAGCCGTCCCGGCCTCGAACAGGCCGCTTTCATTCAGGACCTCATCCACTTCGGCAACTGGACCATCAACGCCGGCCTGCGCTGGGACCACTACCAGTTACTTCTCAATCAAAACGCCGTCAGCCCGCGTTTCGCCCTGGCTCATTATTTCCCGACGGCTAATCTGATGGTCCACTTCTCCTACGACCGCATCTTTCAAACCCCGTCGTTCGAGAACATCCTGCTCGCTAGCTCCACCCAGGTGCAATCCTTCGAACCGACCGTTCTGCGCCTACCGGTGCAACCTTCGCACGGCAACTATTTCGAAATCGGCGCCAGCAAAAGCTTTTTGAGCCAATTCCGCTTCGATGCTAACGTTTTTCGCCGCGCCGTCAACAACTACGCCGACGACGACCAAATTCTTGACACCAGCATCAGCTTCCCCATCGCATTCGAAAAAGCCATCCTCTACGGCGCTGAAGGCAAGCTCGAACTCCCGCACTGGAAGCGCTTCTCCGGATTCATCAGCGAATCCTACATCGTCGGCAACGCCTGGTTCCCGGTAGCTGGCGGTCTTTTACTCGGCGAGGAAAACACTGTCGCTGCTACGGCACTCACCGGCCATTTCCCCGACTCGCAGGACCAGCGCCACAGCCTTCGCGGCCGCCTTCGCTACCAGGTGAAGCCGCGCTTCTGGATCGCAGGAGGAATTCAATACGACACCGGGCTGCCCTTCGATATCAACAGCACCCCACAACAGGCGCTTGCCGAATACGGTCAGCAGGTGATTGATCGAATCAACTTTGGTCGTCAGCGCATCTATCCCGCTTTTCAGGTCAATGCCTCGGCGGGCGCGGATGTTTATAAGTCGGACCGCATGACTATGCGATTCCAGATCGATGGACAGAACCTTACCAACATTCTTAACGTCATCGACTTCGGCGGTCTTTTCTCCGGCAACGCCATCGGACCATCGCGCAGCGCAGCCATGCGCCTCACCTCTGCCTTCTAGCGCATCTCGAGCGGTTACAAAACTACGCAGTCACGATCAAGTGACGGCGACGCCTGAAGTAAAGCCGACCTCAGCGAACTGATACACTCTTTTCAACAATTCACTACCCGCCCGGATGGCGAAACTGGCAGACGCACGGGACTTAAAATCCCGGGTCCCTAACAGGACGTGACGGTTCGATTCCGTCTCCGGGCACCACTTAACTCTGGCGGTTGCAATCACTTTAGTTCACTTGCCTGCATTGACGCGGGCGTGCTCTAGGGCGCCGACTGCAGGGTTTGTATGGCGCAGCCGCCCGTGCCGCCGGTGCAGGTTTGGTTGAGGAGTGTCGAGAAATAGATGTTCTGCGCTCCTGTAGCGCCGTTATCGACCACGATCCCGCTCGTGCCGCCCTCTTCAGGCGCCGCCCCCGTCGGCATTGTGCTCCCGCTGATCGTGCCGCTGCTCACGTTGTAGCCAATGACGCAGCCATTGTTGAGCGAGGGCGCGGTGCAGCCGCTCAGGACACCGAAGGACAGCACACTCAGGAAAATGTAGTCGGTGGTGCCGGCGTCAAACTCAGCGACCTGAAGGCCGGCGGAGTAATAGCCGTGGGTGTAGCTGTTGGACACGACGGGGCCCGCGGTGGTGCTGCTGCTCATGACGTTGTTGGTGATGGTGACCTGGTACAACGTGTTATTCGCGGGGCCGGTGTTTCCAACCACGTAGAGATGCCCGGTGGGGCCGGACGAGCTGTAGTAATCGTTATCGAAAGTGCCAGACATCATGAATTCGTAGCCCGGGCCCACCGTGGCTTCGGTTCCCTTGGAGCCGGCGATGGAACTCATCGGGAATTGGTAGACGGCGGCGCAAGGTGTGGACGCGGTGCAGCTGGTCGAACCATCGTCCCCCGCGAAGACGTAGACCTCCCGGGCACTTGAGTCAACGATGGGGCCGTCCATAATCCCGAAATTGAAGTCCAACTGCGCCGACTTAGTAACTGCTCCCGATGAGGAGTTAACGGAGTAAAGGTACCCACAAGGGCTGTTGGTGTTGGTGGCCGAAGGCTCGCACCCCGATGAGGAACTCAAGAGATAGTCGCCCACAAAGATGTTCGCGCTCTCCGCATCGTAAACGGGGCTGCCGAGCGAAGCGTTGGAATTCACCGCCACCGGCCAGGGGCTCCCGGCCTCTGCTGGAGTGCCTGTCGTGAAGATGTTCGTGAATTTGTGGAGTTTCCCAGCATCATCGCCGACGTAGGCCGTGCTGGTGGCGAAATCGACGAACGGCGCGGAGTACGAGTCGTTGGGGCTCCCGCTAAACGTCAACGTGGTCATGCAGGGCGCGGTGCAACCGCTGTACGATCCTGGGGCTTCCGAT
>Ga0224558_1001404_pt1 | contig 25258 bp, 23 predicted proteins | sample 714S32024metaG_FD_180682 | JGI IMG/M metagenome (GOLD analysis project Ga0224558, IMG submission 180682) | Peat soil microbial communities from Stordalen Mire, Sweden - 717 S3 20-24 | ecosystem: Environmental > Terrestrial > Soil > Wetlands > Peat | place: Sweden: Norrbotten County, Stordalen... | reverse complement strand
ACCGGCGCGCTGCCGGCCATGCTCGGTTCGGTGGCCGAGTTTTACGAAGAGGACGTGCAGACGGCTCTGAGCGCAGCCATGGCGCTGATTGAACCGCTGATCCTGATCGTCATGGCGGTCTTTGTCGGCGGGATCCTGATCTCTTTGTATATGCCGATCTTTACTTTGGGAGCGAATGTGCACTAAGGCACAGGTCTGGCCGCAGAGACCGGGCTCGCCCCGTCTCCGCCGCCAAACGAGACGCGGCAAGCCGCGTCTCTACAGAGAGGCTTTGAAAGCGCTGTAAACTGGAATGGGCATGGCGGACAAGAAAACAGTAGTGGTAAGCGGCGGTGCGAATGGCGGAAAGCTGGTGCCGGAACCGGCATCGGTTTCCGACGAACTGGCACGCGCGCGGGATATCGCCCGGCGCTATCGCTGCGAATTCATCGATCTGAGCGATTTTCAACTGCACCACGATCTGTTCGAGAAGATCCCGGTGCATCTCATGTTCCGCTATAAGTTCGTGCCCCTCGATGAGACGTCGGACGGGCGCCTGGCGATTGCCATTGCCGATCCCAGCCAGTTGATGATGATCGACGAGATCAGCCTGCTGCTCGGCAAGCGCATCGTCACCAAAGTTTCGACCCTGAAGCAGATCTCCGACATCCTGCAAAAGACCGAGCAGTCCAAGCGCGTGCTGGAAGACGCGAGCGAGGGATTCACGCTCGACGTGATCCGCGAGGACGAAGCTGGGAACGACGAGACCATCTCCATCGACAAGTTGACGGCGACTGCGGGCACCGACATGAGCCCGATCATTCGTCTGGTCGATACCACGATTTTCACGGCGTTGCAGCGGCGGGCGAGCGACATTCATATCGAGACCCGGGACGACTCGGTGGTCATCAAGTTTCGTATCGACGGCGTGCTGACCAACGCCATGCCGCCCATCGGCAAAGAGCACCACTCGACCATCATTTCGCGCATCAAGGTGATGAGCGAACTCGATATTTCCGAGCGCCGCGTGCCCCAGGACGGCCGCTTCCGCGTGAAATACAGTGGCCGCGCCATCGACTTCCGCGTTTCGATCATGCCCTCCATCCACGGCGAAGACGCCGTGCTCCGCGTGCTCGACAAAGAGTCGATGAGCGAGAAGTTCAAGAAGCTCACGCTCGACGTGGTCGGGTTCGACGAAGACGACCTGCGCCGCTTTCGCCGCTACATCAAGGAACCCTACGGCATGGTGCTGGTCACCGGGCCGACGGGCAGCGGCAAAACCACGACGCTCTATGCCGCCGTCAACGAGATCAAGACCGACGAAGACAAGATCATCACCATTGAAGACCCGGTCGAGTATCAAATCCGCGGCATCACCCAGATTCCGGTCAACGAAAAAAAGGGCTTGACCTTCGCCCGCGGCCTGCGTTCGATACTGCGTCACGACCCGGACAAGATCATGGTGGGCGAAATTCGCGACAACGAAACCGCCCAGATCGCCATCCAGTCGGCCCTGACCGGCCACCTCGTGTTCACCACCGTCCACGCCAACAATGTGGTGGACGTGCTCGGGCGCTTCCTGAACATGGGCGTCGAGCCTTACAACTTTGTTTCGGCGCTGAACTGTATTCTGGCGCAGCGGCTGGTGAGGATCATCTGCGATTCCTGCCGCACGGCCGTGCATTATCCGAATGACGTGCTCGAGGCCAGCGGCCTGGACCCGAAAGTGTGGTCGCAGGTTGCTTTGTATGAGGGGCAGGGCTGCATCGAGTGCGCGGGGACGGGATTCCGCGGCCGGACGGCGATTCATGAACTTCTGGATTTGACCGACCGTATCCGCGAGATGATCTTGGAGCGGAGACCGACCTCGGAGATAAGAAAAGCGGCCCGCGAAGAGGGCATGCGCTTCCTGCGCGAATCGGCGCTCGACAAGGTGCGCGGCGGAGTCACCACTCTGAAAGAGATCAACAAGGTCACCTTTATCGAGACCATGCGCTGAGGCTGGGTAGCAGAGGCTGATTGCCAAAGACTAGTTATTATCTGCTAGTCTAGTCCCGGCATCCCCATAGGTAACTGCTCTCTTCATGAAAGTGCGGGATATCATCAAGTTTTGGAGTCGATGGAGGGACGGGCGTCTCGCCTGTCCTGCCAGGCGGGCACGCCCGGCGATCCACCGTCCGAGGTAATTTCGAGCAGCCGATGACTTCCACGTCCAAACACGCTCGCCGTCCGACGCTCGCCTGCGAAATCGCGGCTGACCGCGTCCTGGCGGGCCGCGCCGCGGATGCGGGTCGGATGGTGGAAATGGCGGCGGCCCGGGAACTGGCGCCGGGCGCAGTAGTTCCCGATTTGATGGAAGCGAATCTGCGCGATGGCAGCGCGATCCGGAAGGCAATTGAAAGCGCGCTCGGCAGCGTCGCCGCGCGGTCTCGCGACGTGATCGCGATTTTGCCCGACACCTCGGTGCGCGTGGTGCTGCTGGATTTCGAAACGCTCCCCTCGAAGCGGGATGAGGCCGAAGCCGTGGTCCGCTTCCGCCTGAAGAAGTCGCTGCCTTTTGATCTCAACGATGCCCGCATCTCGTATCACGCGCAGTCCTCGGGTAAAGGTGTGCGGGCGGTGGCGGCGGTGGTGCTGAACACGGTTCTGCTGGAGTATGAGTCGGCGTTTCGCGACGCGGGCTACAACCCGGGGATGGTGATGCCGTCGATGCTGGCGGCGCTGGGAGCCGCGGACGCGGAACGGCCAACCCTCGTGGTCAAGGTTGATGCGCGCACCATCAGCATCGCGATTCTCGATCAGGAGCAACTGCTGCTGTTCCGCACGCTCGAAAATATGCGGGGCGTAACCATCACCGGCGATCAACTGGCGGAGGAAGTCTATCCCTCGGTGGTGTTTTTTCAGGACACCTACAACCTGAACATCGAGCACGTGTATGTGGCGGGGCTCCCGGAAACGGGTGGCGCCGCGCCGGCGCTCAAAAATCAGTCTGGCGCGCAAGTTCAGGAACTGGTGGGAGCGTCTCAGATCGGTTCCACCACGGGCACGGTTCCGCGCTGGCGCATGGCGGGAGTGGTGGGAGCATTAATTTCGTAGAGCAGCCCTCAGCCCTCAGCTAAAGACCCAAAGCTGAGAGCTGTAAGCTGATGGCTGAAGGCTAATATGCGTTTAGATATCAATCTCGCGACCCGGCCGTATGAGGATGCCCGTGAATTCTGGGCGCGCTGGGGATTGGGAGTGGGGCTGCTTGGCCTGCTGACGGTGCTTCTGCTGGTCTTCGCGGTGCGCGGCTGGATTCACGCTGGAAGAGATCGCCGTGAGATCGCGCAACTGCAGCTACAGATCGTGGAACGCGACACCGAACGGGCCAAGGCGCAAGCCTACCTCGATATGACCGCCAACCGCAGCACGCGGGATCAGTCTCAGTTCTTGAATGGACTGATTCAGCGCAAGGCATTCTCGTGGACCCGCGTTTTCGAAGAACTGGAACTGGTCATGCCCTCGAGCCTGCATGTGGTCTCGCTGCATCCGGCATTGAATGATCAGAACCAGATGGAACTGGAGATGAGAGTGGTTTGCGAGACGCGCGCCGCCGCCGTGGAACTGGTCCATCGCATGGAAGGCTCGAGGCATTTTCAGGGAGCGCAACTGGTGCAAGAGTCGCAGAGTGGAGAGTCCGGAGCGGCTGTAACCGCTTCGGTGATCTCAGTCTATGTACCTGACTCGCCCGACGGGAGCGGAAAGTAATGCCGGATTTGGGGAAATCGCGGCGCAAGTTGAAAATTGCGATTGGGGCGATGCTGGCTGCCGATGTAATCGCGGTGGCGGTTCTGTTCTCGCCGCTCGTGGGTTCGGTGGAGTCGCGGCGGCTGCAAATCCTCGAACTCAGGGCCGAACTGACGAAGAAGAACCACGAAGTCGCTCCGCTGCGCGGCATGGACAAGAAGATCGTGCTGGCGAAGGATCAGATCGGCGGGTTCTACAAGGACCGCTTTGCCGCGACCGATTCCGAGTTGGCCAATGAACTGGGGAAGCTGGCGACGGAAAATGGCATCCGGATCCAGCAGGCGACCTACAAGCAGGAGGATCCGGAAAGCTCCGGCATCATTCCGGTCGAAATCCATGGCGGTTTTTCCGGAGACTATCTGCAACTGGTGCGGTTCATCAATACGCTGGAACGGTCGAAGATGTTTTTTATGGTCGATGGCGTGGAACTGGCGGGCGAAGGCGCGGGACCGGTCAAGCTGGGAATCACGATACACAGTTATCTGCGGTCGGGTGCCTGAGTGAAAACGGGAATCGAAAACCAGAAACAAGTTATCGCGCTGGCTGTATTGGGCGGGCTGGCGGTGGGGATGCTGGCCTATGAATTCTGGCCCTCGTCGCCATCGGCGGCGCCCGCCACGGTGCAAACCGGAACAACGCCGGCCAAGCCCGCCACGCGGCGCACGTCTTCGGGAAGACTGGTGCCTGTGGTTGAGCCCCGGCTGGATCCTACGCTTGACCTGAAACTGCTTAGCCGAAGCGAGGAAATCAAGTACGCGGGCAACGGAAGAAATATTTTTGTCGCGGGGTCGGTGCCCAAGATCCCAACGCCCAAGAGAAACGGCACCACCGATACAGTACAGGCTGCCAGCCTTCACATGCCTCCGCCCATTCCGCCGCCGCCGCCGATCAACCTCAAGTTTTTTGGCTTTGCCAACCGGCCCGGGGAGACGAAGAAGGTGTTCTTGTCCCAGGGCGAAGACATTTTTATCGCCGGTGAGGGCGACATTGTGGACCGGCGTTATCGTGTCCTGCACATCTCGGCGACAGCAGTGGACGTCGAAGACATGGTCAACAATAACCGGCAGAGCCTGCCCTTAACGCAAGGAGCTCCAGGATAGATTTGGATTTTGTAATCTAGAGTTTGGCAATTTGAAGGCGAGCGTTATGCAGCGTGGTTTTAAGTTACGAAATTACGAAATTACAAAATTGCAAAATCCCCAGCGCGGCTACATGCTGATCACGCTGATGCTGGCCCTCGCGCTCATCACGATTGCGATGCTCGCCGTGCTCCCCGAAATTGGTCAGCAGATCAAGCGCGACCGCGAAGAGGAGATGGTGCATCGGGGCACGTCGTACATGCGTGCAATCCAGCACTTCTACAAAAAGTTTGGACGGTACCCAAACCGCGTCGAAGAACTGGAGAATACCAACAACCTCCGTTTCATTCGCAAGCGCTATACAGATCCGCTCAACATTGACCGGACCACAGGCAAGGAAAGGGACTTCAAATTCCTGCATCAGACCGACATCAACCTGAACGTCGGGCCCGTATTGGGACAAATGCCCGGCCAGACTGGACTCCCGGGACAAGGCGGACTGCAGGGACAAGGCGGACTCGCGGCCCTGCAAGGAGCGTTGGGCGCGATGCAGGGCGGTCTTCAACAGACGGGCGGCGTGCAGAATCTGAATGGTGATTCCGGCAATCCATCTTCGGGCAGTCCATTTTCGGGCAGTCCGTCGGGTGCGCCGGGGAATTCAACTTCATCGGGGTCGTCGTCCTCTAGCTCCAATCCAAATTCCAGTTCCGGCCTCAGCGGGCAGACGTTCGGCGGAGGACCGATCCTCGGAGTCGCCAGCACAAGCAAAGCGAAGACCATCCGCGTGTTTTGGAGCAAGAATCATTACAACGACTGGCTCTTTATTTACCTGCCAACGGCCGACCGGGGCACCACACTGACCGGGCCGGTGAATCCTAGTGCGCCCACTACTCCAAACTTAAACGGCGCCGCTCCCGGGCTGGCTGGGGGAGCTACGCCGACGCAAGGTGGATTTGGGCAAAGTGGATTTGGACAAGGTTTCGGACAGGGATTAACGCCGAACAGCGGTCAAAACCAAGGTCCTCAAACGCAAACTCCGCAGACCCCGGCGCCGGCGCCGACGCCCCAGCAGTAGACTTAGCATTCCCGGCACCATTCGCCCGGCAGAAAAGCAGCCAGAGAAAAGCCCCGCATCGAAAGCGGGGCTAGTCGTGAAACCATTGATACTTAAGTGTTAAACGAGGAGCCGCAGCCGCAGGTGCTCTTCACGTTCGGATTTTCGAACTTGAACCCGGCGCCTTCCAGCGTCTCGACGTAATCGACACGGGCTCCGCCAAGATACATCAAGGAAGTGGCATCCACGTAAACCTTCAAGCCGTCAAAGTCAAAAACCTTGTCCATCATGCCGGCGCCGTTCTCGAACGCCATGGAGTATTGAAAGCCGGAGCAACCGCCGCCGACTACGGACAACCGCAATCCCGCCGGAAGCGGCGTCTGCGAAGCCATGATCTCTTTGACCTTGCCAACAGCGGCCGGGGTCAGAACTGGTGCGGTTTTGGGCTGTACATCGGGCTGGACATCGGGTGTGGAAGTGGTCGCCATCTGTTTTGATCTCCTTGAATTCCTTATTATAACAAACGTTGCAACCGGCTCGGCAAGGCTTTTCGCCAGCCGGCGCTTTTTCCCGGATTTACTCGTTAGATGCTTCGCCTAGGCAAGAAGTCGCTGCCCCCTCTTGCCAAGGGGTCTATAATCGTGCGGAGTAGGGGCCTGTACCCGAACGCCAGCGGATGGCAGGACAGTTTGCGCTGGGGCCCAAGATGGCAACGTCGGGATGGGCCCGATCTAAGCTCCGAGGTGGCATATGTCTCCTATGTTTGGGCTGCTAATCGCGTGGGGTATTCTGACCGGGGTTCTCATCATTCTCCTGATCTATAAAAGTACCCTTACCATGCACGAAGACGATTCGATCTTCCTCAACGAAAGCGAATCCCAGATGCATAAGGATCAAGTGGAAGTTCTGGCCAAGATGAGAAAGATCACACCCATCGTTAAGGTGCTCGGCGCCTTGTCGGGACTCATGATCCTGGTCATTGCGGGATTGTTCATCTATCAGGGACTGACCAACTCCGCCACGCTGCAATAGACGGGCAACTCACGGATTCGCGGTGATCCTTGCCCACCCCCGCCGCGGGGAGAGACTCGCGAGAGCGGCCGCGCAATGTGAGTGCCCGCGCTGGCGGGCCTCTTTCCCAAGCGGCAGACTCCGCGGCCGAACATGCGCGCGCAAAACCCCATTGCGATTGTCGTACCATTCAAGAAACATCTCCCGGATTTATAGAGGCTGGCAGATGCAAACTCGGCCGCTACTCCAAAATTGCGATAAGGTGACAGACATGCAAATGCAAACAGGGGTTCGACTCTCTTTAATCCTACTGGCAACCACGGCAGCACTGGCAACGCTGGCCGTCGGTGCGGACTATAAGGTAGTTAAAACATGGAAGCTGGGGGGCGATGGTGGATGGGATTACCTGACCGCGGACAGCGATGGGCATCGCTTGTTCATTGCGCGAGCCACTCGGGTGATGGTCATTGATACCGAGTCGGGCAAGCAGGTGGGCGAAATTCCGGACACAGCCGGCGTCCACGGGGTCGCGCTGGATTACGAAATCGGGCGCGGATTTACGAGCAATGGCCGCGAAGATACGGTAAGCGTTTTCGATCTCAAGTCGCTGGCGGTCGAGAAAAAAATCAAGGTCGGCAGCGGACCCGACGCCATTCTGTATGACTCGTTTTCAAAGCGTGTGTTTACCTTCAACTCAAAAAGCCATGACACGACGGCTGTGGATGCGTCCAAGGGCGACGTGGTGGGCAAGATCGAACTGGGCGGGAAGCCGGAATTTGCTGCGACCGACGAAAAGGGCACGGTGTTCGTGAATATTGAAGACACGTCGGAACTGGTGGCGCTCGATCCGCAGACGCTGGCGGTGAAGTCGCGCTGGAAGCTGACGGACTGCGAAGAGCCGACGGGCCTCGCGATCGACCGGAAGAACCGGCGGCTGTTTGCCGGCTGCGGCGGGAACAAGAAAATGGCAGTAGTGGATGCGGACAGCGGGAAAGTGCTGGCGAGTCCCGCCATCGGAGAGGGATGCGATGCGACCGCGTTCGATGCCGATCTTGGTTTAGCGTTTGCGTCGGCGGGGGACGGTACGATCACGGTGCTTCGGGAAGACGGTAAAGACAAGTTCAGCGTGGCACAGACAGTGACGACCCAGAAGGCAGCGCGCACCATGACGCTCGATGCAAAGACGCATCAACTTTTCACCGTAACGGCGAACGTGGGACCGCGTCCGGAGAGAAAGGCGGAGCCGAACTCGTTCGTCGTGCTGGTGGTGGAGGCAGCACGCTAGAAGCAGAAGATCGGACTCCAGAACAAGTCACCACTTCTTCTTCTTCGAACGTTGGCGTTAGCACTCAAAACCCCGTCAAAATGCGTAATCGCGGTGTTTCAATAATTGACAAAACCGCGGCCCGTTGTGCCTGTCATTCCCTCAAAAGTCGCCGTTTGTGCTTGCTTTCCGCCAAAAGTACACGACGGAACTCCAGACTCTGCGGGGTCGAATCTGCGGTTTGACGTATCGAAGCAATAAGTTGCGCGGTTGATGCAGAGGGCCAACTGAATGCAACAGTTGGGTGGAGTGAGCTTCCGTCTCCTCTTTCAGGTTCCCTGAAACTAAGTCAGCCCATCTGAAGTTCTCTCCTCTTAGCGTTAGCGACTACAACCTTTAGGAGGTTGATATGTTTGCACGCAATGTCTCTTTTCATCTGAAATCGAACATGCTTTCTGACTATAACCGGACCCTTGAGAACGAAATTCTGCCTTTACTTCGCAAGCAGAAGGGCTTTAAGGACGAAATCACACTGTCGAATCCCGGCAGCGCGGATGTGATCGCGATCAGTCTGTGGGAGAACAAAGCCAATGCAGACGCCTACAACACCAATGCCTATCCAGAAGTGTTGAAGACCCTGTCAAGAATCATCGATGGAAAGCCCAGGGTTCAGACGTTTGAAGCCGTCACTTCGACCTTTCATCAGGTCGCTGTAGCCGCGTAACGGGGACTGTCCGCCCGTGTACGGGGTGGCCTCGATAAAGGGGCCGCCCTTTATAAATTGCTCACAGTGATGTTCACCGAATGCGTTCGCGTAAGGATGACAACCATGCATCTAATGCAAAATTCAGAAACCATCGATAGGCTGGTAGCACAGGGGGAATTTCTTCTGAAGACCTTCCATGCTGAGTACGAGAAAGACCCCGCAGGGTACGAGACCGAGTTCCTGCGTGGCGACCTCGCGGGCTGGCGCAATACGTTGCACACGTTGTACCACGATTGCGCTGAAGAGATCGTTGACCGCGTTCTCGCCAAGACATGCTTGGCCATCCCTGATACCTTGGTTCACTCGTTCGCGCCACGGGATTTAAAGCAGGAGTGCGAGATCGATTGTTGACGTCTGCTTCACCCGAACTCGCGGCGAAGTTTACGTTTCATGCTCTCAGGCGTTGCGATCACCAGCTTGTTCTAAGGTCCGCCTTTAGCCGCTGCGGTCAGACTGCGGCGCGGAAAAATCCTCTTCCCGGCGTCCGCCTTTGCGAGCGCCCATCACGCCGCCTTTGCCGAAAGATCCCCGATGTCATCGAGCAGCGCTTTCTCGTGGCCTTCGGCGTTCACCTTTTCGTACACCTTGCGGATCACGCCCTTGGGATCGACCACGAAACTGCTTCGCTCCCAAAGCTTCATCCCTTTCCATTCAATCTGGCCGAGGCCGAGGGTCTTCATCAGCTTGGAATCGGTGTCGGAGAGCAACTCGATGGTAAAAGCGAACTTGTTGCAGAAGTTCTTGTGCGAGGCAACGTCGTCCGCACTCACGCCAATCACTTTGATCCCGGCAGCGTCGAAATCAGCCTTGGTCGCCGTAAACGACTTGCCCTGGATGGTGCAGATGGGCGTGTCGTCTTTCGGATAGAAGTAGACAACCAGCCAGTGTCCGGCGAAATCGGAGAGCTTGGTGATCTTGCCGTCCTGGTTAGGAAGCGAAAAATTCGGAAACGGAGTGCCAGCGGCGAGCATAGAGAGTGTCCTTTCGAAGGTTGTGGGTGCGATTATACGAGCGCGCACGGCAAGCGCGAGCGCCATCACCGAGATCTTAGCCTTTAAGCCAAATTCGCGCTTCCCTGTGTTCCTCTGCGTCCCCCGTGGTTCAAGTATCCAATTCTCAACCACAGGGACACAGAGGTCACAGAAACCGTCAGTCTTCGGCTCAGCTAAGAGCAGCGAAGAGCCAAGATCTGCCGTCAAGCGGCGTGCATCGCTTTCTTGGCGCGTTCTTCCATCTCTTTCGGGGACAAGTCTTCCTTGTGAGTCGCGACCGACCAGAAATGTCCGAACGGGTCCTGGATGAAGCCGGAGCGGTCTCCGTAGAACTGGTCCTCAACCGGCTTCAGGATCTTCGCTCCCTCCGCGACCGCCTTGGCGACGACCTTGTCGCAATCGGGGATGTACACCAGCAGGCTCACCGGAGACGCGCCGATACTCTCGGCGCTGCGGTACCCCATGGCGGGGTTTTCGTCGGCCAGCATGATGTGCGAGTCGCCTATCTTCAGTTCGGCATGGCCGACCTTGCCGTCGCGACCAGCCATGCGCATGACTTCGGTCGCCCCGAAAACGTTCTTGTAATAGTCAATCGCTTTCGCGGCACCCTTGATTACCAGGTACGGCGTAATGGTGTTGTATCCCTTGGGAATGTAGCTGACTTTTTTCATAATTTTCTCCTCGGGTGTTCCGCTCATGATGTTCCGCTCAAAGATGAGGCTGAGGGTTGAGGTTAAAGCGCGCAGACAGGCCCCCACGGGCCGCGTCGTTCCCTAATGAGAACACAAGTTGGCAGGAGGCTCAAGGCCGATCTTTTGTGGCGCTGGCGCATGGTCCAAGGTGGGATAAACCGAACCAACCAAGCGCCCGCCTTATTCCATCCCCAGCTCCTTCGCCAGCGCCTTCCACTTGCCATCCACCAGCGCCCGCGTCTTCGCGTCCATCACGATCTCATCCGGCCACGGACGCCCAAATCCCTCCGTCGCCCACTTGCGCGTGGCGTCGATTCCCATCTTCGATCCGTAGTCTGCAAGCCGCGAGGCATGGTCGAGCGAATCGACGGGGCCCAGCGTGAACTGGATGTCGCGCTCGGGATCGATATGGTTCAGCACTTTCAAGGTAACGTCGGCGATGTCCTGCACGTCCACGTCTTCGTCTACCACGATAATGCACTTAGTAAACATCGCCTGCCCCAGCGACCAGATGGCGTTCATCACTTTGCGCGCCTGTCCCGGATAGGACTTGCGAATGGAAACGATCATCAGGTTGTGGAACACGCCTTCGATGGGCAGGTTGATATCCACCAGTTCGGGGATGGTCAGCTTCATGAGCGGCAGGAAAATGCGCTCGACCGCCTTGCCCATCCAGGCGTCTTCTTGCGGCGGCTTGCCCACAACAGTCGCGGCATAGATCGGGTCTTTGCGGTGCGTGATGCAGGTAACGTGAAACACCGGATACTCGTCTTCCAGCGAGTAGAAGCCGGTGTGGTCGCCGAAGGGGCCTTCCGTGCGCAGTTCGTCGAGATTGACGTAGCCTTCAAGGATGATCTCGGCAGTGGCCGGAACTTCGAGGTCAACCGTCTCGCATTTCACCAGTTCGACCGGCTTCTGCCGCAGGAATCCGGCGATGATGTACTCCTCAACGTCGGGCGGCGCGGGGACGATGGCGGAAAACGTGAGCGCCGGCTCGGTGCCGATGGCTACAGCCACGTCCATCCTGCCGGAGGGGCGATCGCCGGTGGCGAGCATCGCGCCTCCCGATGACCTTGCCATAATGTCGACCGCCGCGCGGGCGGGGGCGCCCGCGCCTCCATCGTTCGGAACGCCTTGCCGCATCCGGTCGCGATAGTGTTCCGCTGCGACTTTCTGCCGCTGCCAGTGCATTCCGGCCGTGCGCTCATCATAGATCTGCATGCGGTACATGCCGACGTTGCGCTTCCCGGTCGTCGGATCGCGCGTGATCACGCAGGGCAGCGTGATGAAGCGTCCACCATCCTTTGGCCAGCATTTGAGGATGGGGAAATCGAGCAAAGAAAAGTTGTCGCGCTTGATCACCTCTTTACATGGGCCGGTGGCCACGGTCTTGGGAAAAAACTTGCCCATCTCGGCAAGCATCGGCAGCATCTTCACTTTGTCGAGGAACCCTTGCGGAGACTTCACGTCCATGAAACCGCGGATGCGCTCGGCAATTTCGTCGAGCCCATCGACTTCGAGCGCAAGCCGCATACGGCGGGCGGAACCGAACTGGTTGATAAGAAGTTGCGAGCCGGGATAGCCCTTAAGGTTCTCGAAGAGCAGAGCCTTCCCGCCGATAGTTCCCTGCCGGTCTTTATCTTTCGAAACCCGGTCGGTAATTTCCGTAATCTCCAAAATTGGGTCCGCTTCCGTGCGGACACGCTTCAGTTCGCCCGCTCGGTCAAGTGCTTTGATCCAGTCCCGCAGATCGTCGTAGGCCAAAATTCCTCCCGGAATGACAGACGATGAAATGACAGACGATTATATGACGTGCGCTCAGAGAAACCTGCCAACCACAGAGCGCCCTTCGACTTCGCTCAGGGCAGGCTCCGGGGATCACGAGGGAGTTCCACAAAACGCACTCCCATAGCCGCTTCCACGCTTCCAGATTTCGCACTCTGCGATTAGGATATGGAAATCAATTCTGCAGCATCTGTTTTTGACCGGAGCACCGCGGTCGGCCAGAGGCCAATGATCCGTTTTAGAGAATCACAGCCCCGGAGGGGCGAACTAACTTAGCCCAGCGCTTCAGCGCTGGGAAAAGTGGGAAGAATGACCCAAGTCCCGGAGGGACGACCCAGTTCTCACGCACACTCTTTAGCGTTGCGCCCCTTGAGGGGCCGGCCATCGGGAGGCTCGGAAGATCGGCGATGAGAAAATTGCTGGCGCTACTTCTCCCGTTCGCAGCGGTTTTCGCAACCGCCCAGGAGATCACCGTGGCGGCTGCTGCCGATATGAGCGCTGCCCTCCCGCAACTCGTCGAGGCCTACACGAAAATAACCGGCCAAACGGTGAAGCTTTCCTTCGGCGCATCCGGCAATCTGACCAATCAGATACGAAACGGCGCGCCTTTCGATGTCTTCTTCTCGGCTGACGAAGAGTACCCGCAACAGTTAATCGCCGAGGGGCTGGCATCCAAAGACACGCTTCACCGCTATGCCGTCGGCCGTCTGGTGCTGTGGGTGCCCGCCGACTCGCCACTGGATTTATCGAAGCTCGGTATGCAGGCTTTGCTCGACCCATCCGTCAAGAAGATTTCAATCGCGAATCCCGCGACCGCGCCCTATGGGCGAGCAGCAGCGGCGGCGTTGCGGCACTTCGAAATTTACGATCGGGTTTCGAGCCGCCTTGTCTTGGGAGAAAACGTGTCGCAGGCCGCGCAATTCGTCGAATCGGGCAACGCCCAGGCAGCACTGATAGCGCTCTCCCATGCGCTCGCACCCGCAATGAAAGGCAAAGGCCGCTACTGGACGGTCCCACTCGATGCCTATCCCACGCTGAACCAGGCGGCCGTCGTCCTCTCGAAATCAAAACAGCAGGATGCGGCGCGCAGGTTCCTGGACTTCTTGCGCAGCCCCGAGGCCACTTCCCTGCTCACCACCTACGGTTTCAGCCTGCCCGCGGAGAAGCATTCCAACGGAGAAAGAGTGAAATGAACTGGGAGGCGTTCTGGTTGACCGTGCGTCTCGCAGCCATCGTTTCGACGCTGCTGATTGCGATCGGAATTCCCATCGCCTACTGGCTGACTTACTCGCGCTGGCGCTGGAAATTCCTGGTCGAAGCCGCAGTCGCGCTTCCCATCGTCCTGCCGCCGACGGTGCTCGGTTTTTATGTCCTGGTCGCGCTCGGTTCGCGGAGCCCGCTCGGCCGCTGGTGGGAATCGCTCACCGGCCACACACTGGCTTTCACTTTCGAAGGGCTGGTGATCGGGTCATTGTTATATAGTCTGCCCTTCGCCGTGCAGCCGTTCGCGGCGTCATTCGGCGCGGTCGACCGCCAACTGCTTCGCGCCTCGGCATCGCTCGGTCATTCGCCGTTGCAAACTTTTCGCCGCGTCGTGCTTCCCCTCTCAAAAGCCGGGCTGGTCACGGGATTTGCGCTCAGCTTCGCGCACACGCTGGGCGAGTTTGGGGTTGTGCTCATGGTGGGAGGCAACATTCCGGGCGTGACCCGCACCACCTCGATCGATATTTACGATCAGGTGCAGACGGCGAATTATTCCAGTGCGAACCAGACAGCCCTGCTGCTGCTGATCATCTCATTCCTTGTGTTGTCGATTGTGTACGGCGCAAACCGGCGTCCATGGGCGGTGGGTCCATGGAGGTAAGAGCAGATCCAAACACAGCTCCCGCGCCACCGGCCGCGCTGCAAGCCGCACCACAAACAACGGCACAGCCAATCTCTGCCGATCTCGAAGTCCGCATCCGCAAACGCTTTCCTAATCCCGAAGGCAGTTTCACCCTCAATGTCCACTTCCGCGCGCTGGCCGGTTTCACGATTCTCTTCGGCGCGTCGGGCGCGGGAAAAACCACGCTGCTCGATTGCGTTGCCGGGCTCAGCGATCCGGACGAAGGGCGCATAGCCGTTGGCGGCGAAGACCTTTACGACTCGGAGAAGAAGCGGAACGTCGCAGCCTGGAAACGGCGCATAGGGTACGTACATCAGGATCTCGCGCTCTTCCCTCACCTGACCGCCGAGCGAAACGTCGCGTACGGTCTCCGCGCACTGAGCGCGGCGGAACGACAAACGCGCAGCCGCGAGATGCTTGAGGCGTTTAGCATCGCTCACTTGCGCGACCGGCGACCGGCGCAAATCTCCGGAGGCGAGCGCCAGCGCGTCGCCCTGGCGCGCGCGCTGGTGACCGAACCGCGCGCCTTGCTGCTCGATGAGCCACTGGCTGCGCTGGACCGTCCGACGAAGTCGTCTCTGGTCGGCGATCTGCGCCGGTGGAACCAGCATCACCGCGTTCCCATTCTCTTCGTCACCCACAACGGCGAAGAAGTGTTTGCCCTCGGCGACGAGGTCATTGTGCTTGACGCTGGAATAATCGTGGCCCAAGGCCAGCCGCATGAAGTCATGCGGGCTCCGCAACTGGAAACCGTCGCGCACCTCTCAGGATTCGAAAACATCTTCGACGCCACGGTGCTCGAGCTGCACGAAGCTCGCGGCACCATGGCCTGTCGCCTGGGAAACAGTGAGGTGGAACTAGAAACGCCGCTGGTTCGGGCCGAGGTCGGCTCGCACCTGCGCGTGGGCGTTCGCGCCGGCGATCTGCTGCTGGCCACGGAACATCCGCACGGGCTAAGCGCCCGCAACGTTTTGCCGGGAACGATTCGGCAACTCGAGCAGAGAGACGTGATCGTCGCGGCAATGGTGGATTGCAGCGGCACGGAGTTCGAAGTTCACTTAACGCTGGCGGCGCGCGACGCTCTCCAACTGGGCCCCGGCAAAGCCGTCTGGGTCGTGGTCAAGACGCACTCCTGCCACTTGATGGGGATGTGAAGTAAAGGTGTGGAAGCGGGCGGAGCCTGCCCTGAGCCTAGCCGAAGGGCCCCGCTTGGACGGGCCCCAGACGACGCTACCTTGCCACCGCAATCACCGCGATCCACTGCCCGTTCCGTTCTTTGTGAAACGCAATCCTTCCGCCAAGACGTTGGGCAATATCTTCGGGCAGCAAGTCGCGATGGTAGCCGAAGAATTTTTCCTTGACGCGCTGCCAGGCATCCCAGTTCTCAAACAGCGGATGCGGCGGCTGGTACTTCGTGGAGAAGACCAGAGCCACGTCAAACCGGTCGCGAGCCCTCGCAGCCAAGTCGATCTGGGGGACTGAGAAATCCTCGATGCGCACGACGCGGAAAGGCTGATTAATATAGCCAAGCCATGGCCGGGTAAGCTCGTCCGACGCGGGCCATGCGGTCAGAACGCGCTCACCCGAATGTCGCATCGCCAGGAAACGGCTGGCTTCCGCATGCATCACGATGTAATCGCGATAAGCCAGATTGTCTTCAAGAGAGAATCCATACGGAGGATTGCTGAACAGCCCCGCGACAAATGCAATTGCGACCGCTCCCACAATCAATTTCCAATACCGCGCGCGCCGCCAGAGAGTCGCAACCAGCGCCAAAACCACGAGCGGGACGACCGGTAACATGTAGCGAGCCAGCACCGCTCCGCCCACTACCGACATAAAGGCAAGGTAAGCGAGCACCACGGAAAGAAATGCGGCCTGCATCCAGAATAGAATTCGCGATCGGGCAACGCCATTTTCCATCTGCGCCGGACGAACCATTGCCAGCAATCCCGCCAGAGTGAGCAGATACAGACCGAAATATCCGAAGAGTTGCCAGAGCCGCATCCCCAGAGCCAGCGGGACGCGCAGAGGATTGAGTGTGGCGGCAACGTTGTAGCGGAAGAATTCGGGGTTGCCCAGCAGGAAACCGGTCTTCGCGTAGTGGTAGGCGTACCAGCCCGCCAGCGGCACGACAGTAAGCATCAGAAAAAGTGCGCGCGTGCGTCTGCCCGCAGGTGGAAGAATCTTGTCCCATATTTCGTTCCGTCTTTCCTCGCATCTTTCCTCGCAACGACGGCGAATGAAATAACCGATCAGCTCCCAGCCAAACAACGCCAGCGGAGCCAGGATCGCAGTTTCTTTCGCCAACGCCGCGAGCGAGAACCAGAGCCCTTGCTTCCACGGACGGTCTTCTATATACGCGGCCAGCGCCCAGAACGTAAATCCAGCGGCCGGCAAGTCCACCTGCGCCATCGAACTCTCGGTGAAGTACACCGGATAAATCGCCACCAGCACAGTTGTCGCCCACGCCACCGGCAGATTCGCGGCGATTCGCGAAAGTCGAAACAGTCCCAGCAGCGAGAATGCGCTCAGCGCCAGCATGGCTGTGCGCGTGACTAGCGTGGAGTATCCGAAGACGCGCCAGGCCAGCGCCAGCCACGCCATCACCAGCGGAGGATGCGCGTTCGATGGCGTCGACTGCGGAATGAGCGTTCCGCTCAGAAATAAATCACGCGCGGCCGGAACGTAATAGCCCGCCTCATCCCAGAAATAAGGAAGGCGAAGAAGTGGCGCATGCAGAAGCATCAATCCCGCAAAGAACAGCGCGAACAGAAAAAGCTGCTGCACCCAAGCGGAAGATGCCGGTCGAGAAGGTAGTTTCAGATCGGACTCCGCCGCCGGCCGCCCAGCCTTCGTTGCCCAGAACATCAACATCAACATCAACACCAACGGCCGGTGCATCAGTGAACGGGCCCGCCCGGCGCGCGCGGATCAAGTTTGATCTCGCCGAACGCGGCTTCGTAGTTCGTCACGTTCTGTTGCATGAGTGCCATGAGCGCCTTGGCCTGTTGCGGGCTGAGATAAATCCCCTGAAAGTTTCGCAACTCCACCTGCGTCTCCGAGCTTTGCTGCATCGTCCCGAAAACCAGGAAGAAATCCCAGACATTCACCCGGATCTGCACGCTGTTGGCATAGGCCTCGCGATAATCGGGAGTTTGCGCAAACTTCACATTCGGTTGGTTCGCTGTAATCATGTCTCGCAGTGTAACGCGTGAGTAGAGTACAGAGCAAAAAGCGCGGGCGATCTTTTCAAGCACACCTGGGTCAAGCACATCCGGAGCGAATTAACTCTCCTTTAACACTGGCGCAACATTGCTGCAACACAGTCCCTCTACTGTCAGAAGGGGACGATCAAAGCAATGCCTCAGCAGCTGCATAAAAGTTTGGTTTCGTATCAGGGCATCGCTTGAGCGATGCCGCAGGATCTTCGAGATCAGACGCCCCTTTTGGGGCCGCCGACTCTTTCTAAGCCAAGCACTCCGAGAGCGCGTGAGGCTCTCCTTCCGATCATGGATCCTTTGCAGGCAGCAGACAAACCGCGTCACCCCGATCTAATCTACGTGGTGGAAGACGATCCGGATGTGTCTCGCCTGATCGAACACAACCTGCGAACCGCCGGTTACGAGGTCTCCACATTTTTCTCCGGGGCGCCGGTCGTTCCCCAGGCAGCCATGGCGCAACCGGCGCTGTTTCTTCTCGATATCATGTTGCCCGGAATCAGCGGCTTCGATCTCTGCCGCCAGATCCGCCAGCACGAACAACTGGCCAAGACGCCCGTCATTTTTCTTTCCGCCAGAACTCAGGAGCCGGACCGCCTCCAGGCATTCGACGTCGGCGGCGACGGATACATCACCAAACCCTTCAGCCCGCGTGAGTTGATTGCGCGCATCCGCAACGTTCTCCGCGTTCCGCCCGAGGCTCACAGTCGCGAGATTATTCAGCTCGGAGATTTGGAAATTGATATCGCTTCGATGACCGTGCGCGTCGAGGGCAGAGCAGTACTCACCACGGTCCGCGAATTCCGGCTCCTCGAATATCTGGCCCGGCACCGGGGACGCGTCTTCACCCGCGACCAACTCCTCGACGCCGTATGGAAAGAAGGCGCCTTCGTGACCCCGCGCTCCATTGACGTCTTCGTGCGCCGTCTGCGGGAGAAGATCGAACCCGATCCACGGCATCCCCGCTATCTGAAAACGCTGCGCGGAATCGGCTACCGCTTCGAAGCCGGACGCTGAGAGCGTGGAGAGACGTGTGCCTCGCCCGTCCGCCGGGGGGGACGCCCGGCGCTTCACGAACAGCTTAGATGGCCAGGGTAAAGCCGCTCTGATACACCTATTTGCGCTGTTCGAGCTTGACCGAAGCCGTAACCGGCTGCCCATCGCGCAGCACCTTGACCTCCACCACGTCGCCCACTTTGCTGCGGCGCAGGGCATCCGTGAAGTCGTAAAGATTCTTGATCGCTTTGTCGCCGAACTGCACCAGGATATCTCCCGCTTTCAGTCCCGCCTTCGCCGCGGGCGATCCCGGTCTCACATCGGAAAACTTCACCCCGTTTTCCACTTCGCCAAAATCCGGAATCGATCCGAAGTATGGACCGTAGCCATGGCCTCCCGGGGCGCCTGCCGGCTTGTCTTCCGCGACCACAATAAAAGCCGGACGCTCCTCCGCATCCGCCAACTGCTCGAGGGTCGCCCCGACCACGTCAAGCAACCGCGTCGCTGCGACCGGATCGATCTTCTCCCACGTATCCGAAGGCTTGTGATAATCCGAGTGCAGCCCGGAGAAGAAAAACAGCACCGGAATTTTCTTCGCCACAAACGACGTATGGTCGCTCGATGAATATCCCCCCGGCGAATATTCGATCTTGAATCCCGATTTCTCCGAAGCCTGCTCGACCACAGCTTTCAGCGTCGAGCCGGTCCCAACGCCTCCGATGTAGACTTTTTGATCCTTGATGCGGCCGATCATGTCCATGTTCAGCATGGCTACGGCCTTATCCAGCGGACGCGTAGGATCCCTCACCCACGCGGCCGAACCGAGCAACCCAAGCTCTTCGCCGGCAAAGGACGCGAACAGAATTCCCCGCCGCAACTGCCCTTTCTGTGGCGCCAGCAACCGCGCCAACTCCAGCACTCCCGCCGTGCCCGATGCGTTGTCATCCGCTCCCGGATGAATCTGTCCGATCTGCGAAGGCGCAAGAGAATCGAAATTGCCTCGTCCCAGGTGATCGTAGTGCGCGCCGATAATCACGTATTCGTCCGTTCTGCCCGGCAGATAAGCCAGCACATTGTTCACGGTGGCCCGCGTGGTTACGATACTGACGGTCAGCGCCGCAGTCTGGTTTTCCGTCAGCGCAAACGATGCGGGCTTGGACGAAGCATTGATCTGCTCCTGCAACTCCGCCAGCGATTTGCCCGCCGCCTTCAGCCACCCTTCGGTCACGTCATTCTTGACCTGAAGAAAAATGATCCCGGCATTTTCCGGTCCGCTCACGCTGCCGAATCGCGTGAGCAGGTCTTCTTCGCCGTCTCCCAGCTTTCCGTTCACCAGCACCAGCGCCTTGGCGCCGTGGTTCCGGGCGTTGATGGCTTTGGTCACCAACTGGGAATGCTGCGTCATGCCCTGATTGCCGCCCTTCTCGCCGAACGAAGGAGGTTCATAGCGCAAAACGACAACAATCTTGTCCTTAACGTCGATCCCGGCGTAGTCATCGTAATGAAACTCGTCCGCCGAAATGCCGTAGCCCGCGAACACCAGCGGCCCGTGGGCCGATCCCGAAGCGGAAAAACTGAACGGAACAAAATCCTGCTTCGCTTTCAACTCCACCTTCCGGTCGCCGGTCAGCACCGCGAAACTGTTCTTCCCCTTCAACTGCGCCCCCGTGATCACCGTGAAAGGCTGTAAGTACGAGTTTGTACCGGCGGGTTCGAGCCCCAGGCTCTTGTACCGCTTCTCGATCAGGTGCTCGGTCCGTGTCAACCCTTTCGAGCCGGCGCCACGTCCCTCCATGGCAGGCGTGGTCAGCGCCTTGATGTCATCCAGAAAGCGATGCGGATCGGCGGAAGGAATTGCCGGTGCCGCCGCCAGCGAAAGAAATGCAAGCGCTAGGGTGAGGAGAATGGCGAATCTCCTCACAGCAGCGCTGTTCGCGTTACGCGCCCAAATTTGACGGCAGTAGTGATTTCCGGAGTTCTGCATGATCACGCAAATCGTAGGTGGCACAAAGACTCGTGTCAAATATAGGAACCCCCGAACCCCGTCCCGCTCCCCCCAAATCCATAAACGAAGCCGCTCTATACGTGTGTGCGTGAGAACTTGTTCTTGGGGCAAGCCGGTAGAACATGGAACCGTGGCGGCAGAGCGGTGGCAAACGAAATGTCCGAGAATACAGCCCCGGAGGGGCGTCCGAGCTTAGCCCAGCGCTTCAGCGCTGGGGAAGGTGGAAGAAATTAATCAAGTCCCGGAGGGACGACCGAGTTCTCACGCACACACTATACTCCCTGAGATGATCTCCCTCCGTCTTGCCTGCTATCCTAGAAACCTTCGTGCTGTGAGGAGGTTCATGAAAATCAAGTCATCCGCATTAGTGTTCGCCGTGCTGTTGGCGATTTCCGCCACGGCCCAGCCCACTTCTCATTTCGACGGCCAGACCTGGTGGAATCACATCAAATTCCTCGCCGACGACAAACTTGAAGGCCGCGACACCGGCAGCCGTGGCGAGCGTGAAGCGCAAAAATACGCCGTCGAGCAGCTCCAACGCGCCGGCGCAGAACCCGCAGGAGTAAACGGCTTCTACCAGCCCGTCAAGTTCGTCTCCCGCCAGATCGTCGAAAAAGATTGCAGCCTCACCCTCATCCGCAGGGACAGGGACAGGGACACGGACAAAGACAAACGCGAACCGCTCATCCTCGGTGAAGATGCCATCATTAGCACACGCATCATGCCCGCGCCCGATGTCGAAGCGCCGCTCGTTTTCGCCGGCTATGGCCTTAAAGTTCCGGAGAAAAATTATGACGACTTCGCCGGCATCGACGTCCGCGGCAAGATCATTGTGATTCTCGCCGGATCGCCCTCCGAAATTCCGGGCGCGCTCGCGTCGCATTACCAGACTGCGGCCGAGCGCTGGAAAGGGCTGCGCGCCGCCGGCGCCCTTGGCATCGTTTCGTTGATCAACCCCGCCGCCATGGAAATCCCGTGGTCCCGCATAGCGCTCAACCGCGCTCACCCCACCATGGATCTCGACTATCCCGAGTTCAACGAAACCGAAGGCGAAAAGCTCGCCGTCATCGTGAATCCCGCTAGCGCGGAGAAATTTCTGGCCGGCTCCGGCCACACCTTCGAAGAGATCGCCGCGCTCGGTAAAGATCGCAAACCGCTCCCCCACTTTCCGCTCGCGGTTTCGCTCGCAGCGAAAACAAAAGTTGAAGTCACGAAGATTGAGTCGGCCAACCTCGTTGCCAAACTCCCCGGCACCGATCCCGCGCTGAAAGATGAATACGTCGTGCTCTCCGCCCACCTCGATCACATCGGCATCGGAGAACCCATCAACGGCGACCGCATTTACAACGGAGCCATGGATAACGGCTCCGGCAGCGCCCTCGTCCTGGACATGGCTGCAAGCTTTCAGAAGAATCCAGAAAGATTGCGCCGCTCGATTCTCCTGGTGTTAGTGACCGGAGAAGAAAAGGGCCTGCTCGGCTCGAAGTATTTCGCCGCTCATCCCACCGTTGCGCCGAAGTCCATCGTCGCCGACGTTAACGTCGATATGTTTCTGCCCATCGTGCCTCTGAAGTTACTTACCGTGTTCGGCCTCGATGAGTCCGATCTCGGTAATCGCGCGCGCGAGGTCGCTCAAACCATCGGGGTAAGAATTCAGCCCGACCCTGAGCCGTTGCGCAATGTTTTCATCCGCAGCGATCAGTACAGCTTCATCCTCCGCGGCGTTCCTTCGGTGATGATGAGCGTCGCTCCCGAGCCCGGAACGCCCGAGGTGAACATCTTCAAAGACTGGCTCACCCAGCGCTATCACGCCCCCTCCGACGACATAAACCAGCCGGTCGACCTCGCCGCCGCCGCGAAATACGAAGAGATCGTCAGAGCCTTGCTCATCAACATCGCCAACGGCGACCATCGCCCCGAGTGGAAGCCAGATAGTTTCTTCCGCAGATACGCGGAACCTGTCAAGATTGCACAATGAATTCCCGTAGAGACGGGGCTCGCCCCGTCTCCGTTTTTTAGACACGGCATCGTCTTTTTAGGACGCGGCACCTTCTTAATCGCGAGCGCTGCGCATCAGGGCGTCGCTTTAGCGATGCCGGTAGTCGTCGAAATAAGCCGCCCCTCTAGGCGTGTGCGTGAGAACTAGCGTTTTGGCAATCCGGTGGAACGAAGGGCTCGAGAATACAGCCCCGGAGGGGCGAACGAACTTAGCCCAGCGCTTCAGCGCTGGGAAAAGTGGGAAGAATGACCTAAGTCCCGGAGGGACGACCCAGTTCTCTCGCACACCCTTTAGGGGCTGGGCACCGAAATAAGACGCGGCCAGCCGCGTCTCTAAATTGGAGAGAACACTTTGAACGACTATCTTCTATCCCTGATCTTAGGAATTGTCGAAGGCCTCACCGAGTTCCTGCCCGTCAGTTCCACCGCCCATCTCCGCATTTCCGAAGTCCTGCTCAACGTTCCGCTGGACAGCGGCTATTGGAAGATGTACTCGATCGTCATCCAGCTCGGCGCAATCCTGGTTCTGCCAATTTATTTTCGCCAACACATTTCGAAGCTCATCTCCACATTTCCCCAAGGCGAAAAAAAAGACTGCGACTACCTGACCCATCCGCTGAGCCTGGTCATGATCGCCTTCGTCGTCACCGCGATCCCGTCTTTTCTGCTGACCAAAGTGATCGGCAAGAACCTCGAGAGTCTCTACGTGATGGGCACCGCGCTGCTCGTCGGCGGCATCGTTATGTGGGTCATCGACGCCATGAAAGCGCCCTGGGAAAAGGCCGGCCCGGGCGCCGCCGGTTCGCCCATTCACACCTGGAAGATGGACGACATCCACGGCGGCCAAGCCATCTGGATCGGCGCCTGCCAGATTCTCTCCGCCGTTTTCCCCGGCACCTCGCGCTCCATGTCCACCATCGCCGCCGGACAACTGATGGGAATGTCACGCCCCGCCGCGCTCGAGTTCTCCTTCTTCCTCTCCATCCCCACCATGACGGTGGCCACGCTGTACACCCTTCTAAAGTCGCTTACCGGCAAAGATGAAAACCCGATCGGCGTCCACGAAATCACCTCGCACCAATGGGTCATCCTCGCCATCGGCTTCGTCGTCTCCTTCATCGTCGCCTACGGAGCCGTCGCCTGGTTCATGGGTTATGTCCGCAAGCGTGGCTTCGCGCCCTTTGCCATGTATCGCATTGTGCTCGGAATTTTGGTGCTGGCCTGGGCTGCGGGATTCATCGGGCACTATTAAAATCTAGGCGAGAATTGATGGGTGAAGCGCGGTGATCCTACGGCTCCGGAAGAGCAGAACAGTGCCATAGCAAGTCCCGGCGGCCCGCGCGATCGCAGCCGTCGCCAGAAATATACCGGAATCTGCAGGGGATACGCCCCGTACCCAACTCGCCACCCCGCCCCCTTTCCCGCATTGTAGGAGCCGCCGCTTCTTGTCATAATTATTAGGCTCTGGCCTCGCATCGGCGCTGTAGGCAAGCTTTGCCCCGGCAACGCCGTCGCTGCCCCATGACATTTTTCTCCAATATTTTTGCGCCATCCAGGAACCGCCGGCTGAACGAACTCGTCGGACTCCTGTTGTGCGTGTCCGCACTCCTTCTTTTCCTTGCGCTGGCCTCCTATTCGCCGCTCGATCCTTCGCTGAACAGCGCCTCCATCCTCACCCGATCGCACGCCGCCCGCAACTGGATCGGCATCTTCGGAGCCTATCTTTCCGACCTCATCCTGCAATTCTGGGGAGTGGGATCGTTTCTGCTGCCCATCTTCATGGGCATGCTCGGCCTGCGCTGGTTCCGCTCGCGGCCCGTGCAATCTCCGGTCGCAAAGACCCTCGGAGCAATCTGGCTGCTCATGTTCGTGCCCGCTCTGCTCGCCATCCTGCCCGGGCACGTCCGCTGGATGGGCGCCATCCCCATCGAAGGCTTGGCCGGCCGCATCGTCGGCGACGTCTTAATCCGTTACCTCAACGTTGCCGGCGCATACATCGTCTGCACCACTGTTCTAGCCGTCGCGCTCTACCTCACCACCGCCTTCTCCTTCTCGGCGATTGAACTCTGGGCGCCCACCCGCTTCGCCTTCGTCCTGGCGCTCAGAGATCGTTTCCAGGACTGGCAGCACGAGCGCGAGCGCAAGCGTCAACAGAAAGAACTCGAAAAACGCCGCGCCGAAAAACCCACCGTCACCGCCCAACTCGTGCCCGCGCGTCCCACGCCGCCGCGCCCGGAATTTCCGCGCCAGGACGCCCCGCGCAATCCGCATGACAACGAAATCGCGCAGGAGATCCCCGGCGTGCAGTCCGCCGCTCTAGTCCCCCGCACCGGCATCGAACGCATGATGGCCGAGGAAGGCGCAGACAACTCCGCCCTCACCCCGCTGCCCCAGAATCCGCCCGCCGGAATCGCAGTCGAAGTCACCGGCCGAGCCGACGCTGAGCACCGCCCAAAAACGATCCTCCCCAAAATCGCGGGCAGTTACAAGCTCCCACCCTCGAGCCTGCTCCACCGCCCCGACGAGCAGCAATCCGTAGACGAAGAAGAGCTCAAAATCGTCGCCCAGGTTCTGACCGCGAAGTATGCGGAGTTCGAAGTCCACGGCCAAGTCACGCAGATCAACCCCGGCCCGGTCGTCACCACCTTCGAATTCAAGCCCGAAGCCGGCATCAAGTACAGCCGCATTGTCAGCCTCACCGACGATCTCTGCCTCGCCCTGCGCGCCGAAAGCATCCTGGTCGAG